>JACCDT010961937.1_pt1 | contig 34906 bp, 25 predicted proteins | sample 7446291 | NCBI WGS metagenome assembly JACCDT01 (sample SAMN15323446, study PRJNA562643) | freshwater metagenome | isolation source: river surface water | place: USA:Blue River Watershed | collected 2017-08-17
GAAGGGCAAAAGGTCAGCATTCTCGGGCAAGCTCAGAAGGCCGCACCGGCCGGAGCCGCCAAATGAAGGGACGCCTGAACCTCTCGCGCTGGGCGCTCGAACATATTCCGTTCATTCGCTACCTGATGGTGGTGCTGTTGCTGGGCGGCGTGCTCAGCTATGAAAAACTGGGGCAGGACGAAGATCCGCCGTTCACTTTCCGTGCGATGGTGGTGCGCGCGTACTGGCCGGGCGCCAGCTCCGTGCAGGTGGCCGAGCAGGTCACTGACAAGCTGGAAAAGAAGCTGCAGGAGACGCCGTATGTCGACAAGATCCGCAGTTATTCGAAGCCGGGCGAGACGCTGATCATCCTCGAACTGCTGGAATCGACGCCGCCCAAGGAAGTGCAGGGCGTCTGGTACCAGGTGCGCAAGAAGATCGGCGACATGGTGTACACCTTGCCGCCGGGCGTGCAGGGGCCGTTCTTCAACGATGAATTCGGCGATACCTTCGGCTCGATCTTTGCGCTCTCTGGCGATGGCTTCTCGATGGCTGACGTCAAGGACTACGCGGACTTTGTGCGCCAGCAGCTGCTCGCGGTGCCCTCGGTGGCTAAGGTCGAACTGTACGGCGTGCAGGACGAAAAAATTTATATCGAATTTTCGACCAAGAAGTTCGCGCAGCTCGGTGTACCGTTCGATACCATCGTCCAGCAGATCAATGCGCAGAACGCGGTGCAGGGCAGCGGCGTGCTGGTCACGCCGACCGACAACTTGCAGGTGCGTGTATCCGGCCAGACCCGTACGGTCAAGGAGCTGGAAGACATGCCGTTGCGGATCAATGGCAACAGCTTGCGGCTGGGCGATTTTGCGAGCGTCAAACGCGGCTATATCGATCCGCCGCGCGACAAGATGCGCTACAACGGCAAGGAAGTCGTTGGCCTCGGCGTGTCGATGATGAAGGGCGGCGACATCATCAAGCTGGGCCGCGCGCTGGATGCGAAAGCCAAGGAGATTCAGGCCAAGCTGCCGGTTGGCATCACGCTTGAACGGGTGGCCGATCAGCCGCGCGCGGTCAGCGCTTCGGTGAATGAATTCCTGAAGGTGCTGGCCGAAGCGGTGATGATCGTGCTGGCGGTGAGCTTTGTGTCCCTGGGCCTGCATACCAAGCCCTTCCGTATCGATGCGCGTCCCGGCCTGGTGGTGGCGCTGACAATTCCGCTGGTGCTGGCGGCGACCTTCCTGGCCATGCGCATCTTCGGCATCGATCTGCACAAGATCTCGCTGGGCGCGCTGATCATTGCGCTGGGCCTGCTGGTCGATGACGCGATCATTGCGGTCGAAATGATGGTGCGCAAGATGGAAGAGGGGCTGTCGCGCTTCGAGGCAGCCACCTATGCGTATACGTCGACTGCGATGCCAATGCTGACCGGTACGCTGATCACGGCGGCCGGTTTCCTGCCGATCGGCTTTGCGAAATCGATGGCGGGCGAATACACGTTCTCGATGTTCTCGGTGAACGTGATCGCGCTGCTGATTTCCTGGCTGGTGGCCGTGCTGTTCACGCCGTACATCGGCTTCATCCTGCTGAAAGTGAAGCCGGCGACAAATGCAGACGGTCACCATGAGCTGTTTGACACGCCGTTTTACTCGCGCCTGAAAAAGGTCGTGAACTGGTGCGTCGAATGGCGCAAGACGACGATTGCCTTGACGATCGCCGGTTTCATGCTGGGCGTGTTCGGCTTCCGCTTTATCGAGCTGCAATTCTTCCCGGACTCGAGCCGTCCTGAGCTGATGGTCGAGCTGTGGCTGCCGGAAGGTTCGTCCTATGAGGCGACCGAGGCGCAGGTGAAGAAATTCGAGGCGTTCGTGAAGCGCCAGCCTGGTGTGGAGAGCATCACGGCGTATGTCGGCACCGGCAGCCCGCGTTTCTATCTGCCGCTGGACCAGATTTTCCCGCAATCGAACGTCGCACAGCTCGTGCTGCTGCCGGTGGACGCGAAGGCGCGCGATGCGCTGCGGCTGAAGATCATCGAAGCCTTCCGCACCGATTTTCCGGAAGTACGCGGCCGCGTGAAGCTGCTGCCGAACGGTCCGCCGGTACCGTATCCGGTGCAGTTCAAGGTGACGGGCGCCGAAATTGCGGTGGTACGCGATTTTGCAGACCGAGTGCGTGCCGTGATCGAAAAAAACCCGAACGCGATCGGCGTTAACGATAACTGGAACGAGTCGGTGAAGGTGCTGCGCATCGACGTCGATCAGGACAAGTTGCGCGCGCTCGGCATTACGTCGCAGTCGGTGATGCAGGCGGCGAACACTATCCTCTCCGGCACAGCGATCGGCAAATTCCGCGAGCGTGACAAACTGATCGACATCGTGATCCGTCAGCCGGTCGACGAGCGTTCGACGATCACTGCGCTCAACAGCGTCAGTATTCCTGCCGGCGCGGGCCGTGCGGTGCCGCTGTCGCAACTGGCCACGCCGCGCTTTGTCTGGGAGCCGGGCGTCGTCTGGCGCGAAGGCCGGGACTGGGCGATCACGGTGCAGTCGGATGTCGTCGACGGCATTCAGGGGCCGACAGTGTCGGCGCAGATCGATCCACAGCTTGAATCGATCCGCGCGGCGCTGCCTGCCGGCTATCAGATCAAGCTCGCCGGCGCGATCGCCGACAGCGGCAAGGCGCAGGATGCGATCGCGGCCAATGTGCCGCTGGTGATCTTCATCGTCTTCACGCTGCTGATGCTGCAGCTGCACAGCTTCTCGCGCTCGGCGCTGGTGTTCCTGACGGGCCCGCTGGGCATTGCCGGCGCGGCGGCTGCGCTTTTGATTTTGCAGAGGCCGTTCGGCTTCGTCGCGCAGCTGGGCGTGATCGCACTGTTTGGCATGATCATCCGTAACTCGGTGATCCTGATCGACCAGATCGAGCAGGACATCGCGCAGGGGATTCCGGCCTGGGATGCGGTAGTGGGGTCGGCGGTGCGCCGTTTCCGGCCGATCGTACTGACGGCGGCGACGGCGGTGCTGGCGATGATTCCGCTGTCTCGCTCGGTATTCTGGGGGCCCATGGCCGTGGCGATCATGGGCGGACTGATCGTGGCCACGCTGCTGACGATGCTGTTCCTGCCGGCGCTGTATGCCGCGTGGTTCCGGGTGAAGCGCCCGGCCTAGCAGTAAAACTGCCGAGGCAGGCGCGATTTTTGGGGCGGTTTGCGCTTTTTTACAGTAGAATCGCCGGCTGAAGTCAAACAGCCACTACCATGGCAACGCAGGGCGACCGCTTTGACGCAGGGTCGCCCTTTGCATTTGTTGAAACGGCGCCGAGGTCCGCAAGACCGCAGGCCGTTGCCGCGAGGATGGCGAAATTGGTAGACGCACCAGGTTTAGGTCCTGACGCCAGCAATGGTGTGGGGGTTCGAGTCCCCCTCCTCGCACCAGCCGACTTGATTAACATTTTTGGACGATTTACATGGCAACTGCAGTCGAAACACTGGAAAAACTTGAGCGCCGCATCACCCTGACCGTGCCGCTGGCCGACGTCAATCAAGAAGTCGAAAAGCGCCTGAAGGTCCGTGCGCGCACCGCGAAGTTCCCGGGCTTCCGTCCTGGCAAGGCGCCGCTGAAGATGGTGGCCGCCCAGTTCGGCGCGATGGTCGAGAACGAAGTGCTGAACGACAAAGTCGGCCAGGCATTCGGCGATGCGACGGCAGAAAACAATCTGCGCGTTGCCGGCTTCCCGCGCATCGAGCCGAAGGCTGACGAGCAGGTCGAGAACGCACTGGTGTTCCAGGCGACCTTCGAGGTCTACCCGGATGTGCAGGTTGGCGATCTGTCCGCCGTGGACGTTGAAAAGAGCGCCGCAGCGATCACCGATGCCGAGATCGACAAGACGATCGACATCCTGCGCAAGCAGCGCGTGCACTACCACACCAAGGGCGAAGCCGGTGCACATGGCGACGGCGGACCGGACACATCGGCACAGAATGGCGACCGCGTGACCGTGGATTTCGTCGGCAAGATCGACGGCGTCGAATTCCCGGGCGGTCAGGGCGAAGATTTTCCGTTCGTCCTCGGCGCCGGCCAGATGCTGAAAGAATTTGAAGAAGCAGCGATTGGCCTGAAGGTCGGCGAGTCCAAGACCTTCCCGCTGTCCTTCCCGGAGGATTATCACGGCAAGGACGTCGCTGGTAAAACCGCTGAATTCACGATCACCGTGAAGAACGTCGAATGGGCGCACCTGCCGGAAGTCGATGCCGTGTTTGCGCAGAGCCTGGGCGTTGCTGACGGCGATCTGCAAAAAATGCGTGATGACATCCGGGCCAATCTTGAGCGTGAAGTCGGCAATCGTATCAAGGCGCGCACCAAGAACAGTGTGATGGACGCGCTCATCAAAGTGGCCGAGCTCGATGTGCCGAAATCGCTTCTCGAGCAGGACGCCGAGCGCCTGGCAGAGATGACCCGCCAGGACATGCGCCAGCGCGGCATGGACGTGAAAGACATGCCTTTCCCGACCGATCTGTTCACGGCACAAGCCGACCGTCGCGTGCGCCTGGGCCTGATTCTGTCGGAACTGGTGAAGACCCACAACCTGCAGGCGACGGCCGATCAGGTGAAGGCCTACATCGACGACTTCGCGAAAGCCTACGAAGATCCTCAGCAAGTGGTGAAGTATTACTTCAGCGACCGTAATCGTCTGGCGGAAGTCGAGGCCCTGGTGATCGAAGAGAACGTAGTGAACTTCGTTCTGTCGAAAGCCAAGGTTGCCGAAAAGGCGGTGTCCTTCGACGAGCTGATGGGCAATTAATGGTTCAGTCGCGACGCCTTTTGGCGTCGCGCTGATAGGCGGCCGCAAGTTTGGTTACACTACCGCTTGCGGCCGTTTTGTTTCTGAGTGCCGGTTTGAAAGCGACTGAGCGATCCGATTCGCGCTGAGATGCTGGTCGTGCGTTGTGACCGGCACACTTCGCAAAGCTGATCGTGCGATGCTGCACTTTCAAACGACGCTGACGGCCACGCCAACAACCCAACAGGAAAGACAATGACTGACTTCCATCGCAAATCCGCCCTCGATACAGACATGCTCGGCATGGTGCCGATGGTGATCGAGCAGAGCGGCCGCGGCGAACGTGCTTACGATATTTATTCGCGCCTGCTGAAAGAGCGGGTGATCTTCCTGGTCGGTCCGGTCAACGACCAGACGGCAAATCTGGTGGTGGCGCAGTTGCTGTTCCTGGAAAGCGAAAATCCTGACAAGGACATTTCTCTGTACATCAACTCGCCGGGCGGCTCGGTGTCGGCAGGTCTTGCAATCTACGACACGATGCAGTTCATCAAGCCGGACGTGTCAACGCTGTGCACAGGCCTGGCAGCATCGATGGGTGCGTTCCTACTGGCCGCGGGTGCGAAGGGCAAACGTTTCTCGCTGCCGAATTCCCGTGTGATGATCCACCAACCGCTTGGCGGCGCTCAGGGGCAGGCAACGGACATCGAGATTCAGGCGCGCGAAATTCTCTATCTGCGCGAGCGGCTCAACATGATCCTCGCGGAAAAGACCGGTCAAAGCATCGAGAGGATCGCGAAAGACACCGATCGCGACAATTTCATGTCGGCCGAGCAGGCGGTGGAATACGGCATGATCGACAAGGTACTGACGCATCGCGGCTAACGGATCCTGGTGGATTCAGCGACGTCCACTGATGTCTGCGAAGCCGCCGACGGTGTTGGCGGCAGCTGGCGAAGGCCAGGTTTCGTTGCCCAGCCGGATGACGGAATTGGTAATCAAAGGTAAGATCGACTCACATTTACGCATACAGCCAGCCCATGTCAGATAAGAAGTCTTCAAGCGGTGAAAAGTTGCTTTATTGCTCATTTTGCGGCAAGAGTCAGCATGAGGTAAAAAAGCTGATTGCTGGCCCGTCGGTGTTCATCTGCGATGAATGCATCGACCTGTGCAACGACATCATTCGCGATGAAGCGGCGGCGGTGGAATCCGTCAGCCCGAAATCCGATCTCCCGACACCGCAGGAAATTTTCGACTTGCTCGGGCAGTATGTGATCGGTCAGGAAACTGCAAAACGTACGCTGGCAGTGGCGGTTTATAACCATTACAAGCGCCTGCGCCACCTTGGCAAGAAAGACGAAGTTGAACTGGCCAAGAGCAACATTCTGCTGATCGGCCCGACTGGTTCCGGCAAGACGCTGCTGGCGCAAACGCTGGCGCGCATGCTGAACGTGCCTTTCGTGATCGCTGATGCGACGACGCTGACCGAGGCCGGCTATGTCGGCGAGGACGTCGAGAACATCATTCAGAAGCTGCTGCAGAACTGCAACTACGAGGTCGAGAAGGCGCAGAAGGGCATTGTCTACATTGACGAAATCGACAAGATCTCGCGCAAGTCGGACAACCCGTCGATCACGCGTGACGTCTCCGGCGAAGGCGTACAGCAGGCCTTGCTGAAACTGATCGAAGGCACCATGGCATCGGTGCCGCCGCAGGGCGGGCGCAAGCATCCGAACCAGGACTTCGTACAGATCGACACGACCAACATTTTGTTCATTTGCGGCGGCGCGTTCGACGGGCTTGCGAAAGTGATCTCCGATCGTTCGGAAAAGAGCGGTATCGGTTTCTCGGCGACGGTCAAGAGCAAGTCGGCACACGCGGACAGCCAGAAAATGTCGGACGTCGAGCCGGAAGATTTGATCAAGTTCGGCCTGATTCCCGAGCTGGTCGGCCGCCTGCCGGTGGTTGCCACGTTGATGGAGCTGACCGAAGAGGCGCTGATCCAGATCTTGCTGGAGCCGAAGAACGCGCTGATCAAGCAGTATTCGAAGCTGCTGGAAATGGAAGGCGCCGAACTGGAAGTGCGCCCGGCAGCCTTGCATGCGATTGCGCGCAAGGCGCTGGCGCGGCGTACCGGCGCGCGCGGACTGCGCTCGATCGTTGAGCATGCACTGATGGATGTGATGTTCGATCTGCCCAATCAGCAAAATGTCGCCAAGGTAGTGATCGATGAAAATACCATCACGAACGGCGCAAAGCCGCTGATGATCTATCACGAGCAGGCCAAGGTGTCCGGCGCAAAATAAGCGCCGGACAGGCGGCTGCCGGCGTTCATCGCCTAGGCATCCTCCTGCTGTGGCTCACTGCAAAAACAAAGGCGCCCAAGGCGCCTTTGTTTTTTGGAAAAGTGATCAAAAACTGCTGACAGAAGCATAAAAACACCTCAAAAACACGAGTATTCAAACGGTTTTTGAACAAACGCAGTACAATCGAATCCACTGCACAATGCACAGGCTTCCATTGAAAAGCCACCGGGAAATCGCTCTCGCGTGGCTTTTTTCGTTCTTTTCCTTTCAAAATCGTTGACGCACCTCATATCCAAGGTAATTCCTGCAGGACAGTGTTGAATCGGTACGTTTTTCCGGTGACCGGTCAATCATGCAGGAGGTAAATTTGTGCGGACGCAGGGCTTGCTTTCCGGCTTTTCGTTCCAACATGCATTACAGGTTTTTTTAAAGGCTAGCCATGACGATCACTCCTCAATTCTCAGAACCGACCCAACTGCCGCTGTTGCCGTTGCGCGATGTCGTCGTCTTCCCTCATATGGTGATCCCGCTGTTCGTCGGTCGCCCGAAGTCGATCAAGGCACTCGAGGCAGCGATGGAGCAGGGCAAAAGCATCATGCTGGCGGCCCAGAAAGCAGCGACCAAAGACGAGCCGTCGGCGGACGACATCTATGAGATCGGCTGCATAGCCAATATCCTGCAAATGCTGAAGCTGCCAGACGGCACGGTGAAGGTGCTTGTCGAAGGCGCGCAGCGTGCGCGTATTCATCAGATCAGCGAGACTGAGTCGCACTTTGTGGCCGACCTGTCTCCGGTCGAATCGGAGCCGGGCGACGAGGCGGAGGTCGAGGCAATGCGCCGCGCGATCGTCCAGCAGTTCGATCAGTATGTGAAACTGAACAAGAAAATCCCGCCGGAGATCCTGACCTCACTCGCCGGCATCGATGATGCCGGCCGCCTGGCAGACACGATCGCCGCGCACCTGCCGCTGAAGCTCGAGCAGAAGCAGCGCATCCTCGAGATATTCAACGTGGCCAAGCGCCATGAACACCTGCTGGGCCAGCTCGAGGCCGAGCTCGACATCCTGCAGGTGGAGAAGCGCATCCGTGGCCGCGTGAAGCGGCAGATGGAAAAATCGCAGCGCGAGTACTACCTGAACGAACAGGTAAAAGCGATCCAGAAAGAGCTGGGCGAAGGCGAAGAGGGTGCCGATCTCGAAGAACTCGAGAAGAAGATCATCGCCGCCAAGATGCCGAAGGATGCACGCGAGAAGGCACAGAGCGAGCTGAAGAAGCTGAAGCTGATGTCGCCGATGTCTGCGGAAGCGACCGTCGTGCGCAACTATATCGATGTGCTGATCGGTTTGCCGTGGAAGAAAAAATCCAAGGTCAACAACGATCTCGCACACGCGGAGAAAGTGCTCGAGGACGATCACTACGGCCTCGACAAGATCAAGGAACGCATCCTCGAATATCTCGCTGTGCAACAGCGTGTCGACAAGGTGAAGGCGCCTATCTTGTGCTTCGTTGGCCCTCCGGGCGTGGGTAAGACCTCGCTCGGTCAGTCGATTGCGCGCGCAACGAACCGCAAGTTCGTGCGCATGGCGCTGGGCGGTGTGCGCGACGAGGCCGAGATCCGCGGCCATCGCCGTACCTATATTGGTTCGATGCCGGGCAAGATCCTGCAGAGCCTGTCGAAGACGGGCGTGCGTAATCCGCTGTTCCTGCTCGATGAGATCGACAAGCTCGGCCAGGATTTCCGTGGCGATCCGGCGTCGGCGCTGCTCGAGGTGCTGGATCCTGAGCAGAACCATACGTTCGGCGATCACTATGTCGAGGTCGACTTCGATTTGTCCGACGTGATGTTCGTCGCTACGTCGAACAGCTACAACATCCCGCCGGCGTTGCTGGACCGGATGGAAGTGATCCGTTTGTCCGGCTACACCGAGGACGAAAAGCTCAACATCGCTCAGCGCTACCTGGTGCCGAAGCAGATGAAGAACAACGGCCTGAAGGAAAACGAGATCACGATCGCCGAATCGGCGATTCGCGACATCATTCGCTATTTCACGCGCGAAGCGGGCGTACGCTCGCTCGACCGTGAGATCTCGAAGATCTGCCGCAAAGTGGTCAAGATGCTGCTGCTGAAGGGCGGCGAGAAGAAGGTCACCGTCACGGGCCGCAATCTCGACAAGTTCCTCGGTGTGCGCCGCTATGATTTCGGCGTTGCCGAGAAAGATAATCAGATCGGCCAGGTGGTCGGCCTTGCATGGACCGAGGTCGGCGGCGATCTGCTGACGATCGAGGCGATGACGATGCCGGGCAAGGGCAACACGATTCGTACCGGTACGCTGGGCGACGTGATGAAAGAGTCGATCGAAGCAGCGCGCACGGTGGTTCGCAGCCGCGCCCGCATCCTCGGCATCAGCAATGATGTGTTCGAGAAGAGCGACATTCACATCCACGTGCCGGAAGGCGCAACGCCGAAAGACGGTCCGTCGGCAGGCATTGCGATGACAACCGCACTGGTATCGGTATTCAGTGGTATCCCGGTACGTGCCGATGTCGCGATGACGGGTGAGATCACGCTGCGCGGCGAGGTGCTTCCGATCGGCGGGCTGAAAGAGAAATTGCTGGCGGCTATGCGCGGTGGCATCAAGACAGTATTGATCCCTGAACAGAACGTCAAAGATCTCGCTGAGATTCCGGCCAACGTGAAGAGTGCGCTGGAGATCGTTCCGGTGCGATGGATCGACAAGGTGCTGGATATCGCTCTTGAGCGCAAGCCGGTGCCCTTGTCAGAGGAAGATGCGGCGACGTCAGCCACTGCATCGACTGAAGCGAAATCCGAGACGACGCTGGTCAAACACTGAGTCGTTGCACGGAATTGAAAAAGGCGTCCTGCGGGACGCCTTTTTCATTCAGGCTAAGGCGTCATGCGAGCGCATTGCGATCGCTTCGCACAAAGTCTAATGAGTTTTGCACATCTCGCAAAAGAACAATGCGCGCAATTTATACATTTCCTCGGCATCGTTACAGGTAAACATCTTGACACTAAGCGTGGCTGGCTAGTCTAATACCCGGTCGCTGCAATGGGCGTCCCGGCGAGTGCTGGTGATGGCGCCGGCGGCGCAGCGTTATGCAGAACAATCTCAACTACATGTCCGAGGGGAATTTCAGTGAACAAGACTGAACTGATTGATGAAATCGCGAAGGCGGCCGATATTTCGAAAGCTTCCGCAAGCCGTGCACTGGAAGCTGTCATCGATGCAGTCACTGCAACGTTGAAGCAGGACGGCTCGGTCACCCTCGCTGGTTTCGGCACGTTCTCAGTGAGCGAGCGCGCTGCCCGCGTGGGACGCAATCCGCGTACGCGTGAAGAGATCACGATCGCAGCATCGAAGGTGCCGAAATTTAAACCTGGCAAAGCTCTGAAAGATGCGCTAAACTAGCGTTTTTACCGGCGCGGTGACAAGCGTCGGTGCAAGCTGGCTACGTGAAACGGCATGATGGTTTCAACGGGTGCTTAGCTCAGTTGGTAGAGCGGCGCCCTTACAAGGCGTAGGTCGGGAGTTCGAGCCTCTCAGCACCCACCAACAAGCCAGTTGCAGAAAGCAGTTTCAGGAGTGGTAGTTCAGTCGGTTAGAATACCGGCCTGTCACGCCGGGGGTCGCGGGTTCGAGTCCCGTCCACTCCGCCAAACCCGAAAAAAGGCGAACCCTGTGTTCGCCTTTTTTTACGCTTGTAGTTTGCGTTTGTAGTTTGCTTTTTTTGTTTGCGCTTATTTATTAAGCTTATTCACTGAGCTTATTCATTAAGTTTATTCATTACGATTAATAACCTACCTCGCCAGGTCAACGGCAAGGCGGCAGCACCGCAGGCAGCACAGACGGTCGACAAGGTGCTGCCAACGCCGCCAGTGGCCGAGCGGAAGTAGATTTAAGGCCCGTCACGGGCTGGAGACCTGAGTGCACCATGCTTGAATTCATCCGCACCCATCGTCGGTTGATGCAGTTCCTGCTGCTCCTGATTATCTTCCCTTCGTTTGCTTTCTTCGGCCTCGAGAGCTACACCCGCATGTCCGACCGCGAGCCTCCGGTAGCGAAGGTGGCCGGCCAGGAAATCTCTCAGCGCGAATGGGACGCTGCGCATGCGCGCCAGCTCGAGCGCTTCAAGCAGATGTTTGGCGACCAGGTGAATCCTGCGATGTTCGATACGCCGGACGCCAAGATGGGTACGCTTGAAAATCTGGTGGCAGAGAAGGCACTGTCGAAGATCGCGATCGACAGCCACCTGACGGTCTCGGACGAAGCGATTCGCAAGACCTTGCTCGAGATCCAGGGCCTGACCGACGCCGACGGAAAATTCAATAAAGATCGCTACAAGCAGCTTCTGGCGGCACAAGGTCTGACGCCTGAGCGCTTCGAAGCCAATCTGCGCCACGATCTCGCCGTCCAGCAAATGAAGCTGGCGATCCAGGCCACCGCATTTGCGCCGAAGGCGGTCGCACAGCGTATCTCGTCACTGAACCAGCAAAAGCGCGAAGTGCAGGAAGTGAGCTTCACTGCGCAGGAGTTCAAGCCGCAGGTGAAAGTCACTGATGCGATGGTGCAGGAGTTCTATGACAAGAACGCCACGCAGTTCCAGGTGCCGGAAACCGTGAAAGCGGAATATGTGGTGCTGGCCGCACCGGTCGTGGAAGCGCAAATCACCGTTACCGACGACGACATCCGCAAGTTCTACGAAAAGAATATCAGCCGCTATAAAACCGATGAGCAGCGTCGCGCCAGCCATATCCTGGTGAAGGCTGCTAAGGATGCACCGGCTGCGGAAAAGACGGCAGCAAAAGCAAAAGCAGAAAAACTGCTGGCGATGGTGCGCAAATCGCCGAATGATTTCGCAAAAGTGGCCAAAGAAAATTCGGACGACCCTGGCTCAGCTGAGCGCGGCGGCGACCTCGACTTTTTCGGCAAGGGCATGATGGTCAAGCCGTTTGAGGACACTGCCTACAAGCTGAAAGAGGGCGAGATCAGCGATATCGTCGAATCCGATTTTGGCTTTCATATCATTCGGCTGACGGGCATCAAGCCGGCCGCGACCCGTGCGCTGGCTGATGTTAAATCGAACATTGACGATGAAATCCGCCGTTCCGAAGCAGGCAAGAAATTCGCAGCGATGGTCGAGACCTTCTCGAACATGGTGTATGAACAGCCGGATAGCCTGAAGCCGGTGGCGGACAAACTCGGTCTGAAAATTGAAACGGCGGCAGCGCTGACGCGCGAGCCGAATTCAGCGCTGCCGAAGACGGCCGCCTTCAACCAGCCGAAGTTCCTGGCTGCGCTGTTCTCGAAGGAAGCGATCAAGGACAAGCAGAACACTGAAGCGGTGGAAGTGGGTTCTGGCATTTATATCGCCGGCCGCGTGATTGAGCACAAGCCGGTCACAAAGATCCCGCTGTCGGAGGTACGCACCCTGATCGAAGATCGCGTGGCGACAGTCGAGGCCGAGAAGCTGGCGCAGGCCGCCGGCGAGAAAAAACTGGCCGACCTGAACGCCGGTGGCAATGCTGATTTCGGCCCGGCCAAGTCGGTATCGCGCACTAACTTTAATGGCGTTGCCGGTCCGGCAGTGGCTGCCGTAATGAAGGCCAGCGTCGCGAAACTGCCGGCGTATGTTGGTGTGCCCGTGGCCGGAAAGGGTTACAGCATCTACCGCATTAACTCGGTTGACAACAAGCCTGCCGATGAAGAAATGGTGAAATCGGAGAAGCAGCAGGTCGAGGAATTCCTCGCTGCACAGGAAATGGCGGGTTATCTTGGCGTGATCAAGAAGCGCGCGAAGGCGGAGATCCTGAAGCCGATCGCTGCGGTGAAAACGGCAGCGCCGGCGAAGCAGTAAGCCAAGCGATAAAAACGGCAGCATTCACAACAAAGGCGTCCCGCGGGACGCCTTTGTTGTTTGTAGCGCAGGGAGAGTGCCGCCGGGTTCAGCGCAAGGCCTCGGGCTCGGCCTCGATCAGCTTGCAGGCTGCCGCCGAAAAATCGGCCGCCGATATGCCCGCCATCGACAGTACCCGTCCATCGCGATAGCCGACAAAATTGCGCTCGATTGAGCGCAGATAGGCCGGGTCGTAATGTTCGATCAGTAACGCTTCGACTAATGCGGCGATATTGCCGGCCTCAGCCATCACCATCCAGTCGCGAATCCGCTGATGGCCGTGCAAAGGCACGAGGTGGGCCAATTGTTGTCCGAGCAAACCGATATCGTCGATCAGGTGAGGATAGTCTTCGATCAGCAGCTGCACCCGGTGCGCGACGGAAAGCTCAACACGAATACACGGCGAGGTCCGCATCTGTTGCATCAGCAAGTCGGGCACGCGCACGTCACCGATCTTCTTGCTTTCCGACTCCACATAGACCACCCGCTCAGGCGAGAAACCGCGCAATGCCTGCCATAGGCGGCTATCGAACATCTTTTGGGATGGCTGCGGTTCAGTCGGCAGGCCGCCCAGCACCGAGCCACGGTGCGCAGCCAGGCGCTCAAGGTCCAGCACTTGTGCGCCGGCCTGCTCGAGATGCTGCAGCAAACGGCTCTTGCCGCTGCCGGTAGTGCCGCAGATGGCCCGAAACTGTAGCTGCAAAGGCTGCTGCTCCAGCAAGGCAACGACGCTGCGCCGGTATTCCTTGTAGCCGCCGTCGAGCTGCACGACTGGCCAGCCGACTCTGGCCAGCACATGGGCCATAGAGCCGCTGCGATTGCCGCCGCGCCAACAATAAACCAGCGGTTTCCAGTCGCGCGGCATCGTCAGAAAATGGCGTTCAAGATGCGCGCCGATGTTCTTTGCGACCAGCGCCGCACCGATCTTGCGCGCCTCAAACGGACTGTCTTGTTTATAGATCGTGCCAACGCGCACACGCTCTTCGTCGTCCAACACCGGGCAATTGATCGCACCGGGCAGATGGTCGAGCGCAAACTCGGAAGGCGAGCGCACGTCGATAATGCTGTCGAATTCATCGAGCTGCGCGAGCACGGCGTCAGCGGGCAGCAGGGCTGGGAATTTCATTGATAGGGAAAGTAGAACTTATTTCAGCAGCTGCTTCAGTACCGGCCATACATTTTCGAGCATGATGGCTTGTGCAGGCTGATTCGGGTGGATACGGTCGGGCTGGAAGTAACGGTCGGTATCTTCCAGTCCGGCCAGGAAAAACGGCAACAGCCGCGCGCCGGTCTCGCGCGCCAGCGACGGATAGATGGCGGCGAAGCGCCGGCTGTAGTCGGGGCCGTAGTTGGGCGGTATCTGCATGCCCAGCAATAACACACGCGCACCGGAGGCACGGGCGGTGTTGATCATGTCGCGCAGATTGGCCTGTGTGGCGTTCAGAGGCAGGCCACGCAGGCCATCATTGCCGCCCAGCTCGATCACCACAATCGACGGGCGGTGCTGCTGCAAGAGTGCCGGCAGCCGCGCCAGGCCGCCGGCCGTGGTCTCGCCGCTGATGCTGGCGTTAATGACGGCCAGATCCGACGACTCTCTGGTGAGCCGCTTCTGTAGCAGCGCGACCCAGCCGCTGCCGCGCGTCAGCCCATATTCCGCCGACAGACTGTCGCCAAGCACGAGCAGGTTTTTTGATGCAGAATTTGGCGCTGCATAGCCCGGCGCCGTCAGTGCCATCATCGATAGCACTGACACCATCGACATCCATAGCGCGAGCCGCCTCATCCTCTTCACTACATTCTGCATGCGAGAAAACCCCCAGACGGTTGCGGCGATCAAGGTCACCGGACTGACAAAAAAAGTTGCGGATGCCAGCGGCGAACTGACCATCCTTTCAGACGTGCATTTTACCGTGCAGCCCGGCGCGACCGTCGCGCTGATCGGCGCTTCCGGCTCGGGCAAATCGACCTTGCTCGGCTTGCTTGCCGGCCTGGATACGCCGTCGGCCGGCGAAGTCAGTATTGCCGGCGTCGACTTGTATCGCCTCGATGAAGATGGCCGCGCGGCGCTGCGCAAAAACACGATCGGTTTCGTTTTTCAGTCGTTCCAGCTGCTGTCGCACCTGACGGCGCTGGAGAACGTGATGCTGCCGCTGGAGCTGCGGGGAGACCGCGATGCGAAACGCAAGGCCGAAGAGATGCTCGAACGCGTTGGATTGCGCACGCGTACCGGTCACTATCCGAAATTCTTGTCCGGCGGAGAACAGCAGCGCGTCGCGCTGGCGCGTGCTTTCGTTACCGATCCGCCGTTATTACTGGCGGATGAGCCGACTGGCAGCCTCGATGCGGCCACCGGTGCCGCCGTGATCGAGCTGATGTTCCGGCTGAATCGTGAACAGGGATCGACGCTGGTGCTGGTGACGCACGATCCGGCGATGGCGGCCATGTGCGATCGGCGCATTACGATCCATGCAGGTCGTATCGTCGATGACAGCGGCGGCTGACCGCCGTTCAAGCTCAGCCGGCGTGTATCGTCGATGCGCTCTGTGCATTCAATGCTGAGCGTATCGCCGGCGGCAAGTCCGACGCCGTCAGCCCGATCGGGCCGATGCCATCGGCCACCAGCTGGTCTGCTGCCTGGCCGTGCAGCCAGGTTGCGGCCAGCGCCGCAACCGCTACGGGCAATCGCTGCGCCAGCAGCGCGCCGCATAGCCCGGCCAGTACATCGCCGCTGCCCGCCGTGGCCAATGCCGGATTGCCGGTCGGGTTGATTGCCAGCGCGCTGTCAGGCGACGCAATAACGCTGCCCGAGCCTTTCAAAATGACGTGCGCATGACAACGGGCGGCCAGCGTTGCAGCCGCATGCAGACGGTCTGCTTGCACGGCCGCGACATCGCTGCCCAGCAGCCGCGCGGCTTCCAACGGATGCGGTGTCATCAGGGCCGGCGCTGGCCGCTGCGCGAGCCGCTGGCACAGTGCGGGATCGGCGGCCAGCAGATTCAATGCGTCGGCGTCCAGCACTAGTGGCAGCGAGCAATCCAGGGCGCGGATAAGCAAATCGGCGGACGACGTTGAGGTGCCGAGGCCCGGGCCGATCACGACCGCGCCGCTGTCGAGAGCAATCTGACGGGCATCGCGGCACATCAGCTCAGGATGCAACGGATCGAAGGGCGGCGGAGCTTCTGCAAACGCTGCAAAGACCCGACCGGCACCGGCCATGGCGGCCGTTCGCGCAGCCAGCACGACGGCGCCTGCCATGCCACGCGCGCCGCCGATCACGGTCAGGTCACCGAAGCTGCCTTTATGGCTGGCATGAACACGCGGTGCCAACCACGACCGGAACGCCGCAGGCGTCGTCAGAGAGGCGAGCGCCTTGCCTTGCAACGTCTTCGCATAGATCGACGGCGAAATCTCCAGCTTGTCGACATGCACGGTGCCGGCACAATCGCGACCATGTGCCGTGTGCAGTCCTGGTTTGTCGCCGATGAAGGTCAGGGTGTGATCGGCGCGCACAGCGACGCCGTTGCCGATCAGTGCGCCGGTATCGGCATGCAGTCCGCTGGGCACGTCGATGGCAATCACAGGGCAGGCCAGCGCATTCAGCCGCTCGATGGCGCAGCGAAATTCGCCATCGGCGGCACGCGTCTGTCCTATGCCGAACAGGCCGTCAATGGCCAGCGCCCAGTGAGCTTCGGCCTCGGCCTCGGCCAGCGTGATGAAAGAGACATCGCGGCCGCGGGCGCGCTGCAGTGCTGCGGCCGCGTCCGGCGGCAGCACTGCGTCGGCCAGCAGAACGACGCTCACGTCGCAGCCATGCGCCTGCAATCTTGCCGCCGCATCGAGCGCATCGCCGCCATTGTTGCCCGGGCCGGCGACGACCAGCACGTTCGCGCTCTGCTCAGTCAGCAGCAAACGCGCGAGCGCCGCCGTGGCGGTGCCTGCGCGTTGCATCAGCGTGCCTGCCGGCAGCATGGCCAGTGCGGCCTGCTCGATCGCGCGCAGGCTTGCTATGTCATACAGCAGCGTATCGTCGGCTTCAGCGTACTCGTTCGGCATAGCGTTGCAGGCTCAATCCGTCCGTATCAATGGCGGGATGTCGTCCGGACACCAGGTCGGCCACGAGTTTGCCGCTGCCAGCGGCCAGCGACCATGCGCCGGCGCCATGCCCGACATTGATGAACACATTGCCATGGCGCGTTGCGCCGAGCAAGGGAACGCCTTCGGGCAGCATCGCCGTGGGCCCGCACCAGAAAGTGGCGGTGCGGTAGTTCGCCGCATTCGGAAGCCAGTCGTCGCCGACTTTCACCAAGGTGGTCGTCGCCTTCTGGTGCAGTTTGATGTTCGATGAACCGAGTTCGGCGCAGCCGGACAGCCGCAGCCGCTGACCAAGCCGTGTGAGTGCGACACGGTAGCGCTCGTCAAACAAGGACAGCTGCGGCGCGAGCTCATACTCCTGGATCGCGACCGACGCTGAATAGACCTTCACCGGATAGGTCGGCAGATGAACGCCCAACGGCTTGAGCAAGCGCGCGCTGCCGGCACCGGCCGCGACGACGACGGCGTCGACAGAGAATTCGTCGGCGCCGATGCGCAGCCGCACGTTGCCGGGTTCGGCACGAATGGCATCAACGGCGCTGTTGAAGCGGAATTCCACCCCTTTTTCCTGCGCGAGCTTTTTCAGCTGGCGCACGAACAGCGGGCAATTGCCCGCCGAGTCATCGGGAAGATGCAGTGCCGAATCGAACGGCGTTTCCTCTGACAATGCGGGTTCAAGCTTTCGCGCTGCGTCACGGTCGAGCAGCTCAAAGGGCACGCCGCGCTCGGAGAGCGCATCAATCAAAGGGCTGGCCTGCGCAGCCTCGATCGTGCTGCGGAACATCATCAGCACGCCTTGCGTTTGCTGAAAATCGAGCCCGCGCGACAACGACAGTTCAGCCATCATGTCGCGGCTGTAGCTGGCCAGCGAATGCAGCCTTTGCTGGTTGTGCAGAAAGCGTGACAAGGCCGACTCGGCACGCATGCGACGCAGCCAGGCCCACATTGCCGGTTCGAATTTTGCGCTGAAGGCCATCGGCGACTCCGGACGGAACAGCTGGCGCATGACTCGGCGCGCCGTTCCCGGCATGGCCCAGGGTTGTATCGCTGAAGGGCCCATCAAATCGAGATTGCCGAAGCTCGCCTCCTGGGCGACATTACCAAATCGTTCGACGACGGCTACCTCATGCCCCGCGTCCGCGAGGAAATAGGCAGTACAGACACCGACGACGCCCCCGCCGATCACAGCTATGCGCAATTGAACTCCAGAATCTCAGAACTTGTCGGCCCCGTGTGGTCGGCCGCAACGCAGGTCTTTGCCTGCAATAGTCGTTATAGCCGCTATAGGGTATCTGTAATTAGTTGTTAAAACAATTGTTGATCGCCCGCATCTGCGCGGCTGCGAAGCAGTGCACGCGTTGCGGGCGATACAGGGTCAGGGTCCGATCAGGCGCTCAATGGCAAGTCCGATGGCTGTTACCCGTGCATCGGCCATTGCGGGCGCGGCTATGGTGAGTCCCACAGGCAAATCACCGGAGCGATGGCAGGGCAGCGACAGCGCGCAGCCGTCGAGCAGATTGATCAGTGAGGGATTGCGCAAGAGCAGCCGGTTAGCAGCAAAGAAAGCTTCATCGGATGCAAGCAGCGCCTCGGTGCGCGGCGCGACGATGGGCACGGTGGGCATCAGCATCGCATCGAAACCGTCCAGTGCGGTACCTACGCGGCCTATCCATGATTGCCGCTCCCGGTGCAGCGCCGCTAGATCGTCGCTGCTACGGTCTGCACCGACGAGGATGCGCTGCACCACCCGGTGGTCATAGCGGTCTGCCATGGTTGCCAGTAGTTGCCGATGCCACGCGTACGCTTCAATCGGCGAAAAGAGATTGATCTGTGGCGCTTCGGCCAGCATCTTCATCGGCACATCGACCACAGTGACTCCGGCCGCCGAGAGCCGCGACAGCGCGCTGGCGAAGGCCTGGGCAACCGCATCATCGATGCCGTCGAAGACGATGTCCTCCGGCACAGCGAGCCGCAGTCCGCGCAGCGGCGCCGGGGCCACCGCCAGCGGAGTGTCGGCGATCACGCGATCGACGTGCAGGCAATCTTCGACGCTGCGCGCAATCGGCCCGAGCGTGTCAAGCGTGGGCGACAGCGGCACGATGCCTGCGGTCGGCACCCGCCGCTGCGTCGGCTTATAGCCGACCAGCCCGCACAGTGCCGCCGGTATGCGTATCGATCCACCGGTATCGGAGCCGATCGCGGCCACGCAGATGCCGGCAGCGACTGACGCCGCCGCGCCCGAGGATGAGCCGCCCGGAATGCGGGAAGGATCCAGCGGGTTCGCGGGCGTGCCGTAATGCGGATTGATGCCGACGCCAGAAAAGGCAAACTCGGTCATGTTGGTCTTGCCAATGATGGCCGCGCCCGCAGCACGCAGGCGCGCGACCACCGGCGCATCGGCGGCGGCCGGCGGCTGGCCGCGCAGAACAAGCGAGCCGGCCAGCGTGGTCTCCCCGGCGACGTCGAACAGATCCTTGATCGACACCGGCAGCCCGGCCAGCACCGACAGCGGCTGACCGGCCATGCGCAGCACATCGGCATGCGCTGCCGCCTGCAGCGCCTCGTCACGATAGATCGTGGTGAAAATGGCCTGCGATGCCTCGGCCAGCGCGAGGCTGGCATGCACCAGCTCGCGCCGGTTGAGCTCATTCAGGGAAACAATGTCCATGCGGGTGTCCGTTCGGGTGACTCTGACAACATATCGGCGGCTGCAGTCTGTGCCATCGCCTGCAGTGCGTCCCAAAGATAGCACGCGTGAACGCCGATGAAGCGGCCTGAGCAGACAACGAAGAGGGCGAACGACAGGGTATAATTCGGGCATCCGATTTACCCCGCGATGCGCCCTGATTGTCAGAGGCAGCACGCAGCGCCACAAGATGCTGCCGTACTGCCTGCCTGTGCCCATGGGCTGTTTCCGCATTTCTCCTGCCAAGCCATGCTCATTCTTCCGGGCTCCAGCGCCCTGTCTGCATTCCGTGTCCAGCGACTCCTGACCCAGTTGAAGGCGATCGAACCGTCGATCACGGGAATCTCCGGCCGCTTCTGCCATTTCATCGACAGCCACGCTGAGCTGGCCGATGCTGATCGTGACCGTCTGGCCGCAATGCTCGCCTATGGCGAGCCGTTCGAGGCCAGCACCGAGGGCGAACAGTTTGTCGTGATACCGCGGCTGGGCACGATCTCGCCGTGGGCGAGCAAGGCGACCGATATTGCGCACAACTGCGGGATGACGCAGATCCACCGGATCGAACGCGGCATCGTCTACTACGTTCAGCTCAAGAGCGGCCTGCTGGGCAAGGGCCGCACGCTCAGCGAAGCGCAGACGGCCGATGTCGCCGACCTGCTGCACGATCGCATGACCGAGATCGTGATCCGCGAGCCCGGGCAGGCGTCGGCGCTGTTCGACGAACTCGATGCGCAGCCGCTGAGCTATGTCGACGTGCTCGCCGACGGTCGTGCCGCGCTGGTGAGCGCGAACAGCGAGCTCGGCCTGGCGCTGTCGGACGATGAGATCGACTACCTGCACGACGCTTTCACGCGCGCCGGACGCAATCCGACCGATGTCGAGCTGATGATGTTCGCGCAGGCCAATAGCGAGCACTGCCGGCACAAGATCTTCAATGCCGACTGGACGATCGACGGCGAGAAGCAAGAGCGGTCGCTGTTTGCGATGATCCGCAATACCCATCAGCTGCAGCCGCGCGGAACGGTGGTGGCGTATTCCGACAACTCGTCCGTGATCGAAGGCGCGAACGTGATGCGCTTTTATCCGCGCGCCGGCGAAGGCCTGGCGTACCGTCCGTCGGAAGAACTCACGCATATCCTGATGAAGGTCGAGACGCACAACCACCCGACGGCGATCTCGCCGTTCCCGGGCGCGTCGACCGGTGCCGGCGGCGAAATCCGCGACGAAGGCGCGACCGGCCGCGGCGCGAAGCCGAAGGCCGGCCTGACCGGCTTCACGGTGTCGAACCTGATGATCACCCACGCGGTGCAGCCGTGGGAGAACGCGCGCGACGTCAACCAGCCGCCGGAGCAGCGCACCGATCACGGCGGCGCGAAGATCACCGGCAAGCCGGACCGCATCGCATCGCCGCTGCAGATCATGATCGACGGCCCGCTCGGCGGCGCCGCGTTCAACAATGAATTCGGCCGCCCGAATCTGGCCGGCTATTTTCGCACTTACGAGCAGAACGTCGGCGGCACGGTGTACGGCTATCACAAGCCGATCATGATCGCCGGCGGCATGGGCAATATCTCGGCGCTGCACACGAAGAAGGAAATCCTGCCGGTCGGCAGCCTGCTGATTCAGCTCGGCGGCCCCGGCATGCGCATCGGCATGGGCGGCGGCGCTGCATCGTCGATGGCCACCGGCGCGAACACCGCCGACCTCGATTTCGACTCTGTCCAGCGCGGCAACCCGGAAATGGAGCGGCGCGCGCAGGAAGTGATCAACGCCTGCTGGGCGCTGGGCGAAAACAATCCCGTGCTGTCGATCCATGATGTGGGCGCAGGCGGTCTGTCGAATGCCTTCCCGGAGCTGACAAACGATGCCGGGCGCGGTGCGGTGTTTGACCTGCGCAAAGTGCCGCTCGAAGAGAGCGGGCTGGCGCCGAAAGAAATCTGGAGCAACGAATCGCAGGAACGCTATGTGCTCGGCATTGCGCCGTCCAGCCTGGCGCTGTTCCGTGAACTGTGCGAGCGCGAGCGCTGCCCGTTTGCCGTGGTCGGCATTGCCACCGAAGAGCGGCAGCTGCGCGTGCTCGACCCTGAGCATGACAACTATCCGGTCGACATGCCGATGGACGTCCTGCTGGGCAAGCCGCCGAAGATGCATCGCGACGTCAAGCGCGCTGCTCAGCCGGTGGCACCGGTCGATCTGACGGGCATCACGCTGGAGCAGGCCGGTGAGCGCGTGCTGAAGCTGCCGACGGTGGCCGACAAATCCTTCCTGATCACCATTGGCGACCGCTCGGTCGGCGCGCACACCGCGCGCGACCAGATGGTCGGTCCGTGGCAGGTGCCAGTGGCCGATTGCGCGGTGACGACGATGAGCCACGAAGGCTATCTGGGCGAGGCGATGTCGATGGGCGAGCGCACGCCGCTGGCCGTCATCGATGCGCCGGCCTCGGGCCGCATGGCTGTCGGTGAGGCGCTGACGAACATTGCGGCAGCGGCCATCGGCGATATTACCGACATCAAGCTGTCGGCCAACTGGATGGCTGCCTGCGGGCAGCCTGGCCAGGACGCGGCGCTATTCGATACCGTGAAAGCGGTTGGCATGGAGCTGTGCCCGGCACTGGGCCTGTCGATCCCGGTGGGCAAAGATTCGCTGTCGATGCGCACGACCTGGAAAGACGACGAGGGCGACAAGTCGGTCACGGCGCCGGTCTCGCTGATCGTATCGGCATTTGCGCCGGTGACTGATGTGCGCAGCACGCTGACGCCGCAATTGCGCCGCGACCTCGGCGATACGGCACTGATCCTGATCGACCTCGGCCGTGGCCGCAACCGCCTCGGCGCGTCGGCGCTGACCCAGGTAATGCAGCAGATCGGCGACGATGCGCCGGACGTCGACAGCGCGGACGACCTGAAGGCCTTTTTCGATGCGATCCAGCGGCTGAACCGCGAACAGAAGATCCTCGCCTATCACGACCGCTCGGATGGCGGCCTGTACGCCACGCTGTGCGAAATGGCCTTTGCCGGCCATGCGGGCGTGACAGTGAACCTCGACATTCTCGTCACCGAAGGCGAGCATGCGACCGATTGGGGCGATTCGAAGAACTGGGCAAGCCAGGTCGAGCCGCGCCGCAATGACCTGACGCTGCGCGCGCTGTTCTCGGAAGAGCTGGGTGCGGTGATCCAGGTACGTGCGGAAGAGAAGTCAGAAGCGATGAATGTGCTGCGCGAATTCGGCCTTGGCGCGTGCAGCCACATTATCGGCAAGCTCAACGAGCGCGATGTGGTCGAGTTCACTCGCGACGCGAAAGTGATCTACCAGAAGCCGCGCGCCGAACTGCAGAGGCTGTGGAGCGAGACCAGCTGGCGCATCGCGCGGCTGCGCGACAACCCCGCCTGTGCCGATGCCGAGTACGATCGATTGCTCGACGCGAAGGATCCGGGCATGACGCCTGTGCTCAGTTTCGATCCGGCCGTCGATGTGGCAGCACCGTTCATTGCGACCGGCGTACGTCCGAAGGTGGCGATCCTGCGCGAGCAGGGCGTGAATTCGCATGTCGAGACCGCGTATGTCATGCACAAGTCGGGCTTCGATGCGATCGACGTGCACATGAGCGATCTGATCGCAGGCCGTGTGCGCCTGGACGATTTCAAGGGCCTGATCGCCGTTGGCGGCTTCTCGTATGGCGACGTGCTCGGCGCAGGTGAGGGCTGGTCGAAGACGATTCTGCTCAACCCGCTGCTGTCGGCGCAGTTCTCCGCCTTCTTCCATCGCAACGATACTTTCAGCCTGGGCATTTGCAATGGCTGCCAGATGATGAGCAGCCTGAAGTCCATCATTCCGGGTGCCGAACACTGGCCCAAGTTCACGCGCAACCAGTCCGAGCAGTTTGAGGCGCGGTTCGCGATGGTCGAGGTGCTGCCATCGCCGTCGATTTTCTTTGATGGCATGGCCGGTACGCAGACGCCGATCGCCGTGGCGCATGGCGAAGGTTATGCGAACTTCGCGCACACCGGCGATGAGGCCAAGGTGCTGGCGGCGCTGCGCTTCGTCGACCATTACGGCCGGGCGACCGAAACCTATCCGTTCAACCCGAACGGTTCGCCGTCAGGCATCACGTCGGTGACGACGCCGGACGGACGCTTTACGGTGATGATGCCGCACGCCGAGCGCGTGTTCCGCACCGCGACGCATTCGTGGCATCCGGATGGCTGGGGCGAGGATGCGCCGTGGATGCGGATGTTCCGCAATGCGCGAAAGTGGGTCGGCTAACGCCGCTCAGAGAAATAAGCGGCCGTTCGTTGCAACGACGGACGGCCAGCGCTGGCCAGGGGCGACACCGGTATACCGATGCCCGGATAATGCCGTCGGGCGTCGGCGTCAGACGATCATTTCCGGCAAGCGGTGCACCGTCGATTTCAGGATCTCGAAGCATTCCGGGTCGATCGCCGTGCCAACGGATTCCGACATGATCTGCAGGGTCTTGTCGATCGGGATCGCGCCTCGATAGGGCCGTGCAGCGGTAATCGCATCGAAGATATCAGCGCAAGTGATGATGCGCGTCTCTGTCGGTATATCGATGGCCGTCAGCCCGCGCGGATAGCCTTTGCCATCGAGCCGCTCATGATGGGCGCCGGCGATTCGGGCGAGTTCGGAAAACGCATCCATCCTCGACAGGATCGCCTCAGTGTATTTCGCGTGCATGTGCACAACGACCCACTCGTCCTCATCGAGCTTGCCGGGTTTGTCGAGAATGCTGTTGCTCACGCCCAGCTTGCCGATGTCATGCAGCAGTGCACCGCGCTTGAGCCAACGGCGACGCTCGGCGTTGAGACCGATGGTCTCAGCCATCAAATCCACGTACAGCGCCACGCGCGCGCTATGGCCGCTGGTATACGGGCTCTTCGAGTCGACGATCTGGCCGAAGGCAGTCGCGATGTCGTCCAGATAGTCTTCGTCCAGCGGCACAATTTGCGATGCCGGCTCCAGCGCCAGCACCGCCGAGGTAATGCCAGGGTCGGCCAGTTGCCGCCAGAAGCTGTCATCGGCGACGGCCTGGAAAGCATCGACGAGCTCCGGGTCGAACCATTGTTCGCGACGGTGCGTCAGTTCCTCCATCGCCGCATGCGGACCGCCGCTGGTGTGGAACACGTCAATCACCTGCGCCATCAGTGCGATGCGCGAGAACAGCGGAATCTGCTGGCCACTCAGGCCGTCCGGGCGGCCTCGGCCGTTGTAATGTTCATCCAGGTGATAGATGCCGGTGGCGACGCTCTCCGGAAAACGCAGTTGCCGCGCGATTTCAGCGCCGCGCTGGCAGCGGGTCTGGATCAGTTCGTCGGCCAGCTCCACGCCATTGCGCAGGATATTCAGCACCGCGCGAAAACGCTCTGCGAGCGGTGCCTGCAGACCGGTATGCGCCAGCACGAAATTCAGCACCTGCGGCACGCTGTCGCCGACGGCCTTGAAATCATGTTTGAATGCGAGGTCATCGGTCAGGTACAGCTCGCAGATGCGCGCGGCATTGCTGCTGCAGCCCAGGTCTTTCAACAGCAGCGTGTAGTAGAGGTTCCAGAGCTCGTCGTCGGGCAGGCCGATGCGGCGACCGACATGCATGCCAATCCAGCAACAGCGGATGCAATGCCCTTCGGGCTGGCCCTCAGTGATGTCGAGCGCATGGCTCAGGGCTGATATGAGTTCGGACAGGCGAAGTCGTTGCATGGGCGGACGTTCAGTGCGGTCTGGCTGTCTACTGTAATAGATTTTGAAAATATTGTTGCACGAAGGCTATATATTTGTTGTGTCCCAGGCGACGCGCGTAAAAAAGGCCGGTATGTCTACCGGCCTTGATGTGAGGTCAACCCCGAGAGTTACTGGACCTTGGCCTTCTTGCGCAGATCTTGCTGGAAGGTTTGCAGCTTGCGCTGTTGCAGCGATTCGGCAATACGTTCTTTCACTTCGTCGAAGGTCGGCAGCTGTGCATCGCGCGTTTCTTCGAGCTTGATGACGTGATAGCCGAACTGGCTTTGCACCGGCGTTTGCGTGATCTCGCCAGCTTTCAGGCCGACCATCGCTTCGGAGAACGGCTTGACGAAGGCGTCAGCCGGCGCCCAACCGAGGTCGCCGCCTTGCTGAGCCGAACCCTTGTCTTTCGATGCTGCAGCCAGCTCATCAAACTTCGCGCCGCCTTTCAGCTTGGCGATGATGGCCTTAGCTTCGTCTTCCTTCTCGACCAGGATATGGCGAGCATGATATTCCTTCGCCGGCAGCGTCGCCTTGAACTTATCGAACTCGGCCTTCATCTCCTCTTCCTTGACCGGGTGCTTGGCGACATATTCCTGCGCCAGTGCACGGATCACGATCGACTGGCGCGCCATGTCGATCTGGCTCTTGATGTCCGGACGGTTCGAGATGCCCTGACGATCAGCTTCTTGCGTGAGCACTTCGCGATTGATCAGTTCGTCCTTGATCATTGAGCGCATTTCCGGGGAGTCTTTCTGACCCTGTTGCACCATCTGCTTGACCATCGATTCGACGCGCGAGGTCGGGATTGCCTTGCCGTTAACGACTGCGACGTTTTGTGCGAGTGCAGCGGTGGAGGCAACGGTGGCTGCGGAGGCGGCGAGCAGCACCAGCAGTCGGGCAGATTTCAGATTCATCATGGATAAGGTATGGATATGTTGAACAAAAATGCCCGGCTATGGCTAGCGCGAGGCTTGCGCCTCGTCGGGAGTCAGCAGGGTCATTGCGAGCGCGTGTATGTCTTTTTTCATCAGCTCGCGCAGGCAATCATACACCAGCCTATGGCGGCCAACCTTGTTGACGCCAGCGAAGCGCGCCGACACCAGCCGCAGCCGGTAATGACCGCCACCGGACGCAGCGCCGGCGTGACCGGCGTGCAAATGAGATTCATCGTCGACCATGCATTCCAGCGGCGCAAACCCGGCTTGCAGCAGCTCGCGGATACGTTCAGGGCGGTTCATTCGGCCTCCTTCATAAAGCGCGACAGATAGACGCTCTGCGCGATGACAAAGGCAATCATCAGGCCGAGAAATCCGAATAATTTGAAATTGACCCAGAACTCCAGCGGCATCGAGAACGCGACGTAGAGGTTGACACCGCCCATAACTGTGAAAAACAGACCCCACGCCAGGTTCAGCCGCGACCAGACGGCGTCCGGCAGCGTCAGCTGCTTGCCCATCATCGAGCGCATCAGATTTTTTCCGAACAGCAGTGGCGCGCCCAGCAGCACGAGCGCAAAGCACCAGTACAGCACGGTGGGCTTGAGCTTGATGAAATGCTCATCATGGAAATAAATGGTCGCGCCGCCGAAAAGCACAATGATGACCAGCGACACCCACAACATGTTGTCCACGGTCTTGCGGCGCGCAAGCAGCCACAGTACCTGCGCACCGGTAGCAAGTATGGCCACCGCGGTGGCGAGCAGGATGGGCGCCTGTTGCAGCGTGACTTCGCCGCCGGAAACCAGCCCGGCCAGATACTGGTTGCCGAAGGCTTGCGCAGAATCGGGATGGGCGCCGGTGTACTTGAAGACGGCGAAGAAAAGGATGACGGGGAACAGGTCGAACAGCAGCTTCATTGGCGCGCTCACTCAGGGGAAGCAGAACGTGGTGTGAAATTCAGCGACGCTGAATTGATGCAGTAGCGCAGGCCGGTCGGCGGCGGTCCGTCAGGAAATACATGCCCGAGATGCGCATCGCAGACGTTGCACAGGATTTCGGTGCGCAGCATGCCATGGCTGCGGTCGATGCGCTCGGCGACATGGGCCGGATCGAGCGGACGGAAGTAGCTCGGCCAGCCGCAGCCGGAATCGAATTTCGCGTCAGACTCGAACAGCGGCGTATTGCAGCAGACGCAGGTATAGATGCCGGCCTCATGATGGTCCCAGTAGCGCCCGGTAAACGCGCGCTCGGTCGCCGCGTGGCGGGTGACTTCATAGTCCAGCGGGGCCAGCATCGCGCGCCATTCGGCATCGGTGCGCACGACTTTCTTGCTTTGCATGTCTTTCTCCATCAGTGTTCGGCGTCAGGACGAGCAGCTGACTTCGATACCGGCCGCCCAGTCCGGCGGCAGCGCGGCGTAGCGATCGTGCTCCGGCTGCTCATCAAAGGGCTTGCTCAGTATCTGCATCAGTCGCCTGACTTCCGAAAAATCTTTCTGTTGCGCGCGGTCGATCGCAGTTTGCGCAAGGTAGTTGCGCAACACGTATTTCGGATTGACGCGATCCATGGCCATTTTACGCACAGCATCAGTGCTATTTTCGGCGCGCAGACGCTGCCGATATTCTACTGACCAAGCGTCGAAAGCGCTGCGGTCGATGAACAGATCACGCACAGGCTCATCGCCGCCGCCAGCCATGGACAAAACGGAAAGACGGCGGAAAAACAGCGGGAAATCGACCCGGCCAGCGGCAAGTATCTGCAGCAGCTGGCGGATCAGCGCATCGTCGTCCGGCAGCGTGGTTTGCAGGCCAAGCTTGGCATGCCACAGCGCATCCATTTTGGCGGCGAACGCCGGCTTGTAGACCGACAGCGCGTCATGAACTTCATCGACATCGTCGATCAAGGGCAACATCGCCTGCCCGAGCGCGTAGCAATTCCATTCGCCGATCTGCGGCTGCATCTCATAGGAATATCGGCCGGTACGGTCGGTATGGTTGCAGATATGCGCCGGATCGAAGGCCTCCATGAAGCCGAACGGACCGTAATCGAGCGTCTGCCCAAGGATAGACATGTTGTCGGTATTCAGCACGCCATGCATGAAACCCACCGACTGCCAGTGCGCGACCAGCTCGGCGGTGCGCCGGGTCACTTCGCGCAGCAGCGCGTGATAGGGACGATCGACGTTACGCAGCTCAGGATAGCTGCGCGCAATCACATAGTCGGCCAGCGTCTGCAATTCGTCGTGCCGGTCGTTCCAGAACCAATGTTCGAATGACCCGAATCGCACAAAATTTTGCGACATGCGCGTCACGACGGCAGTGCTCTCCGGCAGCTCGCGCATCACATGCAGGTCGGAGCCAATCACACACAATGCGCGCGTAGTCGGAATACCCAGCCCGGCCATCGCTTCGGAGCAGAGAAATTCGCGGATCGACGACCGCAGCACCGCACGGCCGTCACCCATGCGCGAATACGGCGTCTTGCCGGCGCCTTTCAGTTGCAGCTCAAGCGAGCCGCCGGGCTCGACAGATGACGCGGCCTCGCCCAGCAGAATGGCACGGCCATCGCCGAGCTGCCCCGCCCAGACGCCGAACTGGTGTCCTGAGTACACGGCGGCCAGCGGCTGCGAGCCCGGCAATTCGGCATTACCGCTGAATACGTCGACAAACTCCGTGGTGCCGAATTCGGCCGGATCGAGATTGATCAGCGCGGCAGCGTCATCGCTGGCGCAGACCAGATAGGGCGAAGGCAATGGCGTTGAGCGCAGCCGCGTGTAGAACGCGGGCGGCAGCGCCGCGTACTTGTTCGACAGGGGCAGATCGGCAAGCCGATAGAGGCGCGGTTGCTGCAGGTCGGGCGAATTCATGATGGACTCTGTTACGATTATCGGCGGCAGGGCATAGGCCGGCACGGTCGGTAGCCCGCCATTCTGACAGAGATGAGGAGAGTGCACTTGAACGGAGAGCGGCTGGAATTTTCGTCGATCAGGCATCGTATCAGCCCCGAAGAATGGCAGCTGAGGGTGGACCTGGCTGCCTGCTACCGACTGGTCGCTGCATTCGGCTGGTCAGACCTGGTGTTCACGCACATCACGGCGCGCCTGCCTGGCGGCGACCATGAATTTTTGATCAACCCCTATGGCCTGAGCTTCGATGAGATCACCGCGTCTTCGCTGGTGAAAATTGATTTGCAGGGCCGTAAGCTGGACGACTCGCCTTTTCCGGTGAACCCGGCAGGGTTCACGATTCATTCGGCGATTCATGAAGCGCGTGACGACGCGCAATGCGTGTTGCATACGCATACCGTGAATGGCTGCGCGGTCGCAGCGCAAGAGGGCGGTGTGCTGCCGATCTCTCAGCAGTCGATCTTTGTGCTCAATAGCCTGGCCTATCACGACTACGAAGGTGTAGCGCTCAATGATGACGAGAAGCCGCGGCTGGTGGCTGACTTCGGCGACAAGACCTTTCTGATGCTGCGCAATCACGGCCTGCTCACGGTGGGCGGGTCGATTGCGGATGCCTTCCTGAGTATGTATACCTTCGAAGCAGCCTGCGCAATCCAGGTGAGGGCGATGGCGGGCGGGGTGGCGCTACGGACGATCCCGGACCCGATCATTGCGAATGCGATGAACCAGGCACGCATGGTCACGCAGTCGAAATATGGCGCGCTGGCCTGGCCGGCACTGCTGCGCAAACTCGATCGCGAAGATCCTTCGTACCGGACCTGAGCGCTGAAGACCGACCGCGCATTGTTGCAATGCGCCATAGAAAGCGGTTGACCAAAAGAGAATCGACGCTCAAGAATCCACGTTGTTGCAGTAAGAAAAATTAATCGGAGACACCATGGCGCAGTACCCGCAGAGCCCATTGATGGGCCGCATGATGAGCCAGCCGTTGCTCATTTCCTCCCTGATCCGGCACGCCGACCGTTATTACGGCGATACTGAAATAGTCTCGCGGCGCGTCGAAGGCGATATTCACCGCTATAACTATCGTGAATGCCACCGCCGTGCGCGCCGTCTTGCAAACGCTTTGACGCATCGCGGCATCGTCCTCGGCGACCGTATCGCGACGCTGGCGTGGAATGGTTATCGCCATCTCGAGGCGTATTACGGCGTCTCCGGGATGGGCGCCGTCCTTCATACGGTCAACCCGCGCTTGCATCCTGAGCAGATTGCCTACATCGCCAATCATGCGGAAGACCAGTATCTGCTGTTCGACCTGAGCTTTACGGCCATCATCGAAGCCGTGGCGCCGTTGTGCAAGACGGTCAAGGGATTCATTGCGCTGTGCGATCGCGAGCATCTGCCGGCAACCGACAAGATCCCGAACCTGCTCTGCTATGAAGATTTGCTGGCCGCCGAATCCGATGAATTCGACTGGCCAGTGTTCGACGAAAATTCGGCCTCGAGCCTGTGCTATACCTCGGGCACGACCGGTAATCCGAAAGGGGCGCTGTATTCGCATCGCTCGACGATCCTGCACTCGTATGCATCGGCACTGCCCGATGCACTGAATGTGTCGGCGCGCGATGTCGTGCTGCCCGTCGTGCCGATGTTCCATGTGAATGCGTGGGGCCTGCCGTATTCGGTGATGCTGACCGGCGCGAAACTAGTGCTGCCCGGACCGGCGCTGGATGGCAAATCAATCTACGAATTGTTCGAGCAGGAAGGCGTGACCTTCTCGGCCGGCGTACCAACGGTGTGGCTGGGTCTGTTGAATTACGTCGGACAGAATAAGCTGAAGTTTTCGACCTTCCGCCGCACCGTGATCGGTGGCTCCGCCTGCCCACCGGCCATGATGAAAACGCTGCGGCACGACTATGGCGTGGACGTCGTGCACGCTTGGGGCATGACGGAAATGTCGCCGCTGGGCACCTGCTGCACGCTGATGAGCCAGCATCTGTCTCTGCCTGAAGAGCAGAAACAGGCCAAACTGGAAAAGCAAGGCCGCGCGATCTACGGCGTGGACATGAAGATCGTCGACGACGACGGCAAGGAATTGCCGTGGGACGGCACGACCTATGGCAACTTGCTGGTGCGTGGCCCGTGGGTGGTGGCCGGCTACTTCAAAGCCGAAGGTGGCGACGTGCTGCAGGATGGCTGGTTCCCGACGGGTGACGTGGCCGTGATCGATCCCGAGGGCTATTTGCAGATTACGGACCGCAGTAAGGACGTGATCAAGTCCGGTGGCGAGTGGATCGGATCGATCGATCTCGAAAATATCGCAGTGGCCCATCCGGCGGTGATGCAGGCTGCCTGCATCGGCGTCTTCCATCCGAAATGGGACGAGCGTCCTTTGCTGGTAGTGGTGAAAAAGCCGGGCATGGACGTCAGCAAGGAAGAGCTGCTGAAGTTCTACGATGGCAAGATCGCCAAATGGTGGACGCCGGACGATGTTGTCTTCGCCGATTCTTTGCCGCTCGGTGCGACCGGCAAGATCCTGAAGAACAAGATCCGCGACGCCTATCGCGATTATCAGTTGCCCACGGCCTGACGTCCGCGCGGAGACTCTCGTTTGGAATTCGCGCTGATTTCGCTGCTGAACGGCCTCAGTTACGGACTGCTGCTGTTCATGCTGTCGTCCGGGCTGACGCTTATTTTCAGCATGATGGGGGTGCTGAACTTTGCGCACGCCAGCTTTTATATGCTGGGCGCGTACTTCGGCTTTGCGATCAGCCAGCAGCTGGGCTTCTGGCCGGCGCTGCTGGTCGCACCGTTGTCGGTCGGCCTGATCGGCGCGTTGGTCGAGCGCTTCGGTTTGCGCGTCGTGCACAAGCACGGGCATGTATCGGAACTGCTGTTCACTTTCGGCCTGTCGTATCTGGTCGTCGAGGTCGTGCAGATGATCTGGGGCCGCGCCGCGGTGCCGTATCGCATTCCCGCCGAGCTCGACGGGCCGCTCTTCACGCTCTACTCGACGTCGTTTCCGATCTACCGCGGGTTCATGATGGCCGTTGCGATGCTGATGCTGGGCGCGATCTGGCTACTGCTGACGCGCACCCGCATTGGGCTCGTGATCCAGGCAGCGCTGACACACCCGGAGGCGGTCGAGTCGCTGGGGCACAACGTGCCAAGAGTGTTCATGCTGGTGTTCGGCGGCGGCTGCGCGTTGGCAGGTCTTGCCGGCGTCATCGGTGGCAATGCGTTCGTGACCGAGCCCGGCATGGCGGCGACGGTCGGCAGCATTATTTTTGTCGTGGTGGTGGTGGGCGGTATGGGGTCGCTGGCCGGCGCACTGCTGGCGTCGATATTGATCGGCATGATCCAGACTTTTGCGATCGCGCTCGACTGGTCGCTGCTGGGCCCGTTGAAGCGGCTGGGCATTGAGCTCGCACCGGATGCAGGTGCGTATCGCCTGCTGTCGCTGACCTTGTCGGAAGTGGCGCCCATCCTGCCTTATGTTTTGCTGTTGCTCGTCCTGATCCTGCGTCCGCGCGGACTACTGGGCACGCGGGAGACCTGAATGCCGGCCGCACCGATGCACTACCGTCCGCTGAATCTCGGCCGCTGGGCTGTCTGGGGGCTGTTTGCCCTGGGGCTGCTGCTGGCGCCGCAGCTGTTCCGCTCGGGATCAAGCCTGTCAGTGATGTCGATGATGGGCACCGTGATGATTTTCGCGCTGTCGTACAACATGCTGCTGGGACAGGGCGGCATGCTGTCGTTCGGCCATGCGGTGTATTCCGGGCTGGGCGCCTTCATGTCCATCCACGCGATCAATCTCGCCAGTGCCGGCACCTTGCCATTGCCGCTGCCGCTGGTGCCGGTGGTGGGGGGCATCGCGGGCCTGCTGTTCGGTGCGCTGTTTGGCTATGTGACGACCAAGCGCGCGGGCACGACGTTCTCGATGATCTCGCTCGGCATTGTCGAGCTAGTGTTTGCCTGCTCACTGATGTTTCCCGGTTTTTTCGGCGGCGAGGCAGGCATTTCCGGCGACCGGGTGTATGGCAAGCCCTTGCTGGGCATGAGTTTCGGCCCGCAGATCCAGGTCTACTACCTGATCGCAGTGTGGCTCTTTGTCAGCACCGCCGCGATGTATGCGTATGCGCAGACGCCGCTCGGGAGGATTGCGAATGCGGTACGCGACAATCCGGAGCGCGCGGAATTCATTGGCTACGATACGCGCCGCGTGCGCTGGCTGGTGCTGATGCTGTCGGGCTTTTTTGCCGGTATCTCCGGCGCGCTGTCGGCGATCAATTTCGAGATCGTCACGGCCGAAAACGTCAGCCTGGCGCGTTCCGGTGCGGTGCTGCTGTTCACCTTCATTGGCGGCACGGGCGTCTTTTTCGGGCCGCTGCTCGGCGCGATCGTCGGCATTTTCATGACGGTGATGCTGTCCGAGTTCACCAAGGCATGGCAACTGTATCTGGGCCTGTTCTTCATCCTGATGGTCATGTACGCGCCCGGCGGGCTGGCCAGCCTGATCATGGCGAATTTACGCATCGTCAAGTACAAAAAAATGGCCCGTGTGCTGCCGGCCGGCCTGGCGATCCTTGCGTCGAGCCTGATTGCCGCTACAGGAGCCGTGGTGCTAATCGAGATGCTGTATCACTGGTCGCTGGAATCGGCGCAGGGCAGCGGGCTGAGCTTGTTCGGCATTGCCGTCGACACGGCGAAAGCGGGCGACTGGATCGTCGGTAGCTTGTTGTTCGGCATCGGTGCGCTGTCGTTCCTGTTGACGCGCCCGCCCTTTGCAAAGGTGTGGGGCCAGGTGAATGGCGAGATTGAGCAACAGCTGGCAAGGAGCCACGGATGAGCGACTTCGCTCTCGATATTCGCCAGCTGAAGAAGCAGTTTGGCCAGTCGCAGATTATTCGCGGGATTGACCTGCAGGTGAAGCGCGGCGAGCGCATGGCCGTGATCGGCCCAAACGGCGCAGGAAAATCGACTTTGTTCAATTTGCTGTCGGGCCGCTATGTGCCGACCAGCGGCCAGGTGCTGCTGCACGGTACCGACATCACGGGCCTGCCGCCTTACCGGATCAACCGTCAGGGACTGTCGCGCAGCTTCCAGATCACGAATATTTTTCACCGGCTGTCGGTGTTCGAAAACCTGCGCTGTGCGGTGCTATGGTCGCTGGGCTATCGGTATTCGTTCTGGCACAAACTCAATGCGCTGCGCGATGCGCGCGAGCGCGCCGAGGAAGTGATGGAATCGATCGGGCTGGGCTGGCGGCGCCAGGTGCCAGCGGGGATGCTGACCTATGCAGAACAGCGTGCACTGGAAATCGGCATCACGATTGCCGGCGGTGCCGATGTGATTTTGCTCGACGAGCCGACGGCCGGCATGAGCCGTTCGGAATCAGATGCGGCGGTGGACCTGATCGCGCGCGTCACCGAAGGCCGCACCCTGATGATGGTCGAGCATGAAATGAGGGTGGTGTTTGGCCTGGACGACCGCATCGCGGTGGTGGTGTAGGGAGAGGTGCTGGCCTGAGACACGCCGGAAGCAATTCGCGACAATCAGCGCGCGCAGGA
>JACCDT011848647.1_pt1 | contig 34883 bp, 30 predicted proteins | sample 7446291 | NCBI WGS metagenome assembly JACCDT01 (sample SAMN15323446, study PRJNA562643) | freshwater metagenome | isolation source: river surface water | place: USA:Blue River Watershed | collected 2017-08-17
CACCAATACGGTCAACGTAGGTTATAGTTCGTCCTTGGCGCAAAGCATCAACCTGTTGTCAGCCACAGCCAGCTTGAACAGTGCGTCCTTGGCGGCATCTATCACCAGCACCAATACGGTCAACGTAGGTTATAGTTCGTCCTTGGCGCAAAGCATCAACCTGTTGTCAGCCACAGCCAGCATTCATAGCGCATCTCTGGCGGCATCTATCACCAGCACCAATACGGTCAACGTAGGTTATAGCTCGTCCTTGGCGCAAAGCATCAACCTGTTGTCAGCTACAGCCAGCATTCATAGCGCATCTCTGGCGGCATCTATCACCAGCACCAATACGGTCAACGTAGGTTATAGTTCGTCCTTGGCGCAAAGCATCAACCTGTTGTCAGCTACAGCCAGCTTGAACAGTGCGTCCTTGGCGGCGTCGATTACCAACGTCAATACAGTAAACATAGGATATAGCTCGTCCTTGGCGCAAACAATAAGTACAATATCTTCAAGTCTGAGTGGAAACAGTGCATCGTTTGCTTCAAGTATTGGTCAAATATCTTTTGCCTTCTCAAATGCATCCGGTTCTTTAGCAAGTTCAATAACTGCATTATCTGCCAGCGTTGTAACAAATAGTGCATCTTTGGCAGGAACGGTATCTACCGTTTCTACAGTATCAAGCTCGCTTTCTGGAGTATTATCAGAATATGTACTAAAAGTATCTGCCGGAAATAGAGTGGCAGGATTCAAGTTGCTCGCAAACTCATCAACATCTTCTTCGTTTATTGTAGAAGTAGACCAATTCAAGATAGTAAACCCTAATACTACACAAACAATTGTTCCATTTGAAGTTGATGGAAGTAGCGTCAAGATAAACAACGCATATATAAAAGATCTTAACTCCAGCGTAATAACTGCTGGAACAATATCAGCGGACAGAATTGGTGCCGAAAGTATTACCGCAGCAAAGATTGCAACTGGAACTATTACTGCCAATCAAATTGCTGCTAGTACTATTACAGGTGCTAAGATTGCGGCGACTACTATTACTGCCGGAAATATTGCTACAGACGCTATTACTGCTGACAAGATTTCAGCAGGTTCCATCACCGCAGGAAAGATTGCGGCAAATGCCGTCACGGCTGACAAGATAGAAGCCGGTGCAATAACCGCAGGAAAGATTGCGGCGGGAGCAATAACCGGAGATACAATAACTGGCGGAACAATTACCGGTGTTGCATTCAACAACGGGAATGGAACATTCTCAGTAACATCTGGCGGTGCACTAACAGCAACAAGTGCCACAATAAGTGGTGCAATTACTGCTACATCATTAACAGCTACTTCAACCGGAACCATTGCTGGATGGACCATCGGAGCGGGTGGACTATCATCAAACACCAGTGCTGGATCAAAAATTACAGGAAATGGTCTTAACATTGACGCTTCTTCAAACCAAGCCACAATTGGTTTAACTGGTACATATCCACTATTGTTGACCGGAGGTGCTGCCGCTGCTTCTATTCAATTAGGCAATGGATATACCACAAAATTAAATGACAGTGGAATATTAACATTGTCTGGAAAAGAATTTAAATGGAATAGTAGCACAAGTAAATTTAATTTTGGATCTTCCGGTACGGAAACTATTGTGTGCGGTACAATAGAAATTGGTTCTGGTGGACTGAGTTGTACTGGCGGAGGATCTTTTTCTGGTGCTCTTGCGGCAGAATCATTCAATAGCACATCATCCAGAAAATATAAGAACAACATCAGAAATCTAACCAACGGATTAAATATTATAAATACTTTACGACCAGTAATGTTTGATTGGAATGACAAAGATATAAAAAATGACATTGGTATGATTGCCGAAGAAGTAAATGAAATATTACCTACAATTGTCTATAAGAACATAAAAGGCGAGATAGATGGACTTGAGTATGGAAAACTTGTTGCTGTATTGACTGCTGCGGTAAAAGAAATATCGGCTGAAGTACAGGAACTAAAACGCCAAATAAATGAACTAAAGAAGTAATAAGATGCCCTCTGGTTATACAGTTAAAATAAATGGCACGGACGTTGATTTGGATTCTATTTTTGCTACTAGAACACTAAGTCCTACGGCAAATGTAGGATATAAAGTAAATGGAACAGATCTTTCCGACAGGTTTGAACCATTGACTACATCAAATGGTCAAGTCACATTTGATGTTAATTATAAATCAAGCGGGGTCGATTTAAGATATATTTTTGCTTCTATATATACTCCAACCCCATCTCCAACTCTTACGTCTACTCCAACTCAAACGCCCACGCCTACGGGAACGACCGGTGGTGGTGGCGGTGGTGGCGGTGGTGGCGGCGGAGGTGGCGGCGGAGGTGGCGGAGCAACCCCGACTCCAACGGACACGCCACCTACGCCAACTCCAACGGACACGCCACCTACGCCAACTCCAACGGACACGCCACCTACGCCAACTCCAAGCGATACACCTCCCGAACCTACGCCAACTCCAACGGGATGCCCTGCGGAAGGTACGGTTCTTGGAAACGATTGTGTTGAACCTTGTTATATGGAATACATGGTCTCTACCGGAGAGATCGATCCTGAAACTGAAGAGTGTGGGGTTTATTATGTAGTTGAATACGACGCCACCGCATGCGGATGTCCTGAGCCGACAGGTACACCTCCACCACCTACGCCTACACCTACAATCGAATTCAGTGAATAATCACCATATAAAAACCCATCAATATTTATTAAGTTATATATATTTATAGCATATGGACAAATTTACACAACAGATAATTGAGCAGTTATATAAAGAAATTGTAAATTCCAGAGAGGTTTATGCTATATATCCTGGTCGCTTTCATCCGGCAGGTCCGCATCATTATCAAGCATACAAGTATCTCGCCGATAAATTTGGAGCACAAAATACATTTGTTGTTACATCAGACAAGGTTGAATTGCCTGATAGTCCATTAAGTTTTGCAGAAAAGAAAGCAGTGTGGGTAAACTACGGCGTTCCTGCGGATAAAATCGTGCAAGTCAAAAACCCATATGTTGCCACAGAAGTATTAGACATGCTTCCTGAAAATTCTGCTGTTGTATTTGGATTTGGAAAAAAAGATGCAGAAAGATTCGGAGTAGGTGGAAAAAAGAAAGATGGTTCTCCATCCTATCTTCAATGGTACGAACAAAACAAGAATGACCTACAAGATCTTACTAAGCACGGTTATCTTGTAGTTATTCCGCACTTTTCGCTTAAAGTTGATGGTAAAGAATTGAGCGGTACCGAAATACGCAATATGATTGCCGCCAATCCAAACAAAGAAACATTTGATAAGATATTTGGTTGGTATGATCCCAAGATAGCACAGCTACTTTCCGATAAATTCAAAGAAGCATCGAGTTATGTTCCACCGGAAAAGCCAGCCAAGAAAAAACTAAAAGAAGGTGGTAACATGTTCGATGTTGATGTTTCGATGGTCAAACGCGAAAATCTTGATTCAATCATAACAAAAGTATTGCAGGATAATGGTCTCGGAAAAATCAAATATTCTAAAATAGGAAACTTCAGCAAGCCATTGCTCGGAGATGTAGACATCGCGATTGATACATCAGATATGCTAAAGTTCTTGAACCTGCCTCCTACAGCAACTAAAGATGAATTGTTTGATGCTATATCAAAGAAAATTCCAAATGCCAAATTAGCCAAGGGCTTGTACCAATTTCATCTTCTTAGCAAAGCAGACAATCAACCATTCATAAACAGAGACGGAACTGAGGATAATACCAAAGAACCATTTGTTCAGGTCGATGTTATGTTGGGTGTTAGAAGCTGGCGAGAAAAGTTTTTTTCCGGTGCTCCATCGAGCCAATACAAGGCAAAGTTTAGAACCATGCTTTTGGCGGAAATAATGTCAAAAATAATAGAAGATGCTGGACCGGGTGGATTGAAGCAAAAATATCTACTTTCTCCCGCAGAAGGATTCTTTTTACAAAAGTTCACCATTGATGCGAAAGGAAAACGCAAGGAAGTAAGCAGAGAACTGAAATCCACTGACACGGATTTTGTAGCAAAGTTCTTGTTTGGAGAAGATAAGACATTTGCAGACATAGACACGTTTGAAAAGGTGTATGCGTTGTTCAAGTCAAACGAGTTCAAGTTTCCACAGTTTAGAAAAGACATATTAGATGCATTTAAAGAAAATATAGCAAAAAGTCAAGCATCGGACCCAGATTTACCACATCCAACGTTGGAAGAAGCCAATAAGCTGTCTATTCAACGTTTTTCTGGTGCCAACGAGATGTCCGATGCCGCATTTTTGAATTTTCTACGTCGCATTCAGCCACTTGTAAAACAAGGAAAAATGGACCTGAGTGTATCAGATCAGGCATCTGTTACTGAAAAGTTGGATGGTTCTCCGTGTAAATGGGGATTGAATGCGGCTGGTCAATTTTTTGTAGAATCGGCAAATAGTGGAGAAGTAACTATGGCAAACGCCGAAAAACTAAATAACCCATTTGTTGGTCACTTCTACGAAGCACTCAAGTTTTTGAATAGTTATAAGCCATTCCAAGCAAAGCTGCAAGCAGTCAAAACGAAACACGGAGCATTCAAAGTTACATCAGAAATGTTTCCAGTATTGACTCACAAAGGCGATGAGCTTGGAGATATAGTATTTGCTTCAACAAAATACAATAAATCCAAGCTTGGAAACAAAGGTGCGTTTGTATGCTTTAATGCTACTTGCGAAAAACACGGCGAAGAAAAATCGGACGAAATTCTTGATATGGTTGAAAACACAACTGACTCAGAATGGAAGATATACAACATCAATAAGCACGGTACTTTGAGCAGAGAGGGACTAGTATTCGACATTACCGGTATACAAAAGCTCGTATCCGACCCAGAAAAACTTGCTCAAGCGGAAACACTGCTCAAGTCCAGAAAAGATAGTCCGGAAAAAGATGCGTTGAAGAAAATCATACAAACGCTCAAAGAACAGATGCAAGGTGTATTGAACAAATATGCCGAACGTATCAACACATTCTTGAGTGCAGACGCTTCAAGAAAATATCCAGTAGAAGGTGTCGTGTTAAAGATCAATCTACCAGACGAGCCTATATTTATAAAGGGTACGTCTGAAATATTTCATAAGATCGCCGAAAAGACTTGGGGGACTCGTAAATCTTTGGGCAACGTTGAAAGGGTATTTGACGGGGCATTTCTTACCAAGGTTCTTGGTATGACAACCGGTCACGCCGCTACACTAAACAAGAATATTGCAGCAGCAAAAGCAAAGGTTGGAGATGTCACGGACGATGTATCTGCTAATAAAGTTTCATTAGAAGTATACAATACACTAAAGGCGCAAGGCATTGATGCTTCTCCTACCGCCGTAAAGACTCGCGCCAATGAAGTTATAGCTGCTGCCAAGAAGGAGTTTGCTGATATACAAGCTAAGTGGGAACAGGTGAAGGCTACAGGCGAAGTGGATCCAGACAGCACGTCCAAGACAGAAAGTCAAATAAACTTCTTACAGCAAAAGCTCAATAATATATCTCAAGCAGTTCTTACAGACAAATACAGCGGAGAAGCATATATTGTATATCTTTTAAGACTTTTTATAGATAAAAGATTACGCACTAGTGCAGAAACTGGCGATTAATTCATATATATAACCAACAAAGGTTATACATTATGAAGAGAGCACAAGGCAAAAGTAATATTGATATTATTAAAGGTTATGTGGCGGGCGAACGTCCGTTCCTACAAGTAGGATATACAGGAGACGCAGACAAGTATATCATACGCAAAGAAGGCGAAACTTGGACCGACTCAAGTGGCAAGCAATGGATACAAACAGCAAGTGGTCCACAGGCAGTTACTCGCATAATGGACATCATACGCGAAGAAATGAATGACAAATGCTCTTGCTGTGGCAGAGAGGTACGATGGGGTACAAAGCAAGACCGCAAGATGTATAATCGCACAAAAAAGTGCCTTGATTGCGTCGCTAAAGAAGAAACTGAACTGCGAATCAAAGGTCAGTTCAAGCTGTATGAAACTAAGAAGCTAATAGAAAATGAACTATCGTATTTGGCCGATATAAAACAAAAGCTCCGCGAAAGTAAGGACTATTTGGAAAGTGACGATTCAAAAACACTTACTTGGGCAAATCAAACAGGTATGGTAGAAGAATGGAGCAACGAAGCAAGAGGCGAACTAAAAAAGAATATAAAAAAAGACTGGGTCACTTGTCTTAAAAAAATCAAGGCGGCAGAAAAAGAATTAAAGAAAGTTAATACAGAAATCGATAAAGTATTAAATAACAAATATTAAATTGACAATTCATAATTGTAATTCAAGATAAAAAGAAAATGAGCAAATTGAACATTTTTGGTCACACTTCTTATATAGGTACAAATGGTATAAATGCACATTTTCGACACTTTTACAGAGAGCTTTCTTCCCACTGTAATGTAAAAGTACGAAATTTTACAATTGGAAATACGTGGAAAGGGCTGAAATCAGAACCGCACAATGATGAATCGTATATTAACGAAGTTGACAAGAAATTGCTGTGTTTGCAGACACTATGGACAGATGGTAAGAGAGTAGATTATCCGATATATAAAAAAGACGCTGGTTCTGTTGACGTAAATATTGTTTCGGACATAGTAGATCATTATTATTATTATGATTATTACAATGAACCAAGCATAGCATACACGGTATGGGAATCTACAAAACTGTATTCAAATTTTTTTGCCCGACTAAATGAGTTTCAGGAGGTTTGGGTGCCAAGTAAATGGCAAAAAGATTGCATGATAGCTCAAGGGTTTGATCATAGCAAAATACAAATAGTTCCTGCGGGAGTTGAGGATGATGTATTTTTTCCGGAAAATATTTCGTTCGACGAGTATTATTCGGACGGAAGATTTAAGTTTATAGTATTCGGTAGATGGTGTTTTAGAAAATCGACAAAAGAACTAATACAAACGTTTCTAAAAACTTTTAATAAGAATGAACCGGTGGACATTATAATTTCCGTGGACAATGGCCATCCGGATGATAAATTGAAATCGACAGAAGAGCGTTTGAAATTTTATAATTTAGACGATCCTCGTGTAAAAATCATACACAATGCGACAAGAGAAAATTATATTAAATTTATAAAAAAAGGTCATGTGTTTTTGTCTTGTTCTCGTGGAGAAGGCTGGAATCTTCCATTGATAGAAGCAATGGCCGCAGGAACACCTTCTATATACTCCAATTGTTCCGGACAGACGGAGTTTGCTACAGGTAAAGGACATCCCATAAACACGGTGGGAATGACGGAAAGTATAATGGGAGACGGTGGAGAATACTACGAGCCGGATTTTGAACAACTGTCTTCTGTTATGAGAGATGTATATGAAAATTATTCGACGTATAAACAAAAAGCAATGGAAGAATCTGTGGATATAAGGAATCGGTTTTCTTGGAAAAAGATTGGAGAAATCGGGGCAGAGAAAGTTAAAATATTCGCCAAAAAATATAATAGAAAAATAAACGAACATAAGTCTAAAATTAAAGTTTTGTATGTAACTCCTCATCTGTCTACTGGGGGAGCCCCGCAATATTTATTGAAAAAAATAGAACTACTAAATAAAGAACACGAAATATATTGTGTAGAATATAATCAGATCGCTACATTGTATGTAGTTCAAAGAAATAAAATAGAAAGTATGCTAGGAGGACGGTTTATTAGCCTAGAAAATCGCAACAAAGAAGATTTATTGCAAATAATAAACGATATAAATCCGGATGTTATTCACTTCGAAGAATTCCCAGAAACATTTTTAGACATTAATATTGCAAAACAAATATATAAAAAACAAAGAAATTATTTGATATTTGAAACCTCGCATGGAATATATTTCGACAGAAATCAAAAAATATATTTTCCTGACAAATTCATGTTTGTATCAGAATATCAATCCGATCTATACAAATATAATAACGTACCGCACCAGATCATTCCATATCCAATCGAAGTGTGTGTTCCAGACAAAGAAAAGTATAAAAAAGAATTGAATTTTGAGAATGGGTATAAGCATATAATAAATGTCGGATTATTTACGCCCGGCAAAAACCAAGGAGAATTGATTGAATATGCAAAATTATTGATAAATGAAAAAATTAAATTTCATTTTATCGGAAATCAGGCCGGAAATTTTGAGAATTATTGGGCTCCGCTAATGAAAGATTTACCAAATAACTGCATTATTTGGGGAGAACGAGACGACGTTCATAAATTTTATCAAGCCGCCGATTTGATGGTATTTACGTCTGTAATGGAATGTTCGCCTATTGTGATACGCGAAGCGATAACTTGGCAGCTACCGTCTTTAATTTATAACTTGCCAGCATACAAAAATATGTACAATATGTACAATTCTATAAAATTTCTTGAGAGAGGGCGTTTTGACGATAATATAAAAATAATAAAAAGCTCATTAAACATACTATGAAATATGAACTAATTAACAGTTACACGAATACCGAATTGAATCATCGAGAAATTGGGTCCATTAGAAATTCTATAAACATCACTTTTACAGACGGTGCAAAGGTTGAAATTACTGGCCAGGCTGTTGAAGAGTATGAAGTAAAATTCATAGATATTGACAGCGGTCAAATCATATACGGCACTTCTATAAAAAATAATATGTGGTGCGCCCCATCTCAGAAATATTACGTAAATTGGAAAGTAGAAGTAAGAAAAAATGGGGGATTGATTAGGCAAGAAACGCTTTCTCTCCAAGAAAAGCGTGTAAAAATTGTGATGGAAACTCAGAGTATGGGAGATATAATTGCTTATATTGGAGCAGTTGAAGCTTTCGGAAAAAAGCATAAATGTAAAACACATTGTGTGGTATTCAACTCCAGTACGAGACAGTTGCTTGAGAAAAGTTATAAGGATATAACGTTTTTAGCATTAGATGAGCGAGATGATCAATTCTATGCATCATACAGCCTTGGATTTTTTGATTCTTGGCAAGGCAGACTTCCAAGATCTCCGCAGCATATGTCATTGGCAGAAATTGCCGGTAGTATTCTTGGATTCGGCGAACGTGAATTCAAACCCACATTTCAATTTAATAAATCAAAAAATGTCAGTAAAAAATATGTATGTATAAGCACCCAGAGCACTTCTCAGTTTAAATATTGGAATAACCCAGTCGGCTGGGACGAAGTGATACAGCATTTAAATAGCATAGGATATGAAGTTTGGTGCATAGATAGATACCAAGTATTTGGAAACAGAGAATCTAATATGATGAATTCTATACCCAAAGGGGCGGTCGATAAAACTGGAGATGTTTCCTTGGAAGAAAGAATGCAGCAAATATATAATGCCGATTTTTTTATTGGCCTTAGTTCTGGCTTGTCTTGGTTGGCGTGGGCGGTTGGAGTTCCAGTGATAATGATCAGCGGGATCGGAAAAAAATGGACTGAATTTTTCACTCCTTTCAGAGTAATAAATGAAAGTGTTTGTAATGGATGTACAAACGATACTAACTATCCGTTCAATAAATCTGCATGGGCGTGGTGTCCAAAAAATAAAAATTTTGAATGCACTTCGCAAATATCATCAAATATGGTGATTTTTTATATAAACAAAATAATTTCAAACGATTGTTCTTTGGAACATTTTGATTGGGGAGATGGTGCAACAATTCAGCAAAAGTTCGCGTTGCTTGATGAATTTTTTGACAAAACTCCATTATATGAAAAAATATTCGAGGTAGAGAAAAATGATGTGTTAGTTGATATAGGTGCACATATCGGGGCATTTTCATACGCAGTAAAAAATAAAACTCCTAAAAAAATAATTGCAATAGAACCAAGCTCAATAAGATACAATACACTACAAAAAAATTTACGTGGGCTTCCAGTAACATATATAAAAAAAGGTATAGGAGATATCACCCAAAAAATAACCAATGGGTTAGAATTTGCTGGAGTTGTGGAGGATATGGAAATTATAACATTTTCCGACTTTATAAAAGATAATAAATTAACTCATATTGATTTTTTGAAAGTTGACTGCGAAGGCGGAGAATATTCAATCTTTGAACAGAAAAATATAGAATGGATAATTTCAAACGTAAGAAAGATATCCGGAGAGTGGCATTTAAAATCCATAGAACACAAAGAGAAGTTTAAAATTTTTAGAGACAAATATTTGACTAGGTTTAAAAATTATCATGTTTATTCTATAGATGGCGTAGATATAAAGTGGGATTTATTTAATGAACATTTTACGGAATATTACAATGAAGTAATTATTCATATTGATAATCGAGACCGCGCCACTACATCTACTACAGTAACTCCATTATCGGTGCTAATTACGGGTGCATCTGGAGGACTTGGGTCTGCATTGGAAGCTTGTGCAACAGAGAGAGGAATAAAATCCATAGGACACGCTAACAAAAATCCAAACGGTCGTCTGTCGTGTGACTTTTCCGATATTTCTCAAATCGCGGAGATGGAAAAATATATTGCAGAAAACAACATAAACTGCCTGATTAATAATGCCGGTGTGTATAAAAACGGCACAATATTAGAACTGGCCGACCTTGAAATTAAAAACATAATAACCATAAACTTGATTGCACCCATACTTCTCTCAAAGTATTTGTATAAACATTTAACAAAAACCGGACAAGCGGGATATATTGTAAATATAAATTCTCTGGCAGGAAAGTATCCAAACTATAACGAATCTGTATACTGTGCTTCCAAGTTTGGATTGTCTGGATTTGGATCTTCTCTATCAATCAACCAAAAAAATTCAAAAATAAAAGTAATAGATATTTATCCCGGCGCTATGAAGTCTCATATGACATCAAATCGACCAAATTATTCCGAATTGATGGACCCAGTAGAAATTTCTAATTTTATATTTGACTTGTTGCAAACAAACCGTGAGTATATAACTTCGGCAATTGAAATTAGAAACGTAAGATGAAAGCTGCAATTTTATTAAAAAAGAATGAACCATTAGTGGTCGATGACATATCTTTACCGGAAGTATTAGATTATGGTCAAGTATTGGTGAAAGTATTAGTGAGTGGATTGTGTGGAGCACAATTACAAGAAATTGCCGGATTGAAGGGAAATGAAAAATTTATGCCGCACCTTATAGGCCACGAAGGTTGTGGACTGGTTGAAAAGGTAGGAGGAGGAGTCTCGAAAGTAAATGTTGGAGATAAAGTGGTCCTACATTGGCGAAAAGGTTCGGGGATTGAATCGGCGTTTCCTAAATATGACTGGAATGGTATAACGATGTCCGGTGGGAAGGTCACAACAATTTCCGAATATTCCGTTGTATCGGAAAACAGACTCACAAAAATTGATCAATCCACCAGCAATGATTTTGCCGCTTTACTTGGATGCGGAATCTCAACCGGCTTTAGCGTTGTGAATAAAGACGCAAATATAAAGTTTGGAGAAAGAGTTCTTGTGATTGGGTGTGGCGGCGTTGGTCTCAATTGTATATACGCTTCCAAACTTTCACACGCTTTGGTTTGGGGGGTAGATATAAATAAAGATAAAAAGGAACTTGTAGAAAAAAACGGTGGAACATTTTTTCATTCTGAAAATGATATAGAAACTATCAAAAAAATGAAATTTGATTGTATAATAGATACCACAGGTATTCTTTCTCTCGTATCACAGGTGCTGGAAACAATGTCCGAGCAGGGCAGATGTATTCTCGTAGCACAACCGAAAACTGGTTCTTTTTTAACGATAAATAATCCAGGTAAGCTATTCTCGACAAATGGTCAGTCTATCCGCACTACGCAGGCGGGAGGATTTGACCCAGACGTTGACATTCCTCGGTATATTAATTTATATAAAAATAATCAAATTAAACTAGAACATCTTATAACACATAGATATTCATTGACAAACATCAACGATGCTGTCATTAAATTGAAATCTGGGTTATCAGGTAGAATAATGATTGACATATGCTAAACGAAAGATCAAAACAAGTTAGAAGAGATTTATATCATCTGTCTAAAGCGAATGGTGGATACCACTATGGTGGAACATTTTCTACCATAGAAATTCTTATTGCTTTATATGACAAAGTATTGACTAAAGACGACAGGTTCATACTAAGCAAGGGACACGCTTGCTGGGGCTATTATGTCTTATTAAAAGAAAAAGGTTACAATCCATTGCTCGAAGGACATCCGCATTTGGATTTAGCAAATGGAATACATTGGACCACTGGAAGCGAAGGTCACGGATTTCCCGCCGGTTTGGGAATGGCGTTTGCGAAAAAGAAACTGAATAAAAATGGAAAAGTATACGTAATCATAGGCGATGGAGAATGTCAGGAAGGCACGACTTGGGAAAGTCTGTTGCTTGGAGGATATCATAGGATAAATAATTTAACCGTAATAATGGATAACAATAAGATACAAGGTTCCGGATATGTAAATGACATTTTACCGGTTAATCATATGAAAACTGTGGCGGAGTCGTCCGGCTGGGTGGTTACAGAAATTGATGGACACGAAAATCTTCAAATTCTAGCAGCGCTTCAAGCACAATACGAAAAGCCTCACTTTATTATTGCCAACACTGTAAAGGGCAAGGGTGTCGATTTTATGGAAAACAAACCAGCGTGGCATTCAAAATGGCCAAATTCAACGGAAGAAGTCGAAATTTTAAAACAACTTTCATAATATGAGAAAAGCATTCGGAAAAACAATCGTCGATCTTGGAAAAAAAGATCCCAATCTATTTCTGCTCACGGGAGATGTGGTCCAAGAAATGGAAGAGTTCAAAAAATTATATCCAGAAAGATTTTATAACTTAGGACTATGTGAACAATCTATGATCAGCATGGCTGCTGGTATGTGTCTTGAAGGCGCTCGTCCAGTTGTATATTCTATTACCCCATTTTTATTAGAACGTCCATTTGAACAAATAAAGATAGACATCGACGAACAATGTTTACCAGTTATTTTGATCGGGTTTGCCGATTATCCTACACACGGACCTACACATCGCCCATTGAATGCAGAAGGAATGTCCAAATTGTTTAAAAACATTGTTAGTTTTTTTCCAAGAAACGGAGAAGAAACCGAAAGATCAATGATTGAGGCATATTTGTTGAAAAAACCGGCGTTGATTTGTCTAAAGAAAGACGGGAAACATATTCTATAAAAATGATAAAAAAGTTTTTCGATTCTATCAAAATATACGATGTTGGGTATAAAAAAATCCGACTGGGTAATAACCGTGACGGCGGATATGTTGTTTTGGATGATATATCTAAAAAATCTAAAGTGCTGTATTCGTATGGGATCAGCGACGATATTTCTTTCGAAGAAGATTTTTATAAAAAATATCCAAACAATAAAATACGTTTATTTGATCATACTATAGAAAAAATTTGCACAACTAATCCGAACTTTTATTTTGTTAGGCAAGGACTTGCTACAGAAAAGACGGAAGAATTGAACACCATAGAAAATCACATCAATAGTTTCGGAGATGTTGAAATTAAAAATAAGACATTAAAAATTGACATAGAGTGGAATGAATGGAATTTTTTTGAAAATATAAACGAAACAACTCTTAGAGACTTTGACCAAATATTGTGTGAATTTCATACGATACCAGTTGTATATAACGGAAGCCACAGTCCATATTTTACAGGATTTCATAAACAAGTTTACAATCAAATGAATAACCTAATGTTTGAACGGTATTTCAATATAATAGAAAAAATAAAAAAACATTATTTACCGTTTCATGTTCACATAAACAATTCTTTACAGCCAGTGAATGTGAATGGGTTTGATGTGCCTTCTTTGATTGAATTGAGTTTAGTTAATAAAAACTTAGTTGATACGTTTTCTTTGTCCAAAGATACGTATCCAATTGCTGGCTTAGATTATCCAAACAAAACAGATCGACCGGATTACTTAAACTTTAAATGGAACAATGAATAAACGAATTTTAGTTATAGGCGATAGTTGTAGAGATATACACGTATATTGCACGGCGAACAGACTATGTCCAGACAAACCTGTGCCGATTTTGAAAATCGTCGATCAAAATGAAAATCCCGGCATGGCAAAGAATGTATATAGAAATATAAAAACAATAATAGATGATTGTGATATTATTACCAATCCAAATTGGTATAACATAACAAAAACTAGATATGTGCACAAATCAACCAATCATATGTTTTTTAGAGTCGATTCCGCCGAAGAAATAAAGAGAATCAACATAGAAAAAATCGATTATAGCTATGATCATATTGTTGTGTCTGACTATGATAAAGGATTTTTGACGGAAGAAGATATTCAGATAATTGCAAAGAATCATGGTTCTGTATTTCTTGACACTAAAAAAATTCTTGGGCCTTGGGCAAATGATGTAAAATATATTAAGATCAATAATCACGAATATGCCAGATCTGTAAATAATATTACACCCGAAATGTCTCGGAAAATAATACAAACCAGTGGTGCGGATGGATGTTATTATCACGGAGTTAGATATCCCGTGGATCAGCACGACGTAATCGATGTATCCGGTGCTGGCGATTCTTTTCTCGCGGGATTGGTAATTGAATATTCAAAATCCAAAGACATTATATCTTCAATAAAATTTGCAAATAAATGTGCGAGTAAAGTAGTGAAACAGAGAGGCGTGTCTGTTATTTAGTTATATTATTATATAACTTTCGTATATATATTAGATATGGACTTAGCCGGTGCTATATCACAAAATGACCTTATATCTGCTTTATGTATGCGAATACAGGGCAAATATCCAAGCAATCCACAAGGATATTGTGCTCCTATGACAAATGAACTGTGTAAAGAACTATCCAAGTATGGTATAAAAAGCAGAAAAGTTGAAGGCTTGTTTTTGCTAGATGGTCCATATGCTGGCAAGTTTATTACACATTATGATGATGAATATGAAGTGCCGCACGATTGGTTAGAGCACGAAGGTAAAGTATTGGATATTTCTGCCAAGATGTTTCGTAAATATGTTGATGATCAAATACCAGACATTGTGTATATCAATCATACTTCGCCATTATACAACAGATACAAACATATCTAAAATATGGCAGCAACGCAAAATCTAAAAGATGTTATAAAGTTGGAATACGCCAAGTGTCTAAAAGACCCTGTGTATTTCATGAAGAAGTATGTAAAGATACAACATCCTACACGCGGTACATTGCCATTTCTTACATATCCGTTTCAGGATGAAGCATTGGAAGACTTCGTAAAACACGACCAGAATATCATATTGAAGAGTCGCCAGATGGGTATTACAACTCTTGTATCCGGTTATGCGATTTGGCTCATGACATTTCATACAGACAAGCAGATTTTGTGCTTGAGTATTACACAAGAAACATCCAAAGCGATTGTTACAAAAGTTAGATTTGCTAATGATAATCTGCCAAGTTGGTTAAAAGTGCCTGCTGTAGAAGACAATAGATTGTCATTGAAACTAAGAAATGGCTCTGAAATCAAGGCAGCAAGTAGTGCGGGCACATCTGGTCGTTCAAGTGCGTTGTCATTGCTGGTGGTTGACGAAGCGGCATTTATTGATAATATTGAAGAAATATGGTTGTCTGCTCAATATACATTATCAACTGGTGGTAAAGCAATCATACTATCTACACCAAACGGCGTAGGTAACTGGTTCCATAAGATGTGGACAGAATCTGAAGCGGGTCAGAACAACATGAACCGCATCAGTTTGCCTTGGCATCTACACCCAGAACGAGACCAAAAATGGAGAGATGAGCAAACAAAACTGTCTGGTGAGAGAGGCGCGGCTCAAGAATGTGATTGTGAGTTTAGCACATCTGGCAATACCGTCATAGATATTCCAACGCTACAATGGTATGAAAAAACGCATGTATGTGAGCCATTGGAAAAACGCGGAATAGACAAAGGTTATTGGATATTCAAGTATCCAGAAGCAGGTAAATCATATATGGTGTCTGCTGACGTTGCTCGTGGCGATGCCAGCGACTATAGTGCCGCTCAAATACTTGATATAGAAACAATGGAACAGGTTGCTGAATATAAAGGTAAGTTGCCAACCAAGGAATATGCACGAGCACTGATGACAATGGCAACAGAATATAATAACGCATTGCTTGTTGTGGAAAATGCCAATGTTGGTTGGGCAGTAATACAAGAAGTACTTGATGCCAACTATCCAAATCTTTTCTATAGTTCCGCCGACCTACAATATGTTGATGTAGAAAATCAAATGACCAACAAGTTGAATAGAGAAGAACGTAAGATGACACCCGGCTTTACTACATCACACAAATCTCGCCCGCTGCTAATATCAAAATTAGAAAGTTATTTCAGAAACAAAGAAGTTATTATACACAGCAAGCGACTGATAGAAGAACTACAAGTTTTTATATGGAAAAGCGGAGCAGTATCTGCTAAAGCAGAAGCAATGGATGGATATAATGATGACCTTGTTATGGCAATGGGTATATCTTTATGGATAAGAGATGTAGCATTGCGGCTTAGAAAAGAAGCAGATAGTGTTACACGCACAATAATAGACAGAATAGGAGTAGCGTCGCCACAACAAATGATAAACAATATGAAAACGCTAAATGGTGATAAAGGAGTAAATCCATTTGGCGTATATAACAACCCGTGGCAAATGCACGTTGGTGGGCCTGGTATGCACGGTGCCAAGCCAGAAGACCTAACTTGGCTGCTACGATAATATATTTTATAAAAATACTATAGGTATATATTTATACTTTAGGCGCTCATATATATACACACTATGGCAGAAACAAAAGACTTATTTAGCAGACTAAAGAAAATGTTTTCTACGGACGTTATTGTTCGTAATGTGGGCGGCAAAAAACTAAAGATTGTTGACACAGATGAAATACAATATGCTACAGACAGAAATAGCCTAAGAGACCGTTTCAATCGTCTACGCAGCAGCACATTCAACTTACATAATCGTGACATGAGTATGGCTTATCAAGCAAGCCGTCTTGAGTTGTTTAGAGATTATGACGTTATGGATATGGATCCTATCATCGCAAGTGCGTTGGACATATACAGCGATGAATGTCTTGTGCCAAGCGAGTTTGGTAGAGTATTGACCATACGCAGCAAAAATGAAAACGTAAAAAAGATATTGGAAAATCTTTTCTATGACATCTTGAATGTTGAGTTCAATATGTGGAGTTGGACACGCAATATGTGTAAGTATGGCGACTTTTTCCTACGTATGGAAATATCGCCGGAATATGGCGTGTTTCTTGTTCATCCAATCAGCCCATATGAAATCACTCGTATAGAAGGCAGCGACCCGCAGAATATCAACTATGTAAAGTATCAGCACGATGGTATGGGTGGTGGTATGGAATATGAAAACTTTGAGATCGCACATTTTCGTTTATTGAGCGACAGCAATTTCTTGCCATATGGTAAATCAATGATTGAACCAGCACGTCGTGTATGGAAGCAACTAAGTTTGATGGAAGACGCAATGCTTATTCATCGTATCATGCGTGCTCCTGAAAAGCGTATATTCAAGGTTGATGTAGGAAATATTCCTCCTGCTGATATTGATGCGGCCATGCAGAAGATCATCAGCCAAGTAAAGAAGGTTCCATATATCGACGAACGTACAGGTGATTATAACCTACGCTTCAATTTGAATAATATGGTTGAAGATTTTTATCTACCAGTTCGTGGCAGCGACAGTGGCACAAACATAGATACACTGCCAGGTATGGATTTCACAGGCATTGATGATTTGGAATATATTCGCAATAAGATGATGGCGGCACTCAAGATTCCAAAGGCATTTCTTGGGTATGAAGAAGGATTGTCTGGTAAAGCAACTCTTGCCGCCGAAGATGTTAGATTTAGCAGAACAATCGGCAGAATACAACGTATCATCGTATCTGAACTAACAAAGATTGCTATCGTTCATTTGTATGTGCAGGGTTATCAGGACGCTACACTTGTTGATTTTGAACTTGAACTAAGCAATCCAAGCACCATATTTGAACAAGAAAAGTTAGAAATATGGTCTAACAAGATAAGCCTTGCTTCAGACATGATTGAAAGCAATATGTTCAGCAAAAAGTGGATATATAACCAAGTATTCAACTTGTCCGAAGATGAAGTTGAAGACGTTCAGGCAGATGTAATCAAAGACAAAAAACAGGCGTGGCGTATGGAACAGATTACGTCTGAAGGAAACGATCCTGCTACAAGCAATCAAAAAATGAGTGATAAAGGGCCAGAAGACCTTGGCGGTGGCGGTGATACCGGTGGAGGCGAAGAAGCAGGGGGTGGAGGTGGTGGCGACGAAGGTGGATTACCGCCACTCGAAGAAGAAACACGCAAAGACCGCGAACGTGGAAATAGAGACCAAACAGGAAACAAGGAAAAATATACATCATCTCATACCAAAAATTTTGGCGAAGACCCCCTTGGCAACAAGGAAAATAAAGAAAAGTCTAAAACAGAACGTTCTACCCGCCATATATATAGAGGCGGTGCATTATCAATGGACGAAGATCTAAAGAGTATAAAAACTGCCCTAAAAGCAAGATATAATAATAAGCACAAACAGGTTATAACTGAAAAAAAATCTATATTAGATGAATCAAACCTGATAGAAGAAGACAAACAGCAGTAAAAATGGAGTTTTTATCACACAATAACATATTTATAAATAATAAAAATATATGAAGAAGCTGAAACACTCCAAGTATAAAAATGCGGGTATATTATTTGAACTACTTGTTCGTCAAGTCACCGCCGATATACTAAATGGAAAAGATGACTCAAAAGCGAACAATATGCTACGTAAGTATTTTTCGGAAAATACTGAATTAGGAAGGGAGAATGCGTTGTATAGAGTAATACTTGAAGAAAAAACAAAAGACCAAGTTTCTGCTGATAGATTATTAGATACTGTATTGCGTACCCGAAAGAAGTTGAATGAGCGTTCATTGAATCTTCAGAAGTATGAACTTATCAAAGAAATCAAGCAACATTATCCACTTGATGATTTTCTAAAGGGTAGTATATCAAACTACAAGTTGCTTGCCAGTATATACAAGGTTTTTGAGGATACTGTAAATGAAGTTGAAAGCGATCCTCGTGAAATGTTCAAGGCCAGAAGTTGTATTGTTGAAAGCATTGTTGCTTCCAAGACGCCAACAAGAGTAATATCCGAAGAAGAAAAGAAAGATCTTGTCAAAGTATATCAGCAGCAAAATGAAGATGTTCGTTTGCTTGCTTATAAGTTGCTGGTTGATTCATTCAATGAAAAATACAAAGGATTGGATGAAAAGCAAAAGGTTCTTATTCGCGAATATATCAACAACATCAGCAATACCAACTCTCTTCGCCAATATATCAATGCCGAAGTTCCTGAAGTTAGAAAGCAAATCAGCGAACTAAAGAGCGTGGTGAATAATGAAGTGGTAAAAATCAAGATTGATGAAACACTCAATCAACTTGATAAGATCACCAAAGGCACTCTGGTAAAGGAAAATCAAATCATGGCTCTAATGTTGAGTTATGAACTTATCAAAGAACTCAAAAATATTAAATAAAAAGGAATAATATGACACGCAAACAACTAAAACAACTGATCAGAGAAACCATCGAAGAAGTAATGGAACAACAAGCTACTGAAAACTTTGTAGTCAGTGGCAAACAAGTTGATGTACAAAGCATTCAAATCGACGGCGTTCGTGCCGGTGATTATTCTGATGCACACATTTCTTCAGCAACATTTACAGATGGCGTTGAGTTGAACGACAAAGAGCTTGACCAACTGAACAGTATGGCAGGCGACTGGATCGCTCAAAAAGCCATTCAAGGCGACGTATAATGAAAGACGCCAAACAACTAATCCGCGAACTTGTTGAAGAAGTCATTGAAGAAATGACAGGCACTGGTGCTGTTGCGGGATATATGACCCCAGCAGCATTTCGTGGTAAAAAGAGCAAAAAGAAATCGGCAGAACGCAGTATGCCTGGCGGTAAAGTTGTTGGCAAAGAAGATACCGACGATACCACAGTCGGTGAAGGCGTTGATGAAAATGAAAGATTGCCAATGATTCGCCGTGGTGCAGTCATGGAAAACAAGTCAGTGGATATGACAGGTAAAAAATGTGAAAAGTGCAAAAAAGGTACATATAAAGAAACTGGTATCCAAGATGATATGCATGGTGTATTGCACTGCGATAAGTGCGGAACTGAGGTAAAGCGTTACCGTGAAATGGTGAACGAAGCTCGCAGCCGCTATAGAAACTTCAAGGAAAGTGATATGATGAAAAATCACGCCAAGATTTCTTATGGCATCAATCAAGCCAAGAAAATGCTTGGTGAAGTCGAATATCTTATAAACATTTGCGAACGCCTGAAGACAGAATGCGGATATACTAATGAAAATCTATGGGCAAGAACTCAGCCAGACATGAAGGAAATACATAACCGTCTAAAAGAGATTGCCAAAAGAATCAACAGAATGGGAAAATAAAATATGAACCTGACCAACATTGCTAAAAAAATATTAAAAGAAGATAGTTGGGGCACAAACCCGTCTGCTGCGGGTGGTATGTCGCCTGGTCGTGCTCCTACTGCCACCACTCCTCCACCAGCACAAAGTGGCAATGTTATAGACATTTCCCAATCATTTAGAAATTTCAAGCTGAATCTAGAAAAGAACGAGGAAACTGTTGTAAAGAAGTTTGTTGAAGAACTAAAAAAACAGTTCTTGAAAAAAACTGTCACTGTCAATGCGTCGAAGGGTAGCGTCGGTCAAATCGAAAAAGAATATACAATAACTGTCAATGACATTCAAGTTCGCTATATGAAAGACAAGTATTATGTTGTATTTTCTGGTAGAGACGGTGAAGCGTCGCAGTCTGATTTTTATCTCGACGACTCTCAAATAGAGGTAAATCCAGCTAAAACCGAACCCGAACCTTCTCCCACGCAACAATCCGGTCTAAGAAATGTTGGAGGCATTGTACCAATGGCACCAACACCGGCAGGTTCGCCTGTCGCCAAGAATATACTTCCACAAGGATAAAATATGAGCAAGCAACTACTAGTAGATTTTATACCATTTGACATCTCTCCGCAGATGCTCAACGAAGCACGTTCAAATCCAAACGCACCTCTTGTATTGTCTGGACCACTCCAAAAAGCAGGCGAAAAGAATCACAACGGTCGCGTATATCCAAAAGAAGTGCTTGCTCGCGAAATAGAAAAGTATAAACAAGTTATCGGCGAACGTCGTGCTCTCGGAGAACTTGACCATCCAGACAGTTCCATCATCAATCTAAAGAACGTATCACACAACGTAGTAGAATGTCATTGGGAAGGTGACACTGTTGTTGGTAAGATTGAACTATTGACAACACCATCGGGTAATATTGCTCGTGAACTTATCAAGAACAATGTTCGTCTTGGCATTAGCAGTCGTGGTCTTGGTAGTGTTCGTCAAATGAATGAAAATACAGTAGAAGTTCAAGATGACTTTGAGCTACTTTGCTTTGACCTTGTAAGTTCACCATCAACTCGCGGTGCTTATATGGCTCCTGGTGCGATCAATGAAGGAGCAAATCGTGGTCAAGTTATTGCTTCAGTCGCAGCAAATGACATCAACAAATATCTAAAAATAGAAAACATCATCCGTAATATTCTATCGGAAGTAAGGTAATATATGAAAGATACAAATAAAATATACGACAATATGCTTGAAAACAAGCTGAACGAGATTGAAAAAAGAATAACTGAGGCGCTCAGTCAATATGATTGGAGAGACGATCCAAAACTTTCTCGTGACTGGGAAAAGTCCGATGTATCTCAAGATGAATTTGAAAGATCCCGTGGTTTCGGAAGATATGCCGGTGGTAGATATAATCGTCCCACACGCACCAATATAACAGGAATGACATTCTTCAATGTTCCAGCCGGTAAAGAACAAGTTGCCACTTCGTTGGGACTGACACAAACAAAATCTGGTAAATGGGGTATCAAACATCGCGGCGACAAATCGCTGGATAAAGATAAAGTAGATGCCGCAGAAAAAGAATTTGGTACTGGTCGCTATTGGCAACCAAACAGCTAACATTTTATAACAACACGTATATATTTATAATATATGAACAACAAAATCACCAATCCATATCTTAAGCAGATATTGTCTGAAATATCAAATAATGCCAACAAATATAGATTGAATGATTTGAGTTGGGAAGCTATATACGAAGCAAGAAAAAAGAAGAGCGTCAAAAAAGAACAAGACGAAAAGAAAAAGGACGCACCGGCAGAAGATCCAGCAGCAGAACAACCAGCAGCGGACCAAACAGGAGGAGATTTACCTCCTACAGGAGGAGCAAATGAAACCCCAGAAGATACTAGTGCGGCGCAACAATCGCCAGAGTCAGGAGCAGAACCAGTCGATCAAACAGCCGCTGCGCCTGAAGCCGGTGCCGATGCTGGTGCAGGTGAAGACGCTGGTGGCCAAGGAGATGCCAGTGAAGAAGAGGTAGAACAAGCAAAAGCAGACGCCGCAAAAGCAAAAGCGGAGTTGGAAAAAGCTAAGGCTGAAAAAGAAAAGGCAGAAAAAGAAATTGAAAAAAATAAATATGTAAAACTTTCTTCTTCGGGTGGAACTCAATTTTTGCTTGGAAAAATTATTGATCACTCATTCAAAACAAACACAATCGACGCACTTGCAGCAGAAATGGTTGATAAACTAAAAATACAAACTCCAGAAGATATGGATGCATTTTCTGAAGATGTTGTAACATATATGACTATACCGGGTATGCCAGAATTAATTTCTAGCATGAAAACTCTGGCAACAAAACAGCCAGAAGCACCAGCAGAAGAACCAGCCGCTTAAAATATTAAAATTATGAATGTACTAAAACTAAGAAATTTGATCGAAGGAATTGAAACCAAGATGGATGGTAATGTTCATCAAGAAGCTGCTTGGTCTGTTGAAGAAAAGAAGATGGCACTTGAAGCGATTGGCAAATATAATGAATATGGTGGTCAGCTTCGTCGTGAATATAATCTAATGGAAATTGCTCATACACTAGCAAAGATTACAGAAGCGGCTGAAAAATTTACAATGACAGAAACAGAAGACTGGTTTGATAAAAAGACAGTTTCTGAAAACATGAAACAACTTCGCAGAGTGTCAGAAGAATTCAACAAACTTGCTAAAGAAGCACATACAATACAACAGCGTATGGAAGCATTGTATGAAGATGGTGGTCACGTACTAAGTCGTTATTTTGAAATTAGAGATCTTAACGAAGGTGCAGGACCGGCAGTATCAAAGATCAAGAAGCCAGAATAAAATATAAAAAGTCAAAATATTTTATATTTTTTGTAAATACGTATATATTTATTTATTATAAAATGCGTCATTCTTTGATGCGAAGCTAAAATCAACCATCTTGAAACTCTTAATAGTTTCATCAACAATAAAGATAAAACTATTATGTCAGATCTACTAAAACAAGCTATCGCAGACGCTAAGGCAGTACGTGCTACCGCCCTCGCCAATGCCAAGGCTGCTTTGGAAGAAGCATTCACACCAAAAATTCAAAGCATGTTAGCTGAAAAGCTAAAGCAAGAAGTTGCCGGTGAAGAAGCACTTCCACCAGCCGAAGAAACACCAGCCGCTCCTGCCCCAGAAGCTGCTCCAGCCCCAGAAGCTCACGCCGACGCTGCACAAGATGCTGCTATGATGGCTGCTGCTCCTGCTCCTGCACCAGAAGCTGCTCCTGCACCAGAAGCCGAAATGACCGAAGAAGAAATGGACGAAGAAGCAATCCGTGGTACAATCGGTGCTGAACTCGATCCAACTCTTGCTACATCAAACATCCAAGAAGGCGATAAGGCTTCTGGTGATTATAAGAAGACCACAAAAGGTCACAAGACAGAAGATCCAGGCAAGAACATGGTTGTTAAAGGCACCAGCCTATCAACCAAGGGTTCTCTTCCTGCTACAAAAGGAACCGAAAAAGCTTCCGACGACTACACTAAGACGACATCGGGTCACAATACAAAAGACCCACAAGGTCCAGATAATGACCAAGTTGCTTTGGAAGAAGGCGAAGAAATCAGCGACGAGTCCCTAGAAGAAATTCTAAAGGAACTAGAAACCAGCGTAAATGAAGTTGGAATGGACGATATGGCTAATCCAACAGAAGCTGCTGCTGGTCACGGAGAAGAAGACGAAGAAATCAATCTCGACGAACTTCTGTCCGAAGGTGAAGACGAAGACGAAAAGGAAGAAGAAAAAGACGAAGTTGACGAAGGTAAGCTTCCTCCTGGTCTCGCCAAGTACCAAAAAGAAAAAGCTGAAAAGCACGATGATGACGACAAGGAAGATACTAACGAGTCAATCATCAAAGAAAATCTTTCGTTGAAGAAGGAAAATGAAGAATACCGTAGCGCAGTTGTTTATCTACGGGACCGCATCAATGAAGTAAACCTGCTCAATGCCAAGTTGCTATATACGAACAAACTGTTCAAACAAGCTAACTTGAACAACGAGCAGAAACTAAAGGTAATCGAATCGTTTGACCTCACGAAGTCTGTTCGTGAAGCCAAGCTCGTTTACGCAACATTGGCTGAATCGTTTAGTTTCGGTGCCAAGAAGGAAGTTGTTCCTGCTGTAAAGAAGGTATCAACAACCGTCAAGACTATCACCGAAGGTCTAGCCAGCAAACCGGTTGCATCAACCAAACCAACAAAACCAGCAGTTATCTCGGAAGGTGCCGAAATGGCAAACCGCTTCAAGAAGCTCGCAGGTATTCGTTCATAAATCAACAATCAACCCTTAATAAAGGAAAATTATGTCAGATATCAAATCACTACTAACTGAGACAACCAATCCAATGGTTAAGCTCATGTCCGAAACCCGTGGACTAGTGTCCAAGTGGGAAAAGACTGGTCTTCTAGAAGGCGTAAAAGGCGACATGGAAAAGTCACACATGGCCATTCTTCTAGAAAATCAGGCTAAACAACTAATCGACGAAGCTACTCGTACTGGTACAACCACAAGCTCAGAACAATGGGCCGGTGTTGCATTGCCACTAGTCCGCCGTGTATTCGCTGAAATTGCTGCGAAGGAATTCGTTAGCGTACAGCCAATGAATCTACCATCCGGTCTAGTATTCTATCTAGACTTCAAGTATGGTTCAGACCAGGCTGGTAAGCCATCCTTCAGCGGTAACTCGCTATTCGGTGGTACAGGAGCCAAACTAGGTTCTACCGACAGTGCAGTCAATGGTCTATACGGCCAAGGTCGTTTTGGTTATACCATCAATGACCAGACTGTAACCGGTGCTACCTTGACCACTGGTTCTGCTGTTTGGGAAGATATCAACTTCAATACTGATCTAAGCGCTTCTTTGAGCGTTGGTAAGATTCAGGCAGTAACCGTTTCCTTGAGCGGAACAAACTTCGACGCCAACGGCGCTCGTGCGTTTACCGTTTCTGGTTCCGGAATCGTTGATTTCTATCCAGCATTCACAACCGTATCCGGTAACAATGTTACCTTCTACGTTTCTGGATCAGGAATTACTGGTACTGGTACAGTTGCTTATCACAAGCAGCCATCCGACAGCAGCCGTGGCGACTTCGAAGACACAGCAGCCTCCGCAGGCGCTGGTACTTCAGGTCTATACGCCGACGTTGGTATTCCAGAAGTAAACCTAGAGCTAAAGTCGGAAGCCATCGTTGCCAAGACTCGTAAGCTAAAGGCCGTCTGGACTCCAGAATTGGCTCAGGACTTGAACGCTTACCACTCGATTGATGCAGAAGCAGAGCTAACCGCTCTTCTGTCTGAATACGTATCGATGGAAATCGACCTCGAAATCCTTGACATGTTGCTCGTCAATGCTCCAGCAGTAACAACTGAATTCTGGTCCGCTCGTATCGGTTCTGAATACAACTCCGCAACCGGATTGTTCGCAGACACCGCTGCTAACCGTACCGCTTATGTCAAGAGCACTTGGTTCCAGACATTGGGCAACAAGATTCAGAAGGTCAGCAACAAGATCCACCAGTTGACCCTGCGTGGTGGTGCAAACTTCCTAGTTTGCAGCCCAGACGTTGCTACCATCATCGAAAGCATCCCTGGCTTCACAACCAACACGGACGGCGACCAAGCCAAGTTCGCAATGGGTGTTGCCAAGGTTGGCGCTCTAAGCAACCGTTGGACCGTTTACAAGAACCCATACATGACCGACAACGTTATGTTGGTTGGTTTCCGTGGAAGCAACTTCCTAGAAACCGGCGCTGTATACGCTCCATACATCCCACTGATTCAGACACCATTGGTGTACGACCCAGTGAACTTCACACCACGCCGTGGCGTGATGACACGTTATGCCAAGAAGATGATCCGTCCAGAGTTCTATGGAAAGATCGTCATCGGCAACTTGAACGAAGTCTAATCTTCTTCAAGAACGGGATAATCGTTCAAAACAGAAAGACCCGCCGAAAGGCGGGTCTTTTTTATTATTGCAATAAAAAACCCCCGAAAAATCGGGGGTATATTTTATGTTATCTTCTCCATCTAGGATGATGGTGATGATAATGATGCCAGCCACGACCAATATCAAATCTCCAATGAATATACATTGGAGTATAATATTCTGGATATACAACTACTACTCTTGGTGCAGAAGGTGGTGGTATTTCACGAACTTGGCCTGTAGTGGCACATCCAGTAAGCAATAGTGCCGATGCTAATATCAATAATCCTGTTAGTTTTTTCATAGTTATGTGTGGGTTATGCGGCAGATTTCAAGACGTTATAGTTCCATTGCATTCGTTTTTTTACACCAATGTTTTTGGTTGATCTATATTCTGCGTGGTTGAGATATTCCTTAGCTGCATCGGCAAATTTGTTTTGAGATAATAATCTCATGGTTTTTGGTCCCATATCTCCTCTAAATAATGCGTTGATTATAGCCAGTTTTATGGTTAATGGCATACCATCAAAATTTGGCATCTTGGACCTAGCGAGCTTTATCTTTTCACGTATATCTTTTTCTAATAGGCGTTCTGCTTCACTATCTGTTAGTCCTTTGCTAAAATCTTCGCCGGGTAATAACTTATGTCCATATGCTATGGTATCTGAGCCGCCTTCTAAACTTTTGTGTGGAAACCATTTTTTTGACTTTTTATTAAATCCACCTTTTGGATTATTTACGCTATTTTCAAATGGCTTTATTATATTCATCGCCTTTGTAATCAGCAATCCTTCATCACCTGTACCCGAAAAATCAACATCTGGTCTTGTATATGGTTTACCTGCTCCATCTCCTGCTGCTTTAGCATATGATATTTGAGCGGGAGGAACTACAAACTTTACGTCACCTGGTTGTACATCGCCAATATCTTCACGTATTATCTTATTTTTAACCAGTATATCTTTCAGTTTTATCATACTATATAAATATATAGCAATTGGCGTATCTATTCTAATATTATAATTTATACCTATCTCATTTAGGAGGTGTTCATATATTTATATAATATGGCAGACACAAGCATAAATTATACTATTGATCAGGATAGAGTTCGTTGGCCAGGCTCTGGTTCCGCTATAACTTCTGGCAGCGGACTTACGCCATTTGGTTTTTTTGAAGCAGACCCTATATTTCAGGTAGACGCACCTGCGGCAGCAAAATGGGCAGCAACAAGATTGGGCTATCCGATAACAGACATAGAAATGATCGACCTGAACTTTTATGCGTGCTTTGAAGAAGCAGTATATGAATATAGTGCTCAAGTAAATCAATTTAATATTCGTAATAACATTGGCGTATTACAAGGTTCATCGACCAGCACAAATATTACACAAACAAATGTTGCAGGAAGTGGACTATCAAACGTTATCAGGATAGCAGAGGGATATGGAACTGAGTTTGGTGTTGGCGGAAATGTTGATTGGAAAAAAGGATATATCGATGCCAAGCAGGGAACACAAACATACGATTTACAAGCTTTGTGGGGAGACGTTAGTGAAAGTTTTAATCGCATAGAAATACGCAGAATATTCCACGAAATGAGTCCTGCGGCTGCTCGTATCTATGATCCATTCAGTATGACCGGTATGAGTTATAGCAACGTATTAAACGAAATGGGATTTGCCGGATATTCTCCTGCTACACAATTTTTGATGACTCCTATATTTGAAGATTTGCTGCGTATGCAAGCCATTGAATTCAATGACCTTGTGCGTAAATCTGCTTGGAGCTTTGAAATAATAAACAACAAACTGAAGTTGTTCCCTATTCCAACTTACGATTTCAGAATGTATTTCCAATACTTAGTAAAAAATGAAAGAGATGCTCAAGGTATTAGCGGCTCGGGTTCTTATTACAACGCTTCTGGTTCTGCTGTATCTTCTCCTGTGATCGGAGATTACAGCAACGTTCCATATAATGTCATACCATATGGCAGCATCAACAGCGTAGGTAGACAATGGATACGCAAATACTTCTTGGCATTATGCAAGGAAGTTCTTGGAGCAATACGCCAAAAGTATAGCAGCATACCTATTCCTGGTGCAGAAGTAACTCTCGACGGCGCAGAACTTCGTTCAGAAGCAACTGCGGAAAAAACAGATCTTGTCACTCAACTTAGAGAAAACTTGGAGGCAACCGGTAGAAAGGCTCAAATGGAAATGAGAGCAGAAGAAGCTGCCCGCCTGCAAGAAACTCTACAAAAAGTTCCTCTCGGAATTTATATAGGGTAAAACTATGGGACTACGAGGAAGATATTTTTCACAAAGAGATTTAAATCTGGTCAATTCATTGAATGCAGAATTGATGGGAGACATTGTTGAAGTTCTTATTCAAGTATTCAAGATTTCTCCTACCGAAACAAAAACAAACATATATGGTGAAACTGCCGCTGAAACTGGTAAGTGGTATATGCCAGCAATACAAATATCTTCACTTGTTGAACGTGCAGATATGACTGCTGAATATGATGATTTTGGTCCAAGCAGAAATCAGGATTATATTTTCAAGATGCGTGAAAAGATGCTAAAGCAAGTAAACTTTTATCCAGAAATTGGAGACATTGTATTGTTCAATGACCGTTATTATGAAATAGACAACGTTGTTCAAGAACAGTTGCTTGGTGGACAGCCGGATAAAAGTCATAGCATAATATGCAACGGACATTATACAAAGATTACATCATTGAATGTACTTGAAAGGAACGACTAATAATTTATGGCCTGGCGCGGCAACATTCCTAAACCAATAATAAACAGACCGCCGAATAAAATAAACAGCGGTCCAGAGATGTCTGGTATGAAAAAAGAAGCACCATCTATTGTTGGTCCTCCCGTGTTTGGTCCAGAAGCAAATCAAAACAGAGCATATAACATACGCAGAGACAACGACGATCAAAAAGATTTCAGCGTAAAACTTATTGATATAGACTCTACGATATTGAGTTATATGGACACGGTTATAAGTCCTACCATAGTAGACGCAGGAAGACAGATAAAAGTTCCTATCAACTATGCGTCTCCAGAAAGATGGAAAGCAATCAGGCAAGATGGAGCATTGCGTGATAAAAATGGAAAGATGCAATGTCCAGCAATAGCATTTCGTCGCAGCACGGTACAACGAAACGATAATCTTACTACACTAAATCGCTATCTTCAATATCCAGTAATGAGGAAGTTTAGCGAAAAGAACAAGTATGACAAGTTTTCTATAATGACTGGATTTAGCAAGCGTCAAGAAATGTATTCTGTGGCTATGCCCGACCACGTTATTGTAAATTATGAATTTATTATTTGGACAAATCTTGTCGAGCAATGCAACGAAATAGTTGAAGCTGTAAACTTTTCTACAGAAGATTATTGGGGAGACAAAAATAGATACAAATTCAGAACAAGCATCAGTGATTATAATTTTGAGACTATGGTTGATGCGGGGCAAGATAGAGCAGTAAAAGCAACCTTCAGTTTGATGTGCTATGCATATCTGTTACCAGAAAAATTTGAAAATTATAAATCTACCGTAGAAAAGGCATTTACTATTCGCAAAGTTGTGTTTGGTGTCAACGAGTCAACTATAGATTTGAAAGATCTCAGTGCAACAGAGCTTACAAAGAAAGCGGAAGAACTTGCAAAAGTTGGTGCAGTTACGTTTGCGCCGGATATTTTTCCACAAAGACCTCAGTTTGGTGGTATAGTTCAAAATGCAAATTATGCAATTAATGCTGGAAATGCAAATTATGCAAATTATGCAGGCACTGCAAGTTATGTAAACCCATCAGGTATTCAAGGAACGTTCAATAGTATTAGTATTATCGGCGGCGGAACAACCGGATCGTTTGCAACAAATATCGTAAATGGAGTAAATGCAGATTCAGGTTCTGTGGCTATAGATACAATCCCAATTGAATCTGGAAATGCTGCAAGATGGCTTGTCTCAGTCAATGACGGAAACTTGAATTTCAAGACAACGGAAGTTGTAGCAAGCTGGAACAATTATGCAGTGAAATTCAATAACACTGAAGTAAACCAAATAGGAAGCGTTCCTGTTCATATGTCCGTATCAAATGTCATAGCAGGATCTGTAAGTCTTGTTGCAACACCGTTGTCTGGTACTTGGACACTAAAGATGATAAGAATGATGGTATAATATTATGGACAACTTTTTTATAGTTCAAAATGGGTTGGTAGTAAATGCAAGTCCATTTGCTACTGGCAGTGCTTCTGGTTCATATCAGTTGTTGCTTACCAACAATACGATGGCGTATATGAACTGTAGTGTTGCCACAGCGGGCGAAAATCAGTCTACAGTTATTGATAGCTTTAGCAAAAGCTGGGGGAATACGGCCAAATGGCTACTTTCTATAGGAAGTGGATCTAACTTCAAAACGAGTGAAGTGTTAGCTATATGGGATCCTGCCACAAATAACGCCAACCACGCAGAATATACAACAAATGCATTAGGTACAGTACCTTCGTTTATGTCCGTAAATATAAGCGGAGGAAATGTAAGATTAGTAGCATATCCAACGACAGGTTCGTGGACCGTAAAAATGCTTCGTTTTGTTATATAAAAACTACTTTCAAATCAACCGTTATATTTATAATATATAAAACACCTAACCTATGAATGAACTAATAGTAAGAAACGGATTGATTGTACGTGGTGACGCCACGGTACAGAATAATGGAATAGTATCTGGCAGTTTAACTGTTGTTGGAGATATTACTGGTAGCTTTGCCTACTTGACATCAAGTTGGGCAGTAACCGCTTCGCACGCGCTTAGTGCATCATATGTAATTGGATTGCCAGCCACATCTTCTTGGGCATTTAACGCTATGACATCATCGTATGTCGCGTGGTCCGGAGTTGATGAGAGTAATACCGATACTTTTTCAGGGACTGCATCATATGCAATGCTCGCACAAACTTCGTCGTATATTACGTGGGCCAACGTTGACGAAAGTAATACCGACACATTCGCTGGTACAGCGTCGTATGTCACTTGGGCCAACGTTGACGAAAGTAATACGGATACGTTCGCAGGTACAGCGTCATATGCAGATACAGCGACCACGGCATCTTATGCGTTAAACTTTAATCCTCTTGCAACTGCTTCGTATGCGAATACCGCATCCGTAGCATTTTTAGCATTGGATGTCGATTATGGCGATGTAAGCGGAATTACAAATACATCAACCTTTGCCGGTACAGCTTCGTATTCCGATAAATCGACCACATCTTCATATGTAGCTTGGGTCAACGTGGATGAAAGTAACACCGATACATTCGCCGGTACAGCATCTTATGTTGCATGGGCGAATGTTGACGAGTCAACTACAGATACTTTTGCCGGTACTGCTTCATACGCAAACACTGCGGGACTTGCTCTTTCCGTTGCATACAGCAATGTTACAGGAATAAACAACGCAAGTCAGTTTGCTGGTACTGCATCTTATGCGTTAAAAGCACAAAGTCTTCTTACCGGAATAACAATTGACGTTGCTCAAATTACTGCATCGGCAATTCAAGTAACAAACCTAAACGTAGTTACAGTTACTTCTTCAATAATATACGCTTCCGGCAGTAATATATTCGGTAATAACCTAAGCAATACTCATCAGTTTACAGGCAGTGTATCTATTACCGGATCATTGAATGTAGATAAAACTGCCACGGTAAATACTCTGGTTGTAAATACTACAGGAACTCCTGCTACGGTAATTACAAATGAAATTACTGGTATAACTACACCAACAGTAATTGACTCGTTTGCCGATACTGCCGGATATGCCGCAAAATGGTTTGTAAGCGTAAGAGATGGTAGCGGAAATTATAGAGCAAGTGAAGTAATGGCAGCATGGAACAGTACAGGTAATGTTACTGTATTCACAGAATATTCAACAGTTGATATTGGAAACACTGATCCGCTTGTGCTTTCTGCTACAATTGACGGTGGAAACAATGTAACTCTGGTGGCGACACCAGCATCCGGAAACTGGTCCGTAAGAATAACAAGAATACTGATGTAAACATTAAATAAAGTTGCATCGGTTTTCTTGTGGATAGTGAAGCAAGAAAACATGAAAAACAATAAAATTTACAATCAGTGTGTAGAGTGGGTTTCCATATTGATGGAAACAAGAAAGGCGTGCTATTATGTCTAATGAATTTGTAGCACGTAAGGGGTTAATCTCATTACAAACTTCCAGTTTTAAAGAAGATGTATATGTTTCTGGTAGTTTACAGGTAGGCACATTTGTTACATCATCCAAACTTACAGTAAGTGGTTCTGGATATATATCAAAAGGTCTTATTGTTGATGATGGTATAACTGGCAGTTTATATGGCACAGCAAGTTGGGCAATTAGTGCTTCTTGGGCACCAAGTGCAGGAACAGCTTCTTATACAATCGGAAATGTAAGTGCGTCATATATAGATTTTCTACAAACTCCGGATTTGCCGAATGTAGTTGGTAGATTACAATGGGATAGTGATTTAGGTACATTGAAGTTTGGTTTACCGGGAGGAGATGTTACTGCTGAACTTGGTATGGATGTAATGGCGTTGGTATATAACGCCGAAACAAATACATTAAACAAAGGCGAAGTAGTATATATTTCAGGTTCTTCTACAGATAGAGTTGCAGTAAAAAGAGCAAGTGCAACATCGGATGCTACATCAGCAAAAACATTAGGTATAGTTGCCGAAAATATAGCAACCGGAGAAACTGGTTATGTAATAAATAGAGGATATGTTCTTGATGTAGATACAAGTGCATACAATGACGGCGATACATTATATCTTTCTTCTACTCCCGGCCAAGTTACTAATATAAAACCAAAAGCTCCAATACATCTTGTATATGTTGGTGTGGTTATTAGAGTAGGTGCAGGAAATGGCAGAATATATGTATTTACACAAAACGGTTATGAACTTGATGAAATACACGACGTAAGAATAAATGGTAAAACATCTGGAGATTTGCTTGTATATAGTTCATCTGGTCTTTGGGAAAATACAAAAACTTTACCTGGTCAATATATCATAACTGGTATAACAGGTAGTTTGTTTGGTACAGCGAGCTATGCTTTGGACGGATTATCGTCTTCGTATGCGTCTTCTGGTGGTACTATAACAAGTTCATATCAACTTAGTAATGGTGGCGGATTTGCGTTTAATAATACAAACGATTTAACCGTAAATGAACTTACCGCATCTGCGATCAGAAATGATCTTGTAAGTGATCTAAATATACTTGTTCAACATCCATATGGAATATCTCTTGGAGATATAGATGGCGAAAGAATATATTTTCAAGGAAATATAGGTAGCCCAACGCTAAAATGGTATGATGCTTCTAACAATAGAATAATAACATTAGGAGAGCACGACGCATCTGGTTTTTATTATGAAGTAGATGATGCCATCGCCCCAGCACATATATTTAGAGTATCGTCTCAGCCATATACAGACATAGTAACTATCAAAGCGTCGGGAATGGACATTGTCGGCAATCTAAATGTAACGGTTGGATCAATAAGTGGTTCATTGTATGGTACTGCGAGTTATGCAAGAGATGCATTCAGTTCTTCCTATGCTGTTACCGCCAGCTATGCCTTAAGTTACAGCGGAACCAGCGGAACAAGTGGTACAGACGGTTCAAGTGGATCTTCTGGATCATCCGGTACAAGCGGAACCAGTGGATCAAGTGGAACATCTGGAACAGATGGCAGCAGCGGGTCTTCTGGATCATCTGGTACAAGTGGAACGGATGGTTCTAGTGGAACGTCTGGTACAAGCGGTTCTTCCGGTACAAGTGGAACAGACGGATCGAGTGGTACAAGCGGAACCGATGGTTCAAGTGGTTCGTCTGGTACAAGCGGTTCTTCCGGTACAAGTGGAACAGACGGATCGAGTGGTACAAGTGGATCAAGCGGAACATCTGGAACAGATGGCAGCAGCGGGTCTTCTGGATCATCCGGTACAAGCGGAACCGATGGTTCAAGTGGTTCTTCTGGATCATCCGGTACAAGCGGAACCGATGGTTCAAGTGGTTCGTCTGGATCATCCGGTACAAGTGGAACCGATGGATCATCCGGTACAAGCGGAACGGATGGTTCTAGTGGAACGTCTGGTACAAGCGGTTCTTCCGGTACAAGTGGAACAGACGGATCGAGTGGTACAAGTGGATCAAGCGGAACATCTGGAACAGATGGCAGCAGCGGGTCTTCTGGA
>JACCDT011049867.1_pt1 | contig 34817 bp, 28 predicted proteins | sample 7446291 | NCBI WGS metagenome assembly JACCDT01 (sample SAMN15323446, study PRJNA562643) | freshwater metagenome | isolation source: river surface water | place: USA:Blue River Watershed | collected 2017-08-17
CTATCTCAGCACTTGAAATAGCACTAACAGGATTCGGAACAACAACACTAAGAGGACTAAACATCTCAGGTCAAGCAACATCAACATCTAATGTTGGATTCAACATTACAAGTGGATGTTTTGCTGTGGGTGGGAGTTGTTTGGGTAATTCAGCAGCGGTTTCTATTGGCTCATCTGTAACATTATCAACACAAGGATCAGTTTTGTTTGTTGGTGCATCAAATGATCTACAACAAGATAATTCAAACTTCTATTTTGATGATACAAATAACAGATTAGGACTAGGAACAACTACACCATTTGCAAAACTATCTGTTAACTCTATTGCTGGTGAACCTGCATTTGTTGTTGGATCATCAACAGAGACTAGTCTTATAATAGATAAGAATGGAAATATAGGTATAAACAACTTAGTTCAACAAGGAAGAGTTCATATAAAAGCAAAATCAACAGATAGTTCTGCATTGGTTTTGGATCAAGGAAGTTCTGTAAATCCTTGGCTCATACAGTTCTCTAGAGATGGATTCAGTTCTTCTTATGTTCAGTTAACTGCAAATGCTACACTTGGATGGCAAGCAAATCTGGTTCCGTATTCTGATGATGATTTGTATTCACTTGGAACATCTTTGAAAAGATGGAGAACTTTAAATGTTGGAACAGGAGATAGTCAGTTTGATGGTAAACTTACATTAAATAGTTATTTAGCTATATCAACAACTTCACCTTTTGCACAAGTTTCAATAAATTCACAGGCAGGACAATCTTCATTTGTAATAGGTTCATCAACTGCTACATCATTTATTGTTGATAGTATTGGAAGAGTTGGAATAGGAACATCTACACCTTTTGAAAAACTATCAGTTGTGGGTAACATATTTGCAACAGGAAATATAACAGGTGCAAACATAACAGCAACAGGAACACTATCAGTCACAGGAAACACCACACTTGCAAATGCAACATCAACAAATCTTGCAATAACAGCACTAACATCGACACTACTTAAAACAAATGCAAGTGGATCTGTAATACCTGCAATAGCTGGAACAGATTATCAATCAGCTCTTTCCTTCACATACCCATTACAAAACTCTGCTAATACAATCTCTCTTGCATTCGGAACAACAACTGCAAACTCTTGGTCATCTCTACAACAATTTGCAAATTCATCATCAACAATCCTATCTGCATACTCTGCATATATAGGTGGAACTGCTACAACTACATTTACAAATGATGGATATGTTGGTATAGGAACATCAACACCACAGTGGATGCTTCAAATTGCATCATCAACTGCACCACAGCTTTCTCTGTCGGCATCTATAACAGATAACCATTGGACATTTAGAAATGCTGGTGGTTTCCTTTATATATCAACATCATCACCTTCAACATTTGCAACATCAACTGTTCCAGCTTTGCTTATAAATAACAATGGTTATGTTGGAATAGGAACAACAACCAATCCATCTTATGCACTTTCTATTTCAGGTGATACTTATCTTACAGGAAAAATTATATCTACTGGTGGTAGTGCTACATTGAAAACTACAATAAATGGTACTACAATTGATGCTGGTTCATCAGCTCTTACTTTTAAATGTGCAAAAGCAAGTGCAACCGGTGATTGTCTTACTATAAACACAACATCTTCTAGAACAAATACATCTGGAATATCAAATACTATTGCAATTGATGAAAACTTTGCTCCATCTTCTGGATCTGGTGAATTTAACAGTTTAAATATTACACCAACTATTACTCAAGGAATCACTGTAACTGGTATTGCAAGAAGTATTTTGATTTATCCAACTATTACAAGAGCAAATGATTACAGAGCTTTTGAGATTGCCGGGCTTCCTGTTATTATGAGAACAAATATGACAACTTCATATTCTGCACTTTTTGGACAATTTGTTTACTCATCTTCAACAGCTACAACTATTTCAACATCAACAAATATTACACTTGCCGGTGCACCTTCTGCAGGTGCAAATGTTACTATTTCGACTTCAACTGCTCTTTATATCCCAGCAACAACAACAATTGTATCAACTGGTGTTGTTAGAGATGGTGTTGGTGCTATGATTTATGCTCCAAGTGGTGCAACTAGAAATATTGCTCTTTATACTTATGGGGCTAACTATATGTCAGGTCTTACTGGATCAACTGGTGCCGGTTCCCTTTGTCTAGATTCAAATGGTCAGGTTGTTTACAATGCTGGAAGTGATGCTTGTTTACCTTCACTTAGAGATACAAAACATGATATACAAAATCTTTCTATTGATGCCGTATCTACTTTGGAAAATCTAACCCCTGTATCTTTTGTTTATAATCAAGGTGATGGAAGAACAAGATTTGGATTTATTGCAGAGGACACATCTCTTGTAAATGAAAATCTCGCAACTTATAATGCAAAAGGCGAAATAAGTGGTATTGATGATAGGGCAGTTATCTCAGTTTTGGTTAAAGGATTTAAAGAGGTTTGGAGTCAAATAAAACCAATACTTGCATGGTTTGAGGGTGGTAAATTTAATGTAAAAGGCGATGTTTGTGTTGATGATGTTTGTGTAAGTAAAGAGCAATTTAAAGCAATGCTTATAAATGCAAACATTGGGGGATCAAATAATTCAAATGGAGGATCTACAACACCACCATCAGAAAACCAACCACCACAAGACCCACAACCAACAGACACAACTGCACCTATCATAACAATAAACGGAGATAACCCAGCTGTTATACAAGTAGGATCAAGTTACATAGATCTAGGAGCATCTGTTACAGATACAGATGAAAATGGAAATGTAAACAATAATCTAGGAATACAATTTACAGTAGATGGAGTATCTATGTCAGATATATCAATAGACACATCAACAACAAGTGTTCATACTATCATATACAGTGCAATAGATGCTTCACAAAACACAGGTTATGCAACTAGAACTGTTGAGGTTGTTTCAAATTAGAAGGTATAGAAAAAACTAACTTTTTGTGATAGTATGTTTTTATTATGAAAAGCTACAATCATAAGTCCATAGAAAAAAAATGGCAAAATAAATGGAAGAAATCAGGTGTTTATAAAATAGACAAAGGAACAAAAAAGAAGAAGTTTTTTATATTAGATATGTTTCCTTATCCATCTGGAGAAGGTCTTCATGTTGGTCATCCTAAAGGATATATTGCAACTGATATTATTTCAAGAATGAAAAGGATGCAAGGCTTCAATGTCCTTCATCCTATGGGTTTTGATGCTTTTGGACTTCCTGCTGAAAATTATGCAATTAAGACAAAAACAAATCCTGTTATTTCTGTATCAAAAAATATAAAGAGATACAAAAAACAACTTGAAATTTTAGGTTTTGATTATGATTGGGACAGAGAAGTTACTACAATTGATCCAAAATTTTACAAATGGACACAGTGGATTTTTCTTAAACTTTTAGAAAAAGGTTTGGCTTATGAAAGTTTTGAACCTATAAACTGGTGTCCGTCTTGTAAAACTGGTTTAGCAAATGAAGATTTGGAGGATGGAAAATGCGAAAGGTGTGGATCTGTTGTCGAGAAAAAACCAATGAGACAATGGGTTTTGAAAATAACAAATTATGCGGATCGTCTTTTGGATGATCTAGATTTGAAAGATAAAAACGGAAAATTTATTTTGGATTGGCCAGAGTCAATAAAAGAAAGTCAGAGAAATTGGATAGGAAGAAGTGAAGGTGCAGAAATAGATTTTCAAATAACAGGAAGTGATAAAGAAGATATTGTAACAATATTTACAACAAGGCCAGATACTTTATTTGGTGTTACTTATGTTGTTTTGTCACCTGAATTAGTTTCTGAAAAAATAAAAAGTCAAAAATGGAAAATAGAAAATTTACAGGAAGTAAATAAATATATAGAATCTGTTAAAAATAAAAGTGAAATAGATAGAACTGATAGAAAAAAAGAAAAAACTGGTGTGCAAATAAAAGGTATTAAAGCTGTAAATCCGGCAAATAAAGAAGTTATACCTGTTTGGGTTTCAGATTATGTTTTATCCGACTATGGAACAGGTGCTGTAATGGCTGTCCCAGCTCATGATCAAAGGGATTTTGAATTTGCTAAAAAATTTGGATTAAATGTAAAACAGGTTATAGCTCATCACATAATAGATAAAAAATATCCACCAGTTTCAGGTCAGGAATTTGTAGAGAGAAAAACAATTCATGCAATAGTTAAAAACCCTAAGAATGGAAAATATTTGTGTTTAAACTGGAAAAATTTTCCTTGGGTAACATTTGTAGTTGGAGGTGTTGAAGATGGTGAAGATATTATTTCTTCTGCAAAAAGAGAAGTTTTGGAAGAAACTGGTTATAAAAATTTGAAATTTATTAAACAGACAGATTTCGTTGTTTGTGCAAAATATAATGCTGCTCATAAAAAACAAAACAGAGTTGCATTTACTAATGCTGTATTTTTTGAATTGATAAATGAAGAAAAAGACAAAATTGAAGATGAGGAATTAAAAAAACATGAAGTCTTATGGCTTGATAAAAATGAGATTACAGAAGAAAAAATGACTTGTGCAGAACTTCCTGTATGGCTTGATAATCTGGATCAAGATGAAAAACCATTTTTACTAGACGGTATTGTTATAAATTCAGAAAATTTTACAGGCAAATATTCTATTGATATTAAAAAAGAAATCACTAAATTTGTTTCTGGTAGATGGGTTAAAAAATATAAACTTAGAGACTGGGTTTTTTCAAGACAGAGATATTGGGGTGAACCTATACCCGTTTTTCATGATGAAAATGGAAAAATTATTCCTTTGAAAGAAAAAGAACTTCCACTTGTTCTTCCGAAAGTTAAATCCTACGAACCAACTGGAACAGGAGAGTCACCTTTGGCATCTATCAAATCTTGGGTTTCAGTCAAAACTAAAAACGGCCTTCTAAAAAGAGAGACAAATACAATGCCACAATGGGCTGGCTCTTCTTGGTATTATATAAGATATATGGATCCAAAAAACAATAAAGAATTGGTTTCTAAAAAAAATGAAAAATATTGGAATACGGTTGATCTTTATGTTGGAGGTGCCGAGCATGCTACAAGGCATCTTATATATGCTCGTTTTTGGCATAAGTTTTTATATGATATAGGTGTTGTATCTACAAAAGAGCCATTTAAAAAACTTCAATCTGTTGGTCTTATAATTGCCGAAGATGGTAGAAAGATGTCAAAAAGATTTGGAAATATTGTAAATCCAGACAGTATTGCAGAGTTATATGGATCTGATACTTTGAGAGTTTATGAAATGTTTATGGGGCCTTTTGCTGATGCTATAAGGTGGGATACAAAAAGTATAATAGGATGTAGGAGGTTTTTAGAAAAAGTTTGGAGACTTTCATCTAAGGTATCCAATAAAAAAATTATTGATGCTGATGTTTCCTCTATTTTAAATAAGACAATAATCAAAGTTACAGAAGATATAGAGTCTATGAGATTTAATACTGCAATATCTGCTCTTATGGTTTTAGTTAATTTTTTTGAAAGTAAAGAAAATATCTCAAAAGATGATTTTGCAAAAATACTACTACTTTTGTCACCATTTGCTCCACATATTTCAGAGGAGTTATGGCAAGTTATTGGTAATAAAAAAAGTATTGCAAAAACTCCTTGGCCAAAAGCTGATATTAAAAAAATAAAATCAGAAATAATAAAAATAGTTATTCAAGTTAATGGAAAAGTTAGGGGTATTTTAGAAACAGATTCTTCTTTAAGTGAAGGTCAGGTTTTAGATTTAGCTAAAAAAGATGAAAATATATATAAATGGTTTAAAGATAAAGAAATAAAAAAGGTAATTTATGTAGAAAATAAAGTATTAAATGTTAACTTATAAAGTTGACTTTAATATTTATGTATGATATAATAGATTTTAGGAGGCAAAAATGCCTGTACTTTATCTCATGGAGTTCTGCTGTGGGATAATGATCTTGATGATAATTGTCACCCAGATCATCATGCCGTTTTTCAGCGGCACTCCGATTTTTCCGGCACTCCAGCGTCATGGCCTTGAAGCCAAACTGGAGCAAGCTAAACAAGAGGTTAGAATCGCAAGGCTCGAAAACCAGATTGATGAAATCAGGAAGGAGGCGGAAAATATCCGCCAGAAAGAAGGAGAAAAATGATGTTCACTGTAAAAGTTCTAAAGGCGGGTGCCGCCATCGTGATCGGACTTTTTTTGTTAGTTTCGGTCTCTTCGATTTTCGAACAGGTCGATGCTAACGAGATCCTTGTGGTGCAGTCGCCTACTGGCAAACTCACCGTGCACACGACCCCCGGCATCAAATGGCAGGGATTCGGAAAAGTGACACTTTACGAGAAGAGATCCCAATTCTCCTTCTCAGCAAAGGCCGACCAAGGTGAGAAGAAAGACCAATCCTTGCCGGTAATGTTCAACGACGGTGGCTCGGCACACCTCTCAGGAGTCATGTCCTGGGAAATGCCCCTTTCGACCGACAAGATCGTCGGACTCCACACTCTCTACGGTTCACAAAGGGGTGTGGAGCAGCAGCTTGTCCGGCCGTCGATCGAACGGGCCATCTATCTGACCGGTCCTCTGATGTCCTCAGCCGAGGCTTACTCGGCGAGGAAGCCTGATCTTCTACGCTATTTTGAGGATCAGGCCCGCAACGGGGTCTACCAGATGGAGACTGTCGAACGGAAGGAACCTGATCCGATTACCGGTCAGGAGAAAACCGTTCGGACCGTTCAAATCGCAATGCAGAATGGCCAGCCCCGCCGGCAGTCAACATCACAAATCGCGGAGTTCGGGATTACCCTCCTTTCTCCGGCGATTGACGCCGTCGCCTTTGAGGACAAAGTGAGAAATCAGATCGCCCAACAGCAAGCAAACTACATGCAGATCCAGACTGCCAAGTCGCAGGCTCTGCAAGCCGAACAGGCGGCGATCACTGCCCAGAAAAATGGCGAGGCCGAAGCCGCCAAAGCCAAGTGGGCGCAGGAGGTGGAAAAGGCAACTGCGGTTACCGCCGCAGAGAAGGAACGAGATGTCGCAAAGCTCGGCGTACAAACTGCCGAGCTCAACAAAAGGAGGCTTATACTCGAAGGCGAGGGTGATGCTGAGAAGCGTCGTTTGGCGATGTCTGCCGACGGCGCACTAGATAGAAAGCTTGCAGCCTATATCGAAGTTCAGAAGCTCTGGGCCGATGCCTTCGCCAGGCACCCGAACTCGCTCGTCCCGAGTGTTGTGATGGGTGGAGCCGGAGGTGGTGGGGGTAGTAACGCCGCCATGCAGTTTATGGAGCTGATGGGGCTGAAGGCGGCTAAGGAACTGGCTGTCAACCCCAGTCAGACCAAGTAGTTCTTTCCGCTTCGGCGGACAAAGGGGTGGTGCTAACTGGCACCACCCTGATTTTTTTATATAAAAATTTATGGTAATATATTTATATGGACTTTATATCACACGGGCTTTGGGGAGGTATAGCTTCTGGTAGGAGAAACAGAAGAGATTTTTGGAAATCTTTTATTTGGGGTGCTATGCCAGATGTTATACCATTTGCACCATTTTTTATATCGAGTTTCTACAAAGCTTTTGTGTTAGGTGATAGGTTTTGGGGTAGGCCAGAAATTTCCTCTATACCTAGTTATGTATTTGATCTGTATTCAGTAACTCATAGTTATTTCACTTTTCTTTTTGTATTTTTAATATTTTATTTTATTTATAAAAAGCCAAATTATCTTATGATAGGTTGGCCGATACATATAACAATGGACATCTTTACTCATAGTAAAAGTTTTTTCCCAACTCCTTTTCTATGGCCGTTTTCAGATTATAGATTTGACGGTGTTCCGTGGTCAAATTCATATATTTTAATACCAAATGTTATTTTGCTTATCATTTTTTATAGTTATTTCTTCTTTATCAAACCTAAATTTTTAGTTAAAAAGTCTTAATTTTTTCTTAAAAACCATTTTTCTTTTATTTAAAAATTTGATATAATATTGCAATGTCAAAGGAAGAAAAAAATAAAAAAGAGGGTAATTATAGTGCTGATTCCATAACCGTTTTAGAGGGTTTAGAGCCTGTTAGAAAAAGGCCTGGTATGTATATAGGAACAACTGGTTTAGACGGACTTCACCATCTTATATGGGAGATTTTTGATAACTCCAGAGATGAAGCGATGGGTGGTTTTGCAAATGATATTGAAGTTGCTCTTTTGCCAAATAACAGAATAAGAGTGGTTGATAATGGTCGTGGTATTCCAGTTGATATACATAAGCAAACAAAAGTATCTGCACTTGAAACTATTATGACAACTCTTCATGCTGGTGGTAAATTTGGAGGAGAAGGATATAAAGTCTCTGGGGGTCTGCATGGTGTGGGAGCATCTGTTGTAAATGCACTCTCTACTTTTTGTCGTGTAATGGTTCATAAAGAAGGTGATATTTATGTTCAAGAATATAGTGAAGGTAAGAAAAAATACAATGTAAAAAAAATCGGCAAAACTTCTTTCAATGGAACAGTTGTTGAGTTTGAACCAGATTCAAAAATCTTTCCAATTATTGATTTTGATTTTGCAAGAGTTGTTAATCATCTTCGCCAACAAGCTTATTTGGTTAAAGGTTTAAAGATATCTATTTTTGATTGTAGAGAAGTCTCTCAAAAAGAATCAGACAAGTTAAAAGATGAAAAATTATTTAAAATCTCAAATCTAAGAGAGCAAGGTTTTGATTTCCCTTCAATGTCATTTTATTTTGAAGGAGGACTTCTTTCTCTTGTAAAGTTTTATAACTCAAATCAAAAACCTATACATAAAAATATATTTTATGTAGATAAAAAGACAAATGAATATGAATCAGTGGAAATATCTCTTCAATATGTTGATGATATATCTGCTCGTATAATGCCTTTTGCTAACAATATTTATAACCCAGAAGGTGGAACTCATATTACAGGATTTAAAACTGCTTTAACCAGATCCTTAAATAGCTATGCAAGGAAAAATAATCTAATAAAAGAAAGTGAGGATAATTTTACAGGAGAAGATGTGCTTGAGGGGTTGACTGCTGTTGTTTCTGTTAAACTTCGTGAGATTCAGTTTGAAGGTCAAACAAAAGCAAAGCTTGGATCTGTTGAAGCAACAGGTTCTGTTAATTCTGTTTTTTCTGAGAGTTTTGGTCAATTTCTAGAAGAAAATCCAGATGATGCAAGATCTATTATAAACAAAGTTGTTCTTGCTCTTAAAGCCAGAAAAGCTGCAAAAGCTGCAAAGGATTCTGTCTTGAGAAAGGGTGTTTTGGAGGGTATGACACTTCCCGGAAAACTTGCAGACTGTCAAACAAATGATCCGGCTGATTCAGAGTTGTTTATTGTAGAGGGAGATTCTGCTGGTGGAACAGCAAAAACTGGAAGAGATAGAACAACTCAGGCCATCTTGCCTTTGAGAGGAAAAATTTTAAACATAGAAAGAGCTAGACTTGATAGAATGCTTGCATCTGAACAGGTTAAAAATTTGGTTTTAGCACTTGGAACTGCTATTGGAGATACATTTGATATATCCAAACTAAGATATCATAAAGTAATAATAGCCACAGATGCCGATGTTGATGGTGCGCACATAAGAACTCTTATACTTACTTTGCTCTATAGATATTTTAGACCACTTATTGATGGAGGATTTATTTATATAGCACAACCTCCTTTGTATAAAATTAAAAAAGGTAAAGAAATATTTTATGCTTATTCAGATGATGAAAAAAAATCCATTGTTGGAAATGAGGATGTTTCAGACATATCAGAGGAAACCTCTGGTGAAGAAGAGCAAAATGAAGAGGTTAAGTCACCTAAAAAGAAAGTCTCAATTCAAAGATATAAAGGTTTGGGTGAAATGAATGCTGAGGAATTATGGGAAACAACTATGGATCCTAAAAGAAGAGTATTGAAACAAGTTACTGTTGAAGATTCTTATGAAGCTGATAAAGTTTTTGATGTTTTGATGGGAACAGATGTTCCATCGAGAAAGTCATTTATACAATCAAATGCAAAAAGTGCTAGTTTGGATATATAAAGTATAGAATTATTTTATTTATTAAAACACTTTGTTTATTTGCAGTGAGGATATAGTAAAACAGATTTTATTTATCTGTTTTTGTTTCAACATCCTCTTTTTTTGCAGGCATTTCTACAACTTCAACTTGTGGAACATTTGGATGTTTTGGGATTATCAAGAGAAATATAATATATGCAAACACAAAAAGCATAATAGACCTATGTCCAGATATAATAGCAAGTAAAACATATCCTATTCTAATAAAAACAGGGTCAACTTCAAAATACTCTCCAATACCACCTAGGACACCAGCTAATATCTTATCATCTTTGCTTTTATATAATTTTTTCATAGTTCTATTAAACATCTGTTGATTTTTTTTGTCAAATAGTGTAATTTTTATTTCAAATGAGTTCTTCCGGGGTTATTCCTGAGGTTTTTGTTATTAAGAAATCCCCTTGTCATATTGAAAATATGTTTCGTATAAAGAAATATTTTATATCGTTATCTTATTTTTTCCAGTTTTATTTCCCTGATTTTTATTGTCCATTATTGATTTCAGATAATGGAGATAATGATCATGATCTAATTTCAACTGATCCTGTTTTTTCTTGTATAACTGGAGATGATGAAGGAAATCGTGTTTTTTGTGTTGCTGTTAATTACACAGAATCTTTTTCATTAGATGACAGAAGTCTTTGTGAAAAGATTGCATTTGTTATGAAATCTATAGGAAGATTTTTTAGATTAAACAAATCTATCGGTAATGATATTCCGATATATGATTTGGATTTAAGGATATGTGAACAAGTGATGTTGTATCTATTGAAAGAGAAGATAAGTCCTATTAGATATGTCTTATAGAAAAATGTTGGATATTTTAACTTCTTATTTTCTATAAACAGTGTCGGCAGTGGCCGACTTTTTTATAAAAAATAAAAAGTATTAAACCCTAAGGTAGAGCCTTGGACCCAAAGAGTGTTCGTTTCACTCACTTCGTTTGAAAATAAAAACTATATTTCACCTCGCTAGCATTTTTTATTTTTTATTTAAAATTTCTTCTTTCAGTTTAGATATAAGCTCTTCTTTTGATATTTGTCCTATCTGTCCGTAATCCCTACTTTCAAGGGTTATTTTTTCAGCTTCTATGTCTTTGTCTCCAATAACTATCCAGTATGGCACTTTTTCTTCTTTTGCTGATCTGACTTTTTTTCCAAGATTTTCATCTCTACTGTCAAACTCTGCTCTTATACCAGATTCTTTTAAATTTTCAAAAATATTTTTTGCATACTCATTGTGACTTTCTCTTACAGGTAAAACTTTTACTTGAATAGGCGAGAGCCACAAGGGGAAATTTCCAGCAAAGTGTTCTATGAGTATTCCCATAAACCTTTCAAAAGATCCAAATATTGCAACATGTAAAACAACAACTTTGTGTTTTTTACCATCTTGTCCTATGTAGTTCATATCAAAATTTTCAGGTTGATTGAAGTCCAGTTGAATTGTTGTTAGTTGCCAGTCTCTACCGATAGAGTCTTTAACTCTTATATCTATTTTTGGCCCATAAAAAGCCGCTTCACCTTCTTCTACACTATATCTTACACCCCATTTTTTTACAGATGATAAAAGTATATCTTCGGCTTTTTGCCATATAGAGTCGTCTCCAAAATACATAGATTTGTTTTGTGGATCTCTAACTGATATCTCAACTTTATAATCATTGAAACCAAAAAGAGAGTAAACTTTATTCATAAGTCCAAATATCATTTCTATTTCTGATTCTATTTGCTCTGGTGTTATAAAATGATGAGTGTCATCTTGTGTAAGATTTTTGACTCTAAGTAGTCCCGATAGTTCACCACTTTTTTCATTTCTATAAACTGTTGTATTTTCTGCAATACGGAGAGGCAAGTCCTTGTATGTATGAGGCTCGGCATTGTATATTTCAAAATGATGAGGGCAATTCATTGCTTTCATTACAAACTCTTCACCATTTTCATCTGTCATTGTTGGCATCATTGCATCATATTTACCAAGGTGACCACTTTTAATATACAATTCTTTTTTTGCTATATGAGGTATTGTGACAAAAGAATAACCCAGATTTTCTTTTTCTATTCTTATAAACTTTTCAAGTTCAGTTCTGATTATGTTTCCTTTTGGTAGATACATAGGAAGTCCTTTTCCAACCAAATCCGACACTGTAAATAGACCCATTTCTTTACCAATTTTTTTATGATCTCTTTTTTCTGCCTCCTCTCTTTGTATTGTGTATTTCTCCAACTCATCTTTACTCTCAAAAGCCAGACCATATATACGAGTGAGCATTTTGTTTTTCTCGTTTCCTCTCCAATATGCCCCTGATACTTTATCTAGTTTGAAACTACCGACATCTATTTTTGATAAATCTTCACAGTGTCCACCACGGCAGAGGTCTGTAAAAGCAAACTCTCCACTTCCGGCAGTGTAAAATGTAATTTTTTCTCCTTTTGATTCTATTTCATCTACAAGTTCTAGTTTATATGGATTATCTTTAAAAAATTCTACGGCTTCTTCTTTAACCATCTCTTTTCCTTCAAAAGATTTCCAATGTGAAATTATTTTCTTCATCTCACTTTCTATTTTTGGTAAATCTTCTTCTTTAAATGGAGTTTTAAATTCAAAGTCATAATAGAAACCAGTGTCGATTGCTGGTCCAAGTGTTGGTAGTGCATCTGGGTAGATATTTAATACAGCTTTTGCTAAAAGATGTGATAGTGAATGTCTCTGATTTTCTAAATTATTCATAAGAGCATAATAGCATTTTTTATACAAAAAACCAATGGTTTTTATAATTCTTCTTGCCAACATTTCGTTCTTGCTTTTTTATTAAAAATAATGTATATTCTTAGATATAAAAATTTAAAGTTATGTCAAAAGATAAATTAATAGTTCTTAAAAACAAAGAGACAGGAGAGGTGTATTGGAGTTCTAAAAACAAAAGAAAAGTTGAAAAAAAGATAGAGCTTAAAAAATACAGCAAAAAACTTAGAAAAAGAGTTGTCTTCAAAGAGTCTAAAAAATAGAAATCAAAAATTCGCCAAAACGGCGAATTTTTGTTATATTTTATCCGTTGGGCCTATAGTTTAGTGGTAAAACGATGGTCTCCAAAACCATTGATCGGGGTTCGATTCCTCGTGGGCCCGCAAATTTTCACATAAATTAAAATTATATTTTATATATTGTTTGTATATTTATACATATCCCATAAAGACATAATTTTAGAGCACGGATATTTTTCTGCTGAAAACTGCTCGTGCTCGGTAGGGTCACTCGCAAGTCTCTAAAATTATGCCTTTAAGGGATATATCTCTATAACTTTATAGCTCACATATTTTTATTATGATAATATAAAAGTATATTAGATAATATTTATAAATAAATTATGGAAAACATGGAAAATAATATTCCAGATAGTCTCTCTTCGATTGAACAAAATTTACACAGTTTTTTAACTAAAAGAAATATTTTATTTTTTTCTGTTGCTGTTGTCTTGATTTTAACTTTTTTGTTTTTTGGATTTTTTAAAAATGGTATAAATAAAATATCTGGCAATAATTTGAAAGATGGTTGGAAGGTTTATAGAGATGATACTTTGGGTATTGAGTTCTCATATCCAAATAAATGGGGAGATCCTATTTCTAGTGATATATCTACTTTGAAATCTAGATTATATGATATCAAGAAAAATCCCAATTATATTTCTATATATTTTAAATCTACTAACTTTGTAACTCTGACTTTTTTTAATGATAAGTTTTTAGAAAATTCTCCCAATGATTGGTCTCGCTATGATGAGGGGTATATGTTAAGTGATTGGCCTTACTATGAAGGTAATATAGAGGTTTTAAATCAAACTGGAAATATTTGTGATTATCATATTGGTCGTGATTATACTAACTATGATTACAACACAAAATCACCGGGAACTTTAACCGAGATTGGTAATAATTGTAAAAATGGTATCAAGGAAACAGTGGTTGAGAAAAAACAAGGGGAGGGTCTGTATTTATACAATTTAAACTATTTTGCTTTCAAAAAAGCAAACAATCCTCTTTTTAAAAATGTATTGATAAAATACTATTCAAGTTACAGTTTACCTCCTCAAAAAAATCAGATCAGTTATGGTGATTTTATGAAAAAATATTCTTATAACAATTCTGATTTTTATGATTTTGTAAAATCTTTCAAGACGGTTGAGCATGTTAAAAAAGATAAGAACAAGATTGTTTACTTACCTTCTGATTCAGTAAATGTAAAAATCGTCAAAGATTATTATAACTTTATTGCAGAAGGTGATTATGTTAAAGCTTTCTCTTATTTGATAAATCCAAACGACACATTGGAAAGATTTACTCTTTCAAATTCACCTAATCAAGTTGTAAAAAGTGTAAATGATATAAATGGGAGTTTAGTTGAAGTTCTCTTACAGAGCCAGTCATCTACTATGTATCATGAAGTTTTTGAGGTTGTAGATGGTAAATTGAATAAAAAAACAGAAGAGATTGTGTATGAAAAAATGTCTTCAAATGATGGTGTGGAAACATATATTGCTTATAGATACAAAGAAGGAAAGACGGTTTTTGTTTTACAAAAAAATGGTCAAGAGAAGAAAGAAATCCCTTTTGAAGATGATTTTGATACTGCAAAGCTTTCTCCAAAAGGTAAATATTTAATTTATAGTAATAGGAATTCTGATTCCAATTATTTCTATGATATTGCAAAAAATAAATTATTGGAGGGTAGTATTTATGATGGGCAGTTTAGTGGTGATGAGACGGCTTATTTTCTTTGCAGTGCTGGTGATGCAAAAATATACAATATGTCAGATTTATCTGTAAGGTTTGATTTGTTAAAACTTTATCCGAACTTATCAAAATACGAATTTAGTTGTTCAACTGACGATGATTTAAATCCCCAAGTATTTCAGTTTAATTTTTATAATAAAAACAACTTAAATGTTGCATCTAAAATATATAAATTTAACTTTAAAACAGGTCAAAGATTAAATTAATTCTCTTTTTTCTTTAAATATTTTTTGACTTCATTGTCAATTTTCCTTCTTTCATTTGGATCAAACCATACCACCTCTTTATCTCTTTTAAACCAAGTTATTTGTCTTTTGGCATATTGATTTATCTTTGTAAAAAGTGTGTTCTCAAATTCTTCTTTGGAAATTTCTTTTTTTAAGAGTTTTGCTAAAAATCTATATTCAAGTCCTAACTCATTCATTCTTTTATAAGATAGTCCTGACTTGTGTAGATTTTCAGCTTCTTTTATCATACCTATTTTTATTCTGTCTTTTATTCTTTTTTCTATCTTTTCTTTCAATTTCTCTTTTTCCAATTTAAGTCCTATTTTTAAGAAATCATAAAAACTATCACCTTTTTGGATTTCTGGTAGATATCCAATTTTTTCTATTATCTCAATTGCTCTTATTATTTTTCTTTTGTTTTTTAGATCAATTCTTTTCAATATTTTTTCATCTTTATCTTTTAAGATTTTAATAAGTGAATCTATATCAACATTTTCCAATTTTTTTCTCAATTTTAAATTGGCTTTGACTTTCGGAAGTTCTAGGTTCTCTGTAATAAGTGAGATGTAAAAACCTGTGCCACCACAGATTATGGGGACTTTATTTTTCTTTATTATTTCCTCTATTTTTTTGACAGCTTCTTGTTTAAAATCTTCAGCTGTAAAAGTTTTTTTTGGGTTTACAATATCCAGCAGATAATGTTTTACACCGAGCATTTCTTTTTTTGTAATTTTCCCTGTTCCAATATCAAGACCTTTGTAAACTTGTCTTGAATCAGCAGATACAACCTCACCGTTATATTTTTTAGCCAAAAAAACTGCTAGATCTGATTTGCCAGTAGCTGTGGGTCCGAGTATGACTATAACTTTTGACTTTGACATTTATTATAAAAAGTATAATTTAATATATAGAATGTCAAATGAATTTTTCATTACAATATTAGCGGTTTTCATTGCGCTTATAGTTATTCTTATTTGTCAGTACAACGGAAAAATAAGAGGAAAAATTATTTTTGGTATAACATTATATAAATTAAGAAATTTAGACGGAGATTCGCTGATTAGACATTTAAGTTTTGATAGATCTAATCATTATGAATGTGATGTGTATAATAGATCTGGTTTAATACTTCTTTCTGAAATTATGAATAGGTTTGATAAACAAGAAGGGGACTGACCCTTTTTTTGTTTGTAAAATTTGTGCCGGAGGAGAGACTTGAACTCTCACCCCTTTCGAGACACGATTTTGAGTCGTGCGTGTCTACCATTCCACCACTCCGGCTTAGTCTTTATCTTAAACCAATTTGTATTTAAAATCAATTTTTATATAAAAAATAAATTATAGTTTAGAGAGAATCTGTATTTATTTCATAAATTGTATAAATATTTCCAGCACCAAATGTTATCGAGATGTAATTTTTATCTAGATTATCCATCTCCTTTTTTATTTGTTTCAATTCTTTTAGATTAAAAACTTTTAGATCTCTATTTATTTTTTGTATTTCTGAGGATAACATTTCAGAGTTTATAGAATAATCAAAATCTTCTCTTGATTGGAATATTGGAAGTAAGTATAGCTCATCTACACCAGAGAAACATTTTGTAAAACTTTCAAAGAGAGTTTTGGTTCTACTAAATGAGTGTGGTTGAAAGAATACAATAATTTTTTTATCAGGATAGATTTCTCTAAATCCAGCTACTGTGGTTTCTATTTCTCTTGGATGGTGTGCATAGTCATCATAAAGTAAACAACCATTTTTACTTATACCTTTATATTCTGATCTTCTCCATGTTCCAGAAAAATCTTTTAATGATTTTATTACATTTTCTTTTTTTATATTAAATATTTGAGCTAAGGCTAATACAACCCCAGCATTACTTTTGTTGTGTTTCCCTGGGATTTTTAATTTAAGATTATAATCTATAGATTTGCTATAATCTATTAGATTGCATTTAAGATTTTTTATAATATCGGTTGTGTTTTTATCTTGACTATTATATATGATAAAACCGTCTTTTGGAACTTTTTCTGCTAATTCTTTAAAAGCATTTTTTATATCATTTATATCTTTATAATAATCAAGATGGTCTTCCTCGATATTATTTATAATAAGTATTTTAGGATTTAGATTAAGAAAAGATCTTTTATACTCACATGCCTCTACTACGAAATATTTACTTTGACCAACAATTAAGTTACTTTTTTCTTTATTTAACAATGATCCTACTATGACAGTAGGGTTTAAATGATTATCTATCATTGTTTTAGCAATCATCGCTGTTGTTGTAGTCTTGCCATGAGTGCCAGATATTGCAATAGTTTCTAGATCTTTTGATATTATACCAAGGGATTGTCCATATGTCAGAATGGGTATGTTTTTTTCTTTAGCTATAATTAATTCAGGATTATTTTCTTTAATAGCTACGGTATAAATAATAAGATCAGTATCTTCTTCTATATTTTCTTTTTTATGTTCTTTGTTTACTTTAATTCCTAACTCTTCTAGATTTTTTGTAATTAGAGACTCTGAATTATCAGAACCAGAAACAGAAATTTTTTTATCAAAAAACATTTTGGCTATGGCTGAGATACCAATTCCTCCTATACCTATGAAATATACTTTTTTAATTTTACTAAAATCCATAATTTTATTTAATATTAAAGGTGATATCATATTTTTTAATTAATTTTAAAAACTGGTCATTTCTATCATATTCATTTTTAAACATCCCAAAAGATGCAAAACCTGGGGAAAACAATAGTACATCATTTTTTGAAAGTTTTTCTAAACTGAGTTTAATTGCCGTTTTTAAATTGTGGGTTATTGTATATTTTATTTTTATTTTTTTTATTAACTTATCTGTACCTTTACCAGAAAGTAAAATTAGACTAGATATATTTTTAAATTCTCTAATCATAGGAGATAAATCAAGATTTTTGTCAGATCCACCAGCTATCAAAACTATTTTAGATTTTGGAAATTTTTCTCTACACGATTTTATTGCCACAGAAGTGGCTTCTGGTGTTGTGGCATTATTATCATTTACAATATTTTTATTTTTAATTTTAAAAAATTGGCATCTACCATCTAAACCATTAAAAGATTTTAGAGATTTAAAAATATCTTTCTCGCTTAATCCAAAATTTTTAGCCACTTCAAATGCGTAAGAAGCATTTTGTATATTATGTTTACCAAATATTTTTAAATTTAATTTACTTATTTTAAGTAAAGTCTCTTTTTTTAATATAAAAACTTTTGATTTTGGTTTTGGATTAAGAATATTAATTGTTTTTTTATTGGTAATCAAAATATCATCTTTTTTTTGAAACTTATATATAAAAGATTTATCTTTAAGATATGTGTTAATATCATTTTTGTAATAGTTGAGGTGGTCTTTCATAAAACTGGTAAATACAGAAATGTCAGGTGATATTTTGTTATCACCAAAGCCCTGACATTGCCAAGAATCAAGTTCCAAGACTACAATATCTTTTGGTTTAATTTTTTTAATAATTGGTAAAGTTGAGGAGTTTCTCATGTTGCCGCCAAGAAAAACATTAGAACCTAATTTGTTTTTATTTTCTTTTAATATATGAAATATCAGAGCTGTCGTCATTGATTTACCTCTAGTGCCTGTTATACCAATTATCTTAACTTTATGATATATTTCTCTTACTATTTTTGTAAAAAGTGAAGCATCCATTTCAATCGGAATATTTTTTTCTCTAGCTTTTTCTATGAAAGGTGAATCAAGGGGAACTCCGGCAGATTTTATTATCATGTCTCTGTTTTCAAAATCTTCCAGTCGGTGTTCGCCTAAAATATATTTTATTTTAAAATCTTTTAATTTTTTGACTGAATTTTTCAGATCGTTTTCTGATTTCAAATCAGTTATTGTTAAATTAGCTCCTGATTCTGCTAAAAACCTTGAGACTTGTATACCTCTCCCTAAAAGTCCTAGACCCATCACCGTAATTTTCTTATTTTCAAAATATTTTTTATATAAATCCCTTTTCATACTTATTCGTTGTGTTTAAAACATTTTTTTAATTCTTCAATATCTGAAAAATGAACCATTTTATCTTTAAAAATCTGATAATTTTCATGACCTTTTCCAGAAACCAAAACTACATCACCACTTTTTGCCATACTAACCGCTTTTTCTATAGCTTTTTTTCTATCAACAATTCTTATGTATTTATCGTTTGGAAGATTTTTTACTATATCATCTATAATTTTTTCTGGATCCTCACTTCTAGGATTGTCTGAGGTAACAATGGTTATAGAAGAATATTTTACTCCAATATTACCCATTATAGACCTTTTGGTTTTATCTCTATCGCCTCCACAACCAAAAACAATGATGATTTTTGAGTCTTTGTGTTTTATATCATTTAAAGTTATTAAAATATTAAGTAATGCATCTGGTGTGTGTGCATAGTCAACTATACCGAAAATATTATTTTTAGATTTGATAAATTCTAATCTTCCTTTTGGGGGGTAAAGTTTCCCAATTGATTTAATAACTTTTTCTTTCGGAAGACCCAAGAGTAAACAAGTTGCATATATAGAAGTTATGTTATAAACATTGTAATTTCCGAAGAGTTTAGAATAAATTATATTCTTTTTAATCTTTATTTTTATACCATCTAAGTTTTGACTTATTATATGAGCTTTAAAATCAGAATTGTTTTTTATTGAAAATGAATATTTTCTAGCTTTGGTGTCTTTTGTCATTAAATTAGAATATTTATCATCATTATTTATTAAAGCAAAAGATTGTTTAGGTAACAGATCAAAGAATTTCTTTTTAGCTAAAGCATATTTTTTCATTGTTTTATGGTAATCAAGATGATCTTGAGTTAAATTGCTAAAAATAGCTCCACTAAATTCTAATCCATATATTCTTTTTTGATCTATTGCATGAGATGAACATTCCATAAATGCGAATTTACAACTTTTTTTAATTGAATCATCTAAAAATTTATTAAGATATATTGGATCTGGAGTTGTGTTTTTAGTCTCAAATTTCTTGTTGTTTATTTGGTTTTCTATTGTTGACAGTAAAGCTGATTTGTAACCCAGAGATTTTACAATCTTAAAAAGAGAAGTAACTGTTGTTGTTTTGCCATTTGTTCCTGTTACACCAATTAGAGTTATTTTTGAAGAAGGGTTGTTGTAAAAGTTTTTAGATAAAAGAGAAATGGTTTCTCTACTATCCTTTACTTTGATAAAAATAATTTTTTCATTTTCTGGTTTAAAGTTACCTTCGAAGACAACGACTTTTGCTCCATTTGATATGGCTTTTTCTATAAACTGATTACCATCTAATTCTTGACCTTTGATTGCTATAAAAAGTGAATCATCTTTCACTTTCCTTGAATCAGAATGAATACTTAAAACAGGAACATTTTTGTAATTCCATTTTTTTATTACATTTATATTTTTTAATAGTTTATCTAATTGCATATTAGTAATCATTTAGTAACTTAATTTTTGCTCCAATACTATTTAGTCTTGATGCAATATTTTCATAACCTCTGTTGATAGCATAAACATTTCTTAACTTTGACACTCCTTCTGCTCCAAGCATTGCAATAAGTATAATCATTGCTGGTCGTAATGCCTCTGGACAGATTATTTGATTGGCTTTTAAGTTGGTTTTTCCTTGAACAAAAACTCTATGTGGATCAGCTAAGGTTATATTGGCTCCAAGTTTATTAAGTTCAGTAAAATATATTGCTCTGTTTTCCCACATCCAGTCATGGATCAGGGTTTGACCATTTGTTTGTGTGGCAATAGGTACGAAAAAAGGGAGGTTGTCTGTATTGATTCCAGGATATGCTGATGCATGAATTTTATCATTTAAAGCATTGAGTTTTGATGGATGGATTGTTATATCTACTAATCTAGTTTTACCATTTTGTGAAAAATAAACTCTTGATTGTTTATATTTAAGTCCCATTTTTTCAAGCTTCAAAAGTTCTAGAGAAAGAAAGTCAATGGGGCATCTTTTTATTGTTATAGTGGAATTTGTTACTATACCAGCAGATATAAACATCATCGATTCTATTGGATCTTCGCTATTGTGGTATTCAATTGGTTTATTTATTTCTTTTACACCTTTTATTTTTAAAGTGCTTGTTCCTATACCTTCTATTTTAACCCCACATTTTTCTAAGAAAAAACAAACTTCTTGAACCTGATAGTTCGGTGGAGTAAACCTCAATGTTGTTTCTTCTTCTATCAAAGCAGAAGCGATAAGAAGATTTTCAGTAGCTGTATCAGATGCTTCAAAAAGAGTTATATCACTAGGTCTAAGTTTTTTGTTTTTTATCAGATAATAATTATCTTTTGTTTCAATAGAAGCACCTAAACTTTCAAGACCATACCTATGAGCTGTTATTGTTCTTTGTCCCATTTTACAACCACCAGCGTGAGGGATTTTAAATTCTTTTTCAAAATGAATTAAAGCTCCAATCATCATCAAAATAGATCTTATTCTTCCAGAGGATTTTGTGTTTATATTGTCAAGTTTAAATTTTTGAGGGGGGGTTATGAGAACTGAATTTTTATCAATCCATTCTACTTTTACTCCGATGCTTTCAAATATTTCAATTATTCTTTTTATTTCTTCAATATAAGGTATTCCATGAAGAGTAGTTTTGTTTTTGTTTAAAAGAGAAGCACAAAAAAGTCCCAAAGCACCATTTTTTGAAAAATTGGTTGTTATCTCTCCTTTAAGTCTTCTACCCCCTTCTATTTCAAAGTCATCTGTTGAATTGGATACTTTTATAATTGATCTTTCAAGTACATCACTTATTTTTTGTAGTTGTCCTGCTGTAATATTTTGTTCACCTTTTTCTATTCGGGCTATGGCACTTTGGGAAGTTTTGAGTTTCTTTGAAAAATCTTCTTGAGTTAAACCCTTATCTTCTCTTAGGATTTTTATTAAATTTCCTATATTTTTTATATAACTTTTCATAAAAATATGTTAACAATTATTTTAGATATTATATCATATATGATATAATGATAAGTGTTAATGTGGATAACTTAAATTATGAAAATAAAAGAAAATATTGATTTGTCACAGTACACCACCATAAGACTTGGGGGAATTGCTAGGTATTTTATAGAAGTTACAAATGAAGATGATATTATTGAAGCTTTTAATTTTTCTTTGGAAAAAGAGCTTCCAGTTTTTGTTTTAGGTGGTGGATCAAATATTATTATATCCGATGATTTAAGTCCAATGATTTTTTTGAAAATGAATAATAAAGGAATTAATCTCTCTTATAAAAGAGATAATGTTTATCTTTCCGTTAAAGCTGGTGAGATATGGGATGATCTGGTTTTGTTTTCAGTCAATCATAGTCTCTCTGGTTTAGAAGCTTTATCTTTTATTCCAGGAACAGTGGGAGCAAGTCCAGTACAAAACATAGGGGCATATGGAACTGATGTTTCATTTGTAATAGAAGAAGTTAGGGGATTTAGTTTGAAGAGTAAGAAATTTGAGGTGATAAAAAATATAGATTGTAATTTTAGTTACAGAAATAGTATTTTTAAAAATGATTTAAAAAATAAATTTATCATTGAGTCAGTTGTTTTTAAATTAAGTAAGAAAAAACCAAATGTTCCTAACTATCCAAAAGTAAAAGATTTTTTTGATAAAAACAAATTATTAAGTAAAGAAATGTCTGATCTTGAACTTATAAGAAAAACAATAATTGAAATCAGGAATCAAAAGTTACCAAATCCAGAGCGGTTAGCGAGTGCAGGTTCATTTTTCGGAAATGTCTTTGTTGATAAAGAAAAATTGGATGATTTACTTTTGAAATTTCCAAAAATCCAATTTTTTAAAGAAGGGAATTTATTTAAAATACCAACTGGCTTTCTCATAGAACAAGCGGGTTTTAAGGGTCAAAGGTTTGGGGAAGTTGGTGTATATATAGACAATGCATTGGTTTTAGTTAATTATGGCACAAAAAACACAAAAGATATCATTGATCTAGCAAATAATATTAAAGATAAAGTGAAAAAAATATTTGATCTTGATATTAAAATAGAACCAGAGGTTATATGAAATAAAAAATGAATGTAATTAATAAAAATCATTTTTCATCTAGGTTATTAGTATAAAAATTAGTGCAATTATAGATTGACTTTTATATCCAAATATTATATAATATTAGTGGAAAATTAAGTCTCCAAACCAGTCAAAAAAGAGTATCAACTATTTGCAAATTTCGTTTTTACAGTGGATTTAAGAAGATTTTTCAAGTCTTTTTAAACCCGCTGTAAATGCGGGAGAAAGGAGGTCTGTGAGGGAAAAATATATTCCCGGGGATTATGAGTGGTTGCTCATGATCCTATTTGTCGTTGTTGGTGGGACAGCCGTCCTACCCGGGCTGAGTAACAAAATCAGCCCGAGCGATCCGGTCCTGGTCCGTATGGTCGCCACCGTGGTGGCGATCGGGTTGTTGGCATTGATATTCAAAAGGCGGAAATACTTGCCGCCAGAAGACTGACAACCCAAGGCCTTTCCCGGCTCGCACTTGTGCGACCGCCGGACGGGAGGCCTTTTCGTTTGTGTTAAAAATTTATTTTTGATAAAATTTTGTTATAAAAAATAAATTTATGTCACAATTTTATCAAGATTCAATTTTTTGGGTTGATGTTGACAAGATCAAACCAAATCCATTTCAACCGAGAAGAGAGTTTGATCAGGCACAGCTACAATCTCTCTCTGATTCCATAAGACAGTATGGAGTTTTGCAAGCACTTGTTGTTACAAGAAAAGAGGTTACAAAAGAAGATGGTGGTATTGCTGTCGAGTATGAACTGATTGCTGGAGAGCGAAGACTTCGTGCATCAAAGCTCGCTGGGCTTTTGCAAGTTCCGGTTTTGATCAAAACAGGTGATGAAAGTGATATAATGAAGCTTGAACTGGCTATCATTGAAAATCTTCAAAGAGAGGATCTAAATCCGGTTGATAGAGCTATTGCTTTCAAGAGACTTATAGATGAATTTAGTTTCAAACATTCTACCATTGCTGCCAAAGTTGGAAAAAGTAGAGAGTATGTTACAAATACACTTAGGATTTTACAGTTGCCACAGGAAATGCTCGATGGTTTAAAATCTGGTCAGATAGCAGAAGGGCATACAAGGCCACTTTTGATGCTCATAGACAGGCCAGAAGAACAACTTACTTTGTTTAAACAGATAGTTTCAAGTCGCATCAGTGTTAGAGAAGCTGAAGCTATTGCAAGGAGAATTGCATTTGAAAGAGCTAGGATAAAAGGTGAACTTTTGGATATTGAGACAAGGGAACTTGAAGATAAACTTACTGAAAAACTAGGAACAAGAGTAATAATAGAAAAGAAACACGAATCAGATGCTGGTAGGATCACTATTCCATTTTCAAAAATGGAAGAGCTTAAATATATTATAGAGTTAGTAAATAAAGGTTTTGATTTTCAAAATGGAGTTTATAAAAATGAAATGGATAAAGAGGTTGAAGTTTCTGGCCCAGATGTTTTAGATGACAGAACAAAAGAGGAGATTGTAAAATCTGAGGATACCGACAGTGACCAAGATTTATATTCTATTAAAAATTTTAGTATCTAATCTTTCTGATTTTTATCAAGCCAGTTTTTAATATTTCTTTTTGCAAGGGTGGTTTTAACAAAATTTAACCATTTTCTAGTTGGTTTTGAATTTGGTTTTGTTACTATCTCCACAATATCTCCATTTAAAAGAGTTGTGTCTATTGATACAAACTTGCCATTTATTTTTGCTCCAAATGTATGGTCACCTATATCAGAGTGTATATTGTATGCAAAATCAACAACAGTTGACTGAAATGGTAGATCAAGCACATCTCCTTTTGGTGTAAATACAAAAATTCTTTCTCCAAAGAAATCATTTTTAACATCGTCTAAATATTTTTCTGTATTGTTTTCATCTTTTTCATACTTCACAAGTTCTTTGACCCATTTAGGAATATCGGTTTTCTTGTCATCTGTGATTTTTTCTGTCTTTGGTATCATTTTTTTAATCCAATCAAACTCTGGTTTAGATTTTACTTTTTGTCCTTCATTTGTTGTCTTTTTATATGATATGTGAGATGCAATACCGTATTCGGCTTCAAGTTGCATTTCTTTTGTTTTTATTTGAACTTCAACTATTTGCCCTTCGCCAGTAAATACAGTTGTGTGAAGTGATTTGTAACCGTTTGCTTTCGGAAATGCTATATAGTCTTTTATTCTTCCTGGCATTGGCTTAAATATTGAGTGAATAATACCTAGAACTTTATAACACTCTGGTATATCAACTAGCATTATTCTAACAGCTAAAACATCATATATTTTTTCTATTTCAAAATTCTGTCTTTTTAATTTTTTATAAAGCGAATACAAACCTTTTACTCTGTAATCTGTTTCAAAATTTACTATATTATTTTTAGCTAATTCTTTTTTAATATTTCTAATAAATTTTTCTAAAAACTGCTCTTGATCTTCCCTTTGAGATTTTACAAGCTCTAAAACTTTTTTGTATTCATTTTCATAAACATATTTAAAAGATATATCTTCTAGTTCACGATTGATTTTTCTGATACCTAGTCTATAAGCCAGTGGGGCATATATTTCAAGAGTTTCTCTTGCGATTCTGGTTTGTTTTTCTTTTGGGACAAATTCAAGAGTTCTCATATTGTGCAATCTGTCACATAGTTTTATTATAAGAACTCTTATATCTTTGGACATTGCAATAAATAGTTTTCGCAAAGATTCATTGTATCTATTTTCTCCATGATATTTTAGATGTCCAAGTTTAGTAACTCCTTCAACTAAAAAAGTTATCTCCACTCCAAATTCTTTTTCTAATTGCTCTTTTGTTATGTCGGTATCTTCTAAAACATCGTGGAGAAGTCCAGCACAAATAGTAACAGGACTCATATTTAACTCAGCAAGTATTTTAGCTGTTTGACAAAGATGATTGAAATATGGTTCTCCACTTTTTCTTGTTTGTTCTTTGTGAGATTTTTCTGCAAAAGAATATGCTTTTTGTAAGATCTCTGTATCTTCTTTGGATTTTTCGTTTATAAAAGATAACAATTCTTTAAATTCAATTCTTTTGTCCATATTGTAATACTACATTAGAAATATAAAAAAACAAGCACAGATGTGCTTACTTCTTATATCAAAATCATAAAAAATTATTTTATTTTGATGCAAATAAAGAAAAATAAAAATAATGGCGGAATAAGTATTGTTAGTCCTTCCATTCTGGATCTAAGTGTATCATATGTGTTATTTATATTCATCTTGTTTTAATGTTGTATTTATAATATTAAAAAATAGAAAAAGTGGTATTTTGTACCCACTATGTTATTTAATATTTTTTTCAATCACCAGCTTTCATGTGTTCAACTGCGATGATAGCTATGACTGCCATAATGATGTCTACAAGTATAATCACTTGTATTGAAACAGTGCAATCAAACATATTTTTTATTGCTCTTTATTTCGTATATTGCATATTCTTTTCTTGTGATAATATATAAATACGATAATAAAGGTTAAAATCCAAAAAAGAAGAGCTTTGTCAAATCTCATATACTCATTATTCATTTGCACTAATCAAAAAACTTATTCCTATTCCAACTATAACTGCTGCAATAATCATCAAAAAAATTTGTAGATCTGTGAATGAGCATTCGTTCATAACAAGACTTCCTTTATAGTCTATAACGAATTATAATACTTTTTTTAAAAAAGTCAATTTTATTTCCCATTTACGTGTTTATTGTTTTATAATTTAATTCAATATAATTATAAATATTTGGATAATTTTTAAAATTAGTTTTTTCTTAAAATAAGTACCATTTTATTTTACCTTTTTCTTTCCTCTCACTCTTCTGACTTTCGGTTCTTTTAGTATCTGCAATGCTCTCTTTAAATCTATTTCATAAACATCATCTTCTTTTAGTGATCTAAAATCTCCATCACAAACTATATAAGGACCAAATCTTCCTATATTTGCAGTTATCATTTTTCCGTTTTCTGGGTTTTCTCCCAATTCTTTTGGTAATGAAAGGTATTTTTTAGCATCTTCTATTGTAACTTCATTTAGATTTTTATCTTTTGGAATACTTGCCATTTTTGGTTTAGTTTTTCCTTTACCTTTTTCTTTTATACCAAGCTGAACATAAGGTCCAAATCTTCCAACCAAAACAAATATTGGAAGTCCTGTTACGGTATCTATGCCAATAGGTTCATCTTTTTTGATTTCAATTCCATCTATTGTAAGTGCTCCATCACATTTTGGATATTTGCTACAAGATAAAAATTTTCCATTTTTACCAAGTTTAATAACCATACCACTTTGACATACTGGACATTTAAATTTGGAATCAGCTTCACCTAGATTTGTAGCTTTGGATAGTTTGTCTTTTTCTTTTATTTCTTTTGAAAAAGGTTTGTAAAAATCTTTCAGTGTATCAACATAAGTTTCTTTACCGTCTGCTATTAGGTCAAGTTTATCTTCCATCTCCGCTGTAAAACCATCACTTATATAGTGTGGAAAATTTTCTTCTAAAAAACTTGATACAACCTCACCTGTATCTGTTGGGTGAAGGGCTTTATTTATTTTTTCAACATAACCTCTTTCCTCGATAGTTCTTAGTATACTTGCATAAGTCGATGGTCTTCCTATACCTCTTTTTTCTAGCTCTTTGACAAGTCCAGCTTCAGAATATCTATTTGGTGGCTCTGTTTGTTTTCCTTCACTTTGACAGTTTTCTATTTTTAATTTTTCTTTAACTTCAACTTTTGGAAGTCTGACTTCGTCACCTTCACTTTCTTTGTCTGCTATCATAAATCCTCTGTCTAAAATAACAGAACCGTTTGCTATAAATTTTTCTTTTATACCATCAACTGAAACTGAAATTTTTGTTCTCAATATTTTGGCATCTTTCATTTGACTGGCAATTGTTCTTGTCCATATGAGGTTATATAATTTTTGCTCATCTGTATTTCTTCCTGCTTTTAATATATTTAGATGGGTTGGTCTTATAGCTTCGTGGGCTTCTTGTGCATTTTTACTTTTAGTGCTAAAAGTGTGAAATTGCAAAAATTCTTTTCCAAAATTTTTTTCTACTACTGATGCTATTTGACCCAGTGCATTTTTAGAAAGGGTAGTTGAGTCAGTTCTCATATATGTTATGTGTCCAGCTTCATATAGTTTCTGTGCAAGTGACATTGTTCTTGACGGAGAAAATCCTAGTCTGGTTGATGCGGTCTGTTGAAGTGTTGAAGTTATAAAAGGAACTCTTGGAGTTTTTTTAATCTCTGTTTGTTTTACATCAGATATTTCTCCGATTTTTTTACTATTACAGGTTTCTACAATATGAAAAGCTTCTTTTTCTGATTTTATTTCTTCTTCTAAAAAGATTTCAAATTTTTCTTTTTTATTTGTTTCTGCTTCGGCTTTTATAACCCAAAAATCTTCTGGTTTAAACTCTCTGATCTCTCTTTCTCTTTCCATTACAATCCTAAGAGCTGGGGATTGAACTCTTCCTGCTGAAAGACCGTATCTTACTTTTTTCCAAACAAGTCCAGATAAATCATAACCAACAAGCCTGTCCAATACTCTTCTGGCTTCTTGTGCCTCTTTTAGATTTTCATCAATATGTCTAGGATTTTCTATGGCTTCTTTTATTGCTGTTTCTGTTATCTCGTGAAAAACAACCCTTTTTGGTTTTTTTAGATGGCAAGCTTCTTTTATATGCCAAGCAATAGCTTCACCTTCACGGTCAGGGTCAGTTGCCAGAAAAACATCTTCTGCTGTTTTGGATTTTTTAGATATTTCAGCTACAACTTTTTCTTTCCCTTTTGAAATCTCGTAGTGTGGAACAAATCCATTTTCTATATCAATAGCTTTTTTGTTTGATTTTGGAAGATCTCTTATGTGTCCTATTGATGCCACAACATCAAATTTACCATCTAAATATTTTGAGATGGTTTTTGCTTTTGCTGGTGATTCAACTATAAGTAATTTTTTTGACATTTATTAAAGTATTATTTAAAAAAAGATTTTTGGCAAATGTTAATATAAAATTCGTATAATTCCCAACTCTTCTTTTATAAGTCCTTTTATTTCTAAAATAGAAATAATTGTTTGTGTGATGTGAGCTGGTTTTTCTAACATTTCCAAAACCTCCTCTTTGCTTTTTGGTTCTTTCAATATTTCCAAAACTTCTATTTCATCTTCTGATAAATCTTTAAAAATATTTTCGGTGTTTGAAAAAAGATTATTCTCTTTCGGTGCTATTTTTAAAGCTGTTAAAATATCTTCACTTTTTGTTATTGGAGTTGCACCGAGTTTTAAAAGCATATTTGGTCCCTCTGATGTTTTAGAGAAAATATTTTGTGGAACGGTTAAGACATCTCTATTGTATTCTGTTGCAAATTTTGAAGTTATTAATGTTCCAGATTTTATTTCAGCTTCTATGACTAAAACAGCATCGGATAAACCAGCCATTATTCTATTTCTTTGTGGGAAACTATATGGTGTTGCCTCAAAGTCATTATCAAATTCACTCAAAAGGCAACCATCTTTTTCAAGTATCTTATCTCTGAGGTTTATGTGTGTTTTTGGATACAGTGCTTTATCTGATAGTCCGGACCCTGGAACAGCTATGGTTTTTAAATTGCAGTCTATGGCACAGTTGTGTGCGATAGAGTCAATACCAAGTGCGAGTCCAGATACAATACATATATTGTAGGAAGATAATCCAGATATTAAACTTTCACAAACACTTTTTCCATAAGAACTATATTTTCTTGAACCGACAACTGCCAAATATTTCATATTTTTTTCCTTTGGAAATTTTCCTTGAATATTTAGTTTTTTTGGAGGATCAGAAATCTCTTTTAGAAGTTTTGGAAAATCCTCTATATTTAAAGACCTTATAGTTTTATCCATATTATTTAAATAATATTCTAACAGTTTATCTGCATTACTGAAATCTATTTTTTACCCACACCCTATCTTTTGCCTGTAAAATTTGCTAGAATGGTTGTATTAAATTTCTAAGAAAATTTTATGTTAGATATCAAATTCATCAGAGAAAATAAAGACCTAATATCATTGGGTGCTAAAAAAAAGCATATTGAGATTGATTTAGATAAGCTGATTTCTATAGATGACAAGAGAAAAGAGATAACATCTGTTTTGGAACAAAAAAGAGCAAAGCAAAATGATTTTAGTGAGAAAATAGTCAGAGAAACTGATTTAAACAATAAGACCTCTATGATAGAGGAAATGAAAGTTTTGAAAGAAGAGATGCAAAAAGAGGAGGATGTTTTGAAAGAAGTTATGAAGGAGTGGCAAAAACTTATGCTCTCTGTTCCAAATATACCAGATATGTCTGTTCCAGAAGGAGAAAGTGACGAGCAAAATTTGGAGATAAAAACTTGGGGTGACATAAGAGGATTTGATTTTCCTATAAAATCTCATAGCGATCTGATGCTTTTAAATGATCTTGTAGATTTTGATAGGGGAACTAAGGTTGCTGGATTTAGAGGTTATTTTTTGAAAAGAGATGCGGTTAGATTGCAGTTTGCTTTGTGGAATTTTGTCAATGAACATTTTAGAAAAAAAGGTGACTTCAAAGAAATGATTGTTCCAACTCTGTTAAATAAACAGGTCTTTTTAGGAACAGGGTATTTGCCGGGTGGAGAAGAGGATTTGTATAAAACTCAAGATGAAAGTTATCTTTCTGGAACAGCAGAAGTTGCTACTATGGGATATTTTATGGATGATGTTTTAGATAAAAAAGATTTGCCGATGAAACTTTTATCTTTTTCTCCTTGTTTTAGAAGAGAAGCTGGAAGTCACGGCAAGGACACAAAAGGTATTATGAGAGTTCACGAGTTTTACAAAATGGAGCAAGTTGTTCTCTGTCAAGCAAGTCACAGTGAGTCTGTAAAATTTCACGAAGAAATAAGAGAAAATTCTGAGGAGATACTTCAAGCTTTAAATATCCCTTATAGAGTAGTTGTCAACTGTGGTGGAGATCTCGGACAAGGGCAAGTTAAAAAATATGATATAGAAGCTTGGACACCTTCTGAAAATAAATACAGAGAGACAAACTCAGCTTCTTATTTCCACGATTTTCAAACAAGGAGACTTAACATAAGATACAGAGATGATGACGGTAAAATGAAATTTGTTCACTCTCTAAATAACACAGCTCTTTCTGGAAGACCGCTTATTATGATAATAGAGAATTATCAAAATGCTGATGGTAGTATAAATATCCCAGAAGTTTTAGTTCCTTATATGGCAGGTCAGACTGTTATAAAAAATTTCAATTAGAAAATGCAAAAAAATACAAAAGCAAATTCTAAAAAAAGATTATCTTTTTGGTTTTTATTCTTTTTGTTTTTAATAATATTTGTTACTTTGGGCCTATCTTTTCTTTCTGGTTATAAGAAATTTAAAATTGAAAATGTAAATATATATGGAGCTGATATTTTAGATCAGAGTTTGTTGAAAGAAAATATAAACAGCACTTTATCTGGCAAGTATTATCATCTTTTTTCTAAAAAAAATTTTCTAATATATCCAAACAAATATATTTCCGATAATCTGAAATCCGAGTTCAAGATAATAGATTATACATCTATATATTTAACAGATATAAATACTTTACAAGTTGATGTATATCTGAGGGAGCCATTTGCACTTTGGTGTCAAAAATACGATGGTATGGATTTTCCAAAATGTTTTTTCTTGGATAAAAAAGGTTTTGTTTTTTCACCATCACCTGATTTTTCTGGTGATGCTTATTTAAAATATTTTGGATTTTTACCTTTTGGAGATCCCGTCGGTTCTTATTTTTTGAATTCTCCACAATCTTTTACAAAACTTTCAGACTTTTTAATATCTTTAAAAAAGATCGGTATTTCTCCCATTTACACAACAGCTTCAACTACAAACTCTTTTGAAATAAACCTAAAAAATGATAGCAAGATATTTTTTAATTTAGATGATGATTTGGAAAAAACTTACTTTAGGTTGGATGCTTTTCTGAAATCCAAAAAATGGATTTCAGAAGGTATAACAATAGATAGTTTGGATTATTTAGATCTTCGTTTTGGTAATAAAATTTTTTACAAAAAGAAATAATATGCTATCTTTCAAAATATGAATTTTTGGCAAAAACTTAAAAAAGAAAAAAATGGGGAGCCTATTTTTGTCTTGGCTCCAATGGCGGATGTTACAGATCCGGCTTTTAGACATATAATAAATAAGTATGGAAAGCCGGATGTTTTTTGGACAGAGTTTGTTTCTGCTGACGGTCTTTTTTTGGGTGGTTTTGATTCTTTGATAAAAGATCTTCAATTTGAAAAACAGCAGAAACCTATTGTTGCTCAGTTTTTTACAAGCAAACCGGAGATGATGGAGAAGGCTTCATCTCTTGCATATGATCTTGGTTTTGATGGTATTGATATAAATATGGGATGTCCAGATAAGTCTATTGAAAAACAGGGTGCTGGTGCATCACTTATGAAAAATCCAAATTTAGCAAAGGAAATTATCTTGTCTGCAAAAGCTGGATCTAAGGGTTTACCTGTATCTGTTAAAACTAGAGTAGGATACAACAAAGAAGATTTAGACGACTGGATACCAAATCTACTTGAAGTTTCTCCTGATTTGTTAACTATTCATGCTAGAACAAGAAAAGAAATGTCTCTGGTTCCTGCTAGGTGGGATCTTGTGTTGAAAACTGTAAACATAAGAGATGATATCCAGTCTGATAAAAAAGAGAAAACTTTAATTTTTGGTAATGGTGATGTTTTATCTTTAAAACAAGCAAGAGAATTATCTTTGAAATACAGGTGTGATGGGGTTATGTTTGGCAGGGCTATTTTTGGAAATCCTTGGTTTTTTTCTGAAAAAACAGTTTCTATTTCTGAAAAATTAAAAGTCTTGGTTGAGCATACTAAAATGTTTGAAAACCTTTGTGGACATAAAAGTTTTTCTATAATGAAAAAACATTATAAAGCATATGTCTCTGGTTTTGATGGTGCAAAAGAATTGAGAGTTGCTCTGATGAGTGCTGAAAATGGTGCAGATGTCGAAGCTTTGGTTGGTGATTTTCTAAAAAATTTAAATATTGACCTTATTTAGATTTTTTGTTATCATACTGCTTATGTTGAAAATAAGATTACAAAGAGTTGGCAGAAAACATGAACCTATTTTTAGGATAGTTTTAACTGATTCAAAAAACTCTACAAAAAGTGGTAGATACAAGGAAATATTGGGCAATTTTGATTTAAGATCAAAAGAGGGTGCAACTTTAAAAACCGATAGAATAAATCATTGGATTTCAAATGGTGCACAACTTTCTGATACTATTCACAACCTATTTGTTGATAAAAAAATAGTATCAGGTAAAAAGATAAACAAACTTCCTAAAAAAACTCCTATAAAAAAAGAGGAAGTTGCTCCACAAGCATAGGTCAAAATACACATATTTAGTTTGACTTTACTCCCTTTTCTTTTTATAATATAACAATTAACAGTAATAGTTTAAGAAAAAATTTATGGAAATGGATGCAAAATTTTTGGATTTCGTTATAAAAGCTTTAGTTGATAATCCAGACGATGTAAAAATTACAAGGACAGTTGATGAAATGGGTGTTTTAATGACACTAGATGTAAACCCAGCTGATATGGGTAAAATAATAGGCAGGGAAGGACAAACTGCAAAGGCAATAAGAACACTTCTTCGTGTTGTTGGTATGAAAAACAATGCAAGAGTAAATTTGAAAATAAATGAGCCTGCTGGCAGTAGTAGAGAAAATAGATCAGCTTCTAAAACAGTAGATGAAGCTATGGCTGATTTGAAACTCTAAAAACATTATATAAGTTGAAATAAATTAAAAACTGTGGTATAATATACACAGTTTTTAATTTTAAATTTTAAAATGAATTTCCATATAATCACACTTTTTCCAGATGCTTTTGGTTCATATCTAAATGAGTCTATTTTAGGTCGTGCAATAGAAGATAAAAAAATAAAAATAAAATTTTACAACCCAAGAGATTTTGCAAATCTAAATGGTAAAAATAAATTTAAACACATTGATCAAAAACCTTATGGTGGTGGTCCAGGGATGGTCATAGAAGCTTTGCCTGTATTATACTGCATAAAAAAAGCTATATCTAAAATAAAAGATAAAAAGAAAATAAAAATAATATTTTTCTCTCCTTCTGGTAAAACATTTGATACTACTTATGCAAAAAAAACTGCAAAAAAATACAAAGACATAGTTTTGATTTGTGGTAGATACGAAGGTATAGATTCTAGGGTTAAAAAAGTTTTCAAGATGGAAGATGTATCTGTCGGTGATTATGTTTTAACTGGTGGAGAATTGCCAGCTATGATTTTGATTGACTGTATATCTAGGCAAGTGGAAGGTGTTTTGGGAAACTTTAATTCAAGGGAAGAAGAAAGGATTTCTAGTTCAGAGGTTTATACTAGGCCAGAAGTTTTTGAGTTTAATGGTAAAAAATATAAAGTTCCAAAAGTTTTACTATCTGGTGATCATAAAAAAATAGAAAATTGGAAAATTAGCAAAAAATAAAACAGGCTTTTTATGCC
>JACCDT010932175.1_pt1 | contig 34784 bp, 20 predicted proteins | sample 7446291 | NCBI WGS metagenome assembly JACCDT01 (sample SAMN15323446, study PRJNA562643) | freshwater metagenome | isolation source: river surface water | place: USA:Blue River Watershed | collected 2017-08-17
AGCCCTTGGGGGCGAGGCGGTAGATCGTGCCGGTGTAGCGGTTGTCGCGGGTGCCGTGGCCGCCCACGCCGGGGTCGTACCAGTCGGCGAAGTAGATCGCGCCATCGGGACCGACGGTGACGTCGGCGGGTCGGAACATCGTCTTGAGGACGCCGGAGGCGCGACCGCCGAGGAAGTCGGAGCCGGCCCATTCCTTCTCCTTGTTGGAAGTGATGAAGTCGAAGCGCTCGAGCTTCATGCCGGCGCCGTCGGGCTTGGGCTGATAACCGAAGATCACGTTCTTGCCGGCCTCGCAGGCGAGGAGCAGGCCGTTCCATTTATCGCCGAGCGCGCCGTTCTCGTAGAAGGCCACGCCGGTCGGGGAGCCGCCGCCGTAGACGTCGCCCGCGGGCATGGTGTTCGGGTCCTCCTGTCGCCACTCGGCGGTCGGGGTATCCTGGCCGGGACGCTTGTCCGCGCCCCAGGAGCGCTTGCCGTCGAGCGAGGCGAAACCGGCGTTGCCGCCCTCCATGACCAGCGAGACGCGGCACGCGGGCGGGTCGTCGTTGTCGCTCTGGTAAAGATCGCCGAACGAGTTGATGGCCTGCTCGTAGCTGTTACGGTAGTTGTGGCCGACGATGCGGAGGTCGGAGCCGTCGGCGTTCATGCGGACGGAGAAGCCGCCGATCCAGACATTGCCGTCGTCGCTGCGCTTGCCGGCGATGCCGCCGAGCATGTAAGGGCTGCCCATGTAGAAATGGCGGCCGGCCTTGTCGATGAAGTCGGCCCCGGTATTGCCCTGGTTGAAGTTCCACTTGCCGTCGGGACCGACGGTCACGCTGTGCAGGGAGTGGTCGTGCTGGCGGCCGGCGAAGCCGGTCAGCAGTACCTCGCGCTTGTCCGTCGCGGGATCGAAGACCCCGTCGCGGTTGACGTCGGTGTAGACGAGCAGGTCCGGCGGCTGCGAGACGACGATCTTGCCATCGATGGCGGCGACCCCCAGCGGCGAGGCCAAGGCCGTCTCCTGCGTGAAGACCGTCACCTTGTCGGCCTTGCCTGCGCCGGTGGTATCCTCGAGGACCACGATCCGGTCGCCTTCCTTGCGACGACCGCCCTTGCCTCGGTAATTCACGCCCTCGGCGACGAAGAGGCGACCCTTCTCGTCGAAGTCGATGTTGGTGGGGTTGAAGAGCTGCGGGGAAGTCGCCCAGACCGTGACCTCGAAACCTTCGGGCACCGTGAAGAGCTCCGGCGGGACGAGCGTGGGGCCGTCTTCGACGGCGACCGCCTTCTGTTCGTCCGGCTTCGCGCCGAAGACGAGGAAGCGCACGGCCGCGGGACTCCGCTTGCCGCCGCGCTCCATGCCGCCGTCGTCGAGGGCGACCTGCGTGCGGAAACCGACGACCCCGGCGGGGAGGTCGTAGGCGATGACGGACGTCGCGTGGGTGCCGATGCCGTTCGTGTAGACCTTCTTGGCGACGGTGAGCGGACCCTTGGAGTTGTTCTTGCCGACCAGCGCGGCGCCGTGGCTGGCGCTGGCGGACTTCCACTTCAGATCCGTCAGGTTGCGGGTGGAGCCATCGGCCATGAGCAAGGTCGGTTCGATCCAGTCGGCCCAGTCGCAGTTGGTATCGCCGAGGTCGGAGACCATCAGGTACAGTTCCTTGGCGCCTTTGAGGTCGGCGGTGAGCTCGGTGAGCCGCTGCTTGTCGCCGGTGGTGATATCCTTGGACTGGGCGAGCGGCTTCACGGCTTCGACCTTGGCGGCGCTGGGCGCGGGGGTGGCCGGCTTGGCTTCCGACTTCTCCGCCGGCTTCGCCGGCGGCTGGGCGGCGGCGCCGAAGCCCTTCTCACGGTCGACCTGGATCGCCGCGGCGGGGATCTTAGCGAATTCCCCGGCCTGGGGGACGGTCAGGCGCGCAGGGGCCTTGCCCTTGGCGTCGAGGTTGGCGTTGAGTTCGTCTTCGCTGACGGCGGCGGACTTCACGCCCTCGGCCGGGACCTCGACCTTGGCGGCCCAGACGATCGCGTTCAGGGCGAGCTTGCGGAAACCATCGATGGCCCAGTTGCGGTGATAGTGGCCGCCGGTGAAACCGACGCCGCGTCCGCCGTCGGGGCGCTCCAGGCCCCACATCAGGGTCTGCGGCTTATCCAAGCCTTCGACGCCGTGCTGGTTCCAGAGGTTGATGTACTTCTTGACGTTCGCGCGGGTGGGCGTGGCGGTCACGAGGTCGAGGACCTTCGAGCGGTCCGCCGGGAAACGCATGTGGTAGTAGAACTCGTCGTAGGCCTGGACGAGACCGGCGACGCCGCGGGAGACAGGATGGTTCGGGAGGGCCTTGAGGTCGGCCACCCAGTGGGGGTTCACGGACCAGCCGGTCTCGAACGCGCCGCCGATCCACGGACGGTAATACTGTTCGCCGTCCTTGGCGTCGGGGTGGACGGCGTAGTGCATGAAGACGAGGCCCGTGCCCTTCTTGGCCAGGTCATCGACTTTTTTCCAACCCTTGCCGACGACGCTGGTCCCGTCGGCGTAGATCACCAGGCACTTGATGCCATCCAGGACGGACTCGTCCTTGGGCCAGCCCGAGACGACGGTGGCCTTGAGGCCGAGGCCGCTCTGCTCGTTGATGGCCTTGGCGAGCAGCTGGCAACCGGCGTTGAACTCGTGCTCGCCCGGGCCATGGCTCCGGCCGCCGGCCAGGAAGACGATGTCGGCGGGGGCGGCCGGGAGGCCGGCGACCGCGAACAACACAAGGGCGCCGAGGGCGCGGAGGGCGATGGTCATCATAAAGATATGAGAGGGCGAGGGGTAGGCGTTTGAGACAGGCGAAATCGGCCGGGGTTGGAAGAAAAATGGGGGCGAAGCGACGGATTTTCCCGCCCCCCGCCCAAACCTCGGCCATCCGCGGCAAATCTTTGCATTTCTGGGCAGACCAACTACTTAAAGGAACATCCCCCCACCCCCCTTGTTTGATAGAATGACGATGCGCCCGCGGCTCCCCGCCTTCCTCCTTGGCCTGCTCCCCCTGCTGGGGGCCGCGGAGGGCCCTGTCCCGACCCCGGCCCAGCGCGAGTTCTTCGAGAAGGAAGTGCGGCCGGTGCTGGCGGAGAACTGCTACTCCTGCCACGGCCCGAAGAAACAGAAGTCGGGCCTCCGTCTCGACTCCCGCGAATTCATCCTGAAGGGCGGCGAGGTCGGTCCGGTCGTCGTGCCGGGCAATCCCGCCGCCAGCCGGCTGATCCTCTCGATCAACCACGCGAAGCAGAAGGACATCGAGGCCATGCCCGGCGAAGGCGAGAAACTCCCGGCGAACCAGATCGCGGCGCTGACCGAGTGGGTCAAGCAGGGCCTGCCCTGGCCGACGGAGGCCGGCCCCGCCGTCACCGACCCGCGCAAGCATTGGGCGTTCCAGCCCGTCGTCGCCCCCGCGGTGCCGACCGTCCGCGCCGCCGACCGCGTCCGCACGCCGGTCGACGCCTTCGTTCTCGCCGGACTCGAGGCCGAGGGCCTGTCGCTGTCGCCCGAGGCGCCGCGCGAAGTCCTCGCCCGCCGACTCTACCTCACGCTCTGGGGGCTCGCGCCGACGGCCGCCGAGATCGAAGCGTTCGCGCAGGACCGCGACCCGCAGGCGGTCGAGAAACTCGTCGACCGGCTGCTGGCCGCGCCGGCCTTCGGCGAACGCTGGGGACGCCACTGGCTGGACGTCGCGCGCTACGCCGACACCAAGGGCTACGTCTTCGAGGAAGAGCGCCGCTACGCCTATGCCTACACCTACCGCGACTGGGTCATCGCCGCCTTCAACCGCGACCTCCCCTACGACCGCTTCCTGAAGCTCCAGCTCGCGGCCGATCAGCTCACGACCGGCGAGGACAACCGCGACCTCGCCGCGCTCGGCTACCTGACGTTGGGCCGCCGCTTCCTGAACAACCAGCACGACATCATCGACGACCGCATCGACGTCGTGATGCGCGGGATGCAGGGCCTGACCATGGCCTGCGCCCGCTGCCACGACCACAAGTTCGACCCGATCTCGACGGGCGAGTACTACTCGCTCCACGCGATCTTCAGCTCCTCCGAGGAGCCGAAGGAGAAACCGCTGCTTAAGCCTTTCACGCCGACGAAGGAGTCGATGGAGTTCGAGGCCGAGCTCGCCCGCCTGCAGAAGAAAGGGGCCGACTTCGTGACGTCCCGCCGCGAGGGTTCCTTCAGCGCGAGCAAGACGACAGCATACCTGACCTTGCTCCGCCGCGCCTTGGCCGACCCGAAGCTCAACGCCGACCAGGAGGCGAAACGACTCGCGCTCTACCCCGCCGTGCTCGCGGGCTGGAAGAAGGTCGTCCAACCGAGGTTGCAACCGAACGACCCGATCTGGGGTCTCTGGTCCCGCCTGGCCGCCACTCCCGATGACCAGTTCGGTCCGGCCCTGTCGGCCCAGCTGGCGGCGAAACCTGAACCGGCGATCGATCCGCTGCTGAGGACGGAACTGACCAAGGCGTCGCCGAGGAAGTTCGACGAATTGGCGGCGATCTACGCCAACCTCCTCGCCGCGGCGCGCGGCAAGTCCGCGGAACCGGGCCGCAAGCCTTGGGCCGAACTCATCGACGCGCCGAACGGACCGACCGCGCCCACCGCGGAATCCCTGATCGGCACCTACGTCACCGCCGACGCCCAAGCCTACCGCAAGCTGGTCCGCGAGGCCGAGGCCTACAAGGCGACCAACCCCAAGAGCCCGCCGCGCGCGATGGTGATGGTCGACAAGCCCAAGCCCGTCAACGGCACCATCCTGCTGCGCGGCAACCCCGGCCGTCCGGGCAAGACCGTGCCGCGCCAGTTCCTGGAGATCCTCTCCCCGGCCCCGCGCCGCCCGTTCACCGAAGGCAGCGGCCGCCGCGAGCTCGCCGAGGCCATCGCCAGCCCGACCAATCCGCTCACCGCCCGCGTGATGGTGAATCGCATGTGGCTGCAGGTCTTCGGCCAACCGCTGGTGGAGACCCCGAGCGATTTCGGCGTCCGCACCCCGCCGCCCAAGAACCCCGCGCTTTTGGAACACCTCTCCGCCCGCTTCGTCGCCGACGGTTGGTCCGTGAAGCGTCTCCTGCGTTCGCTCGTGTTGTCGGCCGCCTTCCGCCAGTCGTCCGCCCCGCACGCCGCGGGCCTCGCCAAGGACCCCGATAACCAGCTCCTCGGGCGCATGAACCGTCGCCGACTGGATTTCGAGTCCATGCGCGACAGCATGCTGCGCGTCGCCGGACGCACGGAGGGCAAGACCGGCGGCCAGCCGTTCGACCTGATCGCCGACTTCACCACGCCGCGCCGCACGGTCTATGGCTTCATCGATCGCCAGAACCTTCCCGCGGTGTTCCGCACCTTCGATTTCGCCAACCCGGATTACCACGTGGCGAAGCGCAACCAGACCACCACCCCGCAGCAGGCGCTCTGGATGATCAACCACCCGTTCACCCGCACCCTATCGGATGGCCTCGCGGCGAAGGCGACGGGCGGGACCGACGCCGACAAGGCGCAGGCCTTGTACCGCGCCATCCTGGGTCGCGCCGCCACGCCGGCCGAGGTCGGCCTCGCCACCGGGTTCATCCGTGACTTCGGGACCTCCCCGCCCCCCGCCGTCTGGCGCAACGGCATCGGTGGGTGGAACGCCGCCCGGAAGGTCGTCGAGTTCACCGAGATGAAGACCCGCACGGATGACCGGGTCGCCCCCCAGGCGAAGATCCCCGACGCGGTCAATGGCTTCGCCTTCCTCACCGCGAAAGGCGGCCATCCCGGCAACGACGAACGTCATGCGGTGATCCGTCGCTGGCGTTCGGGCGCCGCCGCGCAGGCCCGCGTCGAGGGCGAGCTGAAGGTGCCGGCCAAGACCAGCCAAGGCGTCCGCGCGCGGATCGTCAGCGACCGGCGCGGACTCCTCGGGGAATGGATCGTGAAGGGCGGCGAGACGACCGCCGTCACGCTCGCCTCGCTGGAACTGGCGGCCGGCGAGACGCTCGACTTCATCCTCGACGACCTGAACGGCGCCAACAGCGACGGCTTCGCCTGGGCGCCGACGATCAAGGACGCCAAGACCGGCGAGACCATCGCCTCGGCCGCCGCCGAATTCGGCAAGGGCGTCGATGCCCAATCCGCCTGGTCCGCCCTCGCCCAGGTCCTCCTCGAATCCAACGAATTCAACTTCGTCGACTGATGACCCCCGCCGAACTCTTCCGACACAGCCGTCGGGAATTCCTCCGCAAGTGCGGCATGGGCCTCGGCGCCACCGCGCTGGCGGCCATGCTGCAGCGCGAGCTGCGCGCCGCGCCGGTGACGGTCGACCCGCTCCGCCCGCTGGCGCCGCGGCGCCCCCCGCTGCCCGCCAAGGCCAAGCACGTCATCCACATCTTCGCCAACGGCGGCCCGTCCCACGTCGACACCTTCGACCGCAAGACCGCCCTCGACAAGTACCACGGCCAGAAGCTCCCGGGCGACTACATCGCGACCGAGCGCAAGACCGGGGCGGCCTTCCGTTCGCCGTTCACGTGGAAGCGCTACGGCAAGAGCGGGCTCGAGGTCAGCGAGCTCTTCGCCAAGACCGCCGAGTTCGCCGACGACCTCTGCGTGATCCGGTCGATGAAGGCGGACGTGCCCAACCATGAGCCGTCGCTGCTGCTCATGAACTGCGGCGAGGCCCGCCAGGTGCGGCCGTCCTTCGGGTCGTGGGTGACGTACGGGCTCGGCACCGAGAACGAGAACCTCCCCGGCTTCATGACGCTCTGCCCCGGCGGCTACCCCATCCAGGAGACCCAGAACTGGCAGTGCGGCTTCCTGCCCGGCGTCTACCAGGGCAACTATGTCGACTCCGCCAAGCGCAACGTCGACGACCTCATCGAGAACATCCGCAACCGCGGCCTCTCCCGCCCCGCCCAGCGCCGCCAGCTCGACCTGCTCGCCCGCCTCAATGCCGAGCACAAGGCCGCCCGCGCCGAGGACGCCGCCCTGGAGGCCCGCGCGCAGTCCTTCGAGATGGCCTACCGCATGCAGCTTGAGGCCACCGACGCGTTCGACATCAGCCGCGAGCCCGAGGCGATCCGCGCGATGTACGGCGACACGACCCAGGGCCGTCAGTTCCTGATCGCCCGACGGCTCGTCGAGCGGGGTGTCCGCTTCGTCCAGCTCTGGCACGGGAACGGCCAGCCGTGGGACAGCCATGACGACCTCGAGGTCCAGCACCGCCGCCTGGCCAACGAGGCCGACCAGCCGATCGCGGCCCTGCTGCGCGACCTCAAGCAGCGCGGGTTGCTCGACGAGACCTTGGTGATCTGGGGCGGTGAGTTCGGGCGCACCCCGACCGTCGAGCTGCCGACGCCGGGCTCGAACGCCGGCAAGATCAACGGCCGCGACCACAACAACCACGGCTTCACGATGTGGCTGGCGGGCGGCGGCGCCAAGGGCGGCATCGTGCACGGCGAGACCGACGAGTTCGGCTTCAAGTCCGTCAAGGACGTCGTCCATGTGCACGATCTCCACGCCACCTTGCTCCGCCTGCTCGGCTTCAACCACGAGGAGTTCACCTTCCGGAGCTCGGGACGGGATTTCCGCCTGACCGACGTGCACGGGAAGATCATCTCGAACCTCATCGCCTGAGGATGCGCCGCCTAATCGCCCTGCTGGCGGTGACCGGCGTCGCCCTCGCCCAGCCCGACCCGCAGGTCCTCCGGGATGTTCCGTACCGCACGGGTGATGATCAGACCGCCTACGAGCGCGAACGTTGCAAACTCGACCTGACCCTCCCGGCCCCGGCGGCGCAGCCGTTCGCGACCTACGTCTGGTTCTACGGCGGCGGTCTGAAGAACGGGAGCAAGGACGTGGCGACCGAGCACTGCGCCGAGATCGCCCGGAGCTTCGCCCGCGAGGGGATCGCCGTGGTCGTCCCGGATTATCGGCTCAACCCGAGGGCCAAGTACCCGGAGTACGTCGACGATGCCGCCGCCGCCTTCGCCTGGACGCTACGCAACATCGCCCGGCATGGCGGCGACCCGCGCAAGGTCTTCCTCGGGGGGCACTCCGCCGGCGGTTACCTCGCCCTGCTGGTCGGCTTCGATGAGTCCCGGCTGCGTCCCTACGGCTTCGGTCTCAAGGACGTGGCCGGCATCGCGCAGGTAAGCGGCCAGGTCTTCACCCACTACACCGTCCGCGAGGAACGGGGGCTGTCGCGTTACGCGACGATCGCCGACGAGGCCGCCCCGGCCTTCTTCGTGCGCAAGGCGCTTCCGCCGGTGCTGACGATCTACGCGGAGAACGACATGGCGGGACGCGCCGAGGAGAACCTCTACCTGCTGGCGATGCTGAAAGGCGCCGGCCATGCGGAAACCACCTCGCTCCGGGCGATGGGTAAGGACCACGGGAGCGTCGGCCATGACCTGCGACTGCCCGAGGACCCCGGCCATCAGGCGGTGGTACGCTTCATCCGGACGCAGGCGGAACGTCGCTGACCCAGCGGGCGGGGTCGTTTTTCCCGCTTCCCCTGCCCGCCGTTTTCGACAGGTTGGGGGCACCCCGCCATGCGACGACTCCTCGCCCTGCTCTGCACCCTGCCCGGCCTGCTCCGCGCCGAGGCGCCGGCACCCACCTACGACGTCGTCGTCTACGGCGGCACCTCCGCCGCCATCATCGCGGCGGTCCAGGCGAAGAAGATGGGCAAGACCGTCGTCGTCGTCAGCCCCGACAAGCACCTCGGCGGCCTTTCCAGCGGCGGACTCGGTTTCACCGATTCCGGCGACAAGTCCGTCATCGGCGGCCTCTCGCGCGACTTCTACCACCGCGTCTGGCGGGAATACCAGAAGCCCGAAGCCTGGAGGCACGAAGCCAAGGAGAAGTTCGGCAACAAGGGCCAGGGCACCGTGGCGATGGATGCCGGTGAACGCACCATGTGGATCTTCGAACCCTCCGTCGCGGAGAAGGTCTTCGAGGACTACGTGAAGGAGTTCGGACTCGTCGTCGAACGCGACGAGTGGCTGGACCGCGCCCAAGGGGTGGAGAAGCGGGACGGCCGCATCACCTCGCTGCGCACCCTTTCCGGCAAGACCTACCGCGGTCGCATGTTCATCGACGCCACCTACGAGGGCGACCTCATGGCCGCCGCCGGCGTGAGCTACACGTTCGGCCGCGAGCCCAACGCCGCCTTCGGCGAGACCCTGAACGGCATCCAGCTCGCCCACGCCAAGTCCCACCAGTTCGCGGGCAAGGTCGACCCTTACGTCGTGGAGGGCGACCCGAAATCCGGCCTGCTTCCCCGTATCCAGGATATCCCGGTCGGCGGCCGGGACGGCGAGGGCGACAAGAAGATCCAGGCTTACAACTTCCGGATGTGCCTGACCAAGGTCCCGGCCAACCGCGTGGAGTTCCCCCGGCCGCCGGGCTACGACCCGAAGCAGTACGCGTTGCTCGCCCGCGCCCTCGCCCAGGGCTCCACCCATGTCTTCGGTAAATTCGACCTGATTCCCAACGCGAAGACCGACACCAACAATCACGGGCCTTTCAGCACGGACAACATCGGCATGAACTGGGACTACCCCGACGCCTCCTATGAGCGCCGCCGCGAGATCATCGCCGAGCATCGCCGGTACCAGCAGGGCTACCTCTACTTCCTGGCCAACGACCCGTCCGTGCCCGCGAAGATCCGGGAAAGTTTCGCGCAGTGGGGTCTGGCCAAGGATGAATTCACCGACAACGATCACTGGCCGCACCAGATCTACGTTCGCGAGGCCCGTCGCATGACCGCGGACGTCGTCGTCAACGAGAACCACCTGAAGCGGAAGATCCCCACGCCCCGCTCGGTCGGCATGGGCTCGTACAACATGGATTCGCACAATGTGCAGCGCATCGTCGTCCGGGACGCCGACGGCAAGGCCTACGTCCGCAACGAAGGCGATGTGCAGGTGAACCCCGGCCGCCCCTACCCCATCGACTATGGCGCGCTGATACCGAAGAAGGAGCAGTGCGCGAACCTGCTCGTCCCGGTCTGCGTCAGCTGCACCCATATCGCCTACGGCTCCATCCGCATGGAACCGGTCTTCATGATCCTCGGCCAATCCGCCGCGACCGCCGCGGCCTTGGCCATCGACCAAGGCGTCGCCGTGCAGGACGTGCCGTTCGCCGACCTCAGCGCGAAACTCCTCGCCGACGGCCAGGTGCTCGACCGCGCGGCGGGCCCGAAGGCCGTGCGCCGCGACGCCAAGGAACTCCCCGGCGTCACCGTCGACGACGCCGACGCCCAGCTCACCGGCACCTGGACCGAGAGCACCGCGTCCCCTTCCTTCATCGGGACCGGGTATCGCCACGACGCCAAGGGCGAACACGGAGCCGTGTCCGCGCGCTTCGAGGCCAAACTGCCCAAGGCCGGCAAATACGAGGTCTTTCTCGCCCTCGTCCCCAACGTCAACCGCGCCACCAACGCCACTATCACCGTCGCCCACGCCGGCGGCGCCGACGTGAAGCGCTGGAACCTCCGGGACAAGACCGCCAACGGGCTGTTGAGCCTGGGCACCTACGGCTTCGATGAACAGCATCCCGCCGTCGTGACCATCAGCAACCAAGGCGCCGACGGCTTCGTGGTCATCGACGCGGTCAACTGGCAGACCCGCTGATTCGGCCGGAGACGGGGCCGTTTCCCGTTGAAACCTCCCCCCGGGGGCCTTGTCATAGGGATTGCCCCCATGATCGCGTCCCCCGCCCGCCTGTCGGTCCTCGCCGCCCTCGTCGTCGCCCTCCCCGGCCGCGGTGCCGATGACACCGTGCAGTTCAACCGCGATATCCGTCCGATCATGTCGGACACCTGCTTCCATTGCCACGGCTTCGACGCCAAGTCGCGCAAGGGCGGACTGCGTCTGGACCTCCGCGAAGAAGCGCTGAAGGCCGGCAAGAGCGGCGCGCTCGCCATCGTGCCCGGGAAGCCCGAGGAATCCGAGGTCATCAAGCGACTCTACACGACGGACCCGGACGACCTGATGCCGCAGAAGGAGTCCCACAAGACCCTCACCTCCGCCCAGAAGGAACTCTTCCGTCGCTGGGTCGCCCAAGGCGCGCCTTACGAGGCCCACTGGGCCTATGTCCCGTTGAAGGCGCCGGCGATCCCCGCCATGCCGGCGGGCGGTCGCAACCCGATCGACGCGTTCATCGGCGCGAAGCTCGCGGAGAAGCGGATCGCACCTGCGGCCGAGGCTGCCAAGGAACGCCTGCTCCGCCGCGTATCCCTCGACCTGACCGGCCTGCCGCCCACGCCGGCCGAGCTCGCCGCGTTCCTCGCCGACACTTCTCCGGACGCCTACGAGAAGCAGGTCGATCGCCTGCTGGCCTCGCCGCACTACGGCGAGCGCATGGCGGTGTGGTGGCTCGATATCGCCCGCTTCGCGGATACCGTCGGCTTCCACGGCGACCAGAACCAGCGGATTTTCCCCTACCGCGACTACGTGATCAACGCGTTCAACGCCAACAAGCCCTTCGACGCCTTCACGCGGGAGCAGCTGGCGGGCGACCTGCTACCCGGCGCGACCGAGGAGCAGAAGGTGGCCTCCGGCTACAACCGACTTAACATGATGACCCGCGAGGGTGGCGCCCAACCCAAGGAGTACCTGGCCAAGTACGGCGCCGAGCGCGTCCGCTCCGTCTCGGCCGCGTGGCTTGGGTCGACCTTCGGGTGTGCCGAATGCCACGACCACAAGTTCGACCCGATCAAGTCGGCCGACTTCTACTCGCTGCAGGCCTTCTTCGCCGACGTGAAACAGTGGGGAGTCTACGCGGATTACGCCTACACCCCCGAACCCGAGCTGAAAGGCGTGAACAACGACTCACCCTTCCCGCCCGAGGTCAAGACCACGAGCCCCTACCTGCTGAAGCAGGACGCCAAGACCCGCCGGGAAATCGGCGCCTTCGCGCTGGCGAAGGCCGATCCGGCCAAGTTCGCCGCCTGGCTCGAGCAGACCAAGGCCTTCCTCGCGAAGTCCCCGAGCGGCTGGGTCGAGCCGGCCGGGTCTTTCGAGGTACGAAAAGCGCCCCCTGAGGCCAAGGCCGCCGTCAAAGCGGCGCCGGACGCCAAGGTCGCCGCCAAGACTCCGCCGACACCCAACACCGTCAAGCCGGCCGAACCCGCCAAGGAATCCTTCGCCACCGGTCAGCCGGTGGTGCCGCGCCGCCGCGTCGCCAAGGGGGACAACCTGATCGTGGAAATGACGCCCGGACCGATGCGGGTCGCGGCGGTCCGGCTGACCCTGCCGCAAGCGAAGCCCGGCGAGCGCGCGAGTTTCAACGTGGCCTTCTCGGTGCGTCCCGCCAAAGGCAAGGAGCGCAAGCTGAACGTCGCCTTCGCCGACGCGACCACCAAGGACGTGCGCTACAGCGGCGGCGCCGAGGTGCTCGGCATCGGCAACACCTGGTCCCTGACCGTCCCCGAAGGACCGGCCCCGCAAGCCGTCTGGTTGCTGGACAACCCGCTCGAGCTCGCCGCGGGCGACACCGTCGTCGCGACCATCGACCCCGGCTCCGCCACCCCGTTCCGCGTCGGGCTCAGCCCGCTGGGGGACTACGACCCGCTGACCTTCGCCGACGAATCGCTGTTGGCGGCCCTGCGCCAGGGCGCCACCGATGACGCGCGGCGCGGCCGGCTGGCCGCCGCCTTCCTCTGCGCCACCCAGCCGGTCCGGGCCGACTTCGAGCAGGTGAAGGCGATGGCCACCAAGCTGCGCGAGTATCGCCGAGGGGTCGCCTGGTCCCTCGTCACCGAGGCGCGCGCGCCGCTGACGATCCGCGTGCTGCCGCGCGGTAACTTCCTCGACACGTCCGGCCCGGTCGTCCTGCCCGCGACGCCCTCCTTCCTGCCGGGTTACCGCCAAAGCAACGAGACGAAACGCCTGAACCGGCTGGACCTGGCGAATTGGCTGACGTCGAAGGAGAACCCGATCACCGCGCGCACGTTCACCAACCGCCTCTGGCAGATCTTCCACGGCACCGGGCTATCGGCCGCCTTGGACGACCTCGGTTCGCAGGGCGAGCCGCCCTCGCACCCGGAGCTGCTCGACTGGCTTTCGCTCGAGTTCCGCGACCACGGCTGGGACGTGAAGCGACTGGTCCGCCTGATGGTGACGAGCCGGACCTACCGGCAGAGCAGCAGCCTCCGCCCCGAGCTGAAGGACGTCGACCCGAACAACCGCCTGCTGGCCTCGCAGAACCCCCGCCGGCTCGACGCCGAGTTCGTCCGCGACAACGCCCTCGCCATCGCCGGCCTGCTGAACCTCGAGGACATCGGCGGCCCCAGCGTGAAGCCGTACCAGCCCGACGGTTTCTATGAACCGCTCCAATTCCCCAACCGCACGTACGTCGCGAGCAAGGATGCCGAGCAGTGGCGCCGGGGTCTCTACATGCACTGGCAGCGCATGTTCCTGCACCCGATGCTGGTCAACTTCGACGCGCCCGCCCGCGATGAGTGCGTCGCGCTCCGCAGTTCCAGCAACACCCCGCAGCAGGCCCTGACGTTGCTGAACGACCCGACCTTCGTCGAAGCGGCCCGCGCCTTCGCCGCCCGGTTGCTCGCCCTCCCGGCCGACCAGGACCGCCTCAACGTCGCGTTCCGGCTCGCCGTCGGTCGCGACATCAAGACGGCCGAGCGCGCCTCCCTGGGCAAGCTCATCGCCGACCAGCAGGCCTATTACGCGGCCAACCCCGCGGAGGCCGCCAAGCTCCTCAAGGTCGGCCTGACCCCGCCGCCGACGGGCGACGCCGCGACGCACGCCGCCTGGACCCAAGCCTGCCGGGTCCTCCTCAATTCCCAGGAAGCCATCACGCGCTACTAAGCCATGCGACCCTACGACCCTATCGCCCACGCGCTGTCGATCAACCGACGGAGCTTCCTGACCAAGAGCGCCTACGGCCTCGGTGGCGCCGCCTTCGCGATGCTGGCCGCGAAAGGCCTCGCCGCCCCCGGCGCCGGCGCGAAGCCCTGGAGCCAGGGCGTGTTGCGGACTCCGCACCTGCCGGTGAAGGCCAAGCGCGTGATCTTCCTCTGCATGGCCGGCGGCCCGCCCCACCTGGAGCTCTTCGACAACAAGCCTGTGCTCAAGAAGCTCGACGGGCAGCCTTTCCCGGAGTCCTTCACCAAGGGGCAGCAGATCGCCCAGTTGCAGAACACCGTGCTCAAGGCCCGCGGCGGCTCCTTCGCGTTCAAACGCTGGGGCAAGTCCGGCACCGAGATCACCGACATCTTCCCGCACATCGGGAGCGTGGCCGACGACCTTTGCGTCGTGCGCTCGCTCAAGACCGAGCAGATCAACCACGACACCGCCCACGCCTTCTTCAACACCGGCTCGATCATCAAGGGCCGCCCTTGCATGGGCTCCTGGCTGCTCTACGGCCTAGGCTCGGAGACCGAGAACCTGCCCGGCTACATCGTGCTGACCTCCGCCGGCCGCACCGGCCAGCAGCCGATCTCGTCGCGCCAGTGGTCGAGCGGCGTGCTGCCGAGCAAGTACCAGGGCATCCAGTTCCAGTCCAAGGGCGAGGCCGTGCATTACATCGGCAACCCTCAGGGCGTCTGCCAGAGCACCCAGCGTCAGGTGATCGACGAGATCCGCCGCCTTAACGGGGGACTCGCCGAGGAGACCGTCGACCCGGAGATCGCCACGCGCGTCGCGCAGTACGAGATGGCGTTCAAGATGCAGACGAGCGTGCCCGAGCTGCTCGACTTCAAGAGCGAGTCGCCCAAGACCATCGAGGCCTACGGCATCAAGGAGATCGGCGACGGCTCCTTCGCCTCCAACTGCCTGATGGCGCGCCGCCTCGCCGAGCGCGGCGTCCGCATGATCCAGCTCTACCACCGCGCGTGGGACCTGCACGGCAACCTGGACAACGGCATGAAGATGGGCGCCCAGGACGTCGACCAGGCGACCGCGGCCCTGATCAACGACCTCAAGGAACGCGGCCTGCTCGAGGACACCCTGATCCTCTGGGGCGGAGAATTCGGCCGCACCCCGATGGGCCAGGGCTCCGGACGTGACCACCATATCGCCGGCTACAGCGTCTTCCTCGCCGGCGGCGGAGTGAAGGCGGGGACCGTCTACGGCGCCACCGACGAACTCGGCTATCACGCCGTCGAGAACGTCGTGGACGTCCATGACCTCCACGCGACCATGCTGGCGCTGATGGGGATCGACCATCACCGTCTCTCCGTGAAATACCAAGGACTCGACGTGCGCCTGACGGGCGTCGCCGGCAAGGTCGTCCAAGGAATCATGGCCTAAGTCGGTCGTTTAAGGCCGCCTTTTTCGCTTCAAAAAACCCTCGGTCGACCTAGGGTCTCCCTACCCCCATGCACCCCGCCCTCCGCCCCGTCGTCTGGCTGTCCCTCCTGGCCTCCGCCACCCTCGCCTTCGCCGCCGACGCGATCACCCCGGCCGCGAAGGTCGAGCTCTTCAACGGCAAGGACACCGTCGGCTGGATCGCCTTCCCCGAGGCCGCGGCCAAGGACACGTGGTCCGTGAAGGACGGCCTGCTCGTCTGCACCGGCAAGCCCAACGGTTTCCTGCGCACCGAGAAGGCCTACAAGCAGTACCGCTTCACCGTCGAGTGGCGCTTCACCAAGCCCGGCAACACCGGCGTGGTCGTGCACATGACCCCGCCCGACGCCGTCTGGCCCAAGAGCATCGAATGCCAGGGCATGCACAAGAACCAGGGCGACTTCTATTTCTGGAACGGCGCCACGCTCGCCGGCGGTACCGAGCTCAAGGACAAGAAGACCGGCAAGACGCGCGGCTACCGGCTCGGCAAGCAGGCCGACGCCGAGAAGCCGGCCGGCGAGTGGAACACCTTCACCACGGTCTGCGACGGCAACACGGTCACGATCCTCGTCAACGGCAAGGAAGTGAACAAGGCCACGGGCGCGAACCTCTCCGAGGGCTTCATCGGCCTCCAGGTCGAAGGCGGCGCCTTCGAGGTGAAGCGTTGCACGCTCGAACCCCTCTGAACCACCCTCCGTTTCCCCCTTCCTCCACCGATGCGTCTCCTCCCGCTCCTCGCCGCCGCCACCCTCGCGGCCGCCCCTAACCCGCCCGCCGGCTTCACCGCCCTCTACAACGGAGTCGACCTCACCGGCTGGCGCGGCGGCGACACCACCTCGCATCGCGCCTACCTCGCGCTCAGCCCCGAGCAGCGCGCGGAACGCGACAAGGCCTGGACGGCCGACATGCTGGCCCACTGGAAGGCCGCCGGCGATGAGCTCCTGAACGACGGCAAGGGCAAGTACGCCACCACCGTGAAGGAATACGGCGACTTCGAGCTGACCTTGGAATACAACATGGCGCCGCTGGGCGACTCGGGCATCTACCTCCGCGGCCTGCCGCAGGTGCAGATCTGGGACCCCGCCAACGCCAAGGAGAAGAAGAACGGCGCCGACAAAGGCAGCGGCGCCCTCTGGAACAACGCCCTGAACAACGGCAAGTTCCCGCTCGTCCTGGCCGACAAGGCCCCGGGCGAATGGAACACCCTCCGCATCGTGATGGTCGGCGCCCGCGTCAGCGTCTGGCTCAACGGCCAGCAGACCGTGGACCATGCCATCCTCGAGAATTTCTATGACCGCAAGGACTACGCGACGCTCAAGGAAGCGGGCCTCGTCCCCAAGACGCCGACCCCGACCGACTACGACCGCAAGGTGACGATCCCGGCCCGCGGCCCGATCTCCCTGCAGACCCACGGCGCGCCGATCAAGTGGCGCAACGTCTTTCTCCGCGAGATTTCGGGCGCCGAAGCGAACCAGTGGCTCGCGAGCAAAGGCGCGGACGGGTTCCGGCCGATCTTCAACGGCACGGATCTCACCGGCTGGAAGGGCGCGACCGACCAGTACGAGGTCATCGACGGCGCCATCTTCTGCAAACCGAAGAAGGGCGGCAACCTCTACCACCAGGATGACCTGACCGACTTCGTCGCCCGGCTGGAGTTCAAGGTGCCCGCCGGCGGCAACAACGGCCTCTGCCTGCGCTTCCCCGGCACCGGCAACACCGCCTACGTCGGGATGTGCGAGCTGCAGGTGCTCGACGACAACTACGACAAGGTGAAGGGCAAGCTCGACCCCCGCCAGGTCCATGGCTCGGCCTACGGCATGGTCGGCGCCCAGCGCGGCTACCAGCGCCCCATCGGCGAGTGGAACTTCCAGGAAGTCACCGTCAAGGGCTCCCATCTCAAGGTGGAACTCAACGGGTTCATCATCCTGGACACCGACCTGAGCAAGGTCGACATGGCCACCGTGATGGGCAAGTCGGCCCACCCGGGCAAGGACAACACCCATGGTTTCTTCGGCTTCGCCGGGCACGGCGATGCCGTCGGCTTCCGGGCCCTGGCGATCAAGCCGCTGGTGTCTGATAAAAAATAAGCCGGCTATCGGTCCGCCCTCGAAACCCCTCGTAAGAGGGGTTTTTGTTAAGTCCCCGTTGCAAGGAACCGGGCGGCGCCTAAACCTGTCCTACCCCGCACGCCCCATGCGCCTTTCCCGCCTCAGCCTGACCGCCGCCTGTCTCCTCGGCACGCTCTCCGCCGCCGAACGCGTCCAGTTCAACCGGGACATCCGGCCGATCTTCTCCGACACCTGCTTCGCCTGCCACGGCCCCGACGAGAGCAAGAACAAGGGCAAGCTGCGCCTCGACACCCTCGAGGCGGCGCGCAAGGGCGGCAAGTCCGGCGATCCCGCCATCGTCCCCGGCAAGCCGGAGCAGAGTTCGGTGATGAAGCGGCTGCTGACGACGGACCCGGACGACCACATGCCGCCGGCGGAATTCCATAAGGTGCTGACGGCCGCCCAGGTGGACACGGTGCGCCGCTGGATCGCCGAGGGCGCCGAATACCAAGGCCACTGGGCTTTCCAGGAACCTCGCAAAGCCGCCGTCCCGCCGATCCCCGCCGGGGGCAACGCCATCGACGGCTGGCTCGGGCGCACGCTGGCGGAGAAAGGCCTCGCTCCCAACCCCGAGGCCGACCGGGCGACCTTGCTGCGCCGGGCCGCCCTCGACCTGACGGGCCTGCCCCCGTCCGAGGACGACCAGAAGGCCTTCCTCGCGGACAACTCGCCGGACGCGTGGTCCCGCGCGCTGGACCGGCTCCTCGCCTCGCCCCACTTCGGCGAGCAGATGGCGGTGCAGTGGCTCGATTTCGCCCGCTACGCGGACAGCAACGGCTTCCAGAGCGACACGACCCGCACGATGTGGCCCTGGCGCGACTGGGTCATCCGCGCCTACAACGAGAACAAGCCCTTCGACCAGTTCACCATCGAGCAGCTCGCCGGCGACCTCCTGCCGAACCCGCTGGAATCCCAGGTCGTCGCCACGGGCTTCAACCGCAACCACCGCCTCAACGGCGAGGGCGGTCGCATCGTCGAGGAGTGGTTCGTCGAATCGGTCATCGACCGCCTGGAGACCACCGGCTCGACCTGGATGGCGCTGACGCTCAATTGCTGCCGCTGCCATGACCATAAGTACGACCCGATCAGCCAGAAGGAGTTCTTCCAGCTCTTCGCCTACTTCAATTCCAACGAGGAATCCGGCGTGCTCGGGGACTTCGGCGGCGCCGCGTCCACCCGCAAGGGCGGCAACACCCCGCCGCTGCTCCTCCTCGCCGACGCGGACGCCAGGCAGAAGATCGCCGCGGCCGACGCCGCCCTGGCCGAAGCCCAGGCCGCGCTCAAGAACGCCGGCCCCGTCGACACCCGCGCGCAGGTCGCCTGGGAGGCCCGCCTGCTGAGCGCCCTCGCCGGCAAGGCCGTCAGCTGGAGCCCGCTCCTGGTACGCACCGCCACCAGCGCCGGCGGCGCCACGCTCACGCGCCAACCGGACGGCAGCTACCTCGCCGGTGGCAAGAACCCCGCGAACGACACCTACGCCGTGACCGCCGCCCTGCCCGCGGGCAAGCTCACCGGCCTGCTGCTCGAGGCGTTCCCGGACGCTTCGCTGCCCGGGGGCAGCCTCGGCCGTTTCACCAACGGAAACTTCGTGCTCAGCGATGTCACCGTGACGCTCGCGAGCCCCGACGGTCAACGCCAGGTCCTGCCGATCGCGGACGCGCAGGCGGACTTCGAGCAGCCCGGCTATCCGATCAGGAGCCTCGTCGACGAGGCCGCCCCGGCGGCCAAGGGCAAGAAGGCGGCGCCAAAGACCAAGGCCGGGCCGGGCTGGGCGATCGCCGGCAACGTGGACGCCAACAAGGTCCCGCGCAAGGCGCTGTTCGTGCTCCCGCCGACGGCCGTGGCGGCCGGCTCCACGCTGACCGTGGAACTGCACCAGAAGGCGATTGGCGGCCATAACATCGGTCGCTTCCGGCTGAGCACCTCAGACCAGCCGCGCGCCGCCCTGGACCTCAAGGAGAGCCCCGCTACGGCGACCTTGCGCGTCTTACTGATGAAGGAGCCGTCGACGCGGACCGCCGCCGACCGCAAGGAGCTCTCGCGCCTCTTCCTCGAAAGCCCCGACCACCCCCGCCAGGCCTTGCAGGCCCGGGTCAACGCCGCGATGAAGGCCAAGCAAGACGCGAGCATGTCCGGCCTCGAGGTGATGGTGATGAAGGAGCGCGCCACCCCGAAGGATGCGTTCGTCCTCAACCGCGGCGAGTACGACAAGCCGGGCGAGAAGGTGGAGCGTAAGCTACCCGCCGTCTTGCCGCCCTTGCCCGCCGGCGAGCCGAACAATCGCCTCGGCTTCGCCCGCTGGCTCGTCAACGGCAAGCACCCGCTCACGGGTCGCGTCTGGGTCAACCGCGCCTGGGAACGCCTCTTCGGCACCGGCTTGGTCAAGACCTCGGAGAACTTCGGTTCCCAGGCCGATTGGCCCTCGCACCCCGAGCTGCTCGACTGGCTCGCGGTCGATTTCGTCGAACGGAAATGGGACATGAAGGGCATGCTCAAGTTCATCATGATGAGCCGGGCCTACCGCCAGAGCGCCGCCGTCACCGCGGACAAGCTCGAGAAGGACCCCGAGAACCGACTGATCTCCCGCGGCCCCCGCTTCCGCCTCTCGGCCGAGACGATCCGCGACCAGGCGCTGGCCACGAGCGGCCTGCTCATCCCCAAGATCGGCGGCCCGAGCGTCAAACCCTACATGCCCGAGGCGGTGTGGGACGAGACCAGCGTCTACGGCGACATGCGCAACTACAAGGCCGACACCGGCGAGGGGCTCTACCGCCGCAGCCTCTACACGATCTGGAAACGGACCGCCGCGCCGCCGTCCATGCTGCTCTTCGACTCCGCCACCCGCGAGGTCTGCACCGTCAAGCGCTCCCGCAGCAACACCCCGCTGCAGGCCCTCTCGCTCCTGAACGAAGTCACCTACGTCGAGGCCGCCCGCAAACTGGCCGAGGCGACGCTCCGCCAGCCCGGCGACCTCGACCGCCGACTCGCCTGGGCCTTCCGGCGCGTGACGTGCCGCGAGCTGCAGGCCGACGAGGCCAAGGTGCTGCGCGCCGGCCTCGACAAGCGCCTCGCCGCCTACCGCGCCGACCTGCCGGCGGCCCAGAAACTGCTGGCGACCGGCCGCTCACCGGCCCCGACCGACCTCGACGCGGCGGAACTGGCCGCCTGGACCGTGACCGCCAACATCCTCCTGAACCTCGACGAAACCATCACCCGCGAATGAACTGCAACGACCGTGACTTCCTCGGGCTCACGCCTGCCGACAAGATGGCGCTGTCCCGCCGGACCTTCCTGAAGGGTTCGGCCGGCGGCATCGGCCTGGCCGCCCTCGGCTCGGTGCTCGGCTCGGCGGCCTTCGCCGCCGCCCCCGGGGTCGCCCCGCACTTCAAGCCCAAGGCGAAGCGCATCATCTACCTGTTCCAGAGCGGCGCGCCTTCCCAGCTCGACCTCTTCGACCCGAAGCCCGCGATGGCGGCGATGCGCGGCAAGGACCTGCCGGAGTCGATCCGCAAGGGCCAACGCCTGACCACCATGACGTCCGGCCAGAAAAACTTCCCGGTCGCCCCGACGATCTTCAACTTCAAGCAGCACGGTCAAAGCGGGGCCTGGTTCAGCGAGCTCATGCCGCACATGGCCTCCAAGGCCGACGAGTGGTGCGTGGTGCGCTCGATGTTCACCGAGGCGATCAACCACGACCCGGCCATCACCTTCATGCAGACCGGCAGCCAGCTCGCCGGCCGCCCCTCCATCGGCGCGTGGGCCAGCTACGGCCTCGGCAGCGAGAACAAGGATCTGCCCGCCTACGTGGTGCTGAGCTCCTTCGGCAGCGGCCGCCCGGACGACCAGCCGCTCTATGACCGACTCTGGGGCGCGGGCTTCCTCCCGACCAAGCACCAGGGCGTGAAACTCCGCAACAAGGGCGAGCGCGTCCTCTACCTCAAGGACCCCGAAGGCATGAGCCGCGACGTCCGCCGGGAGTCCCTGGACGAGCTCGCGGCGCTGAACCAACGCCGCCACGACGTACTCGGCGACCCGGAGATCCAGACCCGTATCGCCCAGTACGAGATGGCTTTCCGCATGCAGACGAGCGTGCCCGACCTGCTCGATCTCTCCAAGGAGCCGCAGCACGTGCTCGACCTCTACGGACCCGACGTGAAACGTCCGGGCTCCTACGCGTCGAACTGCCTCCTGGCCCGCCGGCTCTGCGAACGCGACGTCCGCTTCGTCCAGCTCTTCCACATGGGCTGGGACCACCACGGCGGCCTCCCGAAGGCCATCAAGGGCCAGTGCAACGACACCGACCATGCCACGGCGGGCCTGCTGACCGACCTCAAGCAACGGGGCCTGCTCGACGACACCCTCGTCGTCTGGGGCGGCGAGTTCGGTCGCACGATCTACTCGCAGGGCAGCCTGACGGAGACGAACTACGGCCGCGACCACCACCCGCGCTGCTTCACCGTGCTCATGGCCGGCGCCGGCGTGAAGAAAGGCACGACCTACGGGGAGACCGACGACTTCAGCTACAACATCGTCAAGGACGGCGTCCACGTGCACGACCTCAACGCCACGATCCTGCACCTGATGGGCGTCGAGCACACCCGCCTGACCTACCGCTACCAAGGCCGCGACTTCCGCCTCACCGACATCCACGGCGAAGTGGTCAAGAAGCTGCTGGGGTAACCGAGGAAACGAGTTGACCCGTTGACGCGTTGACCCGTTGGCCAGGGAAAGTCGTGGGACAAAGTTGATCGGTTGGCCAGTTGGCCAGCCCCCCTACCCGTCCCATTCCGTACTCCGTACTCCATATTCCCTACCTCGATTCAACCATCGACTCAGCCCTCTGTACTCGATCCAGCACTCGATCCAGCACTCTACCCACCCCTCGCTGCTACCCTCGACTCTCCCATCGACCCTACCCTCGACCCTACCCTCGACTCTGGCCCTCCTGCCCTCCTTCCCTCTTATCCTCCATCACTTCCCCATCTGCTCCCGATACATCACCTTGAACGGGTTTTCGTCCGGACCTTTGACGCCCTCGTTGACCATCATCGGGCGGCATTCCTTCCACCAAGCGTCGTGCTTGGCGATGAGTTCTCGGACGACTTCCGGGTGCTGCGCGGCCACATCGGTCGTCTCGCCGTAGTCGACGCCGAGGTCGAAAAGCTGCCAGTTCGGGCGAACGGGCGCGGCGCCCGCGGCCTCCCCCTTGGTGGCCGCCTTGGCCTTGCCTTTGCCCGCGTTCGCGCCGTTGCCGGCGGAGACAAGGTGCCAGCGGGCGGTACGGACGCTCGTCTGGACATACCGGCCGACTTCCGGGTCGCTGCCGTTCCACCGACCGACGTGCGTGAAAAGCGTGCGGTCCGGCCAGGCGACATCCTGGCCGGCCTTGGCGGTCAGCAGCGGCAGGAGGCTGCGCCCTTCGATCTGCGCCTTCATGGGCTCCGAGGCGGGCGTACCGGTGAGTTCGAGGATCGTGGGGGCGAAGTCGATGTGCGCGGCGAGGGCCTTGACGTCCATCGGCTGGAACCGTCCGGGCAGCCGCCAGAATGAGATCGCGCGGATGCCGCCCATATAGGCCGTCCCCTTCTGGGCGCGCATCCCGGCGTTGAAGACCTTGGTGCCGGCGGTGCCGCCGTTGTCGTTCATGTAAACGATCAAGGTGTCCTTCGCGATGCCGAGGGCCTCGAGCCTGGCCAGGATCTTGCCGACGTTCTGGTCGATATTGTGGAGCATCCCGAAGAAGTTCTCGGTGTCCTTGCCCAGCCCCTTGCCTTCGTAGAGGGCGGCATCCTCGGGCTTGGCGTTGTAAGGCGCGTGCGGGGCGTTGGTCGCGATGTACGCGTAGAAGGGACGCCTGGCCGCCGCCTCGCCCTCGATCCAACGGGTCGCCTGGGCGAAGAACATATCCGTGCAATACCCCTCGGTCTTCACGAACTTGCCGTTATGCAGCAAGGTCGGGCCGTAGTAGGAATTCTTGGGCACGTCGCCGCAGCTGCCCGGGTAGCTCTGCCCGATCCCGCCTGCGCCATGGATGTAGACCTCATCGAAACCGCGCTTGTTCGGCTGGTACTCCGCCTCGTCACCGAGGTGCCACTTGCCGAAGATGCCGGTGCGGTAGCCGGCCTGGCGCAGCTGCTCCGGCAGCGTGGCCGCGCCGAGCGCCAGTCGCTCGCGCTCGAGGATGGTGTGGGTGATGCCGTTCTTGAACTCATGCCGCCCGGTCAGCAGCGCGCTGCGCGTCGGGGCACAGGTCGGCGAGACCTGGAAATCCGTGAAGCGGACGCTCTCGGAGCGAAGCTTATCCAGGTTCGGCGTCTTGAGGATCGGGTTCCCGTGCGCGCTCACGTCGCCGTAGCCCTGATCGTCCGTGAGAATGAACAGGATGTTCGGGCGATCGGCGGCGTGAATGACGAACGGAAGCAGCAGGTAGGCGAGGTAACGCATCGGGGTGACTCACCTTAGCCCCCGCCCAGGCCTTGCCAAAGGCAATCTGCGGGGCTGGACAACGACGGGCCGCCGTCCTTGAATGCCGCCACCCCGCCATGCCCACCCTGCGCGCGCTCCTCTGCCTCTTGCCCGGCCTGCTGTCCGGCCAAGGCAGACCCGACGGGGCCGAGCTTTACCGCCAGTACTGCGCGGCCTGCCACGGGGTGGAAGGGCGCGGCATCCCCAACGCCTTCCCGCCGTTAGCCGGGGCCGACTTCCTCGTCCGGCACCGCGAGCAGGCTTTACGTGCTCCGCTGGAGGGACTGAAGGAGCGCATCGAGGTCAACGGTGCCGCTTATCAGGGCTGGATGCCGCCGGTGATCCTGGACGACGCCCAAGTGGCCGCGGTCTTCAACCACATCTTCTCGTCGTTCGGCAACCGCCTGCCGCCGGTCACCGTCGAGGAAATCGCCGCGCTCCGCGCCCGGACGAAGTACCCGACGCATGCCCAGCTGCGGGCGGCCTTATCGCCGGACACCCTGCCGACCGCGCCCGTCGGTTGGAAGTTCACCGTCGCGGCGCCGCTCGATTTCCAACCCACGCGTCTGGCCAACCACCCGGACGGCCGACGGGTCCTCATCCTGGCTGCGAACAGCGATGTCTGGACCTGGGATCCCGCGACCCGCGAGGTGCGACTGCTCTTCGCCGGCAGGGACTACCTCGACCCCAAGCTCGGCGGTGTCACCTCGCTCGGGATGGGCGTCGACGACCAGGGCCGGCTCTACGTCATCAGCAACCAGGGCAACAAGACCAAGCAACCCGTCTTCAACGAAGTCACGATCTGGCGGACCGCCCCGTGGGCGCAGGGTTGGGCCCTGCCCCGCCCCTGGCTGCGCACCGGCTACAACTTCGGCGTCGGCCCCTATAACCACGGCGTGAATCACCTCGCCCAAGGCCCCGATGGCCTCCTCTACGTGAGCAGCGGCTCCCGCACGGATGGCGGCGAGGCCGGTACCTCGCCGAACTACGATAAGTCGGGCGAGAACCCGCTCACCGCGAAACTCTGGCGACTCGACCCGCGCAGCGAGAACCCCGACATCGAGGTCTTCGCCCACGGCCTGCGCAACACCTACCACTTCACGTGGGATCACCAAGGCCGCCTCCTCGGCGTCGAGAACGGCACCGACGCGGATACGCCCGAGGAGTTGAACTGGATCCAGGCCGGCCGCCATTACGGGTTCCCCTACGAGTTCGGCGACTGGACCACCAAGCCCTACCCGCACACCCCCGACGCCCCCAAGAACCTGCCGTTCACCCGGCCGTTCAAGAACGTCGGGCCGGACGCGGGCGACCGCGGCGGGTCGGCGACCTTCACGCCGCACTCCTCGCCCTCGACGATCCTCGAACTCGGACCGGATTGGCCCGCGCCGCTCGGCGGCAGTTTCCTGATCTCCCGGTTCGGCAACTACCTCAAGGACCAGAGCGGTTTCGACCTCGTGCAGGCCCGCCTGGACTTCGCCAAGCAGGAGGCGGTCATCACGACGGTCGCCAGCCCGCTCGCCCGGCCGATCTCGATGGTCACCCTGCCCGGTCATCGCGTGCTTATCGCGGAGTATTGCCGGGGTAATTCGCTCGCCGCGGGCACGAGCACGCCGGGGCGCCTGATCATCCTCGAACCGGCGAAGTGATCAGGCTTTCCGCGTGAGGCGGAAACTCCGGTAACTCAGTTCACCGCTCACGGCGTCGCGATGGATGCGCGAGCCGGCCACGCCCGCGAAATCCAACGTCAACCCCTGGAGGAACCTCGGGAAAGCCGCCGCGACCATCGCGCGGTAGCGCGGGGTGTTGAGCTCCATGCCACGGATCACCTCGGGATTGATCAGCCGCATCTCATCCAGCCGCAGCCGCGGTTGCGTCGCCAAAGCCCGGACCCAGCCCTCCGTCTGGCTCGGGTAGCGCAAGTCCGCATGGCGGAAGCGACCGCCGGGTTTCAGGACGCGCGCCACCTCGTCCAGGAAACCGGGGAAGTCCGGGTAGCAATGGGACGCCTCGACGTTGAGGACGACATCGAAGGAGGCATCCGGAAACGGCAACCGTTGCGCATCACCGACGACGAAGCGCAAGCCGGGGACGCGGTGTTCCGCCGCGCAGAACCGGATGCCGGCGGGATTGAGGTCGAGACCCACGTACTCCGCGGGGGCGTAAGTCCGGGACAGGTAGGAGGCGCCGCCGCCGTGACCGCAGCTGACCTCGAGCACGCGGGCCCCGCGCAAGTCCGCCCCGGCGGCGACGTGATGGTAAAGCTGGATGTTCGGGCGATCCGGCTCATCGGCCGCCGTCAGCGGCAAGGCCAGCGGGGGCGACTCCTCATAGGCGTAATTGAGGAAGCGGATGCCCTGCCCGCGGATCCGACGCGTGAAGAACGGGTACCACCAGGCCCAGAGCTGCTGGCGGAGCTTCGGACGGCCGAGAATCTCCTCGAGCAAGCCCATCAGGACCAGACTCCTTGTTCGACCAAGGCCTTGGTCGCGGCCTCCGACCAACCGCGGTTCGCCACCGGGTTCGCGGGACTCGGGTGCGGCACCTTGGCGTAGGTGACCAGCAGCCCATCCAACGCCGCGCGCGCACGCTGCTCGGCGTAACCGCCGACGCCGACGACGGTCGTGACGCCCAGGGACTCGACCATCTGGCGCAGTAACCGATCGCACGCCACGTTCACGGGCGCCATGGCCTCGGCCGGCAGCTCCTCCGGCACGGCGTTGCGACCCAGCTTCGTGTTCTCGAGAAACAGCAGCGGGCAATAGTTATGCACGAGGTGCTCGGCGAAGAAACGGTCCGCCGTCCCGAACCGCTCCCGGAAGAGTCCCCAGAGGCGGCGACCGCTGACTTCGGACCGGTGGCAGGCGAAACCGGTCACCGGCTTGCCGGGATGCTCGCGCTCCGGTCGGCCGACCGGCAGGTCGATGCCGAGCCAGTCCCGCACCGCGGCGACCTCGCCGAACGGCACGCCCGTCTGGGCCATGCCGAAGGGGCCCGGATTCATGCCGAGGAAGAGGACCTTGCGCGCGCCAGCCGCCGCGTGCCGGCGGAGGTAGGCCTCGTGCGGCGCCCAGGCGTAATCCAAGGGCCGGTAGACGTAATCCGCGGGCGCCGGGAACTTCAGCCCGGCCAGGGTCTTCCGTAACGCGAGCGTCGCTTGGATGACGGAATCGGCGGACATGCGCACAGCCAACCGCCGGGCGGGCCGGCGGTCGAGCCGGAAGGCGGGGCGCGGGGTGCGATTTCCCCTTGCGCTTCCGGCGGGGGGGTAAAAAGTCCCCTCCTACTCACGTGAGCAAACCGCAGCCTTGGACTACCAAAGACGCCGAAGAGTACTACGGCTTCAAACGCTGGGGAGGTAACAACTTCTCCGTCGACCCGCAGGGCCACCTGTGCGTCCACCCGAAGGGCGATCACCGCAAGATCCGCATCACCGACATCGTCAAGGAGGTCGAGGCATCCGGCCTCAAGCCGCCGCTGACCATCCGCGTGCAGGACCTGCTCCGTCACCGCGTCACGCAGATCAACGAGGCTTTCCGCAAGGCCATCCACGAGGAACGTTACGACGCCCGGTACCGCGGCGTGTTCCCCATCAAGGTCAACCAGCTGCGCGAGGTGGTCGAGGAGATCCTCGACGCCGGCGAGGAATACGACTTCGGCCTCGAGGCCGGCTCCAAGCCCGAGCTCATCATCGCCCTCGCCCTGCTTGAGAACCGCAAGGCGCTGCTCATCTGCAACGGCTACAAGGACGAGGAATACATCGAGCTCGCGCTCATGGGCCGCCGCCTCGGCAAGCAGACCATCATCGTCGTCGAGCAGCTCTCCGAGATCGACGCGATCATCCGCATCGCCCGCCGCATGGGCGTGCAGCCGCACATCGGCATCCGCGTCAAGCTGACCACCGCCGGCGAGGGCAAGTGGGCCGAGAGCACGGGCGAGAACGCCAAGTTCGGCCTGACCGCCTCCGAGATCGTGGCCGCGGCCGACAAGCTGACCAAGGCGAAGATGAAGGACGCCCTGCGTCTGGTCCACTTCCACATCGGCTCCCAGGTCCCGAACATCGGCACCATCAAGAAGGCCGTGGTCGAGGCCACCCGCTTCTACTGCGAACTCAAGCGCATGGGCTTCCCCATGGGCCTGCTCGACGTGGGCGGCGGCCTGGGCATCGATTACGACGGCAGCCGGTCCGCCTTCGAGTCCTCCATGAACTACAGCATGGAGGTGTACGCCCGCGACGTCGTCGCCAACATCAAGCAGGTCTGCGAGGAGAGCGGGGTCGCCACGCCCGACATCGTCTCCGAGTCCGGCCGCGCCCTCGTGGCGCCCCACTCCATCCTCATCTTCGAGGCGGTCGACCGCATCACCCGCGACGCCCACGGCGATCAGCCGCCCAAGGGCCGGTCCCACGCGATCATCCGGGCTCTCGAGGATATCCGGAAGAACAAGCGCAAGTTCGACCCGCTGGAGCGCTACCATGACGCCAAGCAGAAGCGCGAGGACGCCCACGCCCTCTTCAGCCTCGGCAAGCTCCGCCTGCAGGAACGCGCCCACGCCGACCGCCTCTTCTGGGAGATCTGCCGCCAGATCCGCCTCGACCTGGCGCATACCTCCGACATCCCCGACGACCTCGCCCGCCTCGACGCGATGCTGGCCGAGCAGTACGTCTGCAACTTCTCGGTCTTCCAGTCCCTGCTCGACCACTGGGCCCTGGACCAGCTGTTCCCGATCGCCCCGATCCACCGCCTCAACGAGCGCCCGTCGGTCCAGGCCACGCTGGTCGACATCACCTGCGACTCCGACGGCAAGGTCGACGAGTTCATCGACCTCGAGGACGTCCGCCGCACGCTCGCCGTGCACCCCCTCAAGGAAGGCCAGCCCTACTACATCGGCGCCTTCATGGTCGGCGCCTACCAGGACATCATGGGCGACCTGCACAACCTCTTCGGCCGCGTCAACGAGGCCCACGTCTTCCTGGAGGACGACGAGGAGGACGGCTTCTACATCGAGGAGAGCATCCCGGGCTACTCCGTGGAGCGCATCCTCGGCATGATCCAGTACAACTCCGAGGACCTGTGCCGCATGCTCAAGCGCCAGGTCGACAAGGCGACCAAGGCCGACTCCGTCCGTCCCCGCGAGGGCGTGGCGATGGTCGACCTCTACGAGCGCCTGATCCGCGGCCGCACGTACCTGATCCCGCACCGCGAGGAGAAGGCCAGCCTCCGCAAGGTCGGCGGCAAGCCGGGCCGGGGCTGAACCGGGCTCAGACCAGGATCAGCTTCTGGCGCTTCAGCTCCTCGAGGGTGAGCGCCGGGGCTTCGCGGAGGTTCTCGTAGGAATCCACGTGCGCCAGCCACGCCCAGTGGTCGCCGCAATCCAGGCGCTCGAGGAAACGGAGCCGCAGGGTGGCGATCGCCCCCTTGATCTTGTACAACCCGTCGCCGACATGCTCGACCTGCGAGCCGAGCTGGGCGACCTTGTCGACGTTGTGCCCGGATTTCTTGCCGAGCAGCTTGATGTGGTTCGCCTGGTCCTGGGCGAGGTAATTGAGCAGGCCGATCGGGTTGGCTTCCAGGTTCGCGAGGGTCTTCGTATCCTTGTAGACGCCGACGATGAAGCGCTTGGGCTTCATCGCGATCGGCGTGACGTAACTGCAGATGTTGAAGTTGCCCTTGCCGCCGGCGGTCGTCGCCAGGCTATAGATCGGACCGTCGACGCGGTTCCAGGGTTTGACGCGGATGCCGGGCATACGTTGGTAATTAATGTACACTAACCGCCCGCAGGGCAAACGGTTCCCGCTTTTCCGTTTGCGCTGTCCAATGGAGCGAAATCCGCCTTGAATGAAGCGGCGGCGCGCATGACGACACCGCCGAACGCGACTTCCTCCACACTATGCCAACCATAGCCCTCCATGGTTTCACCGGCGAAGGGGCCGACTTCGCCGAGCTGCGCTCGCGACTGCCGGCGGGCGCCGACTTCATCGCGCCGGACTTGCCCGGCCATGGCGACCGCCGCGCGCTCCGCAAGCCCGAGGATTACTCGCTCGCGGCCCATCTGCAGATCGTCGATGCGGCGGTCGGTGCGCAGGATGAGGTGACGCTGCTGGGGTATTCGATGGGCGGACGGATCGCGCTGCATTGGGCGCTCCAGCATCCCGGACGCTGGCGGCGCCTCGTCCTGATCGGCGCAAGCCCGGGCTTGGTCACCGCGGCCGAACGCGAGGAACGCCGGTTGGCGGACGCCGCCTTGGCGACCTTCCTGCGCACGCAGGGGCTCGCCGCCTTCTACAAGTATTGGCACCACCAGCCGATGCTGCGGACGTTCCTCCAAACCGCCTCGCCCGCCCGCGACGCCTTGCTGACCCGACGCAACGCCAATGAGCCGGAGTCGCTGGCGCTGAGCCTGGAGTCGGTCGGGACGGGCTCCCTGCCCTCGCTCTGGGACCGCTTGGGCGAGCTGCGTGGAGCCGTCGACCTGATCACCGGCGAAGGCGACCCTAAGTTCACCGAGGTCGCCCGCCGCATGGGCGAGAAAATCCCCCGTGCCCGGCTGAGCGTCGTCGAAGGGGCCGGCCACGCCGTCCACTTGGAGCGCCCCGGCGACATCGCGACCCTGCTGGGAGCCTAAGGGACCGGCCCGGGGGGGCAGGCTCAGGTGGCCCAATCAACCCACCAAATAGCCTGAAACCGCGATTTAGGGCCAAAAAGGCCGTTCTTGACAGTGAACAAAGATTCATCGAACATCCGTTCACCATGGAAGCACTCACCAAGAAGCAGCAGGCCATCCTTGATTACATGAAGGGGCACGTGTCCCAGCACTCCTACTGGCCGAGCATCCGGGATATCCAGGCGAAGTTCCGCTTCGCCAGCACGAACGCCGTCTTCGGCCATCTGCAGGCCTTGGAGCGCAAGGGCGTCCTCCAGCGCATCCCCGGCGCCGCCCGCGCCTACAAGATCGCCCCCGAGGTCGTCCCCGACCTATCCGAGACGGTGATCACCTACGAGGGCCCGGGCGACAACGTGCTCGTGATGGATGCGGTGCCGTTCCTGGGCGCGATCCCCGCCGGCTTCCCCGACTACACCGAGTCCTCCGGCGTCGTCGCCAGCATGCAGGCTCCCCTGCCCCCCGGCGCCCGTCGTCGTCAGCCCGAGTCCTTCGCGCTCCGAGTCCGCGGCGACTCGATGATCGACGCCGACATCAACGACGGCGACACGGTGATCGTCGAGCCCGGCACCCCGAAGCATGGCGACATCGTGGCGGCCTTGATCGATGGCGAGACGACGCTCAAGCGGCTCATCAAGCAAGGGAGCAAAGTCTACCTGAAGTCGGAGAACCCCAATTACCCCAACCTCATCCCGGTGAGCTCGCTGGTCATCCAGGGCATCGCGAAGCAAGTGGTGAAGGCGATCTGACCCCACCCACCGGCCATCGCCCCGACACCCTCGGTCCGCCGAGGGTATTTTGTTTCAGAGCCCCCAGCCCTTGAGGGTCTCGTCGATCGCCTGCCCCATGATCTCATAACCCTTGTCGGTCGGGTGGAGGAAATCGGACATGATGCCCTTGGAGATCCTGCCCCCGGGCCCGACATAACGGTCGGACAGGTCGATGTACTTGTCGGCCAGCTGGGCGACGCGCGTCTTCAGCAGGGCGTTCGCGTCGGCGGCCTTGTTCCGCAGTTCATTCGGGGTTTCGCCCCGCGGCAGGATACCCAGGAGCAGCAGCTTAGCCCCGGGCGAACGACGCCGAATCTCCAGGCAAACCTCCTCGATGCCGTCGACGGTCTCGGCGACCGAATTCGTCTGGAAATTATTGGTGCCGATCAGCACGACGTAGGCCTTGGGCTTGAGTCCCGCGACCTCGCCATGGCGCAGGCGCCAGAGGACATTTTCGGTGCGGTCCCAGCCGAAGCCGAGGTTGATGGGCTTATGCGGAGCGATGAACTTCTCCCAGGAGGCGGCGCCCGCGACGCGCGCCGTCTTCGGTTCGCCACCCCAGAAATGGGTGATCGAATCGCCGACCAGCACGACCTGCGCGGTATTCGCGCCGGGCTTGTTCAGCTCGAGGATGGCATTGTGCCGCTCCACCCAATCGTAGACCCGGTGGTCCCGATTCTGGGTCACCGGAGTCTCCGCCGAGTTGAAAAGGTCGGACGAGGGGTTGGGCACGACCTTGGTCAGGACGGCACCCACGCGCTTGGGACCGTCGAAGGCGGCCGCCTTGATCGTGCCGCCCTGCGGCAATTCGACGGGAGCGAGGTAGACACCCGCCGTGAAGTCCGGGTCGCGGCCATCCAGGGTATAGCGGAGCAGCGTCTCCCCTTTCGTCTTGAACAACGTCACGACGTGGGACGAGCCATTGACGTCGACTTCGAGCGCCCGGCCAGCCGTGCCGGCGAGGAGTAAGACCAAGGTCAGGAGGACGCCGGGGGGTGCTTGCATACCGCCAACCTACGCCCGGTGCGGAAAGGGACAAGCCCCCTTTGAATCCCCGCGGGCTATGGCCCCGGAGAGTTCGACGGCTGACCGGCCGCAGCCCCCGCGCGAGCATCGAGCGGGAGACTTCGCTTGGCCCCGGATTGACCGCAGATCAGGAACGCCGCAGGACCAGCAGGACGTCCGAATAGGCCAGGTCGACCTTGCGGGTCGACGCCAGGTCGTAATGGAAGTCATGGCAGGCGACCAACCGCAAGGTCGGCACCTTGGCGAGGAGGGAGCGCAGCTCGGACGGGGAGTACGTCCGGAAGTCCCAGACGGTCTCCTCGACGCGCGTCCGGCCCTTCTCCGTGATGCGCATGCGGGTCCGCATGGCTTCGGTGCGGGTCCGGCGGTCCGCCGGGGCCGACCAGGTGTCGCTGACCACGCGGATGCCGGGCTTCCGGCCGATCCAGCGCTCATGGTCGGGCGGGCTGTTCTTGTAATCGGTCAGGTGCAGCCCAAGCAGCAGCAGTCCGCCCGGACGCAGGGCGGCGGCCATGCGACGCAGCGAGCCAGCGGCGCCGGCCTCGCTGTCGATGTATTTGAACGTGCTGACGAAGCAGTGGGCCACGTCGTAACGGGCGCCCGGGGGGACCCGGAAGTCCTGCAGACGGTCGCGCCACACCCTGCCCTTCAGCCCCTTGGCCTTGAGGCGGTCCTTGGCGAAGGCGATCTGGTGCTTATTCAGGTCGAACCCGTGGACGACGTGGCCGCGGGCGGCCAACGATTCGAGCAGCCGGCCGGAACCGCAGGCCGGCTCGAGCACGCGCATCGGAGCGTCCAACTTCGGGCCATGCCGCCGCATGATGCCTTCGATGAAACGCGTCTCCTTCTTCGTGTAATCCGCATAGACCATGTCGTAGTACAACGGCGAGTCGTACCAGGCGGTGGCGGATTGTTTGGAAGAGGACAGGGAGATTAGGGGTTAGCGGTTAGGGGTTGGCGGTTAGAGAAGATAAAAAAGCGGGCTACAAGGGGGGCCGCGGCAAAGGATGGGTCAGGATTATCTCCCAACCGCCAACCGCTAACCGCCAACCCCCAACACCTTCTACTGATAAATCTCCCCGCCCTTCTCGCGGAACTCCTTGGACTTCGCCTCCATGCCCTTGGCCAGCGCCTCGGTCTCGGAGACGCCCTGGGCGTCGGCGAACTTGCGGATATCGTCCGAGATGCGCATCGAGCAGAAGTTCGGGCCGCACATGGAGCAGAAGTGCGCGGTCTTGGCGGACTCCTGCGGGAGGGTCTCGTCGTGGTATTCCTGGGCGCGCTCCGGGTCGAGGGCCAGGGCGAACTGATCGGGCCAGCGGAACTCGAAACGGGCCTTGGAGAGCGCGTTGTCCCGGATCTGGGCGGCGGGATGGCCCTTGGCGAGGTCGGCGGCGTGCGCGGCGATCTTGTAGGCGATGACGCCCTCGCGGACGTCGTTCTTGTTCGGCAGGCCGAGGTGCTCCTTGGGCGTGACGTAGCAGAGCATCGCGGTGCCGTACCAGCCGATCATCGCGGCGCCGATGGCGGAGGTGATGTGGTCGTACCCCGGGGCGATGTCGGTGGTGAGGGGTCCGAGCGTGTAGAACGGAGCCTCGTGGCACCACTCCAGCTGCTTGTCCATGTTCTCCTTGATCATGTGCATGGGCACGTGGCCGGGGCCTTCGTTCATGACCTGCACGCCGCGCTCCCAGGCGCGGGTGGTCAGCTCGCCCTGGGTCTTCAGTTCGGCGAACTGCGCCTCGTCGTTGGCGTCGGCGATCGAACCGGGCCGGAGGCCGTCGCCGATCGAGAAGCTGACGTCGTAGGCGGCCATGATGTCGCAGATGTCGTCCCAGTGCGTGTACAGGAAGTTCTCCTTGTGGTGCGAGAGGCACCACTTCGCCATGATCGAACCGCCGCGCGAGACGATGCCGGTGACGCGCCGGGCGGTCAGCGGGATGTAGGCCAGGCGGACGCCGGCGTGGATCGTGAAGTAGTCGACGCCCTGCTCGGCCTGCTCGATGAGCGTGTCGCGGAAGATCTCCCAGGTCAGGTCCTCGGCTCGGCCATTGACCTTCTCGAGGGCCTGGTAGATCGGCACCGTGCCGACGGGCACCGGACAATTGCGCAGGATCCACTCGCGGGTCTGGTGGATGTTCTTGCCCGTGGAAAGGTCCATCAGGGTGTCGCCACCCCACTTGATGGACCAGCGCATCTTCTCGACCTCCTCCTCGATGGAGGAAGCCACCGCCGAGTTGCCGATGTTGGTGTTGATCTTCACCAGGAAGTTGCGGCCGATGATCATCGGCTCGAGCTCGGGGTGGTTGATGTTGGCCGGGATGATGGCGCGGCCGCGGGCGACCTCGGAGCGGACGAACTCGGGGGTGATGACCTTCGGGATGGCCGCGCCGAAGGACTCGCCCTTGTGCTGGAAGGTCAGGTCATGGCGGCGGGTCGAATCCGCCTGGTCGGCCGCCAG
>JACCDT011566825.1_pt1 | contig 34780 bp, 32 predicted proteins | sample 7446291 | NCBI WGS metagenome assembly JACCDT01 (sample SAMN15323446, study PRJNA562643) | freshwater metagenome | isolation source: river surface water | place: USA:Blue River Watershed | collected 2017-08-17
GCTAAAGTCGATGCGCAGATTCATCAAGAGAAAAGACAAAACGCAGAGCAGATGATTGCTCAAGATCCATTTATTCAGCAATTAGAAAAAGAGTTTGGAGCCAAAGTCGTTGGTGGTTCTGTGAAGCCTCTTTGATTGCCAAATTTAACAATATTAGATACGAGGAAATAAAGCGATGATGAAAGGTGGCCTTGCTGGTTTGATGAAACAAGCCCAGCAGATGCAAGAGAAGATGAAGCTAGCGCAAGAGCAATTGGCTGCGCTAGAAGTCACTGGCCAAGCTGCCGGTGGTTTGGTTAAAGTCACCATCTCTGGCAAACACGAAATGAAACGCGTGCAGATCGATCCAGGCGCAATGGATGATCGCGAAATGCTCGAAGACTTATTAGTCACTGCCTATACAGAAGCATTCAAACAAGTAGAGGCGGCTAATGCACAAGTCATGTCCGGTGCAACCGCTGGTATGCCAATGCCTCCTGGCTTTAAATTACCGTTTTAATCATTAGCAAAAAACTGTTTATTTAATGGCACGTCAAGAAGCCCCACAAGATGCCCTCGGTCGATTGATTGAGGCATTGCGTGTATTGCCTGGCGTAGGACCAAAGTCAGCGCAACGCATGGCTTTCTACCTACTGCAACATGATCGCAATGGCGCAGCCGTATTAGCCCAGTCATTAGGTGAGGCTGTAGAAACAGTGGGTCACTGTGCCCGTTGCAATACCTTCTCCGAAACCCAAATCTGTGCAACTTGTAATGATGATCGTCGTGATCCATCTTTACTGTGCATTGTGGAAACACCAGCCGACCAAGTGATGGTCGAGCAGACTCTCAGCTTCAAAGGCAATTACTTTGTATTAATGGGCCGCATCTCACCACTCGATGGCATGGGTCCCAATGAAATCCACTTCGATCGATTGCTCAATCGTATTGAATCTCCAGATACTGGAGTGCCAGTCAGAGAAGTTGTTCTGGCAACCAACTTCACCAGTGAAGGTGAGGCCACAGCTCACTACATTGGTGAAGTACTCAAATCCAAAGGTATTAAAGTCACCAGAATCGCCAGAGGTATTCCGGTGGGTGGTGAGCTGGAGTATGTGGATGCAGGCACATTAGCCAGAGCGCTGATGGATCGAAGATAAATGAGGCTTTGACCACACTAATTTCAGTAATTACGGGGCCTTGAGCCCCTTTTTTATTCCTAAGGAAATGGTATAATGTAGTCACAATGAGACTACAATTAATTTCTAAATCTATTAAACTAGGGCACTTATGACTATTGCCGATACCTATGTGCGTGCCAGGATTGACATGGCAACCAAGAACAAGGCCTCAGATGCACTTGAGGCGATGGGTTTGTCTATCTCCGATGTCATTCGAATGCTGATGTTGAGGATTGCTGATGAGCGCCAACTTCCATTTGCTGTGAAGGTGCCAAATGCAACAACACGAAAAGCAATGGCAGAATTGGAGTCGGGGAAGGGTAAGCGTTTTAAATCAAGCAAGGATTTAATGGCGGACCTGCATGCGGGAGATTGAAAAATCATCAGCATTTAAAAAAGACTTTAAACGTATCTATGCAAACCCAATTCATCGCAAGGATATTGAGCGCCTATTACTGACGGCAATTGATTTGCTGTTAGTTGATGCAGATTTACCCAAGAGACTCCGTGACCATGGGCTTATTGGTGATTGGCATGGTCATCGTGAATGCCACATCAAGCCCGATGTATTACTAATTTATAAAAAACCGGATCTCAAAATATTGCGTCTCGCAAGGTTGGGCTCACATAGTGATTTATTTATTTGACCCTAATTGACGATCGCTGAGATTGTTTCGTCACTAAATCGACATAAATTCTAGGTAAATTACCCCTTTTTGGGGATAATTTGGCCTGCACTCCAGTTGAGCTTCAATCTCACGCCGTGCCTATCTGAGTTGTCTTGTTTGTTACCCCGGTAGATCTGGCTCATTAGCCATTGATGCTAAGTATTGTGAAATTGTGAATGACCCACAAATCCTATCTTCTCCTGTTGAGCTTGTTTACTGCCATTTGCAGCACGACTGCGCTCGCTCAAAAAGCAGGCTCAGGCTCGGATCAAGTTGCGAGCTTTGCCTCGCCGATTGATGATCTACCAACCGAGGGAAGTTTGTGGGGCATGCCTGTAAATCTTCACGGTCAAACCACTTACATTAATCAGCGTTACAACAATTTCACATCCTCATACGCTGGCGAAAATAGTTTGAGCGCTCAGAAGTCGATGAGCTACACCTGGTCTGGCACGCTATTCATGGGCGCACGAATTGCACCCAATACCGATGTCTATTTCAATCCAGAAGTTGTATCCGGTATTCCATTCTCCGATCTAGCAGGTTTAGGCGGATTTACCAACGGTGAAGCTACTAAAGCCAATGGCGTACAAGCCAAGTTTTATTCTGCCCGTGCTTTTGTACGTCAAACGATCAATCAAGAAGGCGATAAAGTCGTTCTTGAGAATGAAGCTAATCAAATTACTCAAACAGTGAGTAGCAACCGCGTTGTGCTCACTGGCGGCCAGTTCTCTACGCTCGATATTTTTGACGATAGCCGATACGCTAAAGACCCCCGCATTCAGTTCATGAACTGGGGCAATATGACCTACTTGGCATATGATTATGCAGCCGACGCACGTGGCTACAGCTGGGGCTTGGCAGGGGAGTGGTATCTCGATAACTGGGTAATGCGCGCCTCACGCATGCTCGCACCGAAATCCCCCAATGGCCGTGATCTCAATTGGCAAATCTTTAATACTTACGGCGATCAAGTCGAGGTAGAGCGTCAGCACAATATTGCCGATCTGCCTGGTAAGGTCAGCGTTTTGGCTTATCGCAACAAAATGATGTTGGCTAGGTTCTCTGACGCTACCAATTACATTGATCAGGACCCAAATGCTCGCCAAGGCACTCAAGCGATTAATAACGTCCGCAACAATATGCAGATCAAAACCGGTATTGGTATTCATGGTGAGCAAGCTCTAACAAAGGATCTTGGTATTTATGGCCGGGCCTTTACTTCCGATGGCCACACAGAGACCATGTCTTTTACTGAAGCTGATAATTCACTATCAGTTGGTTTGGGTATGAATGGCACAAGTTGGAAGCGCCCCAATGACAGCATTGGAATCTCGATGATGCAAAACGGCTTGTCGAGCTATCGCCGTTCTTACCTGCAGGCAGGCGGCGTTTCTTACTTTATTGGCGACTACGCTAGCCCAAGCCAGACGATTTCCTACTCACCGGAGCGGATCGGCGAGGTTTATTACAACGCCACCGTGATCAAGAACGTTTTGGCCGGCTTGAACTTTCAGCACATCATCAACCCAGCCTATAACTCTGCTCGTGGACCGGTAAATATCCTGTCTTTTAGGGTGCATGCTGAATTCTAGGTTCTAGAAACCGGGTTAATTTAATTATTGTCTTTAGAATCAATAAGATACAAAACCTCAATTAATAGACTTTTAGGCATTCCCCCCTATAATCTTCAAAACCCCCAGTAAATGTAGGGAAATCTACCTCTGGGGCTATAAAAACAGCATTAGTACAGATTTAGAGGCAGCCGATTTGATTCACGGCCAGGTTAAAACTAGCGAACCGATTGTTGCAAGAGCAAACCCCTTAATGTGGATGGCTCGTGCTTTTGCCCCTCTGTTTTTTGTGAGCATTGTTTTTGCACAAACATCCCCCGCAAATACCGCAATTCCGGCTAGCGTGACCGTGCAGACAAATGAATCTAAAGAAGTTCTATCTGCACCCCCACTAGTGAGCAACGCAAGCAGTGCTTCGAATGCTCCAAACGTAGCCAATGCCACGTCCTTGTTTGCGCCAATAAGCCAAAACAATACACCGAAGATCTATACCAAGGGTGTGCCGTCTGGTCCCACAGAAATGGATTTACGCCAGCTTTGGAATGAGCTCAAACTCAATAACCCGCAGCTGTCTTCATTGCGTGAGTCGTATTTGTCTGCGAAAGCAACGGTGCCTCAGATTAATGCTCCAGCCAATCCTCAAGTAGGTTTAGTGTGGTCGGGTATGCCAGCGAATTCACCGCTGGGATTGGGTGGTGCTAATGCGCCTTCCCCGCAGTACCCCAATGGCATCAGTAGCAATAACTCCATTTCTATTGCGCAGCCGTTTCAGTTTCCAGGAAAGAAAAGCTTGGCATCGGACATTGCCAACACCAATGCTGAGGCTTTATTAGCGCAAAGCGAATCAACCTACTTACAGTTGGGCGCACAGTTATCGACCTTGTACTACACCGCCTTAGCATCACAAAAGCAGTTACAGGTTCTGAAAGAATCGGTGATGCGTTTGGAAATGATTAAGAACGTCGCTAAAGCACGCTACGCAAATAATGCTGCCGCTTATGTTGAGTATCTCAACGCGCAAGTAGCGCAAAGCGCAGCACAAGCCGATCAATTTAATGTCGAGCGTCAGCTATCAGTCGCTCTAAACAATATCAATACTTTGGTAGGTCGCCACTCGAGAGAAAAGCTGGTCTTGCGCGGTGATGTGCGCCGCGCTATCAATAGCGTACCCACTTTGCTGGAGTTGGAGGACTATGCTGAAAATAGTCATCCCTCACTAAAGAGTTCGGCATTGCAACTAGAGGCTGCTCGCAAAGGCGTGGATCTAGCCAAGAAAGCTTACCTACCTGATTTCCAAGTGGTTGGCTCTTCATTTACGCCGCGTGGTCCATTCTCGGCTAATAACGGTGCGATGTTCTATCAGCTTGAGTTGGACCTCATCATTCCTCTGTACTTCTTTACTAAGGAGAGGTATGGAGTAGAGCAGGCGCAGCGCAGTCAGGCGGCAGCTGAAGCTGGCAATATCTCCAATCGTCAACAAATTGTGTTGGCGGTTAATAGTGCTTATGCTACATATGAGCAGGCCAAGAGTCAGGCGCAATTTTTAAAAGAGCGCCAAGTACCCCAAGCAGATGCCGCCTATAAGGTCGGTCTGACTCAGTACTCCAATAATGGTCAAGGATTTAATGATTTGCTGACAGCGCAAACCCAACTGCGTAGCCTCGAAGTTCAACTAGCGCTCGCGGAGAGTAATCTGCTGCAAGCGCAAGCGGTATTGCTGGTCACGTCTGGCAAAGAACCTTTTTAAGGAGCAGTGTTGAAAGACAAAATTCTTTCTTTTTTAAAACAGCTTGCCATTAAAGCAAAACCCATCTTTGATAAGGTCTTGCACTTTGGCGGCCATCGACTGCATCTGGCGCTTGCGAGTGTTGCTGGTCTGTATTGGAATCTGAGCCCCCAAAATCGTCACCGTATGCGTTTGGCCGCATTTGCCTTTGCCATTCTGTCAGTGGGCATTGTTGTTGGTCGCATTAGCAATGTGAACCGCAATGTCAAAATCGAAGCTTCGGACAAGGCCCTCAAAGTAGAGAAGAGCGGCATCCTGGAATTAAAACTTCCCGGCATCAAACTCAATCCAGATATTTATATTTTCCAAACTGCAGAAAAAGTGCAGGTACCAGTCGATATCAAAGTGCCGGGCCGTTTAGCATTTAATGCTGAAAAATCCAAGGTGTTATCAGCGCGTGCACCTGGACGTGTAGAGCGCATCTATGCGTTTGATGGTGCAGAAGTCAATGTTGGCTCCCCGATAGTGGAACTCTATAGCCCTGAATTTCTGTCTGCCCAACAAGAGTATTTGCTCTCCTCAAAAACAGCTAAAGTGTTGGAGACAAGTAAGACCATGAGCGATTTGCTAGGAGATGCCCGCATCACCCAACAAGCTGCCGCAAACCGGATGCGTAATCTCGGTGCTGGCGATGGCGATATCAAGGCAATCGAAACTACCGGCAAAACCCAAAACAACTTAGTAATGCGTTCCCCATTAAAAGGGGTGGTGGTCAAGCGTAACGTAGAACCAGGCTCCGCCGTGAACTCAGGTGACGTCATTGCCACTTTGGCGGATCCAAAGCAACTCTGGTTCTTGGGTAATGTATTTGAGCAGGACTTACGCTTGATCAAGCCGGGCCAAAAAATGGTTCTGCATGTCGAGGCTTATCCGGATAAAGAGTTTGTGGCTTATGCAAACTATATTGCCCCGACAATTGATCCGCAAACCCGCGCCTTATTGGTTCGTGCCGAGATCGAAAATAACGACGATCTCCTACGCCCTGATATGTATGCATCCGCCAAACTAACCACCGGTATGGCCGATGCTATCGTGGTACCGCAAACCGCAGTAGTGCGCATACGCGAGATGCGTTATGTGATAATCAAGGTAGGTGATGAGGCCTATCGTCGTCTTCCTGTTAAAGGCTATGACCTCAATAGCAAAACATTTGCGATCACCGAGGGCGTTGAGCCTGGGGCGTATATTTTGGCTGAAGGCGCTGTCTTGTTAAACGATCGATTCGCTAAGCAGGAAGACTAAGTGAGCGCATTTACTTCCTTTATTCGGGGCGTACTTGAGAAGCGGGTGCTGGTCATCGTTGGCTCGATCGTGCTCCTTGGCTTGGGGATGTTTAGTCTTTCTAAGTTACCAATCCAGCCATATCCTGGTGTAGCGCCATTAACGATTCAGGCGATTTCTCAATGGCCTGGCAGAAGTACTACTGAAGTAGAGCAGCAAGTCACCATCCCGGTAGAAAATGCCTTAGCTGGTATCCCAGGGCTTCAAGCCTTCCGCTCAGTATCCTTATTTGGCTTGTCTGTTGTAACGCTCAAGTTCAATGACACAACAGATCCTTTTAAAGCGCGCCAAACATTGATTACCAGTTTGGCTAACGTGAGTTTTCCGCCTGGGGTCGCCTCTAGTATTAGCCCTGACTCGGATGCGACAGGCGAGATTATGCGTTATGAAGTGAAGTCAGATTACGCTTCATCGACCCAATTAAAAACATTGCAGAACTATGAGATCTATAAAGAGCTCAAGCAAACCCCAGGTGTAGCCGATGTGTCTTCATTTGGCGGCAAGGTTCGCCAGTACCAAGTCATTGTTAGTCCAGAAAGTCTGCAATCGAAGGGTGTCACGGTTAATGAGCTGATTGCGGCCTTAACTAACGCCAATAGCAATACTGGCGGCGGACTATTGCCTAGTGGCGAGCAGCAGTTTGTAGTGCGTGGTGTAGGCCTATTAAAAAATATTGATGACATCAAGCGGGTAGTGGTGTCTATTCATAATGGAGTGCCGATTCGGATTGGTGATGTAGCGCGTGTGGAGATTGGTAATGCGCCGCGTTTAGGTATGTTCCAGTTCAATGACAACCCAGACTCAGTGGAAGGTATTGTTTACCTGCGCCGTGGTGAGAATGCTACTGAAGTACTGGCCAGAGTTCGCAATACCGTTGAAAACATCAACAAACAAATCTTGCCACCTGGAATCGAGGTAAAGCCTTTCTATGATCGCCAAGTCTTGCTAGACATCACGATCGGCACGGTGAAGCACACGCTATTCTTCGGCATCTCATTAGTGCTTGCAGTACTCTTTTTCTTCTTGGGCAATTTGCGTGCTGCAGCAGTAGTGGCCGCAGTGATTCCTTTAGCGCTGTGTGTATCGTTTATTCAGATGCATTTATGGAGCGTGCCGGCTAATCTGATTTCTTTGGGCGCAATTGACTTCGGCGTGATCGTGGATTCTGCAGTGATTCTGACGGAGAACGTCATGCGTCATCTGGAAGAAGGTGGCAAGCGCCTCAATCAAAGCATTATCTTGGCGACGAGTGAAGTGCAGCGCGCCATGATTTATTCCACTGGCATTATTATTGTTGCTTATTCCCCATTATTTTTTATGGGCGGAGTTGAAGGCATTATCTTCAAGCCAATGGCATTCACCATGGGCTTTGCTTTGATTGCCGCCATGATTCTGAGCTTAACTTTCTTACCTGCCATGATCTCTTTGGTCTTTGGTGAGAACTTGCACCACAAGCCGCCTGGATTTATCACCAAACTTTTGGATGGCTATAAGCCGCTGCTCAGAAAGTGGATGGATCGCCCATTAACAGTAGTTTCAGTGGCGGTATTTGTATTAGGACTGACTTTATTAAGCATTACCCGCCTGGGCACTGCTTTCTTGCCAACCCTAGAAGAGAACAATATTTGGCTGCGAGTGACTTTGCCAAATACGGTGGATTTGGATTACTCGGTCAAGATAGCCAATCAGTTGCGCGAGACTTTCTTAAGGCAACCCGAGATTGACAAAGTGGCTGCCCAGATTGGTCGTCCGGATGATGGTACAGACTCCACCGGCGTATTTAACCAAGAGTACGGGCTCTATTTAAAGAGTCCAGATAAGATGCCAAGCGGCTCTAGCAAGAAAGAGTTAATTGCCCATCTTGAGCAAGAGCTCAACAAGATTCCCGGTGTGACTTACAGTTTCTCGCAATACATTCAGGACAACGTGAATGAAGCACTCTCTGGCGTCAAGGGTGAGAACTCCGTCAAGATTTACGGCACAGACTTAGAGGTCTTGGATCAAAAAGCCCATGAGGTAATTGAGCAACTCAAAAAAGTACGGGGTGTAGCGGACGAAGGCATCCTTAAGGAATTAGGTCAGCCGACTTTAAATATTCAGATTGATCGAGAACGTGCTGCGCGTTACGGCATTAATGTAAATGACATCCAGACAGTAGTTGCCAACGCCATTGGTGGCGCTGCGGTGACCAATCATCTCGAAGATGAAAAAACTTTCGGCATAGCCATTGGCCTAAACGAAGGTAGTCGCAACGATATTGCTGATATTGGACACCTATTAGTAGATTCGCCTAATAGTGCAGCTATTCCTTTATCGATGGTGGCAACAGTTCAATTAAGCGATGGCCCATTCTTCATCTATCGTGAAGCTGGTAAACGTTACATCGCTATTAAGTTCAGCGTACGTAACCGCGATTTGGGTAGTGCTGTAGAGGATGCGCAATTCTTGGTGGAGAAGAACATCACCTTGCCACCAAACTACTCGATTAGTTGGGATGGTCAATTCAATCAAATGAAGCAAGCTCAGAAAAAACTCATGCTGATCGTGCCTTTGGCATTACTGGGCATCTTCTTGTTACTTGTGAGTGCTTTTGGTAATTTCCGGGATGCGGTAATTGTGATGATCAACGTACCGTTTGCAGCGATTGGCGGCGTGATTGCTCTGCATCTCGCAGGCGAGACCTTAAGCATCTCCGCCTTCTTTGGATTCTTATCTTTATTTGGTATTGCCATTCAGGACGGTGTGATTCTGATCTCCTTTATTAACAAGACGGCGGCTACCGAGCATGGTGAGATGAAAGATGTCATGGTGGAGGGCGCCTCCTTGCGAGTGCGCCCGGTACTCATGACGGCAGCGCTTTCTGGCCTGGGACTCTTACCAGCCGCTTTATCTCACTCGATTGGCTCTGAGGCACAACGTCCTTTAGCCCTAGTGATTGTGGGTGGTATGGTGACAACGACTATTTTGACCCTCTTAGTATTACCAGTAATATATGGATGGTTCCGAGGTCGCACACTAACCCAGATGGCAAAAGCCTAGGGCTACTAAGAAGGCATTGATATTCATGAGTGAAAATACAAAACAGCCGCACATTCTCATTTCAAATGATGACGGCTACCTTGCCCCCGGTCTTTTGGCCTTGGTTAATGCTATTCGTCCATTGGGGCGAGTAACAGTCATTGCCCCTGAGCAAAATCATAGTGGCGCCTCCAATTCTTTAACGCTTTCACGACCACTATCGATTCATCGTGTGGCTGGTGGCGAGCGTGATGGTTTTCTATTTATTAACGGCACTCCAACTGACTGCGTCCATATTGCGATGACAGGTTTCTTGGATGAAAAACCGGATCTCGTGGTCTCTGGTATTAATCAAGGCGAGAACATGGGCGAGGATACTTTGTACTCTGGCACCGTTGCCGCTGCAGTGGAAGGTGTGATGTTTGGAGTTCCTGGCATTGCCTTTTCACAGATTGATAAGGGTTGGAATCGCATCGAGGATGCGGCCAAAGCTGCGCACGATATCGTCGCGCAGATGTTGGCATCCAAGTTGGCTCACACTGAAGGTGCCGCTACATTACTCAATGTCAACATCCCCAATCGTCCTTACGCTGATTTATCTCGTTGGCGTGTAACCCGTTTGGGTAATCGCCATCACTCCCAGCCGGTAGTAGTTCAAAAAAGCCCACGTGGTGATGACATATATTGGATTGGAGCGGCAGGGCATGCAAAAGATAGCTCTGAAGGCACAGACTTTCATGCAATTGATGAGGGATGCATCTCGATCACACCAATGCAATTGGATCTAACCCATCATGCTCGCTTAGCTAGCATGCGCGCTAATGGCTGGACGCGCGGTTGAGACCAGCAGCGGAGCGTAATGCTGGCCATCGGCAAGCCTTAGCTGCGAAAGTGCTCGCAGCTGGGGTTAAGCACGGTAAAACATTGGAAGCTATTGCTACCGTTCCCCGTCATGCATTTATGGATGCAGGGATGCATCCTCAGGCTTATGAAGATACTGCTTTACCGATTGGGCATTCACAAACGATTTCCAAACCATCGGTAGTGGCGCGCATGATCGAGCTTTTGCACAAGCCCAAACAGACCTTGGGAAAAGTATTGGAAATCGGTACTGGCTGCGGATACCAGGCGGCAGTGCTCAGCTTGCTATCGGATGAGGTGTATTCAATTGAGCGAATTCGTCCATTGCACGACATGGCTAGAGAGAAACTCCGCCCATTTCGAATTAAGAACCTGCGCCTGATCTATGGGGATGGCATCTTGGGTCTACCGCAGGCTGCCCCATTTGATGGAATTATTCTGGCGGCTGCAGGTTTGGGGATTCCGGATGCTTTATTGGATCAATTGGCTATTGGCGGGCGACTGGTGGCTCCGGTTGCCAAGAATGAGAAAGAGCAGCAATTGATCATGGTTGAGCGGATGAGCTCCCAGCGCTATCAAAGGACCGTTCTGGACGAGGTCTTTTTTGTCCCCTTACAATCAGGGGTAGTATGAAAATCCCTATGAATCTCCTGTCTAAATACCTCCTATTGCTAGTCGCCATGACTTCCTTGGTGCTCAATGTGGGTTGCTCAACTACCCCAAGAGCGAAGCCAGCGAATGTGGTTGATCGCAGTGGTGGCGGTAATGAGCCAACTCCTCCGGGCTACTATCGCGTCAAGCGTGGTGATACTTTGGCGCGGATTGCATTGGATAACGGGCAGTCTCCACGGGATCTAGCGCAGTGGAACAATATGGCGAACCCCAACCAGATTGAAGTAGGGGATCTCATTTTGGTAAAGCCACCAGCCAACAGCAAGATGACTGTTAAGCCCATTCCGAAAACCGCTGGCGACACTCCAAAAGCCGATGCGGCAAAAGTAGATACTCCTAAAGAAGGTCCTAAAGAAATCGTTGCCGAGCCTGGTATTCGTTTGTCATGGCCAGCCAAGGGCAAGGTTAGCGAAGATTTCAGTGAAAAGACTAAAGGAATCGATATCGCTGGCAAGCTAGGCGAGCCCATTACCGCAGCATCAGATGGTAAGGTGGTCTACGCTGGCAATAGCTTGCGTGGTTACGGCAACCTCGTCATCATTAAACATGACAACACGTATCTCACAGCCTATGCCCACAACCGCACACTCTCGGTCAAAGAGGGTGATGCAGTGAGGAAGGGTCAGAAGATTGCCGAGATGGGTGACACCGATACCAATTCAGTAAAACTCCACTTTGAATTACGCGTGAATGGCAAGCCAGTAAATCCTACGCCGTATCTGCAGTAATCGCCAGCATGGCAACCGTACTTGTCTTTGATATTGAAACTATTCCGGATGTAGCGGGGCTTCGTCGCCTCAATGACTATCCGGATACGCTCTCAGATAGTGAAGTCGCTGCTAAAGCGATGGCAGAGCGAGCTGAAAAGACAGGCAGTGATTTTCTGCCGCTGTATCTGCAACGAATCTGCGCTATCTCCTGCGTCATACGCAGGACAACCAAGGACGGTTCACCCCAAATCAAGGTTGGCACACTAGGCACTGCGCAAGATGATGAGAAGGTATTGATACAGACTTTCTTTGAGCTGGTTGAAAAATACACCCCTCAGTTAGTGTCTTGGAATGGTAGTGGCTTTGACCTACCCGTACTGCATTACCGCGCATTAGCAAATCATGTGCAAGCACCGCGCTATTGGGAAATGGGCGAGAGCCAAGAAAACGATAGCCGAGAATTTAAGTGGAATAACTACATTAGCCGTTATCACATGCGCCATCTAGACCTAATGGATCTCTTGGCTAAATTTAATGGTCGTGCCAATGCACCCCTAGACGGATTAGCAAAACTCTGTGGCTTCCCAGGCAAGATGGGGATGGATGGCAGCCAGGTTTGGCCTGCATACCAAGATGGCAAGATCGATGAGATCCGCCGCTATTGCGAAACTGATGTCGTCAATACTTATCTTATGTACTGTCGCTTTCAGTTGATGCGTGGTGGCTTTTCATTAGAGGAATACAAAGAAGAAATCACTTTTGTTAAAGCCTACCTAGAAAAAGAATCTCAAGAACCACATGGCGAGCAGTGGCAAGAATATCTCTCGGACTTTGCTCCCGATGCGTAGAGGAGAAAAGCCAGTCCATATCGTTGTGACTGAGCCAGTACGAGTTGACTCCCTTGATTTAGATGCACAGGGGATTGCTCGCCTAGCCCCTAATGAAACAGAGGCAGCGGAAGGGCAGAGTGGCAAGGTCATTTTCATTCAAGGTGCGCTGCGAACTGAGCTGGTGACCTATGTCATCACTCGCGATAAAGCCCGCTTTAGTAAAGCCAAAGTACTCAATATCCTCAAGCCTGCCGTATTTAGAGCTGAGCCTAAATGCAAGGCGTTTGGAGTCTGCGGTGGTTGCACTATGCAGCACTTAGATATTCGGGCGCAGGTTGCAATGAAGCAACGCGTGCTTGAGGATGATCTTAAGCACATAGCAAAAGTTGCCCCCGAAGAAATTCTGCGCCCAATGGGTGGCCCTGCCTGGGAATACCGTCATCGCGCGCGCTTAAGTGCAGTTAATCGTTCGATCAAAAAAGGCACTGTGTTGATTGGCTTCCATGAGGGTAAGAGTGGCTATGTCGCAGACATGACCGCTTGCGAGATTTTGCCTAAACACGTTTCTGATTTACTGCCAGAGATGCGTAAATTGGTAATGGGCTTATCGATCGTCGATCGCATGCCGCAGATAGAGATTGCCGTAGGCGAGCCTGAGGATCCCAATTCAGATGACCCTAAAAAATCAAAGCCAGTTACTGCATTGGTGTTCAGAAATCTCTTGCCACTAACACCAGCTGATGAGCAGTTACTAAGAGACTTTGCGGATCGACATCAAGTCTGGGTTTGGTTGCAGCCCAAAGGCATTGAAACCGTTGCGCCGTTCTATCCATTAACAGGCAAGCTTTGCTATCGTCTGCCCGAGTTTGAAATCGAGATGCCATTTAAGCCAGCGGATTTCACGCAAGTGAATCACATGATGAACCGCGCATTGGTTAGCAGGGCGATTCGCCTCCTAGAGGTTCAAGCAAGTGATCGGGTTCTCGACTTGTTCTGTGGGATTGGTAATTTCACACTACCGCTCGTAAGACGGGCAAATGCTGTCTTGGGTATTGAAGGCCTAGAAAGTTTGACCACGAGAGCCAAATCCAATGCGGAGCACAATCAGCTCGCAGACAAAGTCGGCTTCATGCAAAGCAATTTGTTTGAAGTGAGCGCAGAGACGATTGCTTCATGGGGTAAAGCTGAGCGATGGTTGATGGATCCGCCGCGTGAGGGTGCCATGGAAATCTGCCAAGCTTTAGCTCAATTGAATCAACAGAGCAGCGATCTGCTACCGCAGCGCATTGTGTACGTATCCTGCAATCCAAAGACCCTGGCTAGAGATACCGATATCCTTTGTCATCAAGCGGGCTATATCCTCAAGAGTGCCGGCATCGTCAACATGTTCCCCCACACCTCCCATGTGGAGTCGATGGCGGTATTTGAAAGACCTTGAGGGCTTAATAAATCAGCATCAAGATAAAGAAAAAGGCACCCGCGGGTGCCTTTTCTATTGAAGCTTGAAGGAATGCTTAGTCTCTGTCGCCACCCACAATGCCCAAGAGTGCGAGCAAATTGGTGAAGACGTTATACACATCCAGGTAGATGGCTAAAGTAGCCATGATGTAGTTAGTTTCACCGCCATTGATGATGCGCTGTACATCAACCAAGATAAAGGCTGAGAAGATTGCGATTGCCAAGACCATCACAGTCAACATCAAAGCAGGTAACTGCAACCAGATGTTTGCTAATGAGGCAACGATCAAGAGCAGCACGCCAACCATCAACCATTTACCCATGCCGGAGAAATCACTCTTGCTCACGGTAGCAATGGTTGCCATCACAGCAAAAATCGCTGCAGTGCCGCCAAAGGCCAGCATGATCAAAGTAGCGCCATTGCTGTAGCTGTTGAGCGTGTAACCCACTAAACCGGACATCATGATGCCCATAAAGAAGGTAAAGCCCAGAAGCAATAGAACGCCTAAGCCGGTATCTTTGTTTTTCTCAATCGCCCAGAAAAAGCCAAAAGCGATTGCCATGAAAACGATGAAGCCCATAAAAGGACTGCCCGCCATGAAGTTAAGCCCAAATGCAACGCCAAGCCATGCGCCAATGACGGTAGGAACCATTGAGAGCGCCAAAAGGGCGTAAGTGTTGCGTAGTACGCGGTTGCGTACCTGAGGGGTGCTAATCGAGCCAGTTTGCCCAAAGCCGTAAGAGTTGAGATCACTCATATTGACTCCTTTTTTATAGTTAATACACAAGCCCACAAGGGGCTGTTGACAGTAAGTATAGACAAAATGGGGTAATTTCAAGCCCTCTATGAAAAAGACTACAAATCGAAGGGTTATGCCCTGTAAATTCAATAGCTTAGCTACGCCAAGATCAGGGTAAATACGGTCAGCCGATGTATAATTCGGGGGTCGCTGAATTCCTAGCGCGCTGTAGGAGCAGGGGAAGAGGTTCTCCCTGGGCTCAAATTAGCGCCAATTCAGCAAAATCTTTGAAATCACTATTGGAGTTTTACATGGCTATCGAACGCACCCTTTCTATTATCAAACCTGATGCTGTAGCAAAAAACGTAATCGGCAAGATCTATGACCGTTTCGAATCTGCTGGTTTGAAGATTGTTGCGTCCAGAATGGCGCATTTGTCACAAGCTGAAGCTGAGCAGTTCTATGCTGTGCATGCTGCCCGTCCTTTCTTTAAAGATTTGGTGAGCTTCATGATTTCTGGTCCTGTCATGATTCAGGTATTAGAAGGCGAAGGCGCAATTGCTAAGAACCGTGACTTGATGGGCGCTACTGATCCTAAGAAGGCTGATGCTGGCACTATTCGTGCTGACTTCGCTGACAGCATCGATGCAAACGCCGTTCACGGCTCTGATGCTCCTGAAACTGCTGCTGTCGAAGTTGCATTCTTCTTCGCTGGCATGAACGTTTTCAATCGTTAATTCACGATTGCCAACGAACAACCTATTTACACATAAGTAGGCGCATTGACCTCCCCGCGCGTAAATCTCTTAGATTTTGACGCTGACCAAATGGCAGCGTATGTCGCGGGGTTGAATGAAAAGCCCTTTCGGGCGAAGCAACTCATGCAGTGGATACACCAACGTGGTGTTTCTGACATCAACGACATGAGTGACTTAGCAAAAAGCTTTAGAGCAACACTGCTCGATAAAGCAGAAGTACTTTCCCTCCCAGTCATTAAAGATGAGCATGCAGCAGACGGTACCCGTAAGTGGTTGCTGGACGTTGGTGCTGGTAATGCTGTGGAGTCTGTATTTATTCCTGAAGATGATCGTGGCACCTTGTGCATTTCTTCTCAGGCTGGTTGTGCAGTCAATTGCCGTTTTTGCTCAACAGGGCATCAAGGCTTCTCGCGCAACCTCACCGCCGGTGAAATCATTGGCCAACTCTGGTTTGCAGAGCATTTGCTGCGCACTGATCCGAATGCAGTTCGCCGAATTGAGAAATACCCAACTCCAGGCTGGGAACATACTGGTCGCGTGATCTCCAATGTGGTCTTGATGGGTATGGGCGAGCCCTTGCTCAACTATGACAACGTCGTCACTGCTTTGCGTTTAATGCTCGATGACAGAGCCTATGGTTTATCGCGTCGTCGCGTCACCGTATCAACCTCTGGCGTAGTGCCGATGATTGATCGCTTGGCGCAAGATTGCCCGGTAGCCTTGGCGGTGTCATTGCATGCACCGAATGACAAGCTGCGCGATCAACTTGTTCCGCTAAATCAAAAGTATCCCTTAAGGGAATTACTTGCCGCATGTGAACGATATTTACCGTTCGCCCCAAGGGATTTCTTAACTTTTGAATACTGCATGCTCGATGGCGTGAATGATTCTGATATTCAGGCAAAAGAGTTGGTGCGTTTATTGGCGAACATCAAGTGCAAGATCAATCTCATCCCATTTAATCCATTCCCTGAATCTGGACTAAAGCGCTCATCAGCACAGCGCGTTCATGCGTTCGCGAGTATTTTGTTGGATGCTGGCATGGTTGCAACGGTTCGTAAAACCCGTGGCGATGATATTGCTGCTGCCTGTGGCCAATTAGCAGGTGATGTGGTCGATCGCACCAGAGTGCGCGAGCGCGCCGTGCATGACAAAAAAATAGAACACGATTTAGAGGATGATGCCCAAGAGCTCGAGAACGAAGAAGAGCAAGAGTATCAAGCTGAGCACCCAGTGCAATGGCTTAAAAGATTAGACGACTGATTTCACAAAAAAGTCCCATGAGTAATTCATTTAGCAATCTTCCAAAGCTGCCTTTAGGCCCATCGCCCAAGAGGCCTACACGTCAGGCAACGGTTGCCTGGAAAACAAACATTATTACGATTGGTGGCGACGCGCCTGTCCGCGTTCAATCCATGACCAATACTGATACTGCGGATGCAGTCGGTACTGCGATACAAGTTAAAGAGTTAGCCCGCGCTGGCTCAGAGATGGTGCGTATTACGGTAGATACACCAGCTGCAGCAGAAGCAGTGCCCTATATTCGTGAGCAGTTAGACAAGATGGATGTATTGGTGCCATTGATTGGTGACTTTCATTACAACGGCCACACTCTATTAAATGATTATCCGGAATGCGCCAAGGCTTTATCTAAGTACCGCATCAATCCAGGTAACGTAGGCAAAGGCGCTAAGCGTGATCCCCAATTTGCACAAATGATTGAGGCTGCTTGTAAATATGACAAGCCCATTCGGATTGGTGTGAACTGGGGTAGCCTAGATCAAGACCTACTCGCTAGCATTATGGATAGTAATGCGGCATTGCCAGAGCCTAAGACTGCACAAGAAGTCATGATCGAGGCCTTGATTCAGTCTGCATTACAGTCCGCTGAAAAAGCTGTGGAGTTCGGCATGAACCCCAATCAAATTTTGCTGTCTTGCAAGGTTAGCAATGTGCAAGATTTAGTGGCCGTGTATCGCGATCTCGCGCGTCGCTCTGACTACCCATTGCATTTAGGTCTTACTGAAGCAGGCATGGGAAGCAAAGGCATTGTGTCTTCAACCGCTGCTATGGGCATCTTATTGCAAGAGGGCATTGGCGACACGATTCGAGTCTCGCTAACTCCTGATCCAGGTGCACCACGTGAGAATGAAATTATTGTGGCGCAAGAAATTTTGCAAACCATGGGATTGCGTAATTTCACCCCAATGGTGATTGCATGTCCTGGTTGTGGAAGAACTACCAGCACCACTTTCCAAGAGTTGGCTGCCAATATTCAATCCTATCTGCGTCAACAAATGCCATTATGGAAAAAGACCCATCCAGGTGTTGAGGCGATGAATGTCGCAGTTATGGGTTGCATTGTGAATGGCCCAGGTGAAAGTAAGCACGCTAATATCGGCATCTCATTACCTGGGACCGGAGAGACTCCTGCTGCCCCTGTCTTTGTAGATGGCGTCAAAGTCAAAACTTTGCGCGGTGAGAATATCGCCCAAGAGTTTCAGGTGATTGTTGATGAATATGTCAATCAACATTACGCACCAAAATGATTGAAGTTTAAATACACAATAACAAGAAAACAAAATACATCAACGTACATCATGACCGATCAAGCTAAAACACAAAAGATCCAGAAAATTAATGGCGTACGCGGCATGAATGATCTTTTGCCGGCTGATGCTGCGCAGTGGACACATTTAGAGCATGTCTTGCGTGATCTCACGCGTGCTTACGGTTATGAGTTTTTGCGTACTCCGATTGTGGAGGCAACTGCCGTATTTCAGCGTGGTATTGGCGAAGTAACCGATATCGTTGAAAAAGAAATGTATTCCTTTGAGGATCGCCTGAATGGTGAGCAACTCACATTGCGTCCAGAGGGTACTGCCGCTGTAGTTCGCTCCGTAGTTGAGAATAATCTTCTGTACGAAGGGCCAAAGCGTCTTTGGTACACCGGGCCGATGTTCCGCCATGAGCGTCCACAACGTGGTCGTTATCGCCAGTTCCATCAGTTTGGTATTGAGGCGATGGGCTTTGCTGGCCCAGATATCGATGCAGAAATCATTTTGATGGGTCAACGCCTTTGGGATGAACTCGGCCTGAAAGGTGTACGTCTAGAAATTAATTCTTTAGGACAAGCTCCTGAACGTGCAGAGCATCGTGCCGCCTTGGTGACGTACTTTGAGAAAAATAAAGAGCAGCTCGATGAAGATTCACAGCGTCGTTTACTAACCAATCCTTTACGGATCCTAGATTCCAAGAATCCGGCAATGCAGGATTTGATTGAAGGTGCGCCGAAGTTATTGGATTTCTTGGGTGAAGAGTCGCTCAAGCATTTTGAGGCAGTGCAGGCATTACTCAAGGCGAATAACATTCCTTGCAAGATCAACCCGCGTTTAGTACGTGGTTTGGATTACTACAATCTGACTGTTTTTGAGTGGATTACCGAAGAGTTGGGTGCTCAGGGCACGATTGCTGGTGGTGGTCGCTATGATCCTCTAATCGAGCGCATGGGTGGTAAAGCTGCTCCTGCCTGTGGCTGGGCAATGGGGATGGAGCGCGTCCTAGAGCTCATGAAGGTTTCTGGCTCTTTGCCAGAGCCTCAAGCTCAATGCGATGCCTTTGTCATTCACCAGGGCGGAGAGACCTTGACCGCCGCCATGATTATTGCTGAACGCCTGCGTAATGCCGGTATTGATGTCATTCTATTTTGTCCTCCAGATGGTCAATCTGCCAGCTTTAAGTCTCAAATGAAGAAGGCGGATGCCAGTGGGGCGGCCTATGCTGTCATTATTGGGCCAGATGAATTAGCTCAGAATGAGGCTCAGCTCAAGGATTTACGCAGTACTGGCGTTCAGAAGGCAGTAGCGCTGGATGGCGTTGTGGATGCAGTAATTGATGCCATAGTTGGCTCCACCGAATAGAATTAAGACATTCATTATTAATACTGTATTAATTAGCCTGGATTGACATGCCTTTAGACCTAGAAGAACAAGAACAATTAGATCAACTTAAAGCATTTTGGCAAAAGTATCGCAACCTCATTACTGGTGTAGTGACGGCAGCTTTATTTGCCTATGCAGCCTACAGTGGATATCAATGGTGGCGCAATAGCCAAGCTGCTGCTGCATCACAGTTGTACGAGACGATGATTACTGCAATTGGCAAGGGTGATAAAGACCAAACCTTGCGCGCTGCAGATGATTTGCAAAAGCAATTTTCTGGCACGCCATACGCAGCAATGTCCAGCCTAGTAGCCGCAAAGATTGCTTCGGATGCAGGTGATTCTGCAAAAGCGATGGACTATTTACGCTGGGCTAGCAAGAATTCATCTGATCAGGGATATTTAGCTTTAGCCAAATTACGATTAGCAGCGCAGTTAATCGAAGAGGGTTCTGAAAAGGATCTAGCTGAAGCGGATGCAATTCTGAAAGATAAACCAGTCTCAGGTTTTGAGGCTTTATGGTTAGAGCGCCGTGGTGATTGGTATTTGGCTCAAAAGAATACGTCTGATGCACGCAAGAGCTATGAAGCAGCTTGGAAGCAGTTAAATGATGCAAAAGAATTCCCAGAAGAGGCGCGTCGTCTCTTGAAGGTTAAATTAGATGCCGTCGGAGGAGTAGCTCAGTGATGATGGATTGCAAACGTGTAGCAAAACTAGCTAGCACAGCCCTCGTATTGGGCTCTGTAGTATTTGCCTTGGCGGCCTGCTCTGGTAGCTCACGTGTACGCAAACCTGCCGAGCTCGTACAAGTCAATAATCAGTTTGAGTTAGCACCGGTATGGTCAACTAGCGTTGGTTCATCGGAGTCATTTAACTTTCATCCTGCGGTAGTGGGTGACTCAGTGTATGCGGCATCTCATCGCGGCAATCTCACTAAGATTGATTTGATGACCGGAAAAAAGGTGTGGGAAGTCTCTGTACCAGATCGCTTATCAATTGGGCCTGGATCTGATGGGCGCACTACTGCAGTCGTGACTACCAAGGGTACTGTCTATGCTTATGACGATACCGGTAAGCCGACATGGAATGTAAGTGTAGGTAGTGAAGTGCTTTCAGAGCCAGTAGTCGCTGGTGGTGTAGTCATCATTCGTACGCTAGACAGCCGCTTTGTTGGTCTTGACGCACAGACGGGTGTTCGTAAGTGGACTTACCAGCGTCAACAATCCGCTTTGTCATTGCGGGTTGGCTACGGCATGCTCGCGATTGGTAATGAAGTCATTGTCACTGGCTTTGCTGGCGGTCGTTTTGGCATGATTGCAATTGCAAACGGCGGTCTAGTTTGGGAGACTCCGGTTTCATTTCCGAAGGGATTCTCTGAAATTGAGCGTCTCAATGATGTGACCGCTAAGCCGAGTATGGAGGGTGACATTATTTGCGCCGTTTCTTATCAAGGACGCGTAGGTTGCGGTCAAGCGCGTACAGGCAATTTATTGTGGTTTAAAGATTATTCAAGCTATACCGGAACTGCGCAAAGTCCTGACTTGGTTTTTTCATCCAATGAAAAGTCCTATGTCACTGCATTTGCAGTGAAAGACGGTTCACAAGTTTGGGAAAACACCCAACTGACATTTAGAGATGTGGGTGAGCCGATGGCAGTGGGTAAAGTTCTTCTAGTCGGTGATGCGCAAGGTTACGTGCATGCACTCTCACAAGCGAATGGTGAAATGCTGGCACGCATTCGTCATGACAGTAGTCCAATCACAGCCGCACCGATTGCGGTGAACGGCCTCATCTTGGTTCAGTCTCAAGGTGGAAAACTAGCGGCGTATAGTCCAAAATGAATCCAGTAATTACTATTGTCGGTCGTCCTAACGTTGGTAAATCGACACTCTTTAATCGCTTAACGCGTTCACGTGATGCTTTGGTAGCAGACTTCTCGGGCCTCACTCGCGATCGTCACTACGGCAAAGGTCGTATTGGTGAGCGTGCATTTATTTGCGTAGACACTGGCGGTTTTGAGCCGGTAGCCAAGACTGGCATCGTTGCGGAGATGGCCAAGCAAACCAAGCAAGCGGTTGCTGAGTCTGACATCGTTATTTTCCTGGTCGATGGTCGTTTAGGTATGGCGCCGCAAGACCGCGTGATTGCCGATTTCTTGCGCAAGACGGGCAGACCGGTCATATTGGCGGTCAATAAAACTGAGGGTATGCAAGCTGGCGTTGTCACTGCAGACTTCCATGAATTAGGTCTTGGTGAACCCTTCCCAATTTCTTCAGCGCATGGTGATGGTGTGCGCGGTTTGATTGATGATGCCTTGGATTCTTTAGGCGTCCCTGAGCCAGAGCCAGAAGAGCTAGAAAACGATCCTAATCGCCCAATGAAGATTGCGGTAGTGGGTCGTCCGAACGTCGGTAAATCTACCTTGATCAATAAATTGATCGGTGAAGAGCGTGTGATCGCATTTGATATGCCGGGTACAACCCGTGATGCTATTGAGGTGCCTTTTGAGCGTAATGGCAAGCCTTATATTTTGGTGGATACCGCAGGACTGCGTCGTCGTGGAAAAGTATTTGAGGCGATTGAGAAGTTTTCAGTTGTTAAAACCTTGCAAGCAATTGCCGATTGCAATGTGGTTATTCTGATGCTCGATGCACAACAAGATATTTCTGAGCAAGACGCGCATATCGCTGGATTTATCGTAGAAGCAGGGCGTGCATTAGTGGTGGCCGTGAATAAGTGGGATGGTTTAGATGCCTATGTTAAAGAGCGTGCGCGTTTAGAGATTGCTCAAAAACTGCGTTTCCTTGATTTTGCAAATGTACATCCGATATCCGCTATAAAAGGCACTGGCCTCAAAGAGTTATTCAAAGACGTTGATTTGGCCTATGCAGCAGCTATGGCTAAATTACCAACCCCAAAACTCACTCGAATTTTGCAAGAGGCTATCGAGCATCAGCAGCCGAAGCGTGTTGGTATGGGTCGTCCAAAATTACGCTATGCCCACCAAGGTGGCATGAACCCGCCGATTGTGGTGATTCATGGAACATCATTGAGCGGTGTAACAGATAGCTATAAGCGCTACCTAGAGGGTCGCTTTAGGGATGTCTTTAAGTTACGCGGCACCCCATTACGTATTCAGATGAATACTGCCAAAAACCCGTATGTTGATGCGGATAAAGGTAAAAAAGGCAAAAAGAAGTAAAACCGCGTACAGTTTTAGATGTGTTTTAGAAGTGTTTTGTATGAGGGGCTTGATTTTCTGACTTCAGACCCCTTATGTTGGAGGTAGACGGTTGTAGTTGGTAGTACCTAGCAGTAGATAGTTAAATTAAAAAAAAGCAAGACTCCCAAAATAGAAGTAACGTATAAAAATCAATAAGGAGCAGTATGAATAACAGCAAAGTCCAATTACTACAGGACCCTTTTCTCAATGCTTTGCGCAAAGAGCATGTTCCTGTATCTATCTATCTTGTTAACGGCATCAAGCTGCAAGGCAATATTGAATCGTTTGATCAATATGTGGTTCTCTTGCGCAATACCGTGACCCAGATGGTTTACAAACACGCCATTTCAACGATCGTTCCCGCTCGTGCAGTGGAGTTCCGTACGGAAGAAGTTAGCTCTGTATAAAACAGGCGTTGATGCGGCGCGTGCCGTTCTAGTTGGAGTTGATACAGGCCGCGAGGATTTTGCGGACAGCATGGCCGAACTCAGCCTTCTAGCTGAAAGTGCTGGCTCTGTGCCCACAGCTAGCGTGATTGCCCGCAAGGGCAAGACTGACCCAGCTTTATTCATCGGCTCAGGTAAGGCAAATGAAGTCAAAAAGGTGATGGAAGAGCAAGGTGCGGAGCTGGTCATCTTCAATCACCCGCTATCTCCAACTCAGCAACGCAATCTAGAGCGCCATATTGGCTTTCATGTCATGGACCGTACTGGCCTGATTTTGGATATCTTTAGCCAAAGAGCGCAAAGTCATATTGGTAAAACTCAGGTTGAGCTAGCTCAAGTGCGTTATCGCATGTCCAGACTTGTGCGCGCCTGGAGTCACTTAGAGCGTCAACGTGGCGGTATTGGTGTTCGCGGCGGCCCTGGTGAAACCCAGATGGAGCTAGACAGACGAATGCTAGCCACCAAGGCTAAACGTCTAGAAACCGAGCTAGAGAAGCTTCAGCGCCAACAAAGAACCCAAAGAAGGGCTCGTAACCGTAAGGATGTCTTTTCGGTCTCCCTGGTTGGATATACCAATGCTGGTAAGTCCACATTGTTTAATTCCCTTACAAAAGCAGGGACATACGCAGCAGATCAGCTATTTGCGACCTTGGATACCACCTCTCGCAAGGTCCATTTAGAGGGGGTTGGATCAATTGTGGTCTCCGATACGGTTGGCTTTATCCGCGAATTACCCCACCAGCTGGTAGAAGCCTTCAGGGCCACATTAGATGAAACCATCCATGCGGACCTGATTTTGCATGTGATTGACGCCTGTAGCCCGGTAGCTAGGGAGCAAAAGGCAGAAGTAGAGGCTGTTTTGCGTGAAATCGGGGCTGATGACATCCCCCGTATCGAGGTCATGAACAAGATTGACCAGATGCCGCAGACCTTTACAGAAGGGGCTGTCTTAGTCCGCGATTCCGGGGGGATTCCGAGTCAGGTTTTCCTTTCTGCCAAGACGGGCCTAGGCCTGGATTTATTGCGTTCAGCCCTCGCCGAATGCTCTCAAATGACTGATAGAATAAGGGTCGAGCAGAATCGCGCCAAGGTTCAAATGGACCCGGACGAGTTTTTAGCTCCTTTACCCGAACGACCAGAGACTTCTGAATTTAACCCGATTTCCAACCGAAAATATTCACCAAACGATGCGTAAATTTCTCGAGCTGTTCTCGGTCAATGATCCGGGCTGGGGTAATAGCCACCCAGGTAGCGGATCTAAAGATGCCAAAAGTGGGCAGGGTGGCGAGCAATCTCCCCAATCTGAACCTGGTAATCCCGATGCTGAAAAACCAGTAGAGGTTCAGCCCAATACCCCAAGACCAAACAATCAACCCGCTAAGCCAGATGGTCCTCCCGATTTAGATGAGTTGTGGCGCGATTTCAATGACCGCCTCAGCGGTATTTTTGGTGGCAAGAAAAAACCAGGGGCATCATCAAGTAAGCCTGCGAATAAGCCGAGCAGTACAGATATTCCTCCGCCATCTCAGCGTGGTAATGGTGGTGGTAACAACGGCGGTAACGGTGGCGGCGGCATGAGCGCGCCTAACTTCAACTTCACCAATCCGTTCGGCTCCAAAGCCACCATTCTTTTGGCTGCTGGTGGTGTCTTAGTCATTTGGATCTTTAGCGGCTTCTTCATTATTCAAGAGGGTCAAGCTGGAGTGATCTCCACCTTTGGTAAATATGATTACACCGCTAAGCCTGGTATCAACTGGCGCATGCCTTGGCCAATTCAATCTCAAGAGACGGTGAATTTATCTGGCGTGAGATCGGTAGAGGTAGGCCGCCCAATATTAATTAAAGCAACCAATCAAAAAGATTCTTCGATGTTGACTGAAGATGAAAACATTATTGATGTGCGCTTTGCTGTTCAATATCGACTGAAAGATCCTACCGATTATTTATTCAATAATCGCGACCCAGATGCCACGGTGGTTCAGGCTGCCGAAACCTCGGTTCGTGAGATCGTTGCTCGTAGCAAGATGGACACAGTGTTGTATGAGGGGCGCGAGAAAATCGGTATTGATCTAGCGAACTCGATTCAAAAAATCTTAGATAGTTACAAGACTGGCATCTATGTCACTAGCGTGACCGTTCAAAATGTTCAACCCCCAGAGCAAGTGCAAGCTGCGTTTGATGATGCGGTAAAAGCAGGGCAGGACCAAGAGCGTCTAAAGAGTGAAGGTCAGGCTTACGCAAACGATATTATTCCGCGCGCCAAAGGTACTGCAGCCCGATTAATTCAGGAGGCTGAAGGTTATAAGGCTCGTGTAGTAGCTACTGCTGAAGGTGACGCAGCGCGCTTCAAGCAGGTCTTTGTGGAATACGCAAAAGCGCCGGGCGTAACACGTGATCGCATGTACATCGACAGCATGCGCGAGATGTACAACAACGTCACTAAAGTTTTAGTAGACACCACCAAAAACAATAGCCTCTTGTATCTGCCGCTAGATAAGCTAGTTGCACAAGTGAGTGCAGAGAGTACGCAAGTGGCAACAGGTCAAACGCCAGCAAGCACACCAACGGGTTCAGTCACAGTGGGTGGTGCCACAGGTAATCCTGTTACTACTAATTCAGGCCCTGCCAATGCAGGCGACAAACGTGATGGCTTACGTAGTCGTGATCGGGAGGCAAGATAATGAACGCAAATCGTCTTCTAGCTGGTATTGCTGGATTAATTGCTCTTGCTTATGTTCTAGCGTCCAGTATTTTTGTTGTGGATCAGCGTAACTTTGCCGTGGTCTTTGCCTTTGGGCAGATTGTTCGGGTCATTGAGCAGCCCGGCTTGCAATTGAAGTACCCAGCCCCTTTTGAGAGCGTACGCTTTTTTGATCGCCGCATTCTCACGATCGACAATCCAGAGGCAGAGCGCTTTATCACTGCTGAGAAGAAGAACCTCTTGGTAGACTCGTATGTGAAATGGCGCATTGTTGATCCGCGTAAATTCTTTATTAGCTTTAAGGGTGATGAGCGCTTGGCGCAAGATCGCTTAACCCAGTTAGTACGTTCTGCATTAAATGAAGAGTTCACCAAGCGTACTGTGCGTGAACTGATTTCTGATCAACGTGAACAGGTCATGCAAGGCATACGTAAGAAGGTTGCTGATGATGCTGCAGATATCGGCGTGGAAATTGTCGATGTACGACTCAAGCGTGTTGACCTTCTTGCTGAGATTAGCGATTCTGTTTACCGCCGTATGGAAGCAGAGCGTAAACGTGTTGCCAATGAGTTGCGCTCTACTGGCGCTGCAGAGTCGGACAAGATTCGTGCAAATGCCGAACGTCAACGCGACACCATTTTGGCTGAAGCCTATCGTGATGCACAAAAGATTAAGGGCTCTGGCGACGCTAAAGCTACGGCTCTATATGCTGAGGCCTTTGGTCGTGACCCACAGTTCGCACAGTTCTATCAGAGTCTTGAGGCTTACCGTAGCTCCTTCAAAGATAAGAAGGATGTGATGGTGGTTGAACCTAATGGCGAGTTCTTTAAGTTCTTGCACAAAAAAAATTAAAAGTGAATATTTCAGATCATGAATCGTTGGTTACTTCCTGAAGATATTGCTGATGTTTTGCCAGCTGAGGCTCGTAAGGTAGAGACTCTGCGTCGTGCCATTCTGGATTTATACCAATCCTATGGATATGAACTAGTCGCCCCTCCGATTTTGGAGTTCTTGGATTCTTTGCTGACTGGCACTGGCTCCGATCTGAATTTACAAACATTTAAATTGGTCGATCAACTGTCAGGTCGCACATTAGGCCTACGTGCCGATATGACCCCACAGGTTGCTCGGATTGATGCGCATTTACTCAATCGTAAAGGCGTAACTCGTCTTTGCTATGCGGGCTCTGTTGCCCATGCTCGTACTCCAGTAGGTAGTTCTGCTCGCGAAGAATTACAAATCGGTGCAGAGATTTACGGCTGCGCGACTTGGGAGGCAGATTTTGAGGCAGTCTCATTGCTATTGCAGACCTTGAGTGTGGCTGGCTTGCAGAAGGTTTATCTGGATCTTTCTCACGCAGGAGTGCTCGAAGGAATCCTTGATGGGCAAAACTTGGAGAAGGGTGATATCGAAGCTCTCTATAGCTTGCTGCAAAGCAAAGATCGCCCTCGCTTGGCGACTTGGGCTAAACGCTTACCAGCTAAATCTGCGGATGCCTTAATGGCGCTCACTGAATTGAATGGGCCTTGTGCAGAGGTATTAGCTAACGCTAAAGCAACTTTGCCAAAACACAAGTTGCTTGATGAAGCCTTGGCTCAACTAGAGAAGCTTGCTGTAGCAATTGCTGCGCTACCCAATCAGGTTGAGTTAAGTATTGATCTAGCGGATTTGCGCGGTTACCAGTATCACAGCGGTGTGATGTTTGCAGCTTATGTTGATAAGTTGCCTCAGCCTATTGCTCGTGGTGGTAGGTATGACCATGTTGGCCAAGCATTTGGACGTTCGCGTCCTGCAACTGGCTTTTCAATGGATCTATTGACCTTGGCCAATCTTGCGCCAGTATCACCAAGAAAGTCCGCCATTGCAGCACCTTGGTCCATGGATTCAGCCTTGGTCAGCAAGATTGCAGAGTTACGTGCTTCTGGTGAAGTAGTGATTCAGGCAATGAGTGGGGATGCTGTAGAAACCGCTGAATATATTTGTGATCATGAGCTAGTAAAGCAAGCTAACTCATGGGAAGTAAAAAAGAAGTAACTCGCTTTATTAATAACGTACTAATTCTGTAATTACCTTTTGGATTTCATTATGTCTTCAAAGCAACAAGATCATGGTCGTAACGTCGTAGTCATCGGCACTCAGTGGGGTGACGAGGGCAAGGGCAAAGTTGTAGATTGGTTAACTGACCATGCTCAAGCAGTTGTACGCTTTCAGGGTGGCCATAATGCTGGCCACACTTTAATCATTGGAGATAAGAAAACTATTTTGCGCTTGATCCCCTCTGGAATCATGCACAAAAATGTTATTTGCTACATTGGTAATGGTGTCGTACTTTCTCCAGAAGCACTTTTCAAAGAAATCGGCGAGCTAGAGGCTGCTGGTTTGGATGTCCAGTCGCGCTTAAAGATTTCCGAAGCAACCACATTAATTCTTCCATATCACGTAGCGATTGATCATGCTCGTGAGAAGAAACGTGGCAATGCTAAGATCGGTACTACTGGCCGTGGTATTGGGCCAGCTTACGAAGATAAGGTTGCACGTCGCGCCTTACGCGTGCAAGATTTGTTCTATCCAGAAAAGTTTGCCGCTCAATTGCGTGAGAACTTGGAATACCACAACTTCATGCTCACAAATTACTACGGAGCCGAGCCAGTCGATTTCCAAAAGACTTTGGAAGAAGCCATGTCTTATGCGGAACGCATCAAGCCGATGGTGGTCGATGTCTCTAGCGCGTTATATGCTGCAGAGCAGGCTGGTCAAAATCTATTATTTGAAGGCGCACAAGGTACCTTGCTCGATATCGATCATGGTACCTATCCTTATGTGACTTCAAGCAACTGCGTAGCTGGTAATGCGGCCGCAGGATCTGGTGTTGGCCCAGATTCATTGCAATATATATTGGGCATTACTAAGGCTTATTGCACCCGTGTTGGTGCTGGCCCATTCCCGAGCGAGTTGTATGACTTTGACAACCCAGCCAAGCAAGATCCCGTTGGCATCCGTTTAGCTGAGGTTGGTAAAGAGTTTGGCTCGGTTACCGGTCGTCCGCGCCGGACCGGTTGGTTAGATGCTGCCGCATTGAAGCGCTCCATTCAGATTAATGGTTTGTCTGGCCTTTGCATTACTAAGCTGGATGTCTTGGATGGCTTTGAGACTATTTGTCTTTGTGTTGGCTACAAGCTTGATGGTCAAAAATTAGATGTATTGCCGCGCGGCGCTGAAGCTGTTGCGCGTTGTGAACCAATTTATGAGGATTTCCCAGGCTGGAAGGGAACTACTTTTGGTATTCGTGAATGGGACAAACTCCCAATAGAGGCACAGAAGTTCCTGCGTCGTATCGAAGAAGTTGCAGGAAAGCCGATCGCTATGGTCTCAACAGGACCAGAACGTGATGAAACGATTCTTCTGCAACATCCATTCAAGGGTTAATGAGAATTTCTAATTAACGTTTGAATATTTAATTTACATATTTGTTTCGAGGTTTTTAAATGACTGCACGTACACAATGCAATAGCCTTCAAGTGGCTACACCGCTATATCGCTTTATTGAAGATAAAGTTTTGCCTGGAACAGGCATTAAAAGCGCCGATTTTTGGAAGGGTTTTGACGAGATCGTTAAAGACCTGAGTCCAAAAAATGAAGCATTGCTCGCCAAGCGCGATCATTTGCAAGTTCAAATTGATAATTGGCACAAGGCTCATCCAGGCCCAATCAAGGATATGCCGGCTTACCGTCAATTTCTGGAGCAAATTGGCTACATAGAGCCGCTTCCGACAAACGTCACGGCAGACACTAAAAATGTTGATGATGAGTTGGCGCTTCAAGCTGGTCCCCAGTTGGTCGTTCCCTTGCTTAATGCTCGCTATGCTTTGAACGCAGCCAATGCGCGCTGGGGCTCTCTCTATGATGCCCTTTATGGTTCAGATGTGATTTCTGAAGAAGATGGGGCAAGTAAAGTGGGTGGCTATAACCCAGTTCGTGGTGCAAAAGTTGTAGCTTACGCACGTCAATTCTTGGATCAAGCTGTTCCACTGGCGAAGGGCTCTTATCAAGACGCAGTGGCTTATTCGGTTGATGGTAATAAATTGGCTGTCAAATTAAAAGATGGCAGCTCTACTGGCTTAAAAGATGAAAAGCAGTTCGTTGGCTACCAAGGCAATGTTTCTTCACCTAGCTCTTTATTGCTGCGTAATAACGGCATTCACATTGACATTCAAATTGATAAAACCAAAATTATTGGCTTAAGCGATCCTGCAGGTGTTAATGATGTAGTAGTCGAGGCAGCGCTATCGACCATTCTTGATTTAGAAGACTCTATTGCAGCAGTAGATGCTGACGATAAAGTACTTGCTTATGAAAACTGGCTTGGCATTCTCAAGGGCACTTTGGTCGAAGAGGTCAGCAAAGGTGGAAAGACCTTCACTCGAGAATTAAATCCTGATCGCAAGTACACCGCAGCAATTGGTGCGGTTAATGCGAAGGACGGTATTGTTACTTTACATGGCCGCTCACTTTTGTTCTTGCGTAATGTGGGGCATTTAATGACTAATCCAGCAGTCATTACAGCTGATGGTAAAGAAATTTACGAGGGTATTTTGGATGCGGTAGTTACCGTATTGATCGCTCTCTACGATATTAAGCGCCCAGCTAGCCAAGAAATTGGTAATACACGAAAGGGTTCTGTTTATATTGTTAAGCCTAAAATGCATAGTGCAGAAGAGGTTGCATTTGCTGGTGAACTTTTTGGCCGTGTTGAAAAGCTGCTTGGTTTGCCTGAGAACACCGTAAAGCTTGGCATCATGGATGAAGAGCGTCGCATGAGTGTCAATATCAAGGCGGCGATTGCTGCTGCAAGGTCTCGTGTTGCATTTATTAACACTGGCTTTTTGGATCGTACCGGCGATGAAATCCATACTGGTATGCATGCAGGCGCCATGGTTCGCAAAGGTAAGATGAAAGTCAGCAAATGGTTTGGTGCATATGAGCGCCGTAACGTATTAGCTGGTCTTGATTGTGGTTTACGTGGCCGTGCACAAATTGGTAAGGGCATGTGGCCAGCTCCTGATCTGATGAAAGAAATGGTTGAGCAGAAAATTGCCCATCCTCAAGCTGGTGCAAATACTGCCTGGGTGCCATCACCTACTGCAGCAACCTTACATGCTCTGCATTATCACCAGGTCAATGTCGCTAAGATTCAAGAAGAGTTAGAAAAGCAAGATACTGCTGGTGAGTATGATTCTTTAACAGATGATTTGTTAACAGTGCCCGTTGCCTTATACCCAGATTGGACTAAGGAAGAAATTCGTGAAGCATTGAACAATAACTGCCAAGGTATTTTGGGCTATGTGGTTCGCTGGATTGATCAAGGTGTTGGCTGCTCTAAAGTCCCAGATATTTATAACGTTGGGCTGATGGAAGATCGTGCAACATTACGGATTTCAAGTCAGCATATCGTCAACTGGATGTTGCATGGGATCATTAATCAAGCCGATGTTGAGGAAGCTTTGCAACGGATGGCTAAGGTGGTTGATGGTCAAAATGCAGACGATCCTTTGTACAAGCCAATGATGCCGAACTTCAAAGACTCTTATGCATATAAAGCAGCTAGCGATCTGATTTTTAAAGGTCTAGAGCAGCCTAATGGCTATACTGAGCCTTTGCTTCATGCATGGCGCTTGGAAGTTAAAAAGGCTTGCGCTTAACTTATAAGCTCTTTGGTCGGATGATGAAATGGATTTGCCGCAAGGCAAGTCCATTTTTCTTTATATAAGCCTCCCTTAAATCCACAGCCAATACATGTTTAGCTTTTTAAACCCCTTTACCAGACTGGCTAGTGCTCGAGCTCACGAGCTCGGTTTTGAGTTGAATGATGGTGGTAGGGAGGCGGCAGGCTTTAAGGGTGGAGCGGGAGATTGCGTAGTCAGAGCAATTGCGATTGCGGCTGAGTTGCCATATATGCAGGTCTATGAGGATCTTCGTACTGCTAATGCAGTCTATGCGGATCAACGAAACGACAAATTGGCCAGAAGGCTTGCAGCGAAGGGCGCTTCACCGCGTAATGGCAATCACCGTAATGTCTTTCATGACTATATTCTGGGTCATGGTTTTGATTGGGTTCCGACCATGAAGATCGGGGCAGGTTGCCAAGTGCATTTACTAGCCAATGAGTTGCCCTCTGGTAGGCTAATAGTGAAGGTTTCCAAGCACCTAACGGCGGTAATTGATGGAGTGATTCAGGATACGCATAACCCTTCTCGGGGTGGCTCACGTTGTGTCTACGGTTATTACATCCAGCGCTAGGGATGGAATCCAAAAGAAAAAGCCCCTGAAAAAATTCAGGGGCTTATTTCTTAAAACCGACCAAAAATGGCCTAAAACAAGGCTAAATCAGTAAAAAATTACCAATTTCCGCTAGTTTTGCGTGATTTCTGTTCCATTACTTTAGCTTCGCTAAAAGCGGCTGCTAATAGGGCAAAGAAGTCCCTAATTGCGAATAAAGGCTTAAAGCTAAAAGCGGGTGCCTGATAAAACTGAACTGAGTTTGAATGTGCCATGGTGAGCTCCTTAAGGGTTAACCCTAATGATACACCCGATCATCCTCAATTGCAGTAATTTAATTAAATCGTCTAATACACGCTGGTATGACGGTACTTTTGATCCCAGGCATTTTTGTAGGCAGTAGTCATGCCGATCATGATGGAGGTGGTCCATGCCAATGAAAATAGTCCACTGAAGGAGATGAAGAATGCAAAGGTTTTCCAGCCATCTAGCAGGGTATCCGATTCAAAACCAACAGTTGTGTAGCAACTGCCAGCAAAAAGAATGGCGGCAATGGGTGTCTTCATAATGCCTATGCCAATGATGAAGACAGCCCAAAACAGGATCTCTACTAAGTGGAACATGGCTAAAAATACAAAGGTGGCATAAAAGTGGAAGAAGACGCGGTTGTATTGATGGGCTGCTAGATTTTGGCGGGTGATGCGCTCAAAGCGCATGTAGACATGATTAATTGCGCTGCCATGAAAAACTAAAATAGCAATGAGGCAAATAATTCCCCAGATGCTATCTCTCAGGAGTGGCAAAAAAGGGAAGTTAGAGAAAGCATCGATGATGTTGTTCATGGGGACTTTAAGAGCGGGGTGGGTTGATAATGTCACATCTCTAATTTCATGTAAAGAAACCCTTGAACGAGCATCAGATGACAGGCGGTAACAAGAAAGAACGCTTTTTCTTATTCGCTTTGGCCGGAATTCAGTTCACCCATATCCTGGACTTCATGATCATGATGCCTTTGGGCCCCGAATTTATTCGTGAGCTCAATATCAATACTCATGAGTTTGGCCTATTACTTTCTTCTTATACATTTGCCGCAGCTGTCGCGGGCGTTTTTTCCACCTACTTTGTGGATCGATTTGAGAGACGGGTTCTGCTACTGAGTTTATATGCCTGCTTCATTATTGCTACTTTAGTTTGTGGCTTGGCACCGGATTACCATTCTCTTTTTATTGCCCGTGCATTTGCCGGTGCATTTGGTGGCATCTTAGGTTCCTTAGTTCAAACGATCATTGCAGACTCCATTCCGTTTGAGCGAAGAGGTAGGGCATTGGGTACAGTGATGTCCGCCTTCTCAGTCTCGACCGTAGCAGGTGTTCCTTTAAGTTTGTTGTTGGCTAATAGCATTCCTTCTTTAGGCTGGCGAGCACCATTTATTTTTATTGCTTTAATCTCAAGTCTCATTTTGTATTTAGGCTATCGCAACATTCCCAAGATCAATGGGCATCTCGGTCATATTCATGAGGGAAGTCGCCTTAGTCAAATCTGGAATATTTTCTTTGCTCATCAACACTTGCGTGCGTTCATTTTTATGGCACTCATTATGATGACCGGCTTCTCCGTGATTCCCTATATTGCTCTCTATCTCACCTCCAATGTGGGCATTGATAACTCTTATATTTCCCTAATATACCTTTGTGGTGGGATCGCGACGCTCATGAGCTCTCGGCTCATTGGACATCTGGCCGATCGTTACGGCAAGGCCAAGGTCTTTAGAGCTCTTGCTATCATCAGCTTGATTCCCTTATTGGTAACAACCAATCTGATGCCGGTACCGCTTTGGGTGGTACTGATTAATTCGACCGCTTTCTTTGTTTTAGTTTCAGGGCGCATGATTCCGGCAATGGCGATTGTGAGTCAGGTGGTGGATGCCAAAATTCGAGGAACCTTCATGAGTTTGGTGGGCTCGGTTCAAATGCTGGCATCAGGATTGGCCTCAGTTGTTGCAGGGGCAGTCGTCACCATCGCTGCTGATGGCAAGATGGAGCACTACAACCTAGTTGGTTATGGAGCGGCTCTGTGCGGCTTGCTTACCTTCTGGTTGGTGGGCTATATTCATACTGATAAGCAAGCGAAGTAAACCCAATTCATTTTTAAAGAAGGACTGCGATGATCACTTTTCAAAGACCCGACGGCAAATCTAGTAGCGCGTATTTAGTTGAGCCAGTAGATCCAAAAAATGCCCCTGGCGTAGTGGTCATTCAAGAGTGGTGGGGTTTGGATGATGAGATTAAAAACGTTGCCAATCGTTTAGCGAAAGCAGGGTATCGCGCTTTAGTGCCTGACCTCTATCGCGGCAAGCTCGCCTTAGAGGCGAATGAAGCTGAGCATCTGATGAATGATCTCAACTTTGGTGACGCTGCTAGTCAAGATATCCGCGGTGCCGTTCAATATCTTAAGGCAACTGGTAGTAGCAAGGTCGCAGTTACAGGCTTTTGTATGGGAGGGGCGCTCACAGTATTGTCTGCTGGCCTTGTTCCAGAATCTGATGGAACGGTGGTTTGGTATGGTTACCCTCCATTGGAGTATGTTGATGCGTCTGCCATTAAAAAGCCGATGCTAGCGCACTGGGCTCTTCACGACGATTTCTTCTCCATCGCTGGTGTTGATCAACTTGAAGCAAA
>JACCDT010863576.1_pt1 | contig 34704 bp, 40 predicted proteins | sample 7446291 | NCBI WGS metagenome assembly JACCDT01 (sample SAMN15323446, study PRJNA562643) | freshwater metagenome | isolation source: river surface water | place: USA:Blue River Watershed | collected 2017-08-17
AACACAGATTTCTTCCGCAACTTCGGAATGATCTGTCCTCAAGGAGAAACTCGCGATGCTAAAGATGCGAGCAAACTTTACAAAAACATTACTATTATGTATCAGCAACCTCCTAAAGGTGGTACTACTGGTAATGGTATTCGTGTATGGCAGTGGGGTGGTGGTTCTCAGAACCCAACTTCAGGGCAAATGAACGACAACGTGGAGATGATCACATACCGCGGAAGTCGTGTGGCTGCTGCCAATCAGTTTGTAATTGTACAAGCTTCTTAATTTGGGTTAGTTTAGTAAAACGGGAGGCGGGGAAATCCTGCCTCCCTATTTAAAACCGCCCACATATTGTGGGGCGTGCAGCTTAAATGGTAAACAATAAAAAACCAATAAAAATGGCAAAATTATCAGATGTGCAGTTTAGTCTGCAAGGGGAAAATCCGGGTGTTCCCCAACACCAACAAAAACATTCAGAAGTATTGCATCCAGTTTATGAAAACAATCAAAATACTGGAGTTAAATACCATATATTCAAATTGGTAAGCAATACAAGAAAAGGTGGTGTGCATGTTCCGGGAATTGATGACGTAATAAACCCTGCAACGGGAAAAATGGAACGAGTAAGACTTCTTAGTGGTGTTGATACAATCTGGCTTAAAGAGCAAAAAGATGTTACGCCAGAGTATGCAAAGAATAATCTCCGTTCTCTTAGCTTCCTGCGCGGAACAAAGATTTTGCGAATCCCAGAGTGGGATACTACCGCTCTTGAGTTCGCCCGTATTACAAGACATAACATAGGCAGCCCTTCCAATAAAACAGGAAGCCATTTTGAGTTTTACGAATACAATCCAGCTCGCGAGCAAGAAGAAATGCTTAAGCGCGAAGAGCTTGAAATTGAAATGGCGATTCTTGCAAAGGGAATGGATGCAGAAAAGATGAGAAAACACGCAGCCTTCCTTGGTCTTCGCCTAATAGACGATTTAGGTATGCCAAAGACGGATGACGGAATCAGAAGAGAATATATCGTGTACGCTAAAAGACAGCCAGAGTATTTCCAAAGAACTGTTGAATCAAGAGAAGTGGAGTACGCTTGGTTGATTAAGCGTGCAATTATTGATGGGAAGATTGAAATTGGTCGTGAGCCGGGGCGTGTTTACTGGGCAAACGGCGGAGGGCTTATTGGTTCTTACGCTAAGTCAGAAAACCCAGAAAAATACCTATTAAACCTTGCTTTGACTAATAGTGAGGAAGGGCGAATATTTAAAGAAAGACTACAACAATTAGGATGATAATGTCGGGGGAAGATACGATATCGTATCTTCCCTTTATTGGTAAACAAAATGTCAAATCGTCAATATATATATGTTTATCAAACTATTTGCGAAGCAAATGGCAAAAGTTATGTAGGAGTTCATTCTACCAATAATATGGATGATGGGTATATAGGCTGCGGAGTCTATTCCCAATCAGACGCTACAATGAGCAAAAGAAATCTTCTTTTCCATAAAGCTGTAAAAAAATACGGATACGGCTTATTTAAAAAGTATATTTTATCATTTTACGATACTTATCAAGAAGCCCTTGATGAGGAAAAATTTATAGTGAATGAATCTTGGGTTATAAGTAAGGATAATTATAATACAGCTTTTGGGGGAAGGGGAAATACTACGGGGTGGATGGATGATGATAAAAAGGAAAAATGGAAGCTAAAGATAAAAAATGGCGTTAAAGACTGGATGAGTAATGGTGGATATGAAATATTAGTAAAAAACGCAAAAAAACCAAGAATCAACCCAAAGCAAAGAAAAAGGGGTTATTCAAGCCCAAATAGATGGAGGGAGGTTGTGCAATATGAATTAAACGGAGATTTTGTAAAAATTTACCCGTCTGGGAAGCAAGCGGCTAAAGAAGTTGGGGCAACGCCCGGGAATATAGTTTCATCGTGTAAAGGCAATTACAAGACCTGCAAAGGGTATTATTTTAGATATAGGCACTACACTAAAGAAGAGGCGTTGTCGCTGCAGGAAAAATTAAGTAAATTTGTTGAACGTAAACCTAATAATTCAAAATGTGTTTTGGCTTATAAATTAAACGGGGATTTTGTTGGAGAATATATTTCTATTGCAGAAGCGGCGAGAAAATTAAATATAACCAATAATTATGTGAGCAAAAATTTAATAGGAATGGTTAAGCAATGCAAGGGTTATTATTTTAAATATAAGAAATAATGTACAACATTAACGATGTATACAATGTTTGCCTTTATGCAGTAGGTAAAAATAGTAATCAGGGCTATTTAAGCCCTTCTGATTTTAATCTTGTGATTAATCAGGCGCAGAAAAGTTATGTCGCCTATCTGCTGGGCAATTTCCAGCAGTATCAGCCGGGGCGGCCTGTCGCACGGGTGGAGTTTGGACAAAATTCTGTCGTGCGGCAGCGCCTTGCGCCGATTATTTATGAATCGTTTTTAAGTGTTAACGGTGCCGGATATTCCCCCTACCCAAGCGCAGCAGGACTTGTTCCAAGTAACGGAGATTACCTGCAAACAGATGCAATGTGGAGCGCCTATGGCTACGAAAGAATCAGAGAGGTACAGCAACACTATTTTTACTCTATTTACAATAGTAAGATTGATCCTATTGCAAGCTGGCCTGTGTATATGATTAGAAATAACGGATTTCAGTTTGCTCCGCCAAGCATAGGACAGGCAAGAATATCGTATGTTATTGAACCGCCAGATATGATTTGGGGCTATACGCTTGATGGAAACGGCGTTCCTGTTTACAATGCAGCAAATTCGGTTCAGCCTGTCTGGGACGTAGCGAGTATACTTGAAATTATCGTTAGGGCTTTACGCATAATTGGCGTAAATTTGGACTACAATCAGGTTAATAATTACGCTAACCAGATTGAATTTCAGGGGCAATAAAGGGTAGTAAATGACCAGATATCAATTCATAGAGCAGATTTTAAGACAAGTCTACGGAGGGTATGTGCAAGAGGACTCTTCTATTACCCCTATGCTTGTTAATCAATATATTGACCAAGCGATAGCGTTTGCGGCAAAGACTAACTATAAAGAAAATGCAAGTCTTGAGGGTGTTGGGTTTGTAAATAATTCTTTTTATACAACCTTTAAGGATATCGCAATCAGTAGAGATGAAAGTGGACTTTGGAAATTAACGCTTCCTCAAGTTCCTGTTGGAGTAGGAGCAAACGAAGGGATATCTACGCTGCAATTAAAAAACAGTCAGAACCAAATATCGCAGCCGTGTATCCCCCTAACAGAAAATCAAAAAACCTATTTTCAGAGCTTACAGAATTTACCCTTTAAGACGCTTTATTATGTTGAGGGAAATCTTGCCTATCTAATTAGCAATTTAACCCTTAGCAATTATACAGCAACAGTAACACTTATTAGCGGAGGAAATAGCAGCGACCTTAATAGCAATTTAAATGTTCCGGGCGACTACGTTCCAATAATGATTGATTATATTCAGAAGCAACTATTATTAATGAAGTCTCGGCCACAAGATTTGGCGAATGACGGAACCGATTTAACAGCAAACTAATATATGCAACCTGTAAGAAATATCATACTTACAAAACCTTTTCCGCCAGATGAAATTTCAGAGGGCGGAATCTTTGTGCCAGAATCAGCAAGACAAGAGAGCAATAAGATGCGCGTTATTGCGGTGGGAAATGGTACTAAAGAAAGGAAAATGATTTTCAACCCCGGAGATATTGTGTATCGCGTGAAGGATTGGGGTACTCCCGTTGATATTGACGGAGAAAGATATTATTTGATGGATCAAAATGGAATCATAGCAAAAGAGTGATAAGATGGCAGTACAGAATAGACAATGGGTAAGCTTGGATGAGGCGATTTACGCCTATCTGGACGAATCCGAGCAGGGTAACCACAAGTATTTTAAATGCTGGAACCTTGCTTACAGGTCTCTTATGGAGCTTGGCCTTGATTTTTTCTTTTCTATCAAAAGCGTGAAGCTGCCTGTTAATCCTAACTTAACGGTGACGCTTCCAGAAGATTATTTAAATTACTCTAAGGTTGGTATTTTAAATGCGCAAGGGGAAATTATTCCTTTGATGGTTAATAACAATTTAACCACGGCGTATGATATGCAGCCTTCAAGGCTTGCTCAAACACAAGATCCAACTGTTTTTACGGCCTACAGTCCTCAAGGTATTGTGTGGTGGAATTACTGGAATGGGTATGGTCTTTCAAATCTTTATGGTCTTCCAAGTGGAAGCCCGTTTATAGGCAACTTTAAGATTGATAATGCAAATGGACTTATTGTTTTGGATGAGAATTTTGCATACGATTACATTATGCTGGAGTATGTGTCAATGCCAATTCAGGGACAAGACTACTTCTTCCCCATACAATTTAAAGAAGCAATCATAGCATACTTACGCTGGAAAGATATTATTAGTATCCCTTCTTCTCGCAGAGGAAACCTTGGAGATAAAAGAGATAGAAGAATGGAGTATTATAATGAAAGAAGGCTCGCTATCGCAAGATACGATCCCGTGAATATGACTGACCTATATGAATGGAACCTTCGTAATCAAAGACTTGGAATAAAAGCATAAGAAATGTCACTTCCCGCAACATTATCGCAAGGAATTTTATCAATTTACGGTGGAGTAAGTGACGTTGGTGTAAGTGGAATTAGTGTGCTAAATAATTATTTTTATTTTGGAATTGTAAACCAAGTTAGCATTTATAGTAGTTTTTCAATATATGATAATATATTATTTTCTGAAGACGCTATAAAAGCAAGACTATTGTTTTCTGATTATCCGTACACTCTTATCGATGAAACAAAAGTGATTTTAATAGAACAGGCACTATGATAGATGTAAAGCGATTTTCTGGAATAATGAATACGGATGACAAGCCGGAAAGCGTGCTTGCTCCCCAACACATAGATGCCAAGAATTTGCGTTTTTATGGAGGCCAAAATGGTCTTATTGCCGAAAACATCAAGGGTAACTATATAATCGCAAACTCATCACTTCCCGCAAATGGAGAAAATATTTGCATAGGTTCGTACTTTGACCAAGTTAACCAGCTTATTTACTTTTTTAATTATAATAGTCAGGGAAATCACGGCATCTATCAATTAGACGTGAATACCGAAACTATTACTAAAATATTTTTGTGCAACACGGATAGCTTAACAGATGTGTTAAATTTTAACGCAGACTATCCAGTACATTCTGTTGCGCTTGTTTATAGAGATCAAGGTCAGGGTAATTTGCTTTACTGGACAGATGGGTATAATGCTCCCAAGTATCTAAATGTGGATACCGTATCTTCCCTCGCACCCTTCACCTCAGATATGTTAACGGCAGCAAAAAATGCTCCGCTAACGCCCCCCTTAACAGAGTATGGAAATGATACTACGGTATTAACCAACAATCTTCGTAAAAAATTATTCCGATTTGCTTATAGGTGGGTATATGAGAACGGGGAAAAATCAACTTTTTCTCCTATTTCAAAGATAGCGCTTCCTGTAAATGGATACCTGCCAAACACTTCCAATAATTCTACTCAAAACAATTACATAGAGGTAGAAGTATTTTCTGGAGGCACAGATTGTAAAGCAATAGAAATCGTAGGCCAAGCAAGCGTAAGCAATACTTGGGGCGATTTTTTTGAAATTGAAAGTATTGATTTAGCCCAATACCAACTACCAACAAACTCTTCTTTTGTATACAATTTTTATAATAATGGAGCTTATGTAACAATACCTGTTTCTGAGACTGATTTATATTTTAGCCAATTACCAGATGTTGCCAATACTCTTGAATTACTCAATGGAAATACGATTATTTATGGAGGTATTACAGAAGGCTATGATGCAATTACTCGAGAAGATGTAGATATTACAGTTACTACAGGAGTCGGTAATCCCAATACACCAAGCATATCGTTTACATACACGGGGCCAAATTCCTTTAATGTTATTATAGGCAGTACCATTAGCACAGGCGCGCAGTATACCGTTTATTTTACATATAATTCTGGCACCGCTGGAGACTCGTCTCCAAGAAATGTAACATACACAACCGCAGGGGGCGATAATATTGATGATGTGGTAGCTGGCTTAAAGGCGCTAATACAGGGAACCAACATATCGGTAGACGACTTTGGAACCTCTGGGGTTTTTAGAGTTTTTACTTCTACAAATGCGGGTACAATTACGAATGTAGCGGTAAGCGTATCGACCGCAGGAACGGAATTTGCGCAAGCTTCTTGGAAATGGAATTGCCCCCAAAGATTAGGACTCGTTTATTTTGATGAATTTGGTAAAACAAACGGTGTCGTATCTTTTGTAGGCGATCCTGTGGATACAACCGATTTTGCTGTTACAACTCCCGTCTTTTCCGTTTCTTCAAATATACCACAAGTGCCATTTTTGGCGGCTTCAATAAATCATACACCCCCAGATTGGGCGGTAGCCTATCAATGGGTAAGAGCTGAATTAAAGCCTATTAATTTTTTATATTGGGTAACAAACGATTACGCAGATCCCGGGGATGGATTTTTATATTTTTGTATACAGAATTTAACATACCAACAAACGCAAAATACTGGATTTGTGCCTTCTTATGAATTTAGCGAAGGCGACAGGGTTCGCGTGATAGCTAATTATACAGGAGGAAATTTTGTTCCTTTTGTAAATGGTAGCGGCGCGCCTCTTCAACTTGATTTTGAGATATTAGGAACTGTTACAAGAACAATGACAACAGCTCCAAATAGTGGAAATGGTTTGTTTTTAAAAGTAACAAAACCATCAACTCTTCCAACGGTAGCTTATTCAGCAACGATGTTGGTAGAAATGTATACGCCTAAGCCAGTTGTATCCGAAGATAGTCAGTTTTTTTACGAGTGGGGGCAGAAATACGACATATACACTCAAGGCGGCGTAAGATATCATAAAGGGCAAACAGGAGATCAAACGTCTACAAATCCCGCAACTTTTCAATGGTTTGAGGGAGATGTATATTATAGAGAAAGAGGATGGTTTGTTAGTAACGTGGCAACCGCTGTTACCAGCGAGTATTTTATGGATGCCAACTACAATGATTACTTCCCCAGCGCATTAAATTCAAACGGGAGAGCGTGGACTATTAACCCTGACGCTCAAACAATTTATAATCAAGCAATGGTTAGGTGGGGTGGAATGTACGAGCAAGGCACCGACATTAACCAATTAAATATATTTAGACCAGCCGATTTTGACGAGGTAGACAGATCAAGGGGTGCGATTCGTAGAATGATGGTGGAGGACAGGAATCTCTACTTGTATCAAGAAAGGGGGGTGGGGGTGTATGGAATTTATGCCAAATACCTTCAAGATAATGCCGGTCAAGCTGTAGTTACAACTACAAATGTTATCATTACAACCAATAATGTCAGATATCTTATAGGAATGTATGGGCTTGGAGACCAGCCAACAAGCCTTGTTAGAAGTAAAGGTGCGCATTACTTTGTAGATCCTGTTAGGGGATACCAAGTAAGAAGAGCTGCCGATGGACTTACGCCAATTTCTGAACTATACAAAGGGCAGTTCTACATAAGGAATCTATTAACTCCTTATAATAAAAATTATGAAACGCCTAATCTCTATAAGTCCAAAATAATAGGCACGTATAACTTCCTTGACGAAGAATATGTTTGTTCTTTGCAAGGGGGTTCCCTTTATCCATCTAATAGATTAAGAACTGTTGCAAACGGAATTATTACAGACGGAGATATTAATACGCCCTCTACTCTTATTTTGCCATTTGAGGGTAATACCGATTACGACACTTATATTGTTTCATTTTCTGGTACTCCTATAGCGGGCGATGTAGTCCATTTTGTATTAAGGGAAAATTATGGCCCTGCTCTTGACTACGCAATCGTTGTTTTGGCGGGCTGGACAATTACAGATATAATAAACGCTGCAGTTGCGGCCATTAATCCTTCTGGGCAGTTTAGCGCCGTTTCCACTACATATTTAGGCAACCCAGCTGTGCAAATTGGTAGCGATGTTCCGGGAAATGTTGTTACAGGCGAATCGTATGTAGATTTTCCCGCTATGATAACAACTTTTACAGGTACACCACAGGTTGGAGACGTGGTTACGGTTAATGTATCGTCTGATCCTCCTTCGCCACCACTTCCCTATACACAATTCACTTATACATTTGGAGCGGGTAATACGATAGCTAATATGATTACGGCTATTGTTGCAGCTATAAATGCTGGGGGTAATTTTACAGCGACTTCTGTTACGTATAACGGAAATCCGGGATTTACCGTACGAAAACTAACTACATTTTATATATACGGAAGTTCCGCCTTGACTATACAATCCTTAAGCACGATTTCCCCCTACACCTTCTCATTCAACGAACCAAGAAACGGCTACACTTCATTTTTTGGATACCACCCAGAATGGCTTGATAACGCACAAGAAATAATCTATAGCTGGAAGGATGGAGAATTGTATAAGCACGATAACACAACTGATTATTGCGAGTTTTATGGCACGCAAGATGACGCCTATTTAACAGTAGTGTTTAATTCAGCCTTGCACTCAAAAAAGTCTTGGAATAGTTTAATGGAAATAGCCAATACCACTTGGATAGTGCCAAATATGTATACCAATACTTACAGCTATGGCACTACCAAGCAGGTTAGCAACTTGGTGGATGCGGAGTTTACCCTTCTTGAGGGCAACCCTTCAGCGGCCATAAAAAGGGACGCTAATTCATCAGGGGGCAAGATAAACGGGAACTTTATGAAAGGCAACTATTTGGTTGTAAAATTTCAAAAAACAAATGCAAATAATTTGGTAAATTTGGCAGAGGTTTCGGCCAGATTTACTGATTCACCCTTAACAGTAAAATAAAAGATATGATACCCGCATTAGCAGCAGTAGGGATTCCGCTTTTAGCATCAGGAGTTAAAACATTAGGAGGCATAGCGCAAACAGCTTTTAGTGGACAAAAGAAAGCAGAAAGAGCTTTAGAGAAATCTATTGAGGCGATACCAGAATACACAATGAGTCCAAGTATTCTCCAGTATTATGAGCAGGCGAAGCAGCGCTATGGAGTTTCTCCAACTCAAACCGCAATGTATAAGCGTCAGATGCAAAACATTCAGCGTGCTGGAGCAACAGGTCTTGCTGGTCTTCGTAGTTCAAGAGAAAGAATAGGTGGAGTTCCTTCTATAATTAGAGGATTGACTGACGCCTCCTTGGGAGCTGAAGTTGCAGGAGAGCAAGAGCAAGCGCGTCGCTTTGGGCAATTCGGTTCAGCCACTCAAATGAAGGCGGGCCAAGAAGCGGCAGTAGAGCAAAGAAAATTAGCTAAACAATATCAAAGAATTAGCGCAGCACAAGCTAAGGCTGCCGGAAGAGCTGCTGTAAAAAGAGCAGGACTTACAAATATTTTCGGGGGCCTTACGGATATAGCGAAAGCAGGAATGTCTCAAGAAGAGGGAGCTTAATAAAACACATTAATAACAATGGTTCCAATTTCACCACAAGTATATAGCGCAGAAGCGGTAGTCTTTGATACAAAGCCGCTATTTGACTATGCGCAAAAATTAGACGAGAGAAGAGCAAAACGCGCGCTTGCTGAACAAGAGGCTATTGAAAATTATTTAAAAGAGCTTCCTAAGTCTATAAATCCTGCCGGTATGGCTGTTAATGATATACCTGATTATTTGGCAATGCAAAAAGAATTTAGGCAATTATCAAACAAATACAAAAGCACTAAAAATCCATTAGATAAAATTGCTGTAGATAACAAGGCTGATGAAATGCTTTTACACGTTAGCAAAAGCAAGGACAAGGTAAAGAAGAGCGAGCAGCCCACGGCTACTTTAGCCGATCCTAATAAAAAGGGGAAAGTTGATTTCACTTCACTTTCATCAGCGTTAGATTTTCACAATTTGCCAATTAAAGATCCTAAAAGAAAAGAAATAACTTCCCTTTCGCCCTACTTTTTCCCCGAACAATTTGATGAAGTTGGGACTTTTAATGAAGCGGCAAAGGGGATTAAAGAATCTGAATTAGGAACCACTATTGTTAAAGGTGAAAAAATTATTCCAGTAGGGTATAATGAAAACGCCGTTCGGTCAATCGCCGAAAACTATGTTAAGCTTATTGATATAAATCCGACAGGAATTAGTTACTATAAAGGTAAGTTAGAAAATTTGCCAGCCGAAAAAATTGCAGAAGCTGTTGCTCGAGTAAAGAAATATTACCCTAAATTGGAAATAGATGATGATGAACCATCTTTCCTTAAGTTATCAGATGCGATAAAAGCAGCAGAACAGAGGACGTCTCAAAAAATAGAAAACGCACCAAAGATATCTGTATCTACGGGGGGTGACGCAAAGGCCGGCCCTGTAAGAGATCTTTATAAAGAAATAGACTTAGCAACCTCAAGTCCAAAAAGACTTAAAGAAGGGACAGGTTCTCCTGTAAATATATTTAGCGGGGATGCGCAGAAGGCGTTAATAAATTTAGCTAATGCTGTTACGGGAACAACTGACAATAATCAATCAAATATTTTTGTTCAAAAACTTTCTGACGGAAAGAATTATATAATGAAAGCTATTTTTGACGATAATAATAAAGTAATAGGTGGAGAGCCGTTAGTTCCATTTACCGAAGAAGATATAAATATACGCGCTCAAGTTGATGTTGGGGGAAGACGCGCTGTAGTAGCGCAAGGGCAATTACAAGTTCCCGGAGCTGCTCCCAAGAAAGAACCTTCTTATATTATAAAAGGTAAGACTTATAGCCAGTCCCAGCTATTGAATATGTATACGCAAGATCAAATAAATCAAGCTTTAAAAGCAGGAACGGTAAAAATAAAAAAATAATGGTACCGCAAAAAGATCCACTTGGAATACTTGGAGAACAGCCTAAAGAAAAAAAGCAAGCCGATCCTCTTGGTATTTTAAAAAAAAAAGAGGATTCGGAAGCCGACTTAGGGATTGGTGGAAAAGGTGGTACTTCCGTTCCCCGATTGGACTCAGAAAAGACTCCTAAAGGATTTGAAGGATTAAAGCCAGCAAAAGTTCAGCCTGTAGAATTTAAAGAGCCGAGTGTCGGGGAAGATACGGTACTCGCAAGAAAGTTAGCAAAAGAGCAAAGAACTGCCGCAGAGGGAACAGGGGTAAGACTTCCCGCAGCACCAAAATTAGTGGCAGAAGAAAAGGCTGCCGAAAGAGCGCTTGCCCCTAAGATTGAAAAGCCAATAGAAACAGAAGGGCAGAGCTGGTTATCTAATACAGTTTCTGCACTTGATAGAGGATTTTATAAAAATCTTATTGGAAACCCCGTAAAAGGCTTGGCTACTGTTATCCAGTATGGAACAGAAGCAATGACAGGCGGAAGGGTTAAGGAAGGCCCGGTTAGTGACGCATTAATGAGATTTGGTAATTGGTTTAATAATGCCATTGACGAAGTAGCTCCGCAAGATCCAGAATTTAAAAATAGTTTATCTGACCAATTTGCTCAAGCGCTTGGTCAAGTAGGTTCGGTTGTACTCACGGGAGGATTTGGAGCTGGGGGAAGAGGTGCTGCAATAGCGGAACAGGTTATCCCAAAAACAGGCAAGCTTGCTTCTATTGTTGCCGCCACGAAGGCTGGCGGAAAAGAATTGGTATCTCAAATGGCAAGTCCGGCAGCAATAAGCGCAGGACTTACAATGGGGCAATCTGAATTTGAAAAAGCAAAACAAGCAGGTGCAAGCGATGACCAAGCTTTTGAGGCTTTTTATAAAAATGCAGCCGTAGGTTCTATTCTTGAGAAGATACCCGTAATGCAGTTCTTCAAAAGATTTAATAATGCAACGCAAGGTGGCGTAGTAAACTATCTTAAAACCAAAGGAGTTGCGGGCTTAACAGGGGGTGCTGAGGAAATGACCACCGAAGTCTTGCAACAGCTTTACGCCAACAAGACAGCGCAAGATATTTACAATGTAAACCAAGACATATTTGAAGGGCTTACCGAATCAGGCGGGATTGGTTTTGGGGTTGGTTTCTTGCTCAATGCTATGGGAGCAAGAGCTAAGGTATTAAGAAGTGAAGGAAAGGAGGCGGAAGCAAAAGTTGTAGAGGATCAAACAAAAGAGTTTGAATCAAGAGCGTCTAAGGGCGCTGCCGCAGAACCAGAAGTTCCCCCAGCCGCCGCTCCTGTTGTTACAGAAGAAGTTAAAGCCGAAGAAGTTGTAACACCAATAGAAAAATATAGGGTAGAATACTTTGATCCTGTTAAGCAAGAGATGACGCACTCTTTTTTTGATACAAAAGAAGAAGGAGATAGGTTTACATCTTCCCTAACAGATCAACAAAAATCAAAAGGAGTACAGGCTTATTTTCAAAATACTACAGAGCCTTCTTTGAAGGTCGGGGAAGTCGCACCAAAGGTAGCACCACAAGTTCCCGCAGCACCCATAACAGAAGAAGAGATTAAAACAGAAGAATATGCCATACCAGAGCCAAGCCCAACGGGCGTACTTCAACCTACACAAGAAAGAATTGGAGAAGAAAGGGGTGGACGTAGAAGAATGGAATCGCCAGTCGAAAGGGTTGCGGCTGCCCAAAAAAGTAAAACTGAAGCTGCGAAAAAAGAAATAGAAAGGAGGTTGACTAAATATGCAGCTCCAACAGGAAAGCAATCCGAAGTAAATAAGTTGGTAGAAGAGCTGAAAATTTTTAATTCTCAAAAGAGAGGTAGGCTTGGTTTAAAAAAGATAGAAAGCCTTAAGAAAAGAAATGAATTAATATTAGAAGCAAAGAGGTTAGGCTTTGAGACAAAGGTATATAAAGACGGAAGTATTGCAGTAAAAGGGGCAAGAGCTATAGATAAAACATTTAGCAATTACGCTATAGACGATAAATTCGTCCCACTTGATCAAAGGGGCGAAAAGCTTAAAAATTTATTTAACAGAATCCTTGGTTTAGCGGATGCCTATGGATATGGGTTTAATTTTTTTATACCCAACGTAATTATAGGGGCAGACGGTAAAAAGATGTCTACTAAACAAATATCCAATGCGGTTAGAGATTTAGAAAACGGCATACCAAGTAAGGGAGCGAGCGCTGTCTTAAATTCATTAGAGGCGATGGCGGAGAAGGGCGATGTTGAGGTAAGAGTTGGGCAAGCGGTGGAAACTGTTAGCATTGAGGATTATTTTAATAGACTTGAAAAAGATATAGCAGATAGGGATATGGAGCTTGCTTTAATGCAAGAAGCGGAAACGCTACCAGAAAAAGACTTGGTAAAGTGGGTAGAGGAAATGGCAGAAGAGCAATCATTTGAAACTGAAATATATGAACCAGATACAGAAGAAATTACAGGAGAGGGTAGAGAAGAACCCAAGATTAAGGGAGAAGGTAAAGAAGTTGTCCCCGGAACAGCAGGAGGGGTTGTACCTCCGACTCGAAGGGGCGCTCCTACAGCAGCGGCTGGTGAGGAAGGCGAAAGGGTATCAGGAATAAAGAAAGGACTTGTATCAGAGCGTATTCTCGCTCAGGTAGACTTTGAAAAAATTGGGGATAAGGAGCTTTTAGAGGCGGGTAAGGATATAATTGCGTCTGGGGAAGTCAAGCCAAAGGCTTTAGTAGATAAAATATTAGAAGAAAAAGGCGGAGTGCTTTCCCCAGCGGAAGTAGTTGCGCTTATTACCTACAAGACTGATCTTGATAATAAAATAGAAGATTTATCCGAAGAGATAGCAAGAAAAGAAGCGGCCGGGGAAGATATTGGCACTTTAGGAGTAGAGCTAAAGTCGTTGGAAGTTGAAAGAGATAACTTTGATATGGCCGCTGTTATTACAGCACAGCAGCAATCTATGTCTTTTAGGCTTCGCAGATTTATGCTTGATAGAGATTTTAATCTAATAGTTGCTATCAACAAATACAAGAGGGCTAATAATGGTGTAATACCAGCAGAAGTTGAAGAGGTTTTTAAAGAAGTTGATAGCAAGATTAAGGAGATTAATAAAAAATTAAAAGAAGAAGAGGCAAAGGTTTATGAAAAGGAAGGAGAAGAAGCGGCAAAGAATATAGTAGATGATGTACAAAGAGAGCAAGTAGAAAAGGTAGCTAAAAATAGAATTGAAAAAGCGAGAAAGAAAAGAGCAGCTCTTCTACAGAAATACAGAAAAGGAAAAGGCGGCGGCTTGACATTATCTACGGGTGGTTTGTCAAGTGAGGGTATTGAATTTGTAGGGGAACTTTTGGCAACCTATATTCAGGAAGGGATTGGTAATGCAGAGTTGATAATTAAAAAAATTATTGATAATTTCAGGGATATCCAAGGAAGAGAGCCGTCTGACGAGGTAAGAAAGGATATTGAAAACATAGTTAATGACGAGCTTGCAAGACCTTTTATGGCAGAGGATGGCTCCTTAATTGTTCCTGATAAGTTCATAAGAAGCTTGGTTTCAAAGGGCGCTACCACAATAGAGCAAATGACGGATGCCGCCTTCGCGGAATTAGAACCACAAGTTCCCGGACTTACAAAAAGACAAGTAAGGGATGCTATTACAAAGTATGGCAAAAAGGTAAATCCAAGAATAGATGAATTAACGGCGCAAATAAACCAAGCAAAAAGAATAGGCAGGCTGATTTCTGAATTGGAGGATTTGCAAAAAATGTCTCCCTCTGACTTTATTATAAAATACAAGAAGAAAAAACCAAGCAATACAACTGAAGCAGAGAAGGTATTAAGAAAGCAAATCAATGTATTAAAGAAAGAGCTTGATATTGACGCCGAAACAAGGAAGGAAGAAAGAAGAATAGAAAAGGCTATTAAAGACGCAGAAGAATCCCTTGCGGAATACCAGAGAAGAATTGACGAGCTTGATTTTTCAACCCGTGAACGAGGACTTCCCGAAACACCAGAGTTAAAAAAAGCAAGACAAGCGCGGGACGAGAAAAGAAAAGAATACGAATCTTTAAAAAGATTGCGGCCTTCAACAAGATTAGACGCGAGCAAGAAAGCTGTAAGAAAAAAGATAGAAGAGCTTCAAGAAAGACTAAGAACTGGCAACTACTCAAAAACGCCAAAGGCTAAAAAGCCAATAGATGCCGAGCTTTATATTTTAAATGCAGAAAAAGAAGCCTTACAAGAAAGGGTAGCAAGGGAGCAAAGAAAGCTTGAAAAAACCACAGTAAGGGACGTATTAAAAGAGATAGCCAATATCCCCAGAACGCTTGTTTCTGGCTTGTTTGATATGGGAGCTGCCTTTTCGCAAGGGGTTTACAGGATTTACTCAAACCCTATATTGTCCGCAAAAGCCTTTACCGAAGGTGCAAAGCAGTTCTTTTCTGAAAAAAGACACGACCAATGGCTTGCGGACTTAAGAAGTAGTCCAGAATTTAAGTTATTAAAGGACGATATGAAAATCGCTATTAGCGATCCAGATGGTAAAATATCTGAGCAGGAGGGCATCATTATAGCCAAGTATGCCAACTTTTTATATAATACTATAGCGCGTGCAATAACATTTGGGTATCGTCCAGCAACCAAATTAATACAGAGCCTAAACCCCATACTTGCTTCACAAAGAGCTTTTGATGGGTATATGAACTATATACGGGTAAATTCAGCTCTAAAACTTTCTAAAGCCTTAGAAAATGATGGGTATACTCCAGAATCAAACCCAGAAGTTTTTGAGCAAGCGGGCGACTTTGTTAATACGACTACAGGTAGGGCAAGCTTAGGCTCCTTGGATAAGAGCGCAGGTTGGCTTAGCTCAATACTGTTCGCTCCCCGTAAAGTAGCAGCAGAACTTAAATTATTTACTCCTTATGCTTTTTATTATTACGCTAAAATGCCTGTTGCGGTTAGAAAAAGAGCGCTACTTAATTTTGGGACTTTTGCTATGAGTGTCATAGTTTCCCATACATTATTGAAAGCAGCCCTTGACGCGCTAAGAGGGGACGACGAAGAAGAGGATAGAGAGTTTTGGGATAGCGATAGTCCTAACTTTATGTCTTTTAAGATTGGAAACCAAAGAGTTAGCTTTCTTGGGGGCGCTAAAACCACCATAGTATTTATGAGTAGGTTACTGGGGGATAGATTTGTGGATCAATTTGGAAAAGAAAGCAAGTTTGGAGAAAGATTTGGGAAAAAGATAAATACGAAGCTTGACCTTGTTTTGAGATTCGGTCTTGGCAAGCTTGCCCCAACGCCCGGCGTTATTAGGGATATAGCTGAAAAGCCAAACTACGAGGATTATGATGAAATTTATCAAAATGTTATAATGCCAATATGGCTTCAGGACGCCAAAGAAATGCAAAAGGACAATCCTGTTGAAATGCAGGCACTCTTTCACTTACTTGGTTTTGTGGGTGCTAACATAAGAACCGTAAACCCTAATTCTATGAAAGATAAAATTGTCTTTACAGAAAAGGTACGCGGGGAAGAAGTGAAGAGAAATGTAGACCTCACTGAAAACCAAGTTACAGATTTTCAAAATATATATAATAACGAACTAAAAAATAAGCTGCGGCTTATTAATACGGAAATTAATAGTGCTGTTGATGATAAGGAAAGGGCTAAAATAGTTGATTTGGCAAGGGAAGAAGCAAGGAACGAAGCTCAAAAAAAATTGGAGATTAAATATAAAGCAGAGTTCCGTAAGTTCCCTGAACAAGAAAAAGAAAAAGAAGGCAAAGCTCTTCAAAGAGCTAAAGAAAAAATGAAGTAAAAATAGTAACTTTGATTAACAATTTAATATATTAAAAGAGATGCCACTAACTCCTGATTTTACGACATCGCAACAGGCGGGACTTCCCTCAAACGTAATCATTACAGATACGTCAACAGGGAGTGATATTAATATAGTTGAAAGAGTTGTTTTTTTGGTTGATTACGCCGGAAACTACGTTGTCCCCACAGGAACAACTACTAACTATGTATTATGGCCACTTGCGCAAAGTTCAATATCCATAAATTGTCTCACGCAAGATACGGCCTTGCAGATTACTGTAAACTGGGTTGACGCGGGAGGGGTTACCCTTAATACAAAGACAATACTTTCGGGTTTTACTTTATATAATGAAACTTTTTATTATTCTTTAACACAAGGTCAGGCTGCGGTGGGAAATCCTTCTTATATTTTACAAGACAATCAATTTTTCCAAAATAAAAGCAAGCTTCGTGTGTTGATAGATAGCGGAGATCAGGCTATAACTCTTGGATATGATATTACTTCAGCCCAAGAATGTTATGATCTTGCAACAGCAATGGTAACGAATCAGAATATTTACTTTTAAAGTTAGGGAAGTTATGCCGCTTACAATAACTCAAATTTTAGATATTGCCAAGATTTCCCAATACATCGCAACGATTGATATTGAAAGTGGCAAGTTTTACGGAAGAAGAGTTGTCCCTGAGACACCACAAGTGCTTTATAACGAAAGAAAGGCCGTAGAGTATTGGTATAATCTTAGCCCAAATGATCCATCCCTTATAGAGACTTCTAATTATCTCTATTCTCTATGCCGTGGGTACAATTTACAGGCACAACAAATAGCCGGAACGGGTGGAGTAATTACGCCTGTAATTCCTTCTCAAATACCTAATCCTTTAATATTTGAAGTATCCCCAACTACCGTTGTACCATCTGGGGCCACTTCAGCAACTATAACGGGTTTTATAGGATTTAATGTTCTCTTTGTAAGAAACGGAATACCGCAGTCTACGCTTAATATAAATGGAGATAGTTACTTTTCTTGGAGTAAGAATTTAGGGTTATTAACTATTCATCCTGCGGCTATAACTGGAGAGGTGTTTCAGATATATCCTATCTAAATAAAAAGAAAATATGAAGAAGATATTTGCTCTTGTTTTGTTTTTAGTGCTGGGGAAGTTCTCTTATTCTCAATATCCTCTACAGCAAAATCTTGGAAATGACAGCACTATTGTAATTTCAAAAGGTGCAACACAATCAAGATTTGTCAATGTAACATATACTGATACAGCGAGCGCTAACCTTCAGCGTATCCGCCAATACCCAGCGTCTCTAATTGCAACAACATCGGGAGGTTTGAGATTTTGGATAAGAAATTCTTCCGCTACTGGATGGATTGAGATTTCAACTACGTCATCAACAGTAGGTGTTACTTCGGTAGCAACTAATAATGCTACGGGAATTACTGGTGGTACTATTACAAGCACGGGAACTCTTGCTATTGATACACTTTTAATTAGCACAAGAGCTTGGAGGCAGAAGGGAATTGATAGTGTAGCTTCTTTAATTACGGGTTCAGTATCTGGGACAACAAACTATGTTTCTAAGTTTACAGCAACAAATTCATTGGGTAATTCTCAAATTTTTGATAATGGTACAAGTGTTGGGTTTGCAACCGCAACTCCAGACTCGTTATTGACTGTTGAGTTGGGAACACACTTAAAAAGAGGGGTTAGGCTGTCAGGACTTCCCCAAGCACCCGGAACTAAATCTTTACGCATAGATGCTAATGGCACGTTATCTATAGTAGATACTACCTCTGGAGGGGGAGTAGGGACAGTTACCAGCGTGGCTACCAATAACGGGACAGGAATTACAGGCGGTACTATTACAACCGCAGGGACTCTCGCCATTGACACCTTGTTAATTTCTACGCGTGCTTGGCGCCAAAAAGGAATAGATTCTCTGCAAGCTAATATTAACGGCAAATTAAATATATCAGATACGGCTTCTATGCTAAGCCCGTATATTAATAATGTTGGTTATGGTCTCGGGAAGACAAGTCAGACGGTCTATGCCGATTCTGCAACCCTTTCTAATTATTACCTAAGACGCAAAGACTCTCTTACCGCAACCAATCCCCTTGGTTATGTAACCAAAAAAGTTTTAGCCGATACGGCCGCCGCCATCAGAAGTGCGACTTCAGGGGGAACTGTTACCAGTGTAGCAACTAATAACGGAACGGGTATTACAGGTGGCACTATAACGACTTCGGGAACTCTTGCTATTGATACTACGGTTATTTCTACAAGGGCTTGGCGCCAAAAAGGAGTGGATTCCTTGCAGGCCAATATCAACCTTAAGCTTAATATTTCTGATACGGCAAATATGCTTAACCCCTACCTGCGTAAGGTAGATACTACAAACATTTGGATTACAAATGTATACCGCAAAACAGCAACAGATTCTGTATTTTATGTCAAGGGCGGTAATTCTACATTCGCCTATAGGGATAGCATCGGAAGCGGAAGCGGTGGCGGTGGCGGTGGTAAGGTCTACTATTTAAACGGCTCCGTAAATCAAGGAACCTTTGGTGGTTTAACAATGTACGCTCTTGGGGATACAGCTATAACAGGCGCTTCAGCTGACTTTACAAGAGCAACTACGGGTACAATAGCCAATTTCATAACTAATGTAAATCAACCTTATTTAATTTCAATTCCATCTGGAATTTGGGTTATTAACGCTTATATGAGCGAATCGGGGGGTGGGGCTAACCACGCTGAAGTTTATGCAATTTTAGAAACTTGGAACGGATCAACTTTAACTTCTATTGCAACTTCTCCTATAGAAGAAATTACAAATGGAAGTACTCCAGACCTGTATACTTTTGGTATTTCATTACCCACTACCACGATTTCCCTGACAGACAGAATAGTAATTCAGTTTTACATACAAAACACAAATGGTAAAACTGTAACCCTATACACACAAAACGGTAAAGTAGGAGAGGTGATAACTACTTTCACTACAGGAATAGGCGCTCTTAATGGATTAACAGCACCTTCTCAATTTTTTGCTACGGGAACAAGTGGTACTGACTTTAATATATCTTCCCTCACAGACACCCATACTTTTAACTTACCTACTGCTTCTGCTATAAATAGAGGTGCTTTATCAAGTGCTGACTGGACAACTTTTAACAATAAAGGTTCTGTTAGTTCTGTAGCTACTAATAATGGAACAGGAATAACGGGTGGGACTATTACTACTTCGGGTACTTTAGCTATAGATACTTTGTTAATTAGTACTCGTGCTTGGAGACAGAAAGGTATTGACTCAGTAGCATCTTTAATCAATAGTAATATTTCTGGAACAACTAATTATGTTCCTAAATTTACCGGAACAAATACCATAGGCAATTCAAATATTTTTGACGATGGAACTAATGTAGGGTTGTTTACGGCCTCTCCTTTAGAAAAACTTGACGTAAGGGGTAGATTTTTATCTGTAGGAACAACAACTACTACGGAGTCTGCAATGTTTGTTCAGTCTCAATGGGGTGGAGGGCCTAATAAATTTGTAACTAAATTAGCCGCTAACTCACAAGGTAATGTTGTTTTATCGAGTGGTTATAATATAGCAAGTGCGACAGCTCCAAGTTCCGCTACTGTAACAGAGATTTTAAGGGCCGATTATCTTGGGAACGTGGGAATTGGAGGTATAGCTCCCGACTCAATGCTTACAGTCAATTTAGGCACACACCTAAAAAGAGGGGTTAGAATGTCAGGACTTCCCACAGGCGTAGGCACAAAAGCCTTGCGTATAGATGCAAATGGAAGATTAAGTATAGCTGATACAACAACTGCGGGAGTCGGTACAGTTACGAGTGTAGCTACCAATAATGGCACAGGTATCACAGGGGGAACTATAACTACTTCAGGAACGTTGGCTATTGACACGCTTCTTATCTCTACCCGTGCTTGGAGGCAAAAGGGAATTGACTCAGTAGCCTCTTTAATTACAGGTGGTTATGTGCCTAATTCAAGGACTATTACAATCAATGGTACTTCTCAGGACTTATCTGCCAATAGAACTTATAATGTTGGTACAGTAACTTCTGTGGCAACAAGTTCTGCAACAGGAATAACAGGCGGAACTTTTACAACTTCGGGAACTATAGCTGCTGATACTTTGTTATTGTCAACAAGATTATGGAGACAAAAAGGTATCGATAGTGTTGCTGCTTTACCAAGAGTAACCTCTGTGGCTACTAACACTGGAACTGGTATTACCGGTGGTACGATTACTACATCGGGTACAATTGCAGCCGATACTTTGCTTTTAAGCACAAGGGCTTGGCGACAGAAGGGTATTGATTCGGTGGCGGCTTTACCAAGAGTTACTTCAGTTGGATCGGGATATGGTTTATCGGGAGGTACAATAACGACATCAGGAACTTTATTAGTAGATTCGGCTACTTTATCTAACTATTATTTAAGAAGAAAAGATAGTTTAACTGCTACTAATCTTTTAGGTTATGTTACAAGGAAAATATTAGCAGATACTGCTTCAGCTATTAGAAGTGCTGCTGGAACAGGAACTGTTACTTCTGTTGCTACGAATACAGGCACAGGGATTACTGGAGGAACAATTACAACATCAGGCACATTGGCAATAGATACCTTATTGATTTCTACAAGAGCTTGGCGACAAAAAGGTATAGACTCTGTGCAGGCTAATTTGACTGCTGGTTTGGCTTTAAAAGTAAATATTTCAGACACAGCCAGTATGTTAACGCCTTATTTAAGGAAGATTGACACTACTGCTATGCTTAGCCCTTATTTAAGGTCTAACGTGGCTTCAGCAACGTATGTTCCCCAAACAAGAACAATCACAATAAATGGTACATCACAAGATTTGTCAGCCAATAGGACTTATAATGTAGGTACTGTAACGAGTGTAGCAACAAGTTCAGCTACAGGTATTACAGGGGGGACCTTTACTACATCAGGCACTATTGCCGCAGATACTTTACTACTATCGACTCGTGCGTGGAGACAGAAAGGAATAGACTCTGTAGCTGCTTTAGCTAATACTAAAATAAGTGGTTCAGGTACTACCAACTACATACCCAAGTTTACAAGTTCAAGTGCAATAGGCAATTCAATAATGAGCGAAGGAAGTAGTTTAATAACAGTCAATGCTGGTAATATAGGTACAAATGCAGGATATGGATTAGTGTGGTCAGGCGATGCAACAAGAATAATTACTCCTGAAGATAATGTTGCAGGTGCGTTAATACAAACTCCGGGTGTTATTAGGTTTAATTCAGGTAGTAGCGAAAAAATGCGATTAGATGCCTCTGGTAACTTGGGATTGGGAACAAGTAGTCCTAATTCAAATGGTGGGGCAAGTGCTAAAGTACTTCATATTAATAGTAGTGGTGTTGGTGATTATGCAGTAACACACTATACAAATGGAAGTACTGGATCAAATGCAGGTGATGGTCTTATAGTTGGAAATATTGGTGCTGATGCTTATATATTTAATTATGAAAATTCACCAATATCTTTTGGAACTAACTCTACAGAGCGAATGAGAATAACAAGTGGTGGACAAGTCGGAATAGGAACTACTTCAGTTAGTAGAACTTTAGATATACAAGCAGCAGAGGCTACATTAAGATTAACAAGTTCAACTGGCACAAATACTGTTTATTCTCAATTTTCTAATACTTCGGGTAACTTTTATATTGGTAAAGATAATAGTACTGGTACTGCTTTTGGTGTTGCTAATGGTACATTGTTATATGAATCAGGTGCTAACCCAATGGTGTTTTTTACTAATAGTGCTGAAAGAATGAGAATAACAAGTGGGGGTGATATCGGAATCGGAACTACAACCATAGGTTCTAAATTACAAGTCAATGGTGGAGCAGCCATAGGATATAGTGCAAGTACCGCAGCACCTACAAACGGGTTAGCGGTAAGTGGAAGTTTAAATGTAGGTACCGGAGTTGGTTCGGGAGATGCAAATATGGAATTAGGAATTGGAAGAACTGCTGCTGGTAATGCTTACATTGATATGGTTGGTGACCTTACCTATACTGATTATGGATTAAGAACAATAAGATTTTCTGGTGTAAATGGTATATCAGAATTTGCACATAGAGGCACAGGCAATTTTCAAATTAGATTACAAGAAGCTGCTAATATGGTATTTAGCACAACTAATACTGAAAGAATGAGAATAACAAGTGGGGGAAAGCTACTTCTTGGTGCAACTTCAATAGCAGCGAGTGGTGAAGTTCAACAAGTTATTGCAAGGTCAGGTTCTTCATATTTAGAATTTCAAAATACCACTTCAAATACTGGTGCAACAATAGGAACAAGTGGTGAGAATTTTATCGTTTATACAAATAGTGGTGCTTTAGGTTCAGAAACTTATACCGAGCGAATGAGAATAACAAGTGGGGGTAACGTAGGTATAGGTACGACTTCCCCCAACCAAAAACTTTCAGTTGCAGGTAAAATAAATTTTGCATCTTATGAAACCGACCAAGATGAATTTGGCTTTTGGGTAACAACTGGAGCGACAGGTGGGGTAACTATGGCAACAGCAGGTGCTACAAATTTATTATTTCGTACTAATTCTTCCGAGCGAATGAGAATAACAAGTGGGGGCAACGTAGGGATTGGTACAACTGCACCAAGCGGTCGTTTACACATAGATCCAGCCGACAATGAGGTAGGCTTAAACATAAGTACATCATCACTTACAAGTGCTAATGCACAATCTTTGATAGATTTAACACAAACTTGGAATACTACAGGAAACCCAACTGCTATAAAGTTAAATGTTACAAATACTGCTTCGGGTACAAGTTCAAAATTAATGGATTTACAGGTAGGGGGAACAAGTCAATTTCAGGTAACTAAAGGAGGTGCTATCCAAACTGTTGGTGGTGTACCTTGGAAACTAACCGGAGGAGTTGTAACTTTAGGTGGTTCTAACTTACAAGGTATATCTGTAGATGTAAATGGAACAACATATTATTTAGTTACAGGATATTTACCTGAACCAGAACCAGATCCAGCCGCATTACCAGCAAGTGGTCCTTCAGCAAACTATAAAACATATAACAAGCCTACTCCTGTGAAGTCAGCCCAAGATGCTAAAATTCAAGCACTTGAAAGAGAGCTTGCCGAATTAAAAGAAATGGTAAAAAAATTAGCAAGTAAGTAAAATGTCGGGGGAAGTTGTGGTATGATTTCCCCTAACACAATAAAAATTAATAACAAATAAAAATCAAAACAAAAATGGCAATCGTTTACAACTGGATCATTGAATCCTTAGATGTGATACCCCAAGAAGATGGACTTCAAGACGTGGTATCGGTAGTACACTGGCGCCGCAGAGGTACTGAAGTAGTTGATGGCAAGACTTACACCGCGGAAGTGTACAGTACTTACAACTGCCCATCCCCCTCCCCTACCGACTTTACGGCTTATGCTGATTTAACTCAAGCTCAAGTAGAAGGCTGGCTAAATGCAGGTCTTGACGTCCCTTCAATAGACGCCAATATAGCGACTCAAATTCAGCAGCAGATAACACCTCCCATAATTACGCCCCCGCTCCCTTGGGCTTCTGGAGGATCTAATTAAGGGCTTGGAATTTATTTAATATTAGAGTATATTTGTTGGGGGAAGTGGTGATAGCCGCTTCTTCCCTTAACACACAAGAAAAACAAATAAAACAAATATGAAACAAGTATCATTAATTCTTTTAGCAATCTTACTTCTATCATTTGTAGCGGAGAAATTTGTAGTCATTAAATTCAAAGAAGATCAAGTCAACTATCATTGGCAAAACCTTTCAGCAATTAAGCAAGTTGTATCGGGTAGCAATCTTCCACATCAACAAGCCGTTTTTGTCCTGAAAGCAATTGACTCTTTGCAGGTTGATATACAAAAAAATGTAACAATAGATTCAACTTCTCAAACTATCAAAAAATAACACGAAATGTCAGACGGAATCATCTTATTCCTCATTACCCAAACAGTAGCTTTTGTAGTTGCATTATTTAAAATCTATGTTCAGGTTACCGTAAAAATGAGGGAACTTGAACTCCGTATCCAGCAAAACGAGGAAAAAGATGATGTCATCTTTAAGAAACTGGATAACATAGCAGAACAGATTCACGAACTCTATATTGAAATAAGCAAAAAATAATCATTATGAGTAATTCACCCTTTGGCAAATTAAATCTACGCGACCTTATCAATGGTCTTGTAGTCGCCTTCCTTACCGCTTCACTAACAGGACTTGTACAAATTCTTGATAGTGGTGTACTCCCAACCCTTGCTGAGTTAAAGTCAGCGGGACTTGCTGGAGTCGTAGCTTCCCTCGCGTATTTACTTAAAAATTTAGTTACAAACTCCCAAGGAGAAGTGGCGAAGGTAGAGCAGAGTGCTGGGGAAGATGTGGCGTAAACAAAATCTCTATGCGCTTTCTGTTTTTAATCTTTGTATTCTTAATTGGATGCAGTAGCGAAAAGCAAATTCAACGAGCTAAGAACCGCCTCAGCGCTAACCCGCTTGAGGCGGCGTCTTTTTGCGCAAATAGGTTTCCAAATAAGGAAACTATTATCTATCGTGATAGTTTAACATTAGACACGATATACCTTGAGCTAACAAGAACAGATACGATAGTAGAAAATGATACCGTTCGCATCACCACGACTTCCCCCGCAAAAGTAATAACCAAGACACTTGTAAAGTATAAGGAAGTGCAGATAGAGAGTGGTGCGGCTAAATTAGAAGAACAAAGGCAGCTTTTAATAAAGTGTGAGGGAAGATATGACGCACTACAAAAGAGATTTGAAAAGTCCGAAGAGCAGAGAAAAACGTGGCGCAAAAGGTTTTATTGGATAATCTTTGTTATCCTTGGTTTTGCAGTAGGCTATATCTTAAAACAACCTACCCTATCATCCATACTCAAAAAAACAATCAAGAGCTTAAAACGTGGATAAGCTATCCTTAGATAGATTAAAATTACTACACCCTAAAATCAGGGATCACGTACGGGATATTTACGAAAATCAGATATGTCCTGCACTTACAGGGGATTATTTCTGTCGCATCATCTACACCTACCGAAGCCCTGAAGAGCAGGCTGAAATCTACGCAAGGGGTAGAACAAAGCTCTTTGACGCACAGGGTAATAGACTTGGAATAGTTACTAAGGCAAAACCGGGACTTTCATGGCATCAATGGAGTTTAGCCCTTGACTTCTGTCTTGTAAATAAAAACTCGGTTTCTTGGGATATCACAAGGGACTACGACAAGGACGGGAAGGCGGACTGGATTGAGGTGGCTGATATCTTTAAGCGCAATGGGTATGAATGGGGCGGTGACTGGAAATCGTTTAAAGATTATCCACATATTCAATCCCCTTCAAAATACACTCTTAAGCAAATGATGAAAAAATATTCTGACGGAGATACATTTTTAGATACATCAACAAATATAAAATATGTAAATATATGATTTGTGTTTATAAAATAACAAATTCTATTGGCCAAATTTACGTTGGCAGCACATCTAATTACAAAAAAAGAATTCGTTATTACAAATCAATTTCCTCAAGAAATCAAAAAAAACTTGCTGAATCGTTAAAAAAATATGGGTTTGATAATCATATTTTTGAGGTTATTGAAGAATGTGAATTAAAGGATTTAAAAGAAAGAGAGGGCTATTGGGGAGATTATTACAATGTTTTAGAGGAAAACGGGTTGAATACAATAATACCTAATTGCGGTAAAAGAATAATAGGCGCCAGTGCCGAATTCAGAAAACTTAAATCAGAGACGATTAAGGGTGAGAAAAATTATTGGTATGGCAAAAGATTGCCTCAAGAAATAAGGGATAAAATTAGTAAAGCTCGTTTGGGTATTAAGCTATCTGAAGAGCATAAGAGAAAAGTTTCTTTAAACAGTGCAAAGCATAAATCAAAAATAGTTTTAGATTACGATACTGGCGTTTACTACGATTCAGCGAAGGAGGCCGCTTTTTACAAGAATATGGCTCACTCTACGCTAAGGAGCAAATTAAACGGATCTAATCCAATAAAAGTTAATATGGCTTACGTTTAATATGACAAAGACAGCCATAGCAAGAAAGTACAGAGAGGAATACGGCTTAGAGATGCCCACCCTCAAGCTTGCCCGTATTATGTACGAAAAGGAGAAGCTAACCTTTACAAGTGTAGAGGACTGTAGGACGTTTTTAAGGGCCATAGAAGGCAAAGCTTGGGGCAGAAGGCCTCCAAATACCCTAAAGGTAGAAACCCGCCCTAAAAACCCTTACAATCTGCCTGAGAGCTATCAGGAGAAGCGGGAACCACTACAACTTCCCCTAACGTGCAATAACATACTCCTAATCTCAGACCTTCACATACCCTATCACGATATAGATGCTATTACAATAGCCTTGGAGTATGGGGTGAAGCATAAAATTAACACTATTGTAATTAACGGCGACCTCATCGATCTGCATAAAATTAGCAGGTTTCAATCAGATCCAAATAAGAGGAGTATAAAGCAAGAATTTGACGCCACTAAGCAATTTCTGGTGGTGTTACGCCAAATCTTCCCCAACGCAGAAATATATTGGCTAAAAGGGAACCATTGCAGCCGCATGGAAAAATACCTACTTCAAAAGGCACAAGAGATATGGGACGATCCATATTTTCACTTGGAAGAAAGGTTGCGCTTGAACGAAGAAAGAATACATCTCGTTGATGATAAAGTTTTGGTCAAGGCGGGTAAATTAAATATTACCCACGGCCACCATATTTTTAAAGGCATCTTCACTCCTGTTTCTCCGGCTCGCGGCGCTTGGGTGAAGGCGAAACAAAATATAATAGTAGGTCATTTACACAGAAGTAGTCATCACGTTGAAACTGATATAAACGGGGAGACTACAGCAAGTTGGTCTCTGGGCTGTTTATGCGAAAAATTTCCTGATTATCAACCACTTGTGTCAAACTCCCAACACGGGTTTGCTCACGTCATAGTTGAACCAAATGGGGATTTTTCTGTGAAGAACTATACGATAATTAATGGTAAATTGCATTAAGTGGAAGAAGTCCTTGACGATATGCCCCTTAGCATTACTCCTTACGAGGATATAGCGGCCTGCGCTATGGCTATGGATTGTATATCGGATATGGATGATGCTCTGATGTCGCGGGAAGATGCGGTGTTGATAACAGAGATAAGGCAAATGGTTTTAAAGATAGTTCACACGGGTATTAAAGAGATATACGACTCTAATTTTTATGGCGAAGGCGAGTAAAAAAAAACCAATTTCGGTTAAGTTTGGTAAGCTTGGCAAACATAAGGCCGATGGCCTCGCCTATATTGAGAACAGGAAGATATTAATTGATATGCGACTTACGGGGGTTGAGCTTCTTGAAACAATACTTCACGAAGTTGCCCACGTACAACAACCAGATCTATCCGAAGAAGCAATACTGGAGTACTCAAAGGAAACGGCAGATATTCTTTGGAAGATAGGTTACCACCTGACGGATAGCAGGACTTCCCCGAACACACAAACAAGAAAATGATAATAGAATTAAACGCAAACGAAGTCCTTGTAGCCACCTACATAGGATCAAGAAGAAATGCTGAAGCAAGTTTTAACAAAAGAAAAGCAAGATTCCCTGAAAGAAAAGTAGGGGAGCTTTGGGGCTTCCACATTGAATCGGCACACGCCGAACTGGCCGTATGTAAATACTTGGGTATATACTGGGGTTTTGGAGTAAATACCTTCCACGTTGCTGATGTAGAAAATACTAACTTGGAAGTGAGGTGGTCGTCTCGGGAAGATGTGAAGGTCAGACCTGATGATAACGGCATCATTGTATCCGTTACGGGTAAGTGTCCCACCTATGAAATCAAGGGTTGGATAAGGGCGGAGGACGCCAAGCAAGACAAATGGCTTTACAATGTAGCGCCTATCTGTTACTTTGTTCCGCACGCTGCCTTAAATTCCCCCGACACCTTAAAAAGTCAGCTATGAGTTTCCCTTGTACGGGTTGCGGTTGTTGTTGTAAAGTAATTGACTGGGCGGATGATATTATTGTACGGGATGATCCGACACACCCCTATTACTTCCCCTACACCCATAAAGAAGGCGTATGTGAAATGCTAATAGACAATAAGTGTAGCGTCTATGAATCAAGACCATTAATCTGCCGAATAGAGGACTCAATGCCGAAGGGATGCGACAAGGAACATTACTACGAATTAAACATCAAGGCTTGCAACGAATTAATAGATAAGTTTGGTCTTGAGGACAAGTGGCGCCCACAATCACTTCTCGGAGAATAAGAAGAAGCCAAAGGTTTCATTCATCTTGTCGCGTTCTGCTTTCTTGCGCTGGTATCTATCAGACGCTTCCTTGTCAAAACAAACCTTGCAACTATTGTAGTAACTGCGCATTGTCTTGTTCTCTTTAAACATTTTTAATGGCAGGACTTCCCCGCACACCTTACACTTCTTTTTCATATTTTCTTAATCAAGGTATATATCTCAAAGGCTATGAGCAAAAATACATATCCAATGTGTACTATCGGCCCCATAATAAAGACCACAAATAGCCAATGGAGTCCATCCCAAAACTTATTTGGTTTCCTTTGTATCATATTTTAGATTAAATACTACTGACAATATAATGCAATTTATTAAAATTGTCAAAATAAATTTGGTCATAATAGATAACTCTTGGTCTTGTCTGGGTTTTCTTCAGCAAGGTAAAATTGTATGCGCTTGGGTATGGGGTACTTCCTATCAAACTCTTCCGAGGTTAGCGTCTTGCCATTCACTTCGGTAGTAAGGCAGATTCCGTTCCAGCGCCACGCCCTATTGTAGCGGAAGTCCCTTGCTTTTAGATAATCCCTTACTGCGGTGGGGTTATTTGGTTTTCTCATAACCTTGTATTTCCATTTCTTCAATCAAGTCCTTTACTTCGTTGTCGTACCACCGAAGGATATTGATAAGGCGGTCAAGTAACTCGTCATTACTTTCCTTTGCAAGATCAATAAATTCAGACCTTGAAAATTCAGAGATTTCTTCGCCTGAATACTTTACAATGGCGTCAATCAGTTTTGCTCTTTCCATAATAGTTGTTTTAATTTAATTATTAGTTTAGGTGTCCAGTACATATTCATATCTTCCCGCGCAACCTTAATTGCCCGAAGGGTTTTTACGTCCATAGTCAGCTCCAATGTTGAAACAAAATCCACAAATGTTATCCGCATCTTCGGCGTCTTTCCCAGTAACTTCAACAGTTGCCCAGTTGTCCGTTACATTGATTAGCCGTGCTTCAACACTCCATACATTTAGTTCCTTGCATAAAAATTCTGCTCTGTCCTTTGTTAAGGTAATTTCAATAGTTGTTTCCATATTTGTTTGTTTTTAGATTTCTTTTTCGTAAACGATTGTCTTTAATGGGGCTTCGCCTTTTAGTTTCTTTTCCAGTTTTTCAGCGTAAGCCAATGCTCTTTGATAGTTTACTTCTTTATTGTAGAGGGAAGTCGCGGGTTCCCCCACACGAAAAGTAAATACTTGAAGGTTGCCAATACTATCCTCGTTTTTGCTAAATACTGCAAAAAAAGGGTTAGCATTTTCTTCGTTCAGTTCAATAATGATTTTCATTACATTAGATTTTTAAGTGTTTGTTTATAGAATAATGCTCCCGCGTGGAAAATGTAGTTGCCGACAAATGGATCGCACCCGTCAAAGGTTATGCGATTAACAAGTTCCCCGTTTTCAAGAACAATACTTTCGCTTGTGTAAGGTATGCAACCTTTATCAAATTGCTCAATAAGATAAGGTACCATTTCATCATTGAGTAATACTTGCGCTTTGTTTCTCATTGGTTTAATTTAAGATGATTAGTAGGACTTCCCCCAACAAATAAACCCAATATAAAATTATGGATAGGAGTGTTAAGGAAAATATAAAAGTTCGTTTCATTCATTAGTTTATCTTTTTACAATATGGACAAATGGGTATGCTCTTTTTCTTTTTGTAAATGGTTTGGGTAAATAACTTACGGCAAGCCGTACACTTTATGTACTTCCCTAAAAAAAATAATTCTTTGTTTCCTTTCTGCATTTTACTTGCCATTCAGAGTTGTTTTTTTCTTGGAAGCCGTAAGTAAGTTTAGCGTCTTTCTTTTTTAGGACTAATCCCTCATATAGCGGTGTCTTAACAAGGTCATCATAGAGGAAGTCAAAGCCTGCTGAATATACTGGGGACTTGTAAATACCTTCAATAAAGGTGGCGCATAAGTAATCGTAAATTTCCAATCCCTTGTCAGTTACAAGTTGTTTGCAAGGGTATCTTACATCAACCATAGTAATTCGTTCCTCAAAGGTTTTCCCTATCAGATATTCCCCCGCATACACAAGGCAATCCCATATTACAAACTTATCCCTTTCTATATCCCCCTTTTCTCCCTTTTGTCCTTTGTTAAGATACTCCCCGCAATATACGTACCACTTGTTGTCGGGAGATAATTGCTTAAATTTTATGTCGCGGGAAGCGTTGGCAAGAGGTAACTTGTGCCTATTGTATAGGTGTAGTTCCGTGCCATTGGTAAATACCACACAAGCCGTTCCGTTGTACTTTACTTGGGCAAAATATTCCCCTTCGTATTTCTCAAGATCTACTGGGGGTATCTTAAACTGGGGGCGGGGCGGGTAAATGTATTTAAAACTATCATATACCATTTTCAATATCGTTTATTTGTTGCCATAATTCATCCTCAATACGGGTGTTTATCTTATCGGTAATATCAATACAATACTCCCCAATATAGACCTTTACGCTTTGCATAACCTTATACATACCAGAAAGGTCGTGTCTGCCGTGTCCTTCCTCTATTTGGGTAATGCGTTCATTCTCGTATGATACCACAAGCGGGGCGGATAGTTCTGCTATGACTTCCCAAGACATATAAATTATTTTTTAAGTGAGCAAATGGGGTTAATAAGTTCTAATACTTGTTCGGGGTTTTCAAATTGTAATAAGCGGTCAATACTACCCTTTGCTACTGAATAGGTACGTTCCCCGCTAATTAACTGCCCTTTATCGGCTTCTTCTATGTCGGGGGAAGTCATAATGAGGTCGGAAAGGACTGCCCCGTATTTCTCAACTAATTCGGGGTTGAATTTATATACCACTTGTTCCCCCAACAATCCATCAAACTGCCCTAATATCTCTGCCTTTGTATCATCAACACTTGTATACTTATCCATTACAATAAATAGGCAAGTTGCCCCCGTTTCATCTTGTATCTTAAAATTTTCGGGTGTGCGCTTTTCTATTTTATATTGCTGTAAAAATAACTCCTTCCCCCGCACTTTAATATCCCCCTCAATCATTTTAAGTTCTCCCGTAAGTGCTTCAATTTGGTGTTTAAGGTCAGCGTATCTACTTACCTTATCATTAAGGTCGTGGGCGGGTAAGATTTTCTTGTCTGCCTTTTTAGGCGTGGCGGTTTTCGTTGTCGCGTTAGCGAACAGGTTTGTTTGTGTTTTCATTTGTTTGGTTTTAGAAGTCAAATATAGTTGTTAATTGACAACTTCATAGTTAAAACTTTGTTAAAGTACGGGTAAGCACTCAATCCCTTCTTTGTTTTGGTAAAATAAAGATCCCCCGTCATTACCTTCATCATCAGCCGACAAAAAGCATAGCGTTCCGTCATTTAATTGGAAGCACACTGGGTTTTTGTACCAACCCAAGCCTTCCATTTCGGTTTCGGTAAGGTATCTAACCTTGACTATTTTCTTGTTTAGTAGCACTTCTTGTGCCTTCTTTGTCCAATGGGTGTGTGTGTCTTTCATAGTGTTTAAATTTAATTTCCGTTTTCAAAAATTATTTCGTTTTTATCTTTTGAATAAATTTCGGTAGTTGATTTTCCTTCGTTTAAATCAGTAGTTAAATCGTCAAGTGTTTCGTAAATAATTTCATAGGCGCAATCAACTTCATCATAATCGTCATTTTCTTCCATTTCAAGCACTTTCTTTAATGCTTCCTCATAAGTATCAGCCTCAATTCTAAAATTTTTTCTTTCCCATACCGAACATTTTTGGTCGCGGTAAAAGTCAAAGGTTTGCATAGTGTTTAAATTAAAGGGTTAATATAATTTGGTATAAAATCTTCATCTTCTATAATTTCTCCAGTTTTTAGATACTTGTATCTTTCATCTTTGGCACTATATCTTACTTTGTTACCTTCTTCATCTGCTTCTACTGGCTGAGTTATATTCCCATAAAATTCAGTTCCTTGCCCTTCCAGTACCCCGCAAAAGCCTACCCCCGTTTCAATGTATGATAAGTTAAAATGCAAGTCGGGGTAATGGTTTTCTGCTACATACTTAACCCATTCTTCGGGTGGCGACCACGCTGAATTAAAGCCTATTACAACCTTATTGTCGGTTATTTCGGTATGATAAATATCTCCTTCCCATTTAGTTCCCCAGTTTGCTATTCGCCAATTATACCAATCATCTTCATTTGGACAAGGGTGAAGGTTGTTAAATTCAAAAATGGTATCGTTGTCTATTTTCTTAATGTTTTGATCATAGAATTGTTTTACTCTGTCATTACTTCCCGTAACAATCAAAGTATTGTCGCACCAATTTGGCATAGTGTTTAGTTTTATAGGTTATATACTTTAAGAGTTCCCTCTTTCTCTAATTCTTTCCGTATTTCATATCTCCAATTATTTGGTTTAACGTATTGCCCGTCTTTAGTAAAATACCCAAGATCTAATATATCTAATTCATCAAGCGGTGGTTGAAAGCCATATCTTGTAAAAAACCAGTTGTTAAATTCAGCTATATCAAATCTATCTATATTTTCAATATAGCTACCCTCTTGCAAATCTTTATCAATTATATTGCCGTTAGGCGTTTCTATTGTTAATTCGCCCCAAGATGAAAATAATTTTGTAATTTGTGTTTCCATTTTGTTTAGTTTGTAGGTTATTAAATAGCTAAAAAATCTTCCCACGCTTGTCTGCTTCTGCGGTCTTTCAGTTGCTTTTCCAGTTTCTCAATCTTACCCTTTAATGGGTAGTATTGTTTGATACTGCAATTTTGTAACTTCAATCGTAAGGCTACTAACTGCCGTTCAATACTGGCATAGTTTAGTTGGTTAGGGTTATCCCTTTCGGTGTTTATATACATATACCATTCGTTTATGTGTTTATTAGAATAGGTTTGCCATTCTGCGGGGGAAGTCGCGGTACTGGGTGGGTAGGTTGTTTTCATAGTACTTGAATTTTATTTTTTACAATCCATTCCGCTACGATATCATTGGCAAGTTCATAACACTTTGCCGTATCTTCCCGTAACACACACGCTTTCTTAATAGTATCAACCAATAAAATCATTTCCATTTCTGTAATTACTGACATAGTTTTTTAATTTTTAAGCAAGGTAAATAATAGTTTGTTAAGTAGTTGTTAATTGACAACCTTAGAGGTATTACAAATGGATATCCCGTTGGTTAAAATCTTCTTCTTCAATTTGTTGTATGTATTTTTCTTCCATTTAATTATTTATTGTGTGTCTTTCAAAAATTTCATTTCTTTTTGTAATGTGTAAATTATTATCCCGTATGTACTTTGAGGCGGGAGTGTCTTTTACTGACTGCCTTACGTTTTTAATTAGCAACCTTAAAAATTGCACATACTCAATTTTTGCCAACTTGTAAAATGATTCTTGTATCATAGTTTTTTATTTTGTGTGGGGAAAATTAGTAAAGGAAAGGGGCGCGGTTTAGATCCCCACGACTTCCCGCAACCCCCTTCACTATCTTTTTACCAACTGGCTTGATAATAAAATTCTTCGTGTTCCCCTTCGTTAATGGCTTCTTCAATTATGGCTA
>JACCDT010033342.1_pt1 | contig 34683 bp, 28 predicted proteins | sample 7446291 | NCBI WGS metagenome assembly JACCDT01 (sample SAMN15323446, study PRJNA562643) | freshwater metagenome | isolation source: river surface water | place: USA:Blue River Watershed | collected 2017-08-17
CCAAGGGTGCGGGAATCGCCCCTTGTGACGGCTCGATGACTTCCCCTGCTCGTCTGATTTGGTTGGTGGGTGCACTGCTGTGCTTGGGTTCGTGGGTGGTGCGTGGCTCGGAGCCGGCGCCGCGGCTGGTCGAGGGCGAGGCGGTGCTCGCACAGCTCGCCGATTTCCGACCCGTCGCCGGAAACTGGACGGAGGCGCGGGGCCTGGCGGGCGATCCGCGCCGGGACACCGTGCTCCAGCCGGTCGCGGGAGGGGGAATCTTGGTCAACCGGCCCAGCCCGGCCCAGCGCGGGCATCTCTTCAGTACTTGGGAACACGGTGACGTGGAACTCGAACTGGAATTCCTCCTCGCGCCGGGCTCCAACTCCGGCGTGTATTTGATGGGTCGCTACGAAGTGCAGCTCCGGGATAGCTGGCGGATCGCCGTCCCGGGGGTCGGCGAGTCGGGGGCCGTCTACAGTCGCTGGGACGGAGCCCGGGGCGTCGGCAACGAATCCTTCGAGGGCTCGGCCCCGCGGGTGAATGCGTCGCGGGCCCCCGGGCTGTGGCAGACGCTGCGGGTCGACTTTCGCGCTCCGCGGTTCGGGCCGGACGGCGCCAAGCAGGAGCCGGCGCGCTTCGTGCGCGTGTGGCTCAACGGAACGTTGGTGCAGGAAAACGTGACGATCGGCGGGCCGACCCGGTCCGCGGCCTTCGCGGATGAGGCCGCGTGGGGGCCGCTGATGATCCAAGGCGACCACGGTTCGCTGGCGATCCGCGGGCTGCGGGCGCGCTTTCCGGTGCCACCGCCTCCGCCGGATCCGGCGGTGCGGGTGCGGCCCGTGCCGAAGCCGATCGTGGTGGAAGTCCCGGCCGACCGGACGATCCTGCAGCGTGCCTTCATCGCGTTTCCCCCGGTGAAGCGCCTGTATGCCGCGGCGGTGGGCACCCCGGCGGGCGTGCACTTCGCGTATGATCTGGAACGCGGAGCCCTGCTCCGCGCGTGGCGCGGCGGCTTCGTCGACGCCGCGGAAATGTGGTACGAGCGCGGCGATTCCCAGCTCGCCAAGCCGCTCGGTGCGACGATCGATTTCACGGGCAAGGCGGGCGTTGCGGTGCTCGAGACCCCCGCCGCCGACGGCTGGCCGGAAACCCCAGGGGCGCTGTACGCGTCGGAGGGCTATCGCCTCGAGCGCGACGGCACGCCGGTCTTCCTCGCGACCCTCGCCTCGCTCCGCTTCAGCGACGTGTTCGCGCCGGCGGCGGAAGGCGTGGGCCTGACCCGCACCGTGACGGTTGAAGGCACGGCGGCGAGCTGGGCGGCGTTCGTGCTGCTGGCGGAGGCCGATGTGATCACGCCCGCCCCGGGTGGGTGGGTGATCGGGGATCGGCAGCATTACATTGATTGGCCCGAGGCGTCCCCGCATCGGCCCGTCGTCGTCACCGCGCGGGGGCGGCAGCGCTTGGTGGTGCCGGTGGGTGGAAAGAACCCCACGGCGCCGGTGTCGTACACTCTGGTTTGGTAAGGCTCACGATGACCTCCCTTTCTTCTCTCTCGTCGGTGTGTCGGTCGGTCCGTCCTCTCGCCCTGAAGCGCGCGCTGGCGCGGGGTGCGTGGCCGCTTGCAGGATTGTTGGCGGCCCTCGGCGCGCTCAGCCCGGTGGCGGCGCAGAACCCCAGTGCGATCGAACGCTTCGTCGCGCCCGTGGCGGAGCGGGTGGAGCGGGAGTCGCGCTCGTGGCGGCGCACGCCCCTGCCGGTGCCGGAGGGCATCATCCTCGAAGTGAGTGGCATCCTGCCCGTGCCCGGCGAGCGCCTGCTCGTTTGCACGCGCCGCGGGGACATCTGGTGGGTCGATGGCGCGTATGAGCCGGAGCCGCGCCCACGGTTCAGCCGCTTCGCGGAGGGGCTGCACGAACCGCTCGGGATCGCGGCGGCGCCCGGCGGTGGGGTCTACGTCGCGCAGCGGCAGGAAGTGACGCTGATCGAGGACAAAGATGGCGACGGCCGGGCGGATTCGTACCGGACGGTCTTCACCTTTCCGATTTCGGGCAGTTACCACGAGTATGCCTTCGGCCCGGTGGTGGCGCCGGATGGCACGATGCGCGTGACCCTGAATGTCGCCTTCGGTGGCGTGACGCAGAGTCCGGTGCCGTGGCGCGGCTGGATGTTGGAGATCACTCCGGACGGGCGGATGACTCCGATCGCGGCGGGCCTGCGCTCGCCGGCGGACCTCTTCCGGACCTCGAAGGGATTGTGGCTGTTTTCGGATAATCAAGGCGAGTGGGTCGGCTCCGGGCGGGTTACGGAAGTGCAGCCCGGGGACTTCGTCGGCCACCCGGCCGGCCTCGCCTGGGCGCATCTCCCGGGCTCGCCGGTGAAGCTCCGCCCCCAGGACGTCGTGGCGGCGGGCGAGCCCATGCACACCCTCGTGCAGAAAATGCCGGGGCTGAAGCCGCCGACCGTGTGGCTCCCGCACACCGTGCTCGGGATTTCCAATGCGGGCATCTTTGAGGACCTCAGCGGCGGGGCGTTCGGTCCGTATGCGGGCCACCTCTTCGTGAGCGACCAAGGGCAGAGCAAGATCCTGCGCATCACCCTGGAGCAAGTCCGTGGGGTGTGGCAGGGCGCGGCGTATTCGTTTCGCGAAGGCTTTGAGTCGGGCATCCTCCGCGTCCAGCAAGGCGAGCGGGGAGTCGTTTTCGCGGGTGAGACGGCGCGTGGCTGGGGATCAGTGGGACCCAAGCAGTACGGCTTGGAGCGCCTCGAGTGGACCGGACATCTGCCCTTTGACGTGCAGGAAGTGACGGCGCAGCCGGATGGATTCCGGATCCAGTTCACCCAACCAGTGGACCGCGAGACGGCGGCGCAGGCGTCGAGCTACGTCTTGGCCGGCTTCACCTACAAGTACAACGGCGCGTATGGCAGCCCGCCGATCGACCGCATGGCGTGCCCGATTCAGCGGGTGGAGGTGGCGGCGGATGGCCTCTCCGTGCGGATTGCGGCGCACTGCCTCCGCGAAGGGTACATTCATGAACTCAAGCTCCCGGGCATCCGGGCGGTGGGCGGGGGTGATGCCCTTCTGCATCCCACGGTTTACTACACCCTGAACCGCATCCCGGAAGGACCGCGCATCATCCCGCCGGAGCCGAAGGAGGCGGAGTGGTGCGTGGCGGCGGTGCCGGCCACCGCGAATGCCCCGAGCCCGAAGCGCCCGACCCGGCCGGGTCCGGGGTGGAAAGTGTGGGAAGGTGACCGCCAGATCCTCCTCAGCACCCGGCCCGGGTTGAAGTTTGACCAGGAACGACTCACCGCGAAGGCCGGCGAGAAGGTGCTCCTCGTGTTCCGCAACGACGACGACATGCTGCATAACTTCGTGCTCTGCGCGCCCGGCCGCGGCAACGCGGTCGGTGAGGCGGCGCTCAAGCTCGGCGTCGAAGCCGCGGAACGCAGCTACGTCCCGGCCTCGGATGACGTCATCGTGCACACGGCGGTGCTGGAGCCCGGGGCGACGGATCGGATCTTCTTCGAGGCGCCGATGCAGCCAGGGGACTATGAGTACATCTGCAGCTTCCCGGGCCATGCCACGCTGATGCGTGGCATCCTGCGCGTGGTGCCGAGGGAGTGACCGCGCGCGGCGAACGGCCGCGCCGCTCCGCTCCAATCGCCTGCCCTGCGCTAGAGCGGGGCAGGTCCGCTGGAGGAGCCGACGACCAATTCCGCCGGGACGAGGACGTCGACGTACTCCGATCGATCCGTTGCGACCGGGACCCCTTTGACGTGTCCATTGCCGGAGACCAGATCGTCCTTGAGCCGCCTCTGCCCGTTCGCGGATGGGCTGGGTTCTGGCTTCCGCAGGGGGTTGATGAGCAGCTGGGCGGCGGCGGCTCCGACCCGGAGGGGGTCTGTTCCGGCGCCGGTGATGTGGCTCGCGCCGTTGCCGTTGGATCCCGGGTGGTCGGCGCCGACGACGGAGACGTCGGCTGGGACGGACCAGCGTTCGCGCTTCAAGGCGGCCACGGCTCCGGAGGCCATGAGACAGTTACGGCAGAGGAAGGCGGTTGGAAAATCGCGCCGACGCTGATGGTCGACCAGCGCGAAGACGGCCTCCGCGCCGGCCGCGCGGTCGTCGTGCGGCTGAATCGCCACGTAGCGCGAATCGAGGGCGAGCCCATTCGCGTGCAGTTCCGTGCGCAGCGGTTCCAGCAGCGCATCATCGTGCTCGCCGTTGGGGCTGTGCCCGATCCACCCGATGCGACGATGGCCGTTGAGGTGGAGGTGTTTGACCGCATGGCGCAGAGCCTCGATCTCGTCTCCCAAGACGGAATGGCAAAGGTCCGGAAAGGACGCGCAGAGACTGACAACGGGGGTTTCGTTGCGGCGCAGGGAGGTGAGGCAGCCTCGCGAAATCGGACCCAGCGTAGCGATGCCCCGGAAACCGGCGCCCACGTCCGGCAGCAACTGCTCCAGCTTCCCGTCTCCCAACGCATCATCAGGGCCGAGGTACGTGACCGACAGACCATCGCGCAACAGCGCGGCGTGCAGGCCCTCCAGCACCTGGGCGAGGTGGCTCCCCAGAGTATGAAGCCGCAGCGAGTGGCCGAGCACGACCGCGACCTGTCGAGCGAGCAGGGAGGGAGTCTTGGAATCCACCCGCATTCCCTTAGGGTGATAACCCCGCCGAAGCGCGTGATCCCAAACGCGGGCGTAGGTGGCCGGATTGATGCCGTGACGGCGACCGTTCAAGATCAACGAGACCAAGGCCTGGGATATCCCTAGTTCCTGAGCAAGTTGAGTTTGAGAAACGGTTTTTGAACCTCGGGCCACGTCGGGGTAGAAAGGTGTTTCATGTTTAAGCCGCCGCAGGGAGGGGGTCGAATGGTAATTTGGGAAATGTTCTTGCTAAATCAGGCATTATTTGATAATTATTAAATGGGAGGTGCAGTCTCTTTTCGGCGACTGCTCAAGCGAAGATTTTCTGAGGGTTTCAGGTAAACGCTCTTGGGTCTTCGCCTCAGGCGAGCGCGGTCCGTGCAACTTTTGGCCCGGGCGCGTGTTCAGAAGACATGCGCAACTCTACGCCCTTGCTGAAATTTGATTGCGTGAGCCGAGTGCCGATAGCGAAGTAATCGGGTAGGGTATTTGCCTATCGTTGCCTTCGGCTACCGTCAGCACACGTTCTCCTCTTTTCGACTCCGTTCCTCGTTCCCGCTTTTCTTCCTCATGGCCTCCTCTTCCTCCTCGTCTGCCGCGCCACGACCGGCTTCCTCGGGTTCGCGTCGGCGGACGCTCTGGATCATCCTCGGATCCGTCCTCGTCCTCGGCGGTTTGGGTTCCGCCGCGGCGGTCAAGCGCTCGTCCCAGCAGAAGGTCATCGCCGTGACCACGGAGAAGGCGATCGTGAAGACGATCACGCAGGTCGTGTCGGCCACGGGCAAGATCCAGCCCGAGGTTGAGGTGAAGATTTCCCCGGAGGTCGCCGGCGAAATCGTCGAGCTGCCGTTCCGCGAGGGGGCCACGGTCCGCCGCGGAGAGTTGTTGATGAAGATCAAGCCGGACGCCTACCAGGCGCAGGTCGAGCAGCGTGAGGCGGATCTTGCGGCCTCGCGGGCGGTCGAGGTGCAGAGCCGCGCCCAGTTGCTGAAGGCGCGCGAGGACTTCGCGCGGATGAATGATCTTTACCAGAAGAAGCTGGCTTCGGATTCCGATTTCACCGCGTCCAAGACCTCGGCCGAGGTCGCCCAGGCGAACCATGAAAGTTCATTGGCGCAAATTCGCCGGGCCGAGGGGCAGCTCAAGCAGGCGCGCGATCAGCTGGAAAAGACCGTGATCTACGCCCCGATCGATGGCTCGATCAGTTCGCTCGCGAGCGAGAAGGGCGAACGCGTGGTCGCCACCGGCCAGTTCGCCGGCACCGAGGTCATGCGCGTCGCCGACCTCAGCAGCATGGAGGTCCGCGTGAACGTGAACGAAAACGACGTCGTGAACGTCAAGGTGGGCGATCGCGCCCGCATCTCGATCGACGCCTACCCGAACCGCCGCTTCACCGGCGAGGTCAAGGAAATCGCCTCGTCGGCCAAGACGCTGGCCGCCAACTCCCAGGAGGAGGTGACCAACTTCCTCGTGAAGATCCGCGTCACCGACCGCGATGTCCCGCTGCGGCCGGGCATGAGCGCCAACGCCGATATCGAGACCAAGACGGTCGCCAACGTGATCGCCGTCCCCATCCAGTCGGTCACGGTCCGCTCCCGCGAGGGCTCCAAGACGATGGAGCAATTGTCCGAGGAGCGCGATCGCAAGGCCAGCCAGACCAAGGGCGAGGGCGCCGCCACGGCCGTCAACGAGCGCGAGCAGCGCGAGCGCGAGCGGGCCGACCGCGAGGCGCTGCAGCGCGTCGTCTTCGTGCGCGAGGGCGACAAGGTCCGCCAGGTCAGCGTCGACACCGGCCTCGCCGACACCCCGCACATGGAGGTGACCCGCGGCATCAAGGAGGGCGACGAGGTCGTCAGCGGCAGTTTCAGCGTGATCACGCGCACCCTCAAGGACGGCAGCGCGATCCGCATCGAGCAGCCGAAGAAAGAGGAGGCACGGTAAGTGCGCTCCCGCCGGACACCGGGCCCGCTGGTCATCGCGATCGAGGGGGTCACCAAGCTTTACCGCATGGGCGAGGAGACGATCCACGCCCTGCGGGGCGTCGCGCTCTCCATTCGTCGCAACGAGTACCTGGCCATCATGGGTCCTTCGGGCAGCGGCAAGTCCACGCTGATGAACATGCTGGGCTGCCTCGATACGCCGACGGCGGGGCGCTACGAATTCACGGGAAAGAATGTCGCGTCGATGACCGACGATGAACTCGCGGAGATCCGCAACCGCGAGATCGGGTTCGTCTTCCAGACGTTCAATCTGCTGCCGCGCTCGGACGCGCTCCGCAACGTCGAGCTGCCGCTGATCTATGCGGGCCTCGGCCGCCGCGAGCGGCTTGATCGGGCGCGCCAGGCGCTGGAGGCGGTTGGCCTCGGCGAGCGCATGTACCACAAGCCGAATGAACTTTCGGGCGGCCAACGGCAACGCGTGGCCATCGCCCGCGCCCTCGTCACGCGGCCGTCCATCATTCTGGCCGACGAGCCGACGGGGAATCTCGATTCCCGCACCGGCGTGGAAATCATGGCGCTGTTCGAGCAGTTGTACGAGCAGGGCAACACCATCATCGTCGTGACGCACGAGGAGGACATCGCCCGGCATGCCCGCCGGATCGTGCGCCTGCGCGACGGCCTGATCGAGAGCGACGCCGAGGCATGAGCCGCCTGCTGCTCGAGATCACCGAGTCGTTCCGGATCGCGTTCGCGCAGATTCGGGCGAACAAGCTGCGCTCGGCGCTCACCGCGCTGGGCGTGATCATCGGCATCGTCGCGGTCTCGCTGATGGGCACCGCGATCAAGGGCATCGATGCGGGTGTCGACCGCAGCCTGTCGGGCTTCGGCGATGACCTGCTCTACGTGACCAAGTGGCCCTGGAGCGATCGGCAGGAGTGGTGGCGCTACCGCAACCGCAAGCCGATCAAGGTCGAGTACGCCCAGAAGATCAATGAATGGATCGCGGAGCATCCGGGCGGCGCGATCAAGCGGGCGATCCCCGCCGCCGAGCGGATGAGCTCCGTCGTCCGCGGCGAGTACCGCGTGAACATGATCTACACCCTCGGCACGTCCGAGGACTACGCCCGGGCGATTCGCTCGGACATGACGGCGGGGCGCTTCTTCAGCGACCTCGAGGCCGAGGCCGGCCGCAATGTGTGCGTGATCGGTTACGACATCGCGGACGCACTTTTTCCGAACGAGCAGGCGGTCGGGCGCACCATTCGCATTCGCGGCCAGAATCTGGAGGTGGTCGGCGTCGCCGCCCGGCAGGGCAGTTTCCTGGGTCTTTGGAGCTGGGACTCGATGGTCGTGCTGCCGCTGAACACGTTCCGCCGCTATTTTTCCGCCGGAGACGGCGGGCAGCTGCGGGTCCAGGTGGAACCGGGCCGGATGGAGGCGGCGCGCGATGAACTGCGCGGGCTGATGCGCCGGCTGCGGCAGCTGGGACCGGAGGAATTGGACGACTTTGAGATCAATGAGCAGGGCGCCATCCGCGAGCAGCTCGATCCGATCAAGAACGGCATCGCGGTCGCGGGTTTCTTCATCACCGGGCTCGCGCTGTTCGTCGGCGCGATCGGCATCATGAACATCACCTACGTGAGCGTGAAGGAGCGCACGCGCGAGATCGGCACCCGCAAGGCGCTGGGCGCGCGCCGCCGCACCATCCTGCTGCAGTTCCTGATCGAGGCGGTCTGCATCTGCCTCGTCGGCGGTGTGGTCGGTCTCGCCCTCGCGGGCGGTCTCGCTGCGCTGGTCGCGGCGGTGGCGCCGGCCTTCCCGCTCGTCTTCTCCACCGGCCTGATCGTGGTGGGGCTCATCATCTCCGTGCTCACCGGGGTGTTCAGTGGCTTCGCGCCCGCGTGGCAGGCCAGCAAACTCGATCCGGTCGTCGCCCTGCGCTACGAGTAACCGGCCCAACCCCGCCATGCATCTTTCCGAGATCCTCAAACTGGCCGCCGGCGCGCTTTCGGCGAACAAGCTGCGCTCCGGCCTGACCATGCTCGGCATCGCCGTCGGCGTGTTCTCCGTGATCGGCGTGATGACCGTGATCAGCGGCCTGCGCTCCAACATCGAGCAGGGCCTCAATGTCCTCGGGGCGAATTCGTTCCAGCTGACCCGCACCCCGCCGCTCAACTTCAGCGATCCACGTCAGCGTTTCGCCAACCGCCGCGACATCGACTACGCGATGGCGACCCGGCTGCGCGATTTGCTGGGTTCGTCGGCAACGGTGAGCCTGCAGATCCGCCGGCAGGGCCGGGTCGTGACCTACCTCGATCAGCGCACCAACCCCAACGTGCTGCTCGGCGGGGGCGACGAGCACTTCGTCACCAGCCGGAACTTTGAGGTCGCCGCCGGCCGCAATCTCGGCCCGGACGATGTTGAATTCGGTCGGCCGGTCGTGGTGCTCGGCGCGGACGTTGCGGAGAAGATCTTCGTCAACGAGGAGCCGGTCGGAAGGCTCGTGCGCATCGATGGCCAGAACTACACGGTTGTCGGGGTCCTCGCCGAGAAGGGGTCCTCCTTCGGCCAGAGCCAGGACAACATCGCGCTGATCCCGATCACGCGCTTCCTCCAGATTTACGGCAGTGCGGGGCGTTCGATCTCGATCAACGTGCAGGCGCCGAGCCAGCAGGAACTGGCTGCGGTGCAGGACCGCGCGATCGGCACGATGCGGTTGGTGCGCGGGCTCGACCCCGAGGATCCGAATGACTTCGAGGTCTTCTCGAACGATTCCTTGATCGATGCGTTCAACAGCATCGCGGGCGTCGTCGCGGTGGGAGCGTTCGTGATCAGCGCGATCGCGCTCCTCGCCTCCGGCGTGGGCGTGATGAACATCATGCTGGTGAGCGTGACGGAGCGGACGAAGGAGATCGGCATCCGCAAGAGCATCGGGGCGAAGAAGCGCAACATCTTGTCGCAGTTCCTGATCGAGGCCGTGGCGCTTTCGCTGGCCGGTGGGCTGGCCGGCGTGGGCTTCGGGATCGTCGCGGGCAACGGCGTGGCGCTTGCGCTGAACTCCGCATTGATTTTCCCCTGGGGCTGGGCGCTCGCCGGCGTGCTCGTCTGCAGCGGCATCGGCGTCACGTTCGGCCTCTACCCGGCGTGGAAGGCCGCGAACCTCGACCCGATCGAGGCACTGCGCTACGAGTGATGCCCGGGTGACCGGGCCGCGGGCTAACCGCGGCGGATCTCCGAGCCTTGGAACCGGATCTGGACCCGGTAGACCTTCTTGATGCGGCAGGTGATCGCGCCGGTGGAGAGATCGATGCGCTCCGGGACCTCGATGCGGTGCAGGTCCACGACGGCGTGGTAGCCGCGCTCGCTGAAGACGTCGATGAGCATGGCCAGCGCCAGGGGATCATCGAAGACGTGATCCTCCGAATTGACGGAGGCGACGCCGGAGATCGCGTGGCGGAGCACGATCGGCATGATCTTCCGCTCGATGTACTGGATGACCCGCTCGAAGAGCGCCGGATGTTCCAGCGCATAGCCATCGAGCCGCTTCACCAGCTCCTGCCGCGCGTGGACGATGATCTGGCTGGCCAGGGGCAGGAAGCGGAGGCGCTCGTGCGTCCCGGGGTCGAGTTCCAGCGAGCTCTGGTACTGAAGTTCCTTGAGGATGTTCTGCTCCACTTCGTCGACCGCGCCCTGCGCGTTGATGAAGTGGTAGTGGTAGACTTCCTTGAGCGACTGCAGTGCCTCCCACGTCTGCTCCTTGAAGACGCGGTAGCGGCGGCGGGCGAGCCCCTCGTCGTAGTCGGTGCTGCGCTCTTCCATCAGGTCACCGACGCCGGTGCGGCGCACTTCGTCGTTGTACGCCTTCACTTCGCGGCCGCGGTGGAGCTGACGCTCGACCGAGGTCTTCTCGTCGACGAACAGCACCATGATGTGGATCGTGGGCTGGCGGAAGTGAATCGCGTGCGGGGTGCCGTGGAATTCCCGGCGCAGGGCTTGGATCCGCTGCACGAGGAGCTTCAGGCACTCCACCTGCACCTTGGTGCGGGGGAACCCATCGAGGATCACGCCGTCGCGGTACTCCTCCTCCAACAGGCGCCGCAGGAGCAGCCGGACCACTTCGCGGTCGCCCACCATGCCACCGGCATCCTTGATGCGCTTGGCCTCAGGTGAATCGAGCAGGGCGCTGATCACCACCGGCTGGCAGGTCAGGCCCCGGGCCTTGAGGATGAAGTCGGTGTTGGTTCCTTTGCCCGCCCCGGGTGCACCGCCGAGCAGGATGAACTCCTTCGGAAAGCGCAGGAATTCCCGGCCCACTTCGGCCTCAAGATCGGACCACGCCGCATTGAAGATCAGCTGGGCATCCTTGATCTCAAGGTCCTGAAGCTTCGGCGGAGCGCCCGCCGCAGGTTGCGCGGGCGTCTTGGCGGGGGGTGAGTCCATGGGGGAGAGGGCTGCCACTAGGGGCGATTTCGTCGTCGGAGGCGACACCAGAGTGTAATGGGCGTTTGGCGGACGAGGGGGCGCGGGGCAGAGGATCAGGCCTGCCACGTCCCGGCCGCCGGGGCGCGCGTCGCGGATTCGACTCGTCAGGAAGGGTGTGGGTGTCGGAACGGGGGAAGGTGAGAGAGGCGCCGGGGGCGAGGAGAGCGAGGGGCGACGCGCGAGGTCTGGCCGCGCCGCCGGTCGGGGTCAGGTTTTGCGCCGGATGAGCTGGGGCGTCGCCTCCAGCTGTCCGCGGGTGACGCCGAGCTGGTTGATCAAGCGTAGCTCGCGCCAGAGGTCCGCGCCGGAGATCTCCCCGCGGAGCAACTGCTGGTACCGTGCGAGGGTCTGGCGAACCTCGTCGGGCGACTCGTGCAGGAATTCCACGCGGAAGGAGCGAGCACCGAGGGCGACGAAGCGGGACGCGAACTCCGCCCCGGTCTGGGCCCGGTTGTTGTAGACGGTGTTGCGGCAGCCTGCGTCGGCGCGCAGGGGCAGCTCCGCCCCGACGCGGTCCTTCAGCACGACGCGGTGCGTGTCGCACGGGCGCCCGCAGTCGCGGTAATCCTTCCCGGTGGAGAGGAAGGCGCAGAACACGCAGTGCTCCATGTGGAAGAGCGGCATGTGCTGGTGGAGCGTAAGGTCAAACCACGCCGGCGGCGCCGCCTGCAGGAGCGCCTCCAGCTGCGCCACGTTGAGGTCGTAGCTGGCCGTGACGCGCTCCAGCCCGTGGTCCTGGATCCAAAGTTCGGCACTGAGCGGATTGGCGATGTTGAGCGAGAAGTCGCCGCGCCGCCGGTCGCCCGCGAAGAACGTCGCATGATCGTAGTTGCGGACCAGATACCCATCGGCCTCGCAGGAGCGGACTTGGCGGAGGATCCACTCCTCGCCGGGCTTGAAGACGCGGGGCGGGGCGACCCAAAGGCTGCTGCCCGGCGTGCCGCCGGCACCCTGGAGCGCGCGGAAGCGGGTCACGGCCTCGCGGTAGTGCTTCGGGTTTTCGAATTCGCAGTACACCGTGCGCGCGCCGGCGGCCCACGCGGGCTCGATCTGGGCGAGGTCGCGGACGGTCGCGATCAGCTCCGGCTCAGCCGGTGTCGGCGCAGCGGCACCGGGGGACGTGACGTCTCCCGGGCTGCGAGCGGAGGCCGTGACGCCCTCGGGCGCGAGGCGCGGGGGCTCGGGACGCAGCGTCCAGCGCCGCGGGGCGGCCCGCTGGTGTTCGAGCGCGGCGACGGCGTCGCGTCGGAGGCGGTTCAGTTCGCTCACCGGCAGGATCACCGCCCCCTCAAGGTGGTTGACCAGGTCGCTGAGGTGGAAGGGGGTGCCACCAAGGCGGCCGACTTGGGCGCGGAGGCGTTCGGTATCCAGGGGTTGCTGCTCAGCGGCGGCGAGGGGAACGGCCGAGTCGACCCGCACCACGTGGCCGTGACCGTCGTCGAGCAGCAGCGTGAGCGGACCGCCAGCGTGGCCGTGGACCTCCGCGCGCACGGGCCGGGTGTGCCGGACCTTTTCGCCTTCGAAGGTGGTGCGGACTTCGCGTTCGAGCGCGGGGTCGCTGGTCTTCCAGACCTTGTTCCCCGGGTGCACGCGACGGAAGTCGACGTTGCCCTGGCCGAAGCGAAGCACGGTGTCCGCGCCGCGGGAAATGACGTGGTAGACGCGGCCGCCTTCCTCGCGCTGCTCCGGGTTGCCGGCGTCGAAGACCACGCCGTCGCCGGGTTTGAGCGGCGCTTGGAGGCGGAGCACGACTTCGTCACCCGTCACGCGAATGACGTCGCCGAGGTAGACGCCGCGCTTCGTGCCGAAGCGCCCATGGGCGAGGTGCTGGTTGTCGATCCCGCGAAACCAACCGGTGTAGAGACCGCGGGAGAACGACATCTCCAGCTCGTAGCGTTCCGCCGCCGGGGTCGTCGGGACCGTGGCGGGCGCGGCCGTCGCGGTGGGGTCGCCCGCGGTGAACGCGGCCATCGTGCGGTCGAGCGCCTGCCGGTACACGCGGGTGATGCTGGCGACGTACTCGGGGCTCTTGAGGCGGCCCTCGATCTTCAGCGAGGCCACGCCGGCGCGCACGAGATCGGGGAGCACCTCGAGTCCGGCCAGGTCCTGTGGACTCAGCAAGTAGCGGCGATCACCGAGGTCCACCTTCTGCCCGTCCGCGTAGAGATCGTAGGGGAGGCGGCAGGCCTGCGCGCACTCGCCGCGATTCGCGGAGCGGCCGCCGAGTGCCTCGCTCGTGAGACATTGGCCGGAGTAGGCGACGCAGAGCGCGCCGTGCACGAAGACCTCCAATGGCAGCGGGGAGCCGCCGGCCTCGGCTTGGGCCTGCTGGATGCGTTCGATTTCGGCGATCGAGTTTTCCCGGGCCAGCACGACCAACTCGGCGCCGATGGAGCGCGCGAAGCGCACGCCGGCGGCGCTGGTCACGGTCATCTGCGTGGACCCGTGGATCGGGAAGTCGGGCGAGAGCTGACGGATCAGGCGGCAGATCCCGGTGTCCTGCACGATCGCGGCGTCAACGCCGGCGCGGATGATGCCGCGCAGGTAGTCGGCGGCATCGGGCAACTCCGGGGTGAAGACGAGCGTGTTGAAGGTGACGTAGCCGCGGACCCCGCGCCGGTGGAGGAATTCCATCAGCGCCGGCAGATCGGCCTGGGTGAAGTTCTTCGCGCGCATGCGCGCATTGAAGCGCTCGAGGCCGAAGTAGATCGCATCGGCTCCGTTCTCCACGGCGGCCCGGGCGCATTCCCAGTCGCCCGCGGGCGCGAGCAGTTCCGGGCGCGTCACCCGGCGGGGGGTAACGGCGGCGGCAACGGGAAGCGGAGCGGGAGAGACGGCGGACATCAGTCGGAAAGGGAAACAGGACAGGTACGCGGTGTCGCGGATCGAGCAACCGGAAAGCGCCAGCGGGTTCGGATCCGCCGCGGCCCGCGTCAGGCGTCAGCGGTGGCGCCCGTGGCGGAAGATGTCCCAGACCACGTAGAGACCCAGCACGGCCGACAGCAGGTAGCCGATCATGCCGAGGGCCGAGTAGCCGAAGAGGTAGGGCGGGTTGCGCGTGGTGATGATCAGGGACGAACCGACGATGAGCGCGGCGATGATCACGCCGAGGGCGATGCGGTTGGCGGCGGCCTTGAGGGCGTCGTCGAGGCCCTCGAGACCCTGGTGCTGAAAACGGATCGTCAGGTCGTCGCGCTCGAGGCGACGCGCGATGCGGCGCAGTTCGCCGGGGAGTTCCTTGAGACCGGTGAAGCTGGAGCGCAGCACGTCGCGCACGTCGCGCCAGAGCACGCCCGGGCGGACGCGGCTGCGCTGCACCTCCTGGAGGACCGGGCGGGCGTGGGCGCGGAGATCGAACGCCGGGTCGAGCCGACGACCGACCTCCTCGATGCACAGGATGGCCTTCGCCATGAGCGAGTAGTCCTGGGAAATGTTGATGCCGTTGCGCCCGAAGATGTGCAGCAGCTTGAGGAGGGCGCGGCCGCTGTGTTCGCGGCCGAGCGGGACGTTGAAGTCCTCGCGGAGGGCGAGGGTGACGTCGCGTTCCATCGCGCGGAGGTCCACGCCGCCGCCGGGGGCGCCGAGTTCGGCGGCGATTTCGACGATGCGTTCGGCGTCCTGCTCGACCGCGGCGAGGAGCAGTTCGGCGAGCGCGAGGCGGAGGCGGCGGGTGAGGTTGCCGGCGAGTCCCCAGTCGAGCAGGCAGAGCCGCCCGTCGGGCATGATCAGCACGTTGCCGCCGTGCGGGTCCGCGTGGAAGAAGCCGGCGATCAGGACCTGATGGAGAAGGGAGGCGGCGCCGTGGGCGGCGATCCGGCGATTGAACTCGGGATCGGAGGGGAGATCATCGAGCGATCGGCCGATGATCCGCTCGGAGACCAGCACCCGTTCCGAGCTGAATTCGTCGAAGACCACCGGGGAGAACACGCGGTCCGGGTGCGGATTGATCGTGTTGAAGTACTGCTGATTCCGGGCCTCGTTCTGGAAATCGAGCTCGCGGAGGATTCCGGCGCGCAGCTCGGCGACCACGCCGGGGAGATTGAAAGGAGTGAGCCGCGCGATGCGCTGGTGGATCTGCGCCGCGAGCCAGGCGATGAGGTCGAAGTCGGCGAGGACCGTCTTTTCCAGGCCGGGCTTCTGAATCTTGACCGCGACCTCGCGACCATCGTGCAGGCGGGCGAAGTAGACCTGGGCGAGCGAGGCCGTCGCCGCAGGGATCTCGTTGAAGGAGGAGAAGACCTCGTCGGGCTCGCGGCCCAGCGCCTCGACGAGGACCGGACGGACTTCGGAGACCGGCAGGGGCTGGACCGAGTTCTGCAGCTTGCGCAGCTCGAGGATGAGCGGTGCCGGCAGCAGGTCCGGACGCATGCTCAGGAGCTGCCCCGCCTTGACGAAGGTGGGGCCGAGTTGCTCGGCGGCGAGACGCACCCGCTCATGGATCGTCCGCGCCGGCGCGTGCTGGGGCACGAACCGCGACCAGATCGCCGCGGGAAGCTCGATCTGGTTGAGCAGATCGGCGAAGCCGTGGCGCGCGAGGACGGTGAAGATTTCCTTGGCGCGGACGGCGTTGCCCAGCAGGTCGAAGGGCTTCACGGCTCGCTCGACCGCGAGGGCGGCGGGGTGGCGTTCATCTCCAGCACCCGCACGCGTTCCTCCAGCGCGGTGAGGCGGGCCTGCGTCTCCGCATCAGAGCGATCCAGCATCGCGCGCACCTTGGTGCCGAGATCCTGACTCATCTCCTCGAATTCACGCCGCCCCTGCTCCGCGATCTTCTCGGCGATGATCCGCGCGTCCGCTGCCGACAGTTTTCCCTGCCGAACCATCTCCTGCAGGGCGGCCTCGGCTTTTTCCGTGGTGGTGAGCGCGGCACCGACGCCGGCGAGGATGGTCTTCTTGATGACGTCGATCATGGGACCAAAGGATGGCGAGTGGCCGGCGCGCCGGCAACGGGAAAGCCCCAGTATCTCCCGAAGGGGTCACATCTCCCGAAAGGGGCCTGTTGTTCCGGAAGTTCCATCGCAAGGCGGCGATCAAGGCATTGGCGCGCGGCCAGGGTCGCGATCAGTTCGTGGCCTAGGCGATCGCTGATGGCTGGAGGCCGGGTCCCGGCTAGGCTGCGGTCGTGGGCAAGGGATCGGGAGTCGATCGCGCGGCGTGCGGGGCGACCGCGCGGAGGCGGGCGGCGAGGAAGAGGGTGAGGCCGAGGCAGGCGATCGAGAGCAGGCCGACGCGCGAGTAGCCTTGGAGCTGGCCAGAGGGCGCGCGCGTGATGAAGAAGCCCGCGACGATGTTCGCGAGGCCGCCGGCCGCCTGCTGCACCGCGGAATTCACGCTCATGAACCCGCCGCGGTAGCGCGCGTCCACGGCGTTGGTCAGCATCGCCATGGCAGGGGAGAAGCGACCCGACATCGTGATCATGAAGAACGCCGTCATGAGCATCGCGACGACGATCGAGGTCGAAGTCAGGCGCGTCATCACCCACACCACGATAGCGCCGGCCACGGAGATGGCGCTGAGCACGTGCAGCTTGTCGAAGCGGTCGGTGAGCCGCCCAAGCACGGGCGTGCTGACCAGCGTGGCGAGGCCGCCGGCGAGGTAGATCAGCGGGAGTTGAGCCTCGGTGAGCCCGACGTTGGCGACCATCGAGGGGGCCATGAACGGGATCACGCAGCTGCCGGAAAACACCAGCATCGCGCTCATCAGGAAGCCGCGCTGGTGCAGGTCGAACGACAGGATCGCGCGCATCTGTTGGAACGGATGCGCGACCGGATGCTCCGCGCGCAGCGACGGCACGGTGCGATGGGCGACGGTGAGCACGACGAGCGCGACGCCCGCGATGAGGAAGAACGGCGCCGGCCAATCAAAGTGCGCCGCCAGGCTCAGGCCCGCGGGCACACCGAGGATCGACGCCAGCGGGAAGGCCGACATCACGACCGCCATCGCCCGACCCCGTCGGCCCGGCTCGATGACGTCGCCGACCATCGAACCGACCACCGAGCCCGCCACCCCGCCAAAGGCTCCGGCGGCAAACCGGGCCCCGAGCAGCGCCCCATAGGTCGGCGCCAGCGCACAGGCGAGCGTCGACAAGCCGAAGCCGGCGTACAGCGCCAGCAACGCAGTCCGCCGGTCGAAGCGGTCCATCACGAATCCCGCGAAAAACCCCGCGAGCGCCGCCGCCACGCCGTACGCGGCCACCAGCCAGCTGAACTGCGTCGGCGAGATGCCGAACACCCGCATCAGGTGAGGCCCGAGGGGCATCACGATCATGAAGTCGAGGATGTGCGTGAACTGCACGGCCGCCAGCACCCAGAGCAGCAGCTTGGGTCTGGGTACGGAGCGGGCGGCCGGGCGGTGAGTCATGGGGCAGGCTCTCAGTCTTTCGGATTCGCCGCAACCCGGGCGTTTTCCCGCGACTCGGGTTCATCGCGGTCCCGCTCCGCCAGCCAAGTCCGCAGCGTGCGCAAAAACTGCTCCGCACCTCGGCTCTGATAGCGCTGGATGTGTCGCAAGACCGCGACTTCCCGCTCCGGCTGCCGACCACTGAGGCGGCGGTAAACCAACGCGGAATCGTCATCCTTCGAGCGGCACCCTTGCGGGAGAATCGAGATGCCCAGGCCGAGTCCGACCAAGGCTTTCACCGTCGCAATCTGCGCACAGCGATACCCGATGCGCGGCTCAAAGTCGTGATCGCCGCAGAAGCGCTGGATCTGGTGCGTGAGACTGCTGGAGTTGCCGAGGAGCGCAAAGGTGTGGTCCGCCAGCTGTTTCGCCGTGACCTGCGGGGTCCGCGCCAGCGGATGCTGCCGCCCGACCACCAGCAGGAGCGGCTCCTTCAGAATCGGCTCCACCGAAAGTTGCGGCTCCTTCACCGGCAGCGAGGCGAGCGCCAGATCCAGCTCGCCATCCAAGATGCCGCGAATCAGGTCCGAACGAAAGTCCTCCCGCACCTCGATCGTGAGCTGCGGGAACTCCTCCCGACACCGCTGGATCAGGGGCGGAAGGAGATACGGCGCGACCGTCGGAATCGCCCCCACCTGAATGCGCCGCTCCAAGACCTGACTGTCACTCAACTCCCGCGTCGCATCATCCACCCCCGCCAAAATCTGCCGCGCCCGCTGCAAAAACGTCGCCCCTGCCTCCGTCAAGACGGCCTTGCGCCCCAGCCGATGGAAAAACTTGTGCCCCAGTTCTTTCTCTAGATTGATAATTTGCTGACTAAGAGAGGGTTGAGTGACACTACAGCGCTCGGCGGCACGGGTGAAGTTCTGGGTCTCCGCGACCGCGACAAAGTACCGGATTTGCTGCAGTTCCATAGGCTAAAACGATTGAAAGGATAGCTAACGATTATTTCCCCTATTGCGAGAGTGGACGTATTCTAGGCGCAGGTCGCCCATGCTGGGTGGCCTGAACGAAAGAATGCTATGATGACTACGAAATCCTCCCTCGGCTCCTGGGCACTGATCGCGATCCTTTGCGGTTCGCTGGTCTGGGCAGCCAACGCAATCGAACTGCAGGCTGGCAGCGTTGCCGCCTTGTTCGGCTACGGCACGGTGGCCGCGCTCCTGACGATGGTGAGCAGCGAGTATCGCCTGACGGCTCGGCGGCTGGACAAGCCGACGAAGTAAGCCCGTGCACCCCGTGAGGCTTCTTCTCCCCGAGAAGGAGCGCGAGGGGGCTCCGATCGCCTAGGCGCGGTCACACCAGCCACTCCGAAGGCCCGGATTTTTCCGGGCCTTTTTCATGTCCGGATCGCGGCCGCTATTCCAGTCCACGCGCCGCGACTTCATCCTCGTCCCAACCGAGGTAGTGACCGAGTTCGTGCAGGTAGGTGAGGCGAACTTCCTCGCGGAAGGTGCGAGGGTCGTCTTCGGCGTAGTCCCAGATGTTTTCCAAGAAGAGCAGGATGTGGGGCGCGATCTCGGGCGTCTCTCCAGTAGGAGCATCGAAGGGTGGCCCGACGAACATGCCGAGGATGTCGGGCTCAAACTCGTCGCCGAGAATCTCCTCACTCGGCCAATCATGGTGGACCACGGGTACGCGCGCCGCGATGTCGCGCACGGCGGGCGGGAGTCGGCGCAGCGTGGCCGCGACGGTCTCGTCGGCGAGTTGGGCGCGTTGCGCGGGAGTCATGGCGGACGAGGCGGGTAGGGCGCGTGCGGGGAGAAACTGTAACCACGCGCGGTTTGCGGCGTCTAGGGTACAGGCGACGGTCCCCGTCGCGCAAACCTCTAAGCTCCGTTCACGTTATCAACCTGTCCAAGTCTTCATCACGTCTGTCTCAACCATGAAAGCATCCAAGTTCATCCTCGTTGCCCTGACCCTGCTGGCCCCGTTGTCCCTGACGGCACTTCGCGCCGATGAGCCGGCCAAGCCGGCCGCGCGCGAGGGGCGCCCCGCCAAGGGCGAAAAAGGTCCGAAGGGCGGCGACCGTCTCGCGAATCTCACCGAGCAGCTCAGCCTCACGCCGGCACAGGTCGAGCAGATCAAGCCGATCCTCAACAGCGAGCGCGACGCGATGCGGGCGCTGAATCAGGACACCTCGCTCGACCGCGAGGCGAAGCGTCCGAAGATGCGCGAGATCCGCGAAGCGCACGACGCCAAGATCCGCGCCCTCCTCACGCCGGAGCAGCAGGCCAAGATGGACGCGATGCGTCCGGCCGGCGGCAAGAAGCAGCGCAATAACTAATCCGTCAGCGACCGCGCGCCGCGATCCCGCGGCGCCGATGAGCACGGCCGCCTGGCATCCCGCCCGGCGGCCGTTCTGTTTGCGGAGCCCGCGCACGCTGCCGAGCGTTCGGCTTGGTTTCTTGACGTTATAATTTCTGTGGGTACGGTCGTCGCGTGGTCCTCGAACTCAAGCTTCGCAAAATCGGGAATTCGGTGGGCCTCGTTTTACCGAAAGAGGCCTTGGCGCACCTCAACGCGAGTGAAGGCGATTCGGTCACCGTGACAGAGGGACCGGAGGGCACGCTGCGTCTGAGTCCGCACAGCGCGGAAGTCGCGCGCCAGATGGATGTGGTGCAGGATGTGATGAAGCGCTACCGGCACGCCTTGCGGGAATTGGCCAAGTGAAAGAGCCGGTGTGGGTGCTCCCCGAGGTGGTCACCTTGGTGCATGAGCAGTCGTTGATGCAGTTCGGTGGGTCGGCGGGTATCCGCGATGCCGGGCTCCTGGCTTCGGCACTCGGAAAGCCGCGCATTCTTTTCGCGTACGGCAAGCCGAGTCTCTTCGACCTCGCCGCGAGCTATTGCTTCGGCATCGTCAAGAATCACCCGTTCGTGGATGGCAACAAACGTGCCGGCCTCGTGGTCGCGCTGACGTTTCTCCAAATCAATGGCTGGCGGGTCGAGGCCACGGAAGCGGACGCCACCGTCCGCACCCTCGCGCTGGCGGCGGGAGAAATGTCCGAGACCGCCTACGCGGGCTGGTTGAAGGCCCGCTCGGTGCGGGTGGCGTAGGCGGATAGCTTCGCCTGACCCCTTGGTTCGACATTGGTGCGGGCTGGCTTCACGATGGTGGGAATGAGCAAGCACAGCGTTCTGGTGATCGGCGGGGGGGCGGCGGGGTATTTCGCCGCCATCGCCGCAGCAGAACGCCTGGGCGCGGCGGGCACGGTCGTGCTTTGCGAAGCCACGGCGCATCCGCTGGCCAAGGTCCGCATCTCCGGCGGCGGGCGCTGCAACGTCACCCACGACTGCATGGACCCGCGCGAGCTCGTGAAGCGGTACCCGCGCGGTGGCCGCGAATTGCTCGGGGCCTTTCATCGCTTCGGTCCGCGCGACACGATCGCCTGGTTCGCCGAGCGGGGTGTCACGCTCAAGACCGAGGCGGACGGTCGCATGTTTCCGATCACGGACGACTCCGCCACAATCGTCGATTGTCTCCAGCGGGAAGCGGCGCGCGTCGGCGTGGACGTGCGTACGCGCTGGCCAGTCAGCACGCTCCGGCGCCGGCCGTCGGGCGGATTTGTCGCCGAGAGCACCGCGATGCTGCGGTCCGGCGCGACGGCGTCGGGAGCGATGACTGCGGGCGCGACGACTGCGGGGGCGACGGCGCTCGCCGAATCCGCCGGACCTCTGGGTGGCGCGAGCGCACGTGATGCGCTGGAGGCCGACAGCGTGATCCTTGCGACCGGTGGGACGAAGACGCTCGCCGGGGGCACGCTGGCGGAATCACTCGGGCACACGATCGAACCGCCGGTGCCTTCGCTGTTCACGTTTCATTGCCGTGATCCGCGGCTCGATGGCCTTTCTGGGCTGGCGGTGGCCGATGCAGAGGTCGCCGTCCCCGGCACCGACCTGCGTCGCCGGGGTCCGGTGCTGATCACGCATGCCGGCCTGAGCGGTCCCGCCATCCTCACGCTCTCGGCGTGGGGCGCGCGCGATCTGGCGAAGCTCGACTACCGTTTCCGCCTCACGCTGAACGTCGTGCCCGGGCGCACGCGCGAGCAGGTTCGCGAGGTCCTGCGGACCCAGCGCACGGAGCATCCGCGCCGTCGCGTGTCGTCCGGCGGACCTTTCGCGGTGCCGTTGCGGCTGTGGGAGCGACTGGCTCTCGCGGCCGGGATCGGCGCCGAAATCACGTGGTCGCACGTCTCGACCGATGCCCTCGAGTCCTTGGTCGCGGCCTGCGTCGAGACCACGCTCGCGATCGAAGGCAAGAGCCTGAACAAGGAGGAATTCGTGACCTGCGGTGGCGTGCGCCGGACGGAGATCGATTTCCGCAGCATGGCCAGCCGGTCCTGTCCTGGCCTCTACGTCGTCGGCGAGGCCTTGGACGTCGATGGCGTGACCGGGGGCTTCAATTTCCAAGCGGCGTGGACCACCGGCTGGCTGGCGGGACACGCGGCTGCGGAGGCCGCGTCGTCGGAGCGACTCCCCGCGTCCGCATCCCCGCCGCCGTGATCCCCGTGTCCCGTTCACTCTGCTTTCCTGGCCCGCAGTTCCCGCCACTGCAGCCTTCAACCCCTGCATGAACGGACGCATTGCGATTCTCGGCGCGGGGGCAATTGGACTCTACTACGGCGCGAGGCTCGCGCTCGCGGGGCGCGACGTGAGCTTCCTCGCCCGCAGCGACCTGACGGCGATCCGCGAGCGTGGCATCACGCTCAAGGTTGAAGGCCGCGAGGACGTCCTGAAACCCGCGGCGGTGTTCGCGCGCGCCGAGGACATCGGTCCGGTCGACCTCGTGATCCTCACCCTGAAGGCCACGGCGAATGCTGAACTTGCGCACCTGCTGCCGCCACTGCTCGGGCCCGCCACGCGGGTGCTCACGCTGCAGAACGGCCTCGGCAGCGAGGACACAGTGGCGCGCTGGGTCGACCGCGACCGCATCCTCGGCGGGCTCTGCTACATCGCCTGCATGCGGTTGGCGCCGGCGGAGGTGACGTGCCTCCATGCGGGTTCGATCGCGCTCGGTGAGGCGGATGGACCGGCGCGTGAGCGCACCCGCGAGCTCGCCGCCTCGTTTGAGTCCGCCGGCGTGGCGTGCCGCGTGGTCGACGACCTTGTGGCCGCGCGCTGGCGCAAGCTCATCTGGAACGTGCCCTTCAACGGCCTCAGCATCGCGGCTGGAGCGGTGACGACGGATGTACTCTGCGCTGATCCCGCGCTGCGCGGCGAGGTGCAGGCGCTCATGCGCGAAGTGCAGGCGGCCGCCCGCCAGCTGGGGATCGACATCCCGGATGATGTCCTGCGCAAGCAGTACGACGTGACCCCGCCGATGGGACCCTACCGTCCCTCGAGTCTGGTGGATTTCCTCGCCGGACGCCCGCTGGAGATCGAGGCGATCTGGGGCGAGCCGTTACGGCGCGCGCAGGCCGCCGGAGCGGCGATGCCGCGGCTCGCGCTGCTGTACGCCCTGCTCCGGCGCATCGACGCCGACCGGACGCGCGCGGCGGCTCAGGCGAGCGCGGCGTCGGCGAGCTGACGCCGGACCTCCGCGACCGCCGCGGCCACGCCGGCCTGCATGCCGGCCGCCCAGTTGCATTCGATCGTGAGATGCTTGCACCGCTTGGCGCGGCGCAGCTCGCGGAGGAACGGCCGAAAATCGTCGCCGTGAAAACCCGGCTCGGTGCGCCCCTCGTTCTCGGCGAGGTGCGCATGCGTCACGAGCGCCGCGTGGCGGCCGATCGGATCCGGCGACTCCCCGTTGCGCAGCATGTGAAACACGTCGACGAGCAACTGCACCGACGGGTGCCCGCACCGCCGCACGGCTTCGGCGCCCTCATCGATCGTGTTCACGAGATTGCATTCGCCGCGGTTGAGCGGCTCGACCACGACCAGGATGCCGTGCCGCTGCGCGATCGGCGCCACGAGCGTCAGGGCCTCGACGTACTGCTCGAACCCGCGCGCGCCGGACCAGCCCTCGGGCATCATCCGCGCCATGGCGGAGCCGAAGACGATCGTGCGCAGCCCAATGGACGCCGCGCGGCGGAAGGCCGTCTCCGTGTAGCGCGCGAGGCGCGCGTGGTCGACGTTCGGGCCGGTGACCTTGAGGTCGGCGGGCAGGAAGCAGTTGGCGGCGGGCGTGGGCCGGCGGCAGTCGAGCGTTGCGGCGGCGTGGGGTGCGAACGCGGCGTCGGGCTGCTCGGGCAGCAGGAGGTGCTGTACGTGGGCCTCAATGAAGTCGAACGGCGGGTCGGGCAGTCCGGCGATTTCGGCGGGGGTGGCGCAGATGCCGACGAGCATGGGCATGGGGAAGGCGGGTCAGAGCTTGCCGGCCTGCAGGCCGAAGTAGCCCGCCGCGTTGTCGTAGCAGATGTCGCGCACCAGCTTGGCGACCGCGGCCTCGTCGGCCGGGATGAGCCCGGCTTGCACGTCCGTGCCGATCATGCCGCAGAGCAGCCGTCGGAAGTACTCGTGGCGCACGTAGCTGAGGAAGCTGCGGGAATCGGTGAGCATGCCGACGAAGCGGGAGAGCAGGCCGAGCTGGGAGAGCGCGTTGATCTGCCACTCCATGGCCTCCTTCTGGTCGAGGAACCACCATCCCGAGCCGAATTGCAGCTTCCCCGGCACCGTACCGTCCTGGAAGTTGCCCGCCATCGTGGCGAACGTGTAGTTGTCCGCTGGATTCAGATTGTAGAGAATGATCTTCGGCAGGCGGTCGTCGCGGTCGAGCGTGTCGAGGTAGCGGGCGAGGGCGCGGGTCTGCGGGAAGTCGCCGATCGAATCCACGCCGGCGTCGGCGCCGAGGCGGCGGAGGAGGCGGGTGTTGGTGTTGCGCAGGGCCCCGAGGTGGAGCTGCTTGGTCCAGCCGCGCGCGGCGTCGAGGCGGCCGAGGTGGACGAGGAGGAACCAGACGAACTTCGCGGTCTGGTCCGGGGTGGCGGCGACGCCCGCCCGGGCTTGGTCGAAGATCGCGGACGCCTCGCGCGCGGTACATTCGACGTCGGGCAGGGACTCGAGGCCGTGGTCGGAAAGGCGTCCGCCGAGGGAGTGGAAAAACGCGTGTCGCCGGTCGAGCGCCTCGAGGAGTGTCGGGAGGTTGCGCACCTCGACCCCGCTGCGTTCGGAAAGGAGGTCGCACCACGGGTTGAAGACGGCGGGGGCGTTGACCGCGAGCGCCTTGTCGGGACGGAACGTCGGATAAACGCGCGTCGCGAGGGAGCTGCGGGTGATCGCCTGGTGATGTTCCAGGGTGTCGGCCGGGTCGTCGGTGGTGCAGACGACGGTGACGCGGTTGGAGGTGAGGATGCCGTGGGTGGACAGGGCTGGGGTGGCGAGGCGCGCGTTGGCTTCCGCCCAGATGCGCGGCGCGTTGGCCTCGTTGATCAGCAGGTCGATGCCGAAGTAACGGCGCAGCTCCAGGTGCGACCAGTGGTGGAGCGGATTGCGGACCAGCGAGGGGACGGTGCGCGCGAAGGCGAGGAACTTGTCGTAGTCGCTGGTGGTGTTGCCGGTGATGAGGTCCTCCGGCACGCCCGCGGCGCGCAGGGCGCGCCACTTGTAGTGGTCGCCGCCGAGCCAGATTTGCGTGAGGTTGGTGAACTGCCGGTTGGCCGCGATCTGGTCGGGCGGGAGGTGGCAGTGGTAATCGAAGATCGGCTGCTTCGCCGCGTGCTCGAAGTAGAGACGCCGGGCCCACGGATTGGGCAGGAGGAAGTCGTCGGGCAGGAACGGCTGGGAGAGTGACATGGCGGGCGAGGGTTCCGGTGCGAGGGAAGCGCGGCGCACGCCTCGGCGCAAGACGGGGCGTGGGTCGCGGCGCGCCTAACGTGGCGGGACTCTCCCAGCAGTCCACCGCCCGCTGGGCCCCGCGCAAGCGGAGGCCCGATGAATGTTAACCCGCAGGCCGAGCGGTGGCTTCGGCGGCCGACTGATTCGCGGCGACGAGGTTGCTCCGGCAGGAGCGGAGCGCGGTCGGCTGAGGCGGCTGCGGCGCCTCAGCGACGGGCGCCGCGGGTGAGGCGGCTGACGGGCTTCGGGGCGGCGCTGAGCGCCGGGTTGTTCTCGTCGAACAAGGCCGAGTAGATGTACGGGAAGTTCGGGAACTTCTTCCGCTCGACCGTCTGGTTGATGAAGCGCTCGATCGAGCGGGCATCGCGAACGTCGTCCTCCGTCACGAGGGTGAACGCTTCACCGGTGCTCTGGGCGCGGCCGGTGCGGCCGATGCGGTGGACGTAGTCCTCGGCGTTCTCCGGCACGTCGTAGTTGATCACGTGCGAGACGCCGCGGATGTCGAGGCCGCGGGCCGCGATGTCGGTGGCGACCAGCACCTCGAAGCGACCGCTCTTGAAGCCCTCGAGGGCCTCGACGCGTTCGCGCTGGCTGCGGTCGGAGTGGATCACGCCCACGGTGTGCTTGGCGGCGATCAGGCGGTGGGCGATGCGGTCGGCACCCATGCGGGTGCGGCAGAAGATGATCACGCTCTTGAACTGCGTGGCCTCCATCAGCTGCAGCAACAAATCGAACTTCTGCGAGGCGACCACCGGGTAGAAGGCGTGTGCCACGGTTTCTGCGGCGGTCTGCTTGCGGTCGATCTTCACTTCGACCGGCTCGTTCAGCGCCCACGTGGCGAGCGAGGCGATCTCGGGCGGCAGCGTGGCGGTGAAGAACAGGGTCTGACGCGACTTCGGCGTGCGGGACACGATGCGCTTCACGTCCGGGAGGAAGCCCATGTCGAGCATGCGGTCGACCTCGTCGAGCACGAGGATGTCGATCCCGGCGAGGCTGATGGCGCCCTGCTCCATGTGATCGAGCAGGCGGCCGGGCGTGGCGACGATCACGTCCACGCCATTGTCGAGGTCCTCGCGCTGCTTGCCGTACCCGACGCCGCCGTAGATCACGGTGATGTCGAGGTTGGTGTACTTGCTGTAAAGGCGGAACGCTTCCTCGACCTGAAGGGCGAGTTCGCGGGTGGGCTCAAGCACGAGGCAGCGCGGATGCGGACCTTTGGTGCCGAGGCGGTGCAGGATCGGGAGCGCGAAGGCAGCCGTCTTGCCCGTACCGGTCTGGGCCGAGCCGATGACGTCCTTGCCGGCGAGCACGATGGGAATCGCCTGGGCCTGGATCGGCGTGGGCTCCGCGTAGCCTTTCTCGAGGACGGCAAGGGCGACCCGATCAGCGAGGCCGAGTTGGGTGAAAGCGGAATTGACCGGGGCCACCTCCGGCACGGCGCGGGGCGTGCGGGAGCGGCGCGGCGCGGACGGTGCGGGAGCCTCGTCATCACGCTCGCGTTCCGGCCGCGGGGACCGGGAACGATCCGAATGGCCACCCCGTCCGCGACCACCACCACCTTGGCCACCACCACCGTGGCCGTGACCGCCATGACCTTGGCCACCCGGGCCACCGGGTCCGGAGCGCTCGTGGCGACCGCCGCCGCGGCTTTCGCCCTGGTTGGACGATCCTTGACCGCCGCCGCTGCGGCCGCGACCGCCTTCAGAGCGGCGCTGGCTGTCGGCGTGGACCTTGCGGGCGGGGTGCTGGGAGGGAGGGGGAGTGGTGGACTTGGCCGCCGGTTTGGCGGGCGTGTCCTTGGGCGAAGGGGCAAGGGTCTTGCGGAACTTCGCGATCAGCTTCTTCAACATAGTCTTTTTGGCGAAAATCCGAGTCTCCCGGTTTCGCCAGCCTTTGCAACCTCCGATCCCAAAGGGGTCAGGCTTTGCCCTTTGCCGAGGCACGCCGCCGGACGGTTCGCGCCAACGTCTGGCTGCCGGAGGCAAGAGGTCGGACGGCAAACGGCAAAGCCTGACCCCTTTGCGTCGGGGTGAGCGTCGGGGCCGCCGTTCTTACGATGGTCCGTTCCGACGTCTGTGTGGCCGACGCGGGCCGGGTGGCCACCACATGGCGACGCGCGACTCCCTTACCGGCGGGGTGCGTAGGTCCGCTGCTCGAGCTGAGCCCCCAGGTGGCGGCGGAAGGTGGCGAGGTCGCGGACGGCGCGCAGGGCGATCAGCTGGCAGGCGAGGTTGCCGACCGCGGAGCCTTCGAGGTCGAAGGCCACCACCGGGATGCCAGCGGCGTCGGCGGTGGCTTGGCAGAGGAGTCGGTTCTTCGCCCCGCCGCCGACCATCAGGATGCGCTTGAACTGGCGTCCGGCCAGGCGTTCGAAGGCGGCCTTCGCCGCGGCGTGGCCCTGCCCGAGCGAGTCGCAGATCAGGCGCACGTAGCCGGCCAGTTCCCGCGGGGCGCGGGCGCGGCGGCGCTTCAGCTGCCCGTCGATGGCGGCGCGCATCGAGGTGGGGTTGCTCAGCGCCGGGTCCGTGACATCCAGCAGCAGTTTCGGTGCGGGCAGCTTCTCGGCGGCCGCGATCAGGGTGGACCATTCGCGCGCATTCGTCGGACGCGCCGCGAAGTCCCGCAGCGTGCCTTCGAGCAACCACAGGCCGATGACGTTGGTCAGCGGGCGATAGCGACCGTCACCCGTGCGCTCGTTCGAGATCCGCGCGGCCAGCGCCTCGGCCCCGAGAACCGGACGGTCACTCTCGAAACCGACCAACGACCATGTGCCCGAGCTGAGATAGAGGTCCGTGCCATCCGGCGACGCCGGCATCGCATCGTAGGCGCAGGACGTGTCGTGCCCGGGCACCGCGATCACGCGCGTCCCCTGCAGTGCGCTCGCGCCTTCGGCCACGTCCTTTTGCACCGTACCAAGGGAGGTTCCCGCCAGGATCGGCTTGGAGAGCCAGCCCGGCGGAATCCGGAAGTGACTCAGCGCCGGCAGCGACCAGTCCACGCCGTGGACATCGATGAGCTGGGTGGTGCTCGCGACCGAGAATTCGACCTCCGCGCGTCCGGACAGCAGGTAATTGAAGTAATCCGGGAGGAATAGGCAGCGCGTGGCCAGATCCGTGATCGCCGGGCAACTGGCGACCGTCTCCTCGAGTTGCAGCGACGTGTTGTAGAAAACGTTCGGGATGCCGGTCGCGGCGTAGATGCGGTCCAACGCCGCCCGCGTCCCGGCGAGCCTGCGCAATCCGGCCTGCGTGCGATTGTCGCGGTACGCGTGCACCGGAAACACCAGCCGCCCGGCATCGTTCAGCAACACGTGATCACAGCCCCACACGTCCACCCCCACCGACGCGATGCGCTTGCCCCGCGGCACCTGCGCCGCCGCTTCGCGCAGGCCCGTGCGCACTTCGTGCCAGAGCGTCGGCACATCCCAATATTCGTGCTTCCCCAGCGACAGGAAGCGGTTTCCGAAGCGGTGAATCTCTTTGAGGGAAAGGCGGTTACGGGACCAGGTGCCGAGGATGACGCGACCACTGGTGGCGCCGAGATCGACGGCGGCGACGTAAAGGGGCGAGGAGGCCATGGGGGAAACAGGTTGGGTCGGGGACTGTGTGTCGAGCATCGATGGTCAGCCAACAAAAACCGAGCGGGTCGCCAATTGGGTTGCGCGTCCGGGCTTCGGGTTTACGTTGCCGCGCTGCTCCCATGCTGAACCACGACAGGTCGCCCATCACCGAGCGCCGGGTCCAACTGATGGCCACGTGCCTCTGCGATGCGTTTTACGACGACGTCGCCCGGGCCACCGTCGAGGTGCTGGAGCATCTCGGGGTGACCGTCGAATTCCCGGAGGGGCAGACTTGCTGCGGTCAACCCGCCTTCAATGGCGGCGACTGGGCCGCGTCCCGCAAGGTCGTGCGGCACACCGTCAAGACCTTCGCCGGCTCCGTCCCGGTCGTGGTCCCCAGCGGTTCGTGCGCGGCCATGATGTTCCACGGCGCGCCGCTTGAGTTCGAGCGCGAGGGCGACCTCGCGGAGGTCGAGGCCCTCGGCCGGCGGACCTGGGAACTGGCCGACTACTTGGTCAATGGCCTGGGCATCACCTCCTGGCCCGGTCGCTACGAGGGTCGCCTGGCGTTCCATCGCTCCTGCCACTCGCGCGGCACGGCGACGGGTGAAGCGGCGCAGCGACTGCTGGAGTCGATCCCGGGCCTCACGGTTGTGCCGTTCGGCGAGGGCGAGCAGTGCTGCGGCTTCGGCGGCACGTTCTCGGTCAGCTTCCCGACCATTTCCTCGGCGATGGGTTCGCTGAAGCTCGAGCACATCCGCGCGGCCCAGCCGGATGCGCTGGTGTCGGTCGACATGAGCTGCCTGATGCACCTCGGCGGGCTGGCCGACAAGGAGGGCCGGCCGCTCCGCATCCTCCACCTCGCCCAGGTCCTGCGCGATTCGCTGCGGCAGGGCGGAGTCCTGCGCTGAGGCACGTCGCCGTCCCATCGTCCGCTCGCGACCCCGCGCCTCCTCCCCCCTCGCCCTCGCCTCCACGCGCCGCTCCCCGTTTTCCGTCCCCTCTCCCGATGAAGTTCCAGCAGATCGACGAGTATGCCGCCCGGCTCCGGCCGGAGACGAAGGCCGCGGTCCACGGTGGATCGAAGGCGGGTCACGAGAAGCGGACCAAGGTCCTGTTCGATCACTACATCGACCCGGATCAGCTCCGGAAGATCGCGGGCGACATCAAGCAGCACGTCGTCGAAAACCTCGACACCTACCTTCCGGCCGTCGAGGCGAAGCTGCGGGCGAACGGCGTGCACGTGCACTGGGCCGCGACCGCGGAGGCCGCGAACCAGGCCGTCTACTCGATCCTGCAGGCCCGCGGGGCCAAGCGGATGGTGAAGGCCAAGACGATGGTCAGCGAGGAAACCGAGCTCGGCCATTTCCTCGAGGAGCGCGGCATCGAGTGCGTCGAGACTGACCTCGGCGAATTCATCGTCCAGATCGACGGCGATCACCCCTCGCACATCGTCAAGCCGATCATCCACAAGAACCGCCGCGAGATCGCGACCTCGTTCGAGCGGCACGGTCTCGGCGCGTACAACGACGACCCGGAGACGATCACGCGGCGGGCGCGCGTGCACCTGCGGCACAAGTACCTTGAGGCGGACGTCGGCCTGACCGGCGCCAACTTCGTGGTCGCGGAGAGCGGGCGCATCGTGCTCGTGACCAACGAGGGCAATTCGCGCTTCTGCCTCGCGGCGACCAAGTGCCACATCGCGATGGTGGGCATCGAGAAGATCCTGCCGAAGGACCGTGACCTCGGCCTGCTCCTGAATCTCCTCGCGCGCAGCGGCACGGGGCAGCAGCTGACGGTCTACACGGAATTCATCTCCGGCCCCCGGGGTCCGGCGCAGCCGGATGGCCCCGAGGAGATGCACGTGGTCTTCGTCGACAACGGCCGCACCGACGTCCTGGCGAGTGAGTGCCGGGACATCCTGCGCTGCATCCGCTGCGGCGCGTGCTTGAACGTGTGCCCGGTCTACCGTCAGGCCAGCGGTCATGCGTATCGCAGCGTTTATCCCGGCCCCGTCGGCGCCGTGCTTTCCCCGCTGCTCGCGGGCGAGCGGTTCCCGGCGATGGCGGATCTGCCCAAAGCCTCGTCGCTGTGCGGCGCGTGCAACGAGGTCTGTCCGGTGAACATCCCCATTCCCGACCTCCTGCTGCGCTTGCGCGAAAAGGGGAAGCGCGAAGGCAGCGAGGCGGCCGCGGCCGGCACGCCGGCGATGGGCGGTTGGGCCGTGATGGCGTCGCAGCCGTTCGCGTGGAAGGCGGCGTTGGCCGGCGGGCGCATCATGAACGTGCTGCCGACGAAGTACGTGCCGGTGGCGGCGCTGCAGGCGTGGCAATCGCGTCGCACCCTGCCGACGTGGCGTGGCGGTGCATTCCGCAGCTGGCTGCACGACCGCCAGAAGGAACGGGCGGGCTCCGGAAGCGGAGCTGCGCGAAACTGACGCCTCTCACTGCGCCCTCGGTCACCCTGCCTCTGCCGATCATGTCCGCGCGCACCGGCTCCCGCACATCACGACACCCATGAGTAACGACCGCGAAGCCATTTTGGGACGGGTACGTCAGGCGCTCGCGCCGCTGCCGAAGCGAGCGGAGGCGCCGGACTGGGAGCGTGAGCTCGTGGTCATGCGCAACGCCCGCGGAGCCGTGGATGCCGCGGCGCTCTTCACGGAGCGCCTGAAGCTCGTCAACGGCACCCCGATTTCCTCGCTCGCGGACCTGGTCGCCTTGTTCGTCGCCTCGGGTTGGCGGCGCGGCTACTGTGATCCGGCGCTGGTGGCGCGGCTGCGGCCGGCGTTCCCGGCGGAGATTGTTTTTGAGACGGACTTCGACCGGACGCGCGTGGACGATTATCAATTCGGCATCACCGCGGCGGTGGGGGCGATTGCGGAGACGGGCACCGTGATCCTGAACGACGCCGCGACCTCGCGCCGCCTGGCGGCCCTCGCGCCGTGGGTGCACGTGGCGGTCGTCCCGCGGTCCCGCATCCACATCGATCTCCCCGAAGCGGTCGCGGCGTTGGGCAGCGACCCGAACATCATCTGGTGCACCGGCCCCTCGAAGACGGCCGACGTCGAAGGCATCCTGATCGAGGGCGTGCACGGCCCGGGCGTACAGATCGCGCTGCTGGTCGACTGAGGCGGAGTGGGGGGGCTCGCTCCGCTACCGGTGTACCCTGACGGGCCGGGGCGCCTCAGGGCGCGTTTTCGAATTCCTGCAGCGCGGCGACGAACGGCACCGGGCCGCCCGGGGCGTAGCCGAGGTTGGCGAGGAACTTGCCGGTGGGTGACAGCATCACGACCGTGGGGTATCCAGTGACGCGGTACTTTTTGGAGAGCGCCTGATTCTGGGAAATCATCCACTCCGGCTGCTGGATCCCGCGTGGGAAATCGAGTTTGAGCAGCACCAGCTTCTTGGCGGCGTAGTTGCGGAAGAGCGTGGTTTCGAGGATTTCGCCCTCGAGCTTCTTGCACCACGTGCACCAGTTGGAGCCGGTGAAGAACAGGAAGATGAACCGCTTCGAGCTGGCGGCGCGCTCAACGGCGGGTCGGTACTCGGAAAGCCAATCCAAGGCTGGGCCGGTGGGGCGTTTGGCGGTGGCGCCCCAGCCAGAGTCCGTGGCTCCGGACGAGGCCGACGACGATGCGGATGACGAAGACCGCCCGGCGCTGGCGGTGTTGCGGGTCGACCCGTTACCAGACTTGCCGGGAGAGCTGGCGGCGGCTGGTCCAGCGCCTCCGAGGCGGCGAATCGAGACCACGGCGTCGTCTTCCAGACGCACGATCTTGTCGGGGTAGTTCAGGACGGTGACGGTCCCGGTCGACATCCGGCTCGTCGGCTCTCCGTTGGCTTCCAGTACCTGCGCTTCCGTATTGCCCACCGACACCCCGAAAGCGATCGCGGTGGAGGCGACCGCGAGCAACGCCACGGCGATCGGACGGCGCAAGGCCTGCGGACGCGGCAACTTCATTGGGAGAGCTATCGTCCCAGAGCGATCCGCGCTTGAGCGATCCTCGCCGCTCTTCATGCGACAAGGCCCAAGATAATTAGGCGTCCGGCGGACGTCAGGGCAACAGGCGCCAGTTGCCGGTCGGGGCTGACGGGATCTCGGGATTGCGGCGTACCCAGTCGATCATCAGCTCCCGGATTTCCTGGTTGGCCTGATCAATCACCCGGGCGTTGCGGAACATCCGGTAGCCACCGCCCCCGTTCAGTCGGTAGTTGTTGATGGCCACACGGAAGCGGCGGTTGGGGTCGATCGGGGCCCCGCCGAAACGGAGATCGACAACCCGGTCGCCGCGCGGCCGGCGGAGGTCCAAGGTGTACTCGACACCCTCGGCCGTATCGAAGTTGTAGCCCGGGATGGCGGGATCGACCAACTCGGCGGGGGTCAGCCCGGGTTGGTACGCCCGGAAGTAGCCGGCGGCGTGTTCGAGGGCGTCCTTCACCTCGGCTCCGGTGAGTTCGATCACCACGAGGGTATTCTCGTAGATGTAAAGCCCCGCGAGATCGCGGACGGTCACGTCGCCGGCGGGCAGGGTGGCATCGAGGGTGAACGCGGCGGCGAACGAAATGTCGGCCTTGCCGGAGTCGAGCTGGACCCGGTGGATCAGATCGATGATGGCCGAGTCGCGGAGGCGGGCCTCGCGAGAGCTCAGGGCGATCGCGGAGCGGCCGACGGGCTGGGAGAGCCACGTTTGCGTGGCTTCGTGGTAAGGCCGGACCAGATCGAGGAGCTCCGGATCCGGCGTCGTGGCCAAGGTGACGGGCAAGGTCGTGGATGCCTTGGCGAGGATGCGCCACGGGGCGGAGCGATTCGGGCGCTCCAGATAGACATCGCCGCGGGCGAGACGGCTGCCCCAGCGCCCGGCTTGGGAAATCAGCACCCCGTTGACGGACAGCCCCGCAACGTCCTGGTGGGTGTGGGCGAGGAACATCAGGTCGATGCCCGGCACCTCGCGGGCGAGCGTCAGGGTTGGATTTTCGTTCTCCATCTCGCCGGGAGGCGTGCGGCCATCCGCGAGGTTTTGGTTGAGCCCGAAGTGGACGGTGGCGACGACCACATCGACCTTCTCCTGCTGGCGCAGCACCTCGACCCAGCGCTTGGCGGACGCGACGGGGTCGATGAACGTCAGCCCGGCGAAGTTCGCGGGGCTTTCCCACGAAGGGATGGCGGGAGTGGTGAGCCCAAGGATGCCGACGCGGACCCCGGCGACCTCGCGCACCACGTACGGCGTGAACGCTGGCTCGTCGGTGCCGCTGCGCAGCGTGTTGGCGGACAGCCACGGGAACCGTGCTTCCCCGCGGGCCTTGTGGAGCACCGGAAGACCGAAGTTATACTCGTGGTTACCGAGCGTCATGCTCGTGTAGCCCAGCGCGTTCATCGCGAGCATCATCGGGTCGACGGGCCCGTTGTTGATCCGGTTGTGGTAGTAGGCGAGTGGGGTGCCCTGGATCGTATCGCCGCAGTCGACCAGCAGTAGATCGGGCGCCTCCTTGCGGGCGGCGCGGACCAGCGTGGCGACGCGGGCGAGGCCCTCGGCGGCCGGCTGGTTGGTGCCGTAGTTGATGGGGAAGACCCGCCCGTGGAGATCGGTGGTGGCGAGGATCGTGACGCGGGCGCGCTCGGGGGTGTCGCTCGCGGACCCAGGGAGCGGCAGCAGGGAGAAGCCGGCGACCCACGCGGCGACGGCGAGGCGGGGAAGGAGGAACCTCATGACAAACCACCTGTAGCCAAGATCCCGCCGGAGGCGAGGGCGGAGACGTTTCCGGGCTTGCCCGGCGGGACGGCCCGGGGGCAAGCTGCGCTTGGAGCCGCCCGGGTGGTGGAATGGCAGACACGAAGGTCTTAGAAGCCTTTGCCGAAAGGTGTGCAGGTTCGAGTCCTGTCCCGGGCACCA
>JACCDT010185733.1_pt1 | contig 34564 bp, 32 predicted proteins | sample 7446291 | NCBI WGS metagenome assembly JACCDT01 (sample SAMN15323446, study PRJNA562643) | freshwater metagenome | isolation source: river surface water | place: USA:Blue River Watershed | collected 2017-08-17
AAGAAAGGAGTCCCTGACCCATCAATACCCTTAGACTTATCCACAACTGAGTAAAGAAAACACCTTCAACCAAGTGGCTCAATCTTCAACGTGAAACTTGGCTCAGTTTGCTAGATGCATCAACAGGAGAGCGAACGGCTCGCCTGCTTGCCTGGCCAGAACCGTTCGACAAGCTGGCTGGCTCGCCCGAATCGGTGTTGGAAGAAGCCGTAGACTTCGCCAAGAGCGTGGCTGGCACGACCGGTGAAGTGCTGCCGCCGGTGCGCAACCTGCCGTGCATGCATCCCTATGGCGTGAGCGGACAGCGCCTCGCGGTCCATGCGCTGATCGAAGGCAAACGCCGTGGCGCCAAGAAAGTGGACGTGACGATGTGCATCGGTGGCAGCATGGGCGCGGCTGGCGTGTTCGAAGTTCTCTGACGCGAACATCAGCGTCGACTTGTTGCTTGAAATTCTTCAAATCTGGTGATGAGTGCGACCGATCGGAAAACTGCGATGACGCGCTTCGGTGAGCAGCGCCTTCCGCCAGAGGAGTGGGGCAAGGAACTTGAGGATGTTGTACCGCTCGCGCTGTTTCTTGCAACTCAGCCAGATCGTGGCCCCACAGCGCAGAGCTACAGCTCAATGCGCCGGGCGTAGTGGTGTGGGTTGTTGCGCCGCGAGATCCTGAAAATTTGTAAAAGGAGCATAGAGATGCGCGAGCCGCAATGGCGCCAGGAGGGCGAGGAGCCCGATTACCGATTTTCGCTGGCCAACGAGCGCACTTTTTTGGCATGGATTAGCACCGCCTTGGCGTTGCTTGTTGGCGCCGACGTCAAATCGACCAAGTCTGCCAGTCGGCAACTGACCATCTGAACCTATCGGAATTTAAGGCTCGGCTTGAACTCCCAGTGCATAGTAGGTGATCAATTGAAGCTCGGCAGGATGAAGTCTTCACCGGCTCGCCGCTAACGATCATGTTCAGTGACGTTTCCACGCCGAGCACGCGCGGCAGGCGCTTCGTGCCGCCGGCGCCGGGCAGCAGGCCCAGCTTGACTTCGGGCAAGGCCACGGCGGTACCTGGTGAAGCCACGCGGTAGTGGCAGCCGAGGGCCAGTTCCAGGCCACCGCCCATACAAACCGAGTGGATGCCGTTTTAGTCGTTCTGGCCGATGCCGACCGCGAGCGACCATTGACTCACAGCAGCAGTCAGCGGGCTAAAGAGCACCCCTTGGCCACAAGCTCCGACGAGCACGCCAAATGCCAGGGCGAAATGGACCAGGTCACTCGCAGTCGAAGCGAGCTTCAAGCCCAGCCCATTCGCTACCGAAGCCGTCACAGCGAGCGGAAAGAACCCGAAAGGGTCGTGGAGACGGCCGATCCAAAGACTTGAAACCCCTGCCCCTAGTAAGGTCGCGCTATGCACCGTCGCAATCTCTGCCACGGAACGCCCCCATTCCGCTGCGATCGGCTTCAACAGAACTGGCACCGCAGTGATCGCGCCAAAACCAAGCGACGCCATCACCAGAGTCACGGCAGCAACGCGCCAACTGTAGGAAGTATCCATCGCGTGGGGCGCGTTCGTGTCAATCACGGCAGCAATCGGCGTGCGGGAAGAAATCATGGATTCGCCGACTGAGGGGAACCCGACAATGCCCCCCTTGGCGGCGACGCCGGAGTGCCGGTTTCTGCGGATGCGTCGCGGACAAGGAAACTCAGGCCCGCGGCGAGCAGCGCCAATGCAGCGTCGAAAATCCACATCCATTGGTAGTTGCCGAAGTGTGCCAGAGCCAGCCCGCCAAGCCATGCGCCGAAATATCCGCCGACCTGATGTGCGAACAAGGTAATGCCGAACAAGCTTCCGATGTGCCTGGTCCCGAGGTGTGCCCCGATCAAGCCCACGGTCGGCGGAACCGTGGCCAGCCACGTCACCCCAAGGGCCGCAGCCGTGACGTACAGGACGCTCGCGGTTTTCGGAGCAGCGAGATAGGCCAGGACCACGAAGGCCCGACTGACATACATCGCCGCGAGCACATTCTTCATCCGAAAGCGCGCCGACAATGCACCGGCTGCAAGACTGCCGACGATGTTGAAAAGGCCGATGATGGCGATCATGTTGGCGCTGACGGTCGCCGAGAACCCGTAAAGTTCGACTTCGCCCGGCACGTGCGTGATCAGGAAGGCCAAGTGGAAGCCGCACATACCGAAAGCGGCGCTGACCAGGAGGTAGTCGCGATTGCGAAGCGCGCGGCCAACCTCCCGCCACATGGAATTTCCGGGCTCCCGGCTTTGAACCGCCTTCGGCGCCTGCGCCTGCGCCTCGCCGGCCCGGCGCAAGGGCAGTGCCAGCGGCAGCGTAACCAGTGCGAGCGCGGCTAGCGCGAGCATCGCGCTGACCCATCCTTGCGCGCCGATCCCCCACTGGACAGCAGGTGCGAGGAACAGCTGTCCGCTCGACGCGCCCGCGTTGACCACCCCCGAAGCCAACGCGCGGCGCTTCGCGGGAACGCGCTGCGATACGACTGCCATCAAGGTCGAGAAACTTCCGCCCCCGCAACCCAGGGCGCACACGACGCCGAATGCGAACGTCAATGAAAGCGCGGAACGAGAAACGGTCGTGAGCGCCAATCCTATCGCGAGCAGCACGCCGCCCGCCGCGACGACCTTCGCCGGTCCGAAGCGATCGGCCAGTGCTCCGCTGATGGGCTGCGCGGCTCCCCATACGACTTGTGCGATCGCCATCGCGAAGCTGATGGCGACGACGCCGAGGCCCGTCGACGAATTCAAGGGCGACAGGAAGAGACCGGAGGTAAAACGAACCCCTGTCGTCACCATCATGATAGCTGCCGCGCACAGCGTCATGATCCATGCGCGGCGCCATTCCAAAGTCATGTGCTCATGAACGCGGTTGCGTGGGATCAGTGCGTCTTCAGCCAGACCGACTTGACGTTCAGGTAGTCGTGGATGTGCCGATGGCCGGATTCGCGCCCGAAGCCGCTTTGCTTGTACCCGCCGAAGGGGACTGCGGGGTCCATGGCCTGGTAGCAGTTCACCCACACGCTTCCCGTCCTCAGACCCTTGGCCACTTTCTGCGCCTTGTTCACGTCGGTCGTCCACACTCCGCCGCCGAGACCGAAGTTCGAATCATTGCCCAGGGCTATGACATCCTCGATCGTGTCGAAAGGAATTGCGCAAAGCACGGGCCCGAAAATTTCTTCCCTAGCGATCCTCATGTCATTGCGCGCGCCGGCAAATACCGTCGGGGCGACGTAATACCCGCTGGCGAGCTCACCGCCGTGCGCGGCGACGGGCTTCGTAATCGCCGTCGCTCCCTCCCTGGCACCCAAATCGATGTATTCGCACACGCGGGCGCGCTGCTCACGCGACACGAGAGGCCCAATCTGGGTGTGCGGATCGAGGCTGTTGCCAACTTTGAGCGAATTGCCGAAATTCGCGACGTCCTGCACGAAGCGGTCGTAGATGCCGCGCTGAACGAACAGGCGCGTTCCGGCACTGCAGATCTGTCCGGAGTTGGCGAAGCAAGCCATGGCCGCGCCCTCGACGGCGATGTCCATGTCGGCATCGTCGAAAACGATGTTGGCCGACTTGCCGCCGAGTTCCACGGTCACGCGCTTGAACGTCGCGGCCGATGCCTGGATGATCGCGCGGCCGGTTTGCGTCGAACCCGTGAAAGCTATCTTGTCGACACCCGGGTGCGAAGCCAGCGCCGCGCCGGCGCCGCTTCCCAATCCGGTCACGATGTTGACCACTCCGCGCGGCACACCCGCGTCGAGCATCAGCTCCCCCAGCCGAAGCGGCACCAGCGAAGCCTGCTCTGCCGGCTTCAGCACAACCGTACAACCAGCGGCGAGCGCGGGCGCGACTTTCCATACGCACGCGTTGAGCGGGCCGTTCCACGGGATGATCGCGCCGACCACGCCCACGGGTTCGTTGATCGTGTACGCCAGCACATTTCCGGGAATGGAGGGGTTGATCGTGTCGCCGGTGATGGAAGTTGCCAGCCCCGCGTAGTAGCGCAGCATCCCGACCACTCGCAGTCGATTGCGCGCTATCACGCTGATCGGCATGCCCATGTCCAGGGAGTCAAGCCAGCAGAGCTCCTCGAAGTTCTTGTCGACGAGGTCGGCCAGTCGCAGCAAGATTCCGGCGCGGTCGAAGGGCTTGAACTCGCGCCACGGACCTTCGAAAGCGGCACGGGCGGCCGACACCGCGCGGTCGACGTCTTCCGCGGCGCCAAGGGAAAGATCGACTAGCTTTTCCCCCGTGCTCGGGTTGAACGACTCGAACGTGCGGCCGGAGATTGCCTCCACCCAGCGCAGCGCCCGTCGATCAGCAGCTTCTTCGCGCCTTTGGCCTTGAGGAAAGGATGGGGCTTGCCCCGCAAGGTGTGTGCGTCCATTTCAGCGGCCCTTCCAGTGCACGAGCTTCGACTCGATCAGCCCGATGGCGGAATGCAGGCACAGGCCGACCAGTCCGATTAACACAATGCCGATGAATACGACCGGAATGCGCGACACCAGAGCCGCATCTGCGATCATGTAGCCGAGGCCTCGTTGTGCGCCTGTCAATTCGGCCGCGACCACGACTGCCCAGGCCAGCGACATCGCGACCTTCAGTCCGGTGAATATCTGGGGGATCGCGGCCGGCAGCAGCACCTTCAGGAAGTACTGGGTCTTCTTCAGTCCGAGGGAGCGCGCCGCCCGCGAGTAGCCGATCGGCACGTTCGCCGCGCCCGCATGTGCATTCACGTGGACATAGATCGCGGACGTCCAGAAGATCAAGGCGATCTTGCCCGATTCGCCCAATCCGAAATACAGGACCGCCATGGGAATGAAGGCGATGGGCGGGATCGGACGCAGGAAGGCCATGACCGGGCTGACGACAGCGCCGAGGATGCGGCTCGAACCCGTCAGCAGGCCGAGGGGGACGCCGACCGCAGCACCCAGGAAGAACCCAACCGCGGTGCGGTACAAGCTGATGCCGACATGTTCGTACAGCGGCACGGCCTTGTAGCCGCGCTTCATGAGAACGCCAAACTCCTCGATCATCTCGCTGGGGCTAGGCAGGTAGCCGGAGGGTATCAAGCCGCTTTCGGTCGTCACCGCCCACAGCAGCAGCAACCCGACAACGGCAATGGTGGAGATGACCCAGTCGGGCATCGGGCCTCGTCGCGCGACTTTCGAGGTGCCGGATTCCGGCCAGGGAAAGCGCGGTTCGATGGGTAGGGTTTGTGTCTTGGTGGTCATGTGATGCCTTTGGATTTCTTACTTTCGCGAGAGGTCGACTTCATCCTGGACCGCGTCCAGAACGACTTTCTGCAGCTCCATGAACGTGGGCGAACTCAGGAACGACAGATCGCGCGGCTTGGGTTCGCTCACCTCGAGCTTGAGCTTCACACGCCCCGGGCGGCGGGTCATGACGATGACTTCGTCGGAGATGTACAGGGCTTCGGCAACGTCGTGCGTGATGAAGAAAATGGTAGGCTGGAACTCATGCCACAACTCCACGAGCAGCCTCTGCATCAGCAAGCGCGTCTGCGCGTCGAGCGCACCGAAGGGCTCGTCCATGAGGATTACCTTGGGCTCGCCGATCAGCGCGCGCGCGATCTGCACCCGCTGCTGCATCCCGCCGGAGAGCTGGTAGGGAAAGTGCGATTCGAATCCGATAAGCCCCACGGCCTTGAGCAAGCGCGCTGCTTTCGGGCCGTATTCGTCTTTCGGCTTCCCATGGCACTTCACGCCAAGGACTACGTTTTCCCAAACGGTCATCCACGGGAACAGGTAGGGGTGCTGGAACACGACCGCGCGATCGATGTTGGGGGCCGCAACGCTGACGCCCTCGACCTCGACCGATCCGGTCGAAGGGGTCTCGAATCCGGCGATCAGGTTCAGCACCGTGGACTTCCCGCAGCCGGTGGGCCCGACGATGGAGAAGATTCTCCCCTTCGCGATGTCGAGGTCGAGCGAGTCGAGCGCGAGCGTGCTCGGAGCATCGGAGCGCGCACCTCGGTAGGTCTTGCTGACGCCGCGAAAGGATATTTCCGGGATGATCTCGACGGATCGCAGGGCCGTCGACGCGCGTGGAGCTCTTTCAGTTCTCATGATAGCTTTCGTCCTTGAAATTGCGGCTCAGGCCGCGGTTTCCATCTGCATCACGACGCGCCCCAGCACGCTGCCGGCCTTGAGATCGTCGAGGATCTGATTCACCTCCGCGCTGGGCCGCAACTGCACCGGCAGCGGCTTCAGGTTGGCCGTTCGCACCAGGGCGACCAGCTCGCGCAGTTCGCCGAGCGTGCCGACGTACGAGCCCACGAGGCCGATCGCGCGCTGGGCGATGGGTGGCAGTGGGATGGAGATTTCTCCGCCATGTAGCCCCACCAGGATCGCACGCCCACCTTTGCGCAGGGCGCCCATAGCCAGCTGCGCGGTTTCGGGCCGGCCCACGAAATCGATGGCACCGACAAGCGAACCGCTCACGGCGGCGGCCAGCTTGGCGGCCGCATCCGCATCCCGTGTGTTGACTGTCCAAGTCGCGCCCTGTGCGCGGGCCGCGGCCAGCTTCGTTTCGTCCACGTCGCACGCGACGATGTTCTTCACGCCCTTGGCGCGCAGGAGCGAGATGCAGACAAGTCCGAGGCCTCCGCAGCCCACGACGGCGACATGGTCGCGGTCGGTGACCGCAGGAAGCTTCGCGATCGCGCTATAGGCCGTCACCCCCGAGCATGCGAGCGTGGCCGCGAAACCGTCGTCGATCCCTGTGACGTCGATCAGGTACTTCGAGTCCGGAACCAGGAGGTGACTCGCATAGGCCCCGCTCTTGATGGCGCCGATGAAGCGGGGCGCTGTCACGCAGTAGTTGTCGTGGCCGGATTCGCAGGCCGAACACTTGCCGCAGCCGATCCACGGGTACACGAGGTATTTGCTGCCGACGGTGACCCCGCTCACGCCCGCTCCGAGCTTGGCGACAACCCCCAGCGGTTCATGGCCCATGGTAAAGGGCAGCTTGACTCCACGGTCCTTGACGTACGAGCGCTTGCCCCCGCCAAGGTCGAAGTAACCCTCCCAGATGTGCAGGTCGGAATGGCACACGCCGGCATGCGTGATTTGCATCAGCACTTCCCCCGGCCCGGGCTCGGGGGTGTGGCGAATAGCTTTTTGCAGCGGCTGTCCGTGCTCGACGATGTCGTAACTGATCAATTTGCATCTCCGAATAGTTGTGCGAAAGGGCATCGCGCTTCGTCGGCGCGAGGCGTGGGGTGAATGCGTTCCGAAGATGCCTCGGCCGCGAGGCGCTCGTTGTCCGCGCCCAGCGCCGGGGCGCCGCTGCGGGTCGGCTCGGCCTCGTCGCGCATGGCGAATCCCAGGCCGGCAGTCCTCACGACACCCCAGTCCTGCTGGAATGCGAACTGCGGAAGCGTGCACTTGGAGCCGTCACCAGTCTCCTGCAGAAACTCGCCGAGTTCCCGCACTCGCGCGGCCGGGATGCCGACCCGATTCAATTCCGTCTCGAGTTCTGCCGCGCTGCGGCGGGCGCAAGCTTCGTCGAACCGGGCCTGAACGTACGCGAGATCCTTCGCCTCCACGAAACCGCCGTTGGGCGCGTTGAACTTCTCCAGGTTCAGTGCACGGGGGCTTTCGCACAAGTCCGCGATTCCGAGTGCCGCGGTCAGTTTACGAAACTGCGGCGGCGTATTGGCACCCAGTGCCACCCAGCCGTCCTTGCACTTGTACGTGCCCGCGGCCGGGCTTCCCGAGTATCCGCGGTTGCCCATGCGTTGAGGCTTTTTCGCGGAACTGAGGAAAGCGGCGACCAGCGGGTACATCAGTGCCAGCGAGCCTTGTACCATCGATGCATCGATGAGCTGCCCGCGGCCCTCGCGGTCGCGCCGCCGGATCGACGCAACGATGGACATCGCGGCAAGCACGCCCGAAGCGACATCGATGACGGGAAAACCGACTTTGACCGGCGCCTCGCCGTCGCCGTTGAGCATCATCATGCCGGTCATCGCCTGGACCACATGGTCGTACGCGCCGCGTTCGCTCCACTCGCCCGTTTGCCCGAATCCGGAGATCGAGCAATAGATGACGCTCGGGTTTTCAACGCGGACGGACTCGAAGTCGAACCCGTAACGGGCCACGACGCCCGGCTTGAAGTTTTCGATAAAGACGTCGGCCGTGCGCGCGAGCCCGCGCAGGGTCCTAGCTCCTTCGGCCGAGCGGATGTCGATGCAAAGAGAAGCCTTGCCGGCGTTGAGGGCGGTGAATCCGGCAGGGGTGTCTTCGTCCATCACGTTGCCCTGGCCCCGAAGCACCTCGCCGCCGGGCGCTTCGACCTTGATGACTTCGGCGCCGAGCTGCGCGAGATAGAAGGAGGCCAGTGGCCCCGCGATCACGTGCGACAGGTCGATGACCCGGATGCCTTCGAGCGGCTTACCCATGATGGAACTCCAGGTCCGCGCTGCCCCAGGCTTGCGCATACCGCGCGGCGGCGTACTCGATTCTTCGCAGGATTTCGGTCCCAGTCATTTCGTCCCCCACTTCTTCACGCGCACGTTCATGGAGTTGAAGCCGTGGATGATGTTGGAGTAGGTGCGCACCGGCTCGTCGAGCACCTCGACCTGCAGATCGCGCCTGAGCAGTTCGTCCCACAGGATTTGCAGCTGCAGCTCCGCCAAGCGGTTGCCAACGCAGCGGTGGATGCCGAAGCCGAAGGAAAGGTGCTGGCGCGCGCCCGGCCGGTCGATAATGAAAGCGTTGGGATTCTCGATGGCCTCCTCGTCCCGGTTGCCGGAGAGATACCACATGACGACCCGGTCACCCTCGTGGATCTTCTGGCCCTGGAAGACGGTGTCCCTTTTCGCGACGCGCTTCATGTGCGTCAGCGGCGTCTGGTAGCGGATCACCTCGGGCACCATGGTCGCCACAAGCTTGGGGTTGGCGCGCAGCTTCGCTTGTTCAGCGCGGAACTTGTCGAGGAAATAGATGGACGCCGACATGGTGTTGCGCGTCGTGTCGTTGCCACCGACGATCAGGAGCTGCAGGTTTCCGAGAAACTCGCGCGGCGTGCGCGGCAGGTGCCGAGTGGCCGGCGCATGCGCCATCATCGAGATCAGGTCGGGCTGCGGCGGCAGGTTGGCCCTTTCCTCCCAGAGCCGCGTGAACACATCGAGCATCTTGGACAACTCGGCGTCCCGCTGCGCTTCCGACTTGATCGGCCCACCCGCGTTGATGTCCATGTGCGCGACGTCGGACCAGTAGGTCAGGCGCGCCCGATCCTCGTAGGGAAAGTCGAACAAGGTGGCGAGCATGCGCGTCGTCAGTTCGATGGAGATTTTTTCAACCCAATCGAAAGGCTCGCCGAGCGGCAAGTTGTCGAGCACGTCGGCCGTCCGGGAACGGATGCCTTCCTTCAGGCGAAGCAGGTTCTCGGGAGCGACGATGGGGCTCACCGCCTTGCGCTGCTCGTCATGTTTCGGGGGATCCATCGCGATGAACGCGGGTCGATCCATCTCTTGGGGCCGGTCGTTCAGCGTGATGCCCGTTCGCGTTTCGGACGAAAAGACGTCATGGTTCGTGTCGACCTGGATGATGTCGCGATATTTAGTCACCGACCAGAAATCGCCTGAGTAGCCGCCCTTCCTGTAGAAGATCGGGGCTTCCTTGCGCAGCCTGTCGAAGTAGCCGCCGATGGTGTCATCGGCGAAAAGGCTTGGATTGCTGGGGTCGATCTGCGCCAGCGGCACGGACGAGACGTCTGCCATGCGCGGGTCTTTCGCAATTGCTTCCATGATTGCTCCTGAAGATGTGAGCTCAGTGCTGCCCGACGGGCAAGCGCACAGTGATTCCGTCGAGGTTCTCGCGCATCGCGATCTGGCACGAGAGGCGGGAATTCGGCTTCGCGCCGGCCGCGAAGTCCAGCATCTCGATCTCTCGCTGGCCCTGGGGCTCAAGTCGCTCCAGCCACTCTTCCTCCACGTACACGTGGCAGGTTCCGCACGCGCATTCGCCGCCGCAGTCGCCATCGATTCCGGGAACGCTGTTGTTCAACGCGCCCTTCATCAGGCTCGTGCCCGGTGCGACTTCGACCGCATGGGCCGTGTCGTCGTGCTCGATGTAAATGACCTTTACCATCTTGACTTCCTTTTCATGTAGTTTCGTGGCTAGCCACCACGGATTTCAGGGATATGTTGGTGTCGGCGAGGCGCACGAGGTCGACATGCGTCTGGTCGGCGATCAACGACTTGCCGAAGCTGAAGGCCGCGGCGTCGTTCACGCACTCCACGGCCTTCACGCTCTTGCCCGCGAGGTGAAAGACGGCGAACCGGCCAGAAGCGGGGTCGCCCCGCAACACGCAGTTGTCCACGCGGGACGTCGTCCCCGCCATCTGCAACTTGATGTCGTACTGGTCCGACCAGAACCACGGGGTTTCCGGCGCCGGAACGGGCTTGCCCGCAATGGCAGCCGCGGCACGCCTGGCCTGGTCGTTGGCCGCGGGAACGCTTTCGAACCGCCGAAGCTCGCCTCCCGGCGCCAGGCGCGTCGTGGCGCAATCACCGATCGCGAAGATCGCGGGGTCACTGCTGCAGCAGTTGCCGTCGACGATCACGCCGCTGTCGCATACCAGCCCTGCACGCCTTGCAAGAGCATCGTTCGGCACAACACCAATTCCGACCAACAGACAGTCGCACTCGATCTCTTGCCCGTCATCGAGCACGACCGCCTCAATGCGTCCTCTTCCCTTGCACGCCGCGAGGCCCTGATTCGTGAGGACCCGCACGCCGCGTTGCCGATGCTCGTGTTCGAAGTGGTGCGACAACAGGGGGCTCGCAACCCGCGCAAGCACGCGCGGGGCCTTTTCGATGACGGTGACTTGCAGTCCCAGGCGTCTTGCCGATGCCGCGACTTCCAGGCCGATGTAGCCGCCACCGAGAACGACCAGGTGCTTCGCGTTGGCGAGTTCGCGCTTCAGGCGGGCTGCATCCGTCGCGTCGCGCAGGCCGACGATGCCTTCGAGTTCGGCGCCAGGCACCTTCAGCACGACCGGGCATGCGCCCAGCGCATACACGAGGTGCTTGTACGTCAACTCGGCACCGTCGTCCAGCACGACTTTGCGCGAGCGCGCATCGATCGCCGTGCTTTGCGCGCCGAGCCTGAGCTCGATGCCCGCCTTTTCGTAGAAGCTCGCAGGACGAATTTCGAAGTCCGCGCGATTCGTGTCCGCGCAGAGCCACTCTTTCGACAGCGGAGGACGCTGGTAGGGAAGGGCGGCTTCCGCGCTGACGAGCTGGATCCGGCCTTCGTAGCCGAACTTCCTCAGCGCGGCGACTGCGGATGCGCCTGCATGGCCGCCGCCGAGGACGACGACTCCGGCTTCGTTTGAATCGAGGAAGTGGGTTGGCTGTGACATGGCCCGAATGCTACGGCTCGGCCTGGCGCCTGCCGCCACAAAACCCGGAATTCAGCTATCCACGCGGCGCAAGGCTTGCGCCGCCGACACATGCAACTACTGCCCCGTCAATACCTGCGAGGCTATCGTGATGAGGCGCCTGGTGACTTCACGCGTGGCCAGCGTGTGCGGACGGTGGGTCGTCTGCGCCAGGACGACCGCCTCGGTGAGCGTGGGCTCGATGATCGGTACTGCTTCGAGTTCTCCCGGTTCTCCGGGTGCAAGCTGCCCGAACATCATCCCGTAGATGTGGCCGCACCGGATGATTTCGTGCTGCAGCCGGATCGAATCCGCCTCCGCCTGGATCAACAGGTAGATGCCTTTGGAGCGCACCACACCGTCCAGCAGGGTCCGCAAGGCATGTGGCCTGCTAGACACCACCAGCGGCACGCCGTCGATTTCCTCGAAGCGCACGAAGGGCCTTCCTCCGAAGGGACTGTTCTTCCTGCACACCAGGTGCAGCTGCTGGCGGGCAATCAGCGGTTCGCCTGTCGTGAGACTTTCCGCGTCGCGCAGCAGCAAGGAAAAATCGACGCGGCCCTCGGTCAGCCACTCTTCGAGCTGGCCGCTCGATCCTTCGAGCAGGTGAAGGTGCACGTGCGGAAAGCGCTCCAGCACGTCGGCGAACAGCCTGCCGGCAATGAGCTTCACGGTCGCGGGCAGCAGGCCGACCTTGACTGTTCCCATGGGAACGCCCCTGGTGGTGCGCATGTCGTCGATGAGCTGCCCCGCATCCGCGATCAGGGCCTTGATTCTTGGATAGATGCGCTGACCGAATTCCGTCAGAACGACGCCGCGACCGGTACGCCTGAAAAGTTTGCTGCCGCATGCCGTCTCGAGCTGCGCGATGTGCCTGCTCGCCATCGACTGCGGAATGCGCAGGGCGACCGCAGCCCTCGACAGGCTGGCCAGCTCACTGACTTTGACAAAAAGCGCCCACCGCGGATCGAGGATCTCTGGAGCACTGGCTTCGTTCGATTGGTGGGGCGGCATCTTCGGTTTAGATAAATGGTATTTGAGTATGCACCACGCTGACCGGCCTAGGGAAAACGCGTACCGCTATCCATCGCGCACAAGTCTGCTTTCTGCAAAGTCGCAGTTCCGTGGCCGCGGCAAATCTTACAATCTGCCGACAACAGCATCTAGGCACCAACCAGGAGACATCATGTTTTCAACCCTTCGTTCCCTTGTCGTCACCTGCGTGTTCGCGGCGCTCGGCGCCACCAACGCGCAGGCCCAGCCCGCCGAGCCCAAAATTCCGATCAATGTCGGCCTGGCGGTGTTCAACAACTGGCCGGGCTACGTCGCTCGGGACCGCAAGATCCTCGAGCAACTCGGCTTCGAGCCGAAGTACCACACGTTCAACGTCGGGGGACCGATGATCGCCGCAATGAAGGGCGGCGACCTCGACGTGACGATCACGGGGCTTGCCAACCTCTTCATGCTCGGCCAGGGCGTGCCCATGAAGTTCATCCTCACGCAGATGGATGCTTCGTCGCAGGTGAACCTGATCGTGCGGCCGGACTCCGGCATCTCCAGCTTTCGCGACCTGTCGAAAGCGAAGAACATCGGGGCTACGACCGCGACGTGCGGTGAAGTGTCGCTGGTGCGCGCCGCTAAGACGGCCAAGCTGAATCGCGATACCTTGAAGGTATCCAACCTCGCGCCGAACCTGCTGCTCACGGCGATGAAGGGCAACCAGATCGATTCCGCCTTCATCTGGGGGCCCTGGAACTTGCAATTGCGCGATGCCGGCATGAAGATCATCAATTCCGACAACGACCTCTCGCCCATCGGCGGTGTCTGCGCCATCACCGTTGCCGTGCGGCCGGCTTTCCTGGAAAAGTATCCGAAGGCGGGTTGCCGCCTGATCAAGGCGCACGCGATGGCCCTCGCGGACGGGCGCAAGAACCCGAAGATGGCGGCTGGCACGATGATGGAACTTCTCGGCATATCGGCGAAACACGCCCAGGAGACCTTCAACGAGGTCGACGAGAGCATCCCCACCATCGCGTCGCAGATCGACCCCAATGGCCCGTGGTCGATGACGAACCAGACGGCCGGCTTCGCCGAAAGAATCGCAAGTGCCGGTCAGGCACTGTATGAAGCCGGGTCTGTGGCGAAGCCGATCTCGATCGACGTCGTCCATAAGGCCACCGACGCCAGCTACATCAAGCAGTTCGTCGAGACCAATTGCAACTAAGGAGCATGGGCGCACGCCTATCCAACAACGATATGTATATGTCCGAATCAAAATACCCCGACGTCAAGCTCCATATCAACGGTGAGTGGTTCAGCGCGGCCGATGGCCGCTCGCTGGCGGTGCTCAATCCAGCCGACGGCAGCGAGCTCGGGCGCGTGGCGCACGCCAGTCCTCGTGAACTGGAGATGGCGGTCCAGGCGTCCGCACGCGGCTTCAACGCGTGGCGCCGCGTATCGGCGGCCGATCGCGCGAAAGTCATGCGCAAGGCCGCGGTCCTCGTGCGCGAGCGCGCGGAGCGAATAGCGCACTTGCTGACGTTGGAGCAGGGCAAGCCGCTGTTCGAGTCGCGCGGCGAGGCCCTGGCCGCCGCGGACACGATCGAATGGTTCGCGGACGAAGGCATGCGCGCATATGGGCGCATCATTCCCAGCCGCACGAGCCCGACTTTGCGGCAGATGGTGCTGAAGGACCCGATCGGCCCAGTGGCGGCCTTCACGCCATGGAACTTTCCCGTCAACCAGGTGGTGCGAAAGCTCGCAGCGGCACTGGCGGCCGGATGCTCCATCATCGTCAAGGCGCCGGAAGAAACGCCCGCCGCGCCTGCCGCGCTGATCCAGGCGTTCATCGACGCCGGCATTCCCCCGGGCGTGATCGGCCTCGTCTACGGCAATCCCGCAGAAATCTCGGAGTTCCTGATTTCCCACCCCGTCATCCGGAAGGTGACCTTCACCGGATCGACGGAAGTCGGAAAGCACCTGGCCGCCATGGCCGGGCGCCACATGAAGCGCGCAACCATGGAACTCGGCGGGCACGCGCCGCTGATCGTTGCCGAAGATGCCGACCTGGACATGGCCGTCGACGCCGCCTGGCGCGCCAAGTTCCGCAATGCCGGCCAGGTCTGCATCTCCCCCACCAGATTCCTTGTGCACAAGCGTGTGGCAGGCGACTTCGTCGATGCGTTTTCCGCCCGGGTCAAGCAGTTGAAGCTCGGCGATGGCCTCGACGAATCGACGCAGATGGGCCCCTTGGCGAACGCGCGTCGCGTCGATGCCATGGCCGGCTTCACAGATGACGCGGTGGGCCGCGGTGCCCGGCTCGTGGCCGGGGGCAAGCGAAACGGCGAAAAGGGGATGTTCTGGGAACCGACGATCCTGGCCGACGTGCCGCTCGATTCCCGGGTGTTCAACGAGGAGCCGTTCGGGCCTATCGCCGCTTTCCGCGCGTTCGAGACCATCGAGGAGGCAATCGGTGAGGCGAACCGACTCAGCTACGGCCTCGCGAGTTATGCATTCACACGGTCGCTGAAAACGGCCGACCTGATCACGACCAACCTCGATGTCGGGATGTTGTGGATCAACACACCTGCAGTCCCTTTCCCCGAACTTTTCTTCGGTGGCGTCAAGGATTCCGGTTATGGATCCGAAGGTGGCCCCGAGGCCCTCGATTCATTCCTGCAATCGCGCTTCGTGGGCGTGATGAACGGCTGAAGCGTCTCCAGAGAGCAACGCATTGATTCCGCTCGCGATGCCTTTCGTCGGGCTCGAAGGCGGAATCTATGACGCAGATTTTGAAGCCGAGCAAACCAGAAAGTGGCGCGGCGTTCTTGCCGGCGGTGTCCGGCGACTCGCAAATGCCGGATGCATCGCCACGAGCCGCCGCGCAAGAGGTGTTCGACCGGCTGCTGTGCCGATTGGTGCAACTGCTAAAGCTGCATCGCAATGTGGCCTTCGGCATTGCGCAGGGGAGCTAAGGCATGGCGCCTTCCTCAGTCTTTTTGACGACGCTGGCCGCGATGGCGTATGCGGTAGAGGCGCTGCAGCCGCACGAGAGTCCCCTGGAGTTGCTGCTCGACATCGTTGAGCGGAGCCCGCTGAACTTCGAGCGCATTCCCCGGCCCCACGGTTGCGAAGAATGGGTCTTATCAAACCAGTCAGCCCCCCGAGACAACCTGGCGGCCAGCATGAATTCTCCTGCGCGGCAAAAGGCATTTTTCTCGGGCATCAACGCCTGGTCGAAGCGCAGCCGATAGCGGCTCTAGTCCCTCACCCCGACACCCGTAAACCTACAAGCCGCTCTAAACCCGCGCCTTGTCTATGGTCCAGTGCCGCGGCATGCCGAGGCACTGGACTGACCCGGCAGTCACCTAGGCCAGACAACCCTTCATTGCTGCTTGAGGTCCAGTGTTTTCGCGACCTCGGTCATCCAGACCATATCGCTGGCAATGACTTTGCGGAATTCCTCTGGTTCGCGGCTGACCACCGAGGAAAAGGTCATCTGCGCCAGCTTGTCGGTCACTTCCTTGGATGCTGCGACCTTGGCAATATCGTGGTGCAGACGCTTCACGATATCGGGCGGGGTGCCAGCACGAACCGCGTAACCACCCCAATACGAGAGCGGCGGCAGCGGGACATCGGCTTCGGCAACCGTTGGCACGTCGGGAAGCTCCTTCATGCGATGGTCATCCAGCACACCCAGCACGCGAGCCCTTCCACTGGACGCGTAAAGCGGTCCGAACGAACCAATGATTAGTACGTAGTCCGCCACACCGCCAATGACATCCTTAGCCATGTCGGGGCCTGACTTGTAGGGCACGGGGGTGGCTCTGAACCCGGCGATTTGCTCGAACTGAACGGCCTTGAGGTGCTCAATGCTGCTTGGTCCGAGCGTCGCATAACTCAGTTTCCCTGGGTTGGCCTTGCCGTACGCGATAAGTTCACGCAGGGTCTTGAACGGAGAGTTTCCGCCAACCATGACGATCATCGGGGAGAGAGTCGTCTGGGTGACCGGCATCACCTGCGTGTTCAGGTCAAACTTCTTGTGGACGACCTGAATGGTTGCAATGCTGTTGAACAGGTACACCAGGGTGTGACCGTCGGCGGGTGCCTGAAGCAGTGCCTGCATGCCAATCACAAACATGCCGCCCGGACGGTTATCGACGATGACCGGTTGCCCCCACATGCGTTCCAGTTGCGGGACCATTGCACGTGTGGCCACGTCAGCTGCGCCGCCTGCGTTCAGGGGGATGACGAATCTGACCAGCCCCTTGGGGAACGCGGCTTGGGCGCGGCTGGGCAGGACGGACGCAGCGGTAATGGCTGATGCGGCCTTGAGAATCACTCGGCGCGTCGGATTCGCCTGTGTGTCTTGCATGAGTTTCTCCTTTTGCTGGGACATGGGTATGTCCATGCGGTGAACTATCGTGGTTGTACTATCGGACAAGGGAGCGCATTCTTGTGAGCACGTGTTAACCAGCGGTTATATACCGGTCGGATTTGCCCTTCCCGCGCCGTTCATTTAGGTGAAAACGTCTTCAAGCGCGAGCTGCAACATCCGGATCGGCGTTGTGTCTCCTGCGGCTGTCCGATACACCAGGCTGACCGAGGGCATGTGTGCTTGTGGCGAGACCCTGAGTTCCTCGATGGCCCTCTTGAGGTGTGCAGCGCTGACCATCGGTGTGGGGACGGCGCTAATGCCCAGCCCGGCCGCCACTAGGGCGACATTGGTGGAAGGCGCCGGAGACAGGATCAAGGGCTGTGGTGGCACCACGCCCTGGGCGAGGAACGCGGTCCGAACCGAGGCTTCGACGATCGACGGCGGCGGTGGCAGCACCCAGCGCTCGCCAGCCAACTCATGCCAGTGCACGGCGCGCCGACGGGCCAGGGGATGGCCATTGGGCGCAATCACGGATAGCGTCTCGGTGTACAGCAGCTGATAAGTCAGGCTTGAGGAACTCGGTGAGTCGACCACGTCTTGCGACATGGCGACGAGCATGGCATCGAGCTCGCCATCCAGCAGCCGCCGCAGCAACTCCGAGCCAGGCCCTTCCTTGAGCGAGACCTGCGCATCCTCCGAACGCCCGCGGATCCGCTGCACCAGTTGGGGCACAAGCGTCATCGCCAGGAATGGTGCGGCCCCGAGCCGGATCATCTGGCTGCGCTCGGCACTGGCAGCGGTCAGCCGGACATGGCGCAGCGAATTGAGCAGCATCCGTGCACCCTCGATCACCGCCTCGCCGCGGTCCGTGGGTACCACCCCCGCGGCGGAGCGTTTAAACAGGGGAAATCCAAAGCTGGTCTCGACCTCCGCTAGTGCCTTGCTGACAGCTGGTTCACTGATGTGCATCGCTCCCGCAGCCTTGCGGATGCTCCGCAAGGCGCCAAGCGAGTCGATCAGCGCAAGGTGCTTGAACCTGAGGCGCGCGACTAGAAAAGCGTCTGGATCTCTCATGTGGGTGACAGGGGGGGGAAACCGCAAGTTATCAATGCCTCACATTATTGCGCTACGCCGCTGAAGGGAGAGTGACTTATCTTTGACGTATCCAAATCTTGCGCAGCGGGCCCAATGGGCGCGGCGCGGTTTTCACATGATGAAAGGAACCCTATGAGCGTTTTGCCAAACTCCATCAAACTTCTCGACATCATCAGCCCGATCGACGGATCGGTTGTGCAGTCACTTCACCCGGCAACGGCCTCCGATGTCGAGTCCGCCGTCAACGCCGCCGCAGTGGCCCAGAAGGTGTGGGCGCAGTGGACTCCCGAGCGGCGCAGCGAGGCCATTTGGCAGCTCGGCACGCTGGTGGAGAAGCATGCGGACGAGATTGCACACCTCGATGTGAAAAGCACGGGAAAGGTGCTGCGCGATGCTCTCACGGAAACGCGGCGAGCGGCACGCCATGCACGGTACTGGGCCGGCATGGCCGACAAGCTGTATGGGCAGCAGTTGGCTGACGTGCCGGGCAGGCTGTCGTACACCAAGCGGGAACCCCTGGGCGTCTATGCGGTGATTCTGCCCTGGAACGCGCCGGCGCATTCATTCATGGCGCGCTGCATGCCGCCGCTCGCGTGCGGCAATGCGGTCATTGTCAAGCCCTCGGAACTCTCGCCGCTGTCGGCCATCCGCCTGGCTGCACTGGCCTGCGAGGCCGGCCTGCCTGACGGCTTGCTTCAGGTCCTGGTGGGCGATGGTGCAATTGGCGGCGCGCTCTCTGCCCACGAAGGCGTGGCTGGCGTGTCCTTCACCGGCTCGCCCGGAACCGGTAGAAAGATACTTGCTGCGGCTGCGCCAACCTTCAAGAAGGTGACGCTCGAGTTGGGCGGCAAGTCGCCAATCGTGGTGTTTCCGGACGCGGACCTGGACTCCGCTGCCCGTGCCGCCGTGATCGGCATCGTGACAAACGCCGGGCAGATTTGTGCCGCGAGCAGTCGGCTCATCGTCCATCAGGACATTGCCGACGCGTTTATCGCCGATGTCGCCCGTCGCCTGAGCCGTGTGGTTGTGGGCAATCCTCTCGATGAGGCAACACAGATGGGCCCGGTTGTCTGCCGGCGGCAGTACGACGCCGTGCAAGCCTATATCCAGGTTGGCCTTGAGGAAGGCGCCAACTTGGTGATCGGCGGAGGTCGCCCGCAGGGGCTTGAGGATGCCCCCGGTCTGTACGTGGCACCCACGCTGTTTGATGCTGGGGAGCGGTCTCTCCGGATCACGAAGGAAGAGGTGTTTGGCCCGGTTCTCACAGTCTCTCGCTTCACCTCCGAGGATCAGGCAATCCAGATCGGCAACGACACGGAGTATGGCTTGGCCGCCTATGTGTGGACCTCCGACATGGCCAGATTGATCCGGGTCACCGACGCGATCGACGCAGGTGTCCTGCTTGGCAATAGCACGCTGGTGATGGACTCCGGCCTGCCGTTTGGTGGCTTCAAGGGCAGCGGCCTTGGTGGCGCCTTCGGTGCAGATGCCATTGATGGCTGCACGCGCACGAAGCGGGTCACCATCCGGACCGCCCCCGGACCGCTGCCTTCGCCCTGGCCAGGTATTTGATACTAGGAGACAAAGATGACGATACAAGCAAGGGTTGTTGTTCAGATTGCCAAGGATGGTCCGCTGGAATTCGTGGAGGCCCACCTGCCCGACCCCGGACCACACCAGGTGCTCATCAAAGTCCTGGCCACGGGACTGTGCCAGAGCCAGATCTACTGGATGCACCAGGATCGTCAGGCCCCGGTACTGTTCGGTCATGAGGGTTATGGTGTGGTGGCCGGTGTCGGCGCCGAGGTGCGCGGCATCAAGGAAGGGGATGCAGTGCTGGTCACATGGGTTCCCCGCCGAGATCCAGGGGGGCGAGTGGCCGAGGTGTCCACGTTGGAAATTGCGTCAGGGGTCGTCGCGCGTGCGCCCAACGTCTACACCTGGGCCGACCATTGTCTGGCCGATGAGCTGTACGTGAGGCCCATTCGCGGGTCCACGCACGATCCGCTCATGTCGATCGTGGGCTGCGCGGTCATCACCGGCGCGGGATCTGTGCTGAGCGCCGCGGGTACACGAAAAGGCGAATCAGTGGCCGTCTTTGGCGTGGGAGGGGTCGGCCTGTCGGCCGTCGCGGCGGCGCGTGTGGCCGGCGCCGAGCGGATCGTGGCGGTCGATGTCGACGCAGGCAAACTGCAACTCGCTCGTCGTTTCGGGGCCACTGACATTGTCGACAGCCGTTCGGAGGATCCGGCGGGTGCGATCATGCGCCTGACGCCAGGGCGATGCGGTTGCCACCCCGGGGTGGATGTGGCAATCGATTGTGTGGCGATTCCCGAGGTCACATCCCAGGCCATCGCGTCCCTGCGCCATGGACGCCTCGGCATTGAACGTGGCGGCCGCGCTGTGCTCGTCGGCATGCCGAAGAAGCCTCTGACGATCGATACCCTGGACATGCTAATGAAGGAGAAGACCCTTCTCGGAGCGCTCGGCGGTTCCTGTCGCCAGGAACAGATCGACGATTTCATCGACTGGTACCGCGATGGACTCCTCGACCTTGCCGCACTTGTCACTGACCGATACCGCTTCGAAGAGATTCCCGTCGCGGCTGAGGCGCTCGCCCGGGGCCAGATCGAGGGGCGGGCGATAGCGCTGATGAACTGAGAAACCGGGTGTCAGGTTATAGCCCAGTGGCCTCTGGCGCCTCTCGGGCTTGACCTGCTTGGCCCCCTTGCGGAGGTTCAGGCAAGTACCCATAACCGCCCTAGGCGGCTCATCCGGATCTGATCGATTTGTCACCGCAGTCGGCCGGGTCGGCCGCTTGTTCATCGCCCCAGTGACTGGTACCTAGCACGCCATGCCGTGGTCTCATGGGACTTTGATGTCAGTGCGTTTGTCATGGCTTGCACCGGTCACCACGGTGCAAGGTCCATGCAACGCCATTGGAGTGACCACCCCCATGGGTTGCAGTCGCCGGCCGGCGCTCTCGGGAGACGCTGTGCGCGTGCCCACCACCAAGTAGCTGTTGGCATTCATTCCCGTCTTCCGGTGGTAGCGCGGTACGCCGCGCTACCTGTGCGCGACCAGGTCCTTGCCGCCCGCCTCGTCGGCCGTGCTTTGCCTATGGCAGCCAGAGCCCTGCTCTGCAATGGCTGGGCGCGGGTCGCTGGTCGCTCAGGATCTTCAAGGCCTTGACCACGCGGACCGCTTCTCAGGTCTGGCCGACTTCTAGTTCTTCGTGCTGGTCCGGCGGCGCCGGTCAACGTTCAATACTAGGAGTCTGCGCGGCAGAAGGATTTGAGGCTCGATGAGGTTGCCAATTCGCTGTTCTCGTTGCAACCGTGATCATGGTTTTGACGCAGCATGACCGCGCTGGGGTGGATCTTTGCGCCCTACCCGGGCCAGATGTAGGCGTTTTTTCCGGTTGCCGCCCTCAGGTTCCTTGCATTGCGCACATGCGGCGCAGATTGAGGGCCAGGCACACGAGCTTGAATTCGGCGCGTACCCGGTGCAGGCCCCTCATACTGAACTGGCGCAACCCCAGCACGCTCTTGATCCAGCCGTTGGGCGGCTCGGCAATCCATTTGCGTTTTCGGTACGCCGTCTTGGCTTGGTCGGTTTGCAGCTTGGCGGCCATGGTCGCCGTGCGTGGGTACTTGTTGCTGTCTATTGCGACTTGCTCCTTGCCCTCGCGCCCGAGCGCCACCACCAGCTCGCTGGGGTGATCCCTGAGTTGCTCGAAGACCGCTTCACTGCGGTAACCCGCATCGGCCAGCACCTGAGCGGCATCGCTGTCCAGGCTGGCTCGTAAGCGCTCGGTTTGCACGAGATTTTCGTGGCCGCGCGACAGGCATGCAACGGCAGCACCGGCCCGTGCATAGCCGATCGCCACCGCGCGGCCGATGCCGCTTCCCGCGCCCGTGACGAGGATCTTTTTGCCGACGAGGTTCATAGACGTCTCCTTTTTCATTGCAGAGCATTCTCAGCCGCCTCCATTGCCGCACTGTAAGGCAGTTTCAATATTTGAAACGCAGGTTCACGTTGCCACGCCTGCCGCATAGAGTGCCTTCACCAACAAAAGGAAATGACCGTGGGACAAACAGAAATGCCAGTGGAACTAACTTTGCAAGGCCTCACGGCTGAGCGTTCGTCTGGGACCAATTGCGACGCGCTGCGGCACCTCGACGCGTTGTTTCATCCGCGTTCCATCGCCGTCGTGGGCGCGAGCGACGACCCGAACCGCATCGGTGGTGTGCCGCTCTCGCTGATGATTGAACGCGGCTACACCGGCCGCCTCATCCCGGTCAACCCGAAGTACGAGCGTGTGCAGGGCCTGCCCGCGTTCCCCTCGCTCGTCGCGGCCGGCGGGCCGATCGACATTGCCATCGTGGCTGTCCCGTCGACGGCCCTCGCGGCGTCGCTTGAGGACGCCATCGCGGCCGGGGTGAAGGCGCTCATCATCTTCAGTTCGGGCTTTGCGGAAGTGGACGACGCAGGGCGCGACATGCAGCAACAGGTGGCGCGCCGCGCGCGTGAGGCCGGTATCCGTCTGCTAGGGCCAAATTGCCTGGGGATGATGTCTTTCCACGACAACGTGTTCGCCACCTTCTCGCCGGCGCCACGGGCCGGCACCAACAAGGTGGGCAACATCGCCATCGTCAGCCAGTCCGGCGCGTTCGGCGCCTTTGCCTTCTCGCTGGCGCGCTCGCGCGATCTGGGTATGTCCTACTGGATGACGACCGGCAACGAGGCTGACATTGAGTTCGCAGACTGCGTGCAATGGCTCGCGGCGGACCGTGACACGCACGTCATCCTGGGCTACATGGAAGGCTGCCGCGATGGGGGCAAGCTCAAACGCGCGCTCGAAGCGGCGCGGGCCGCGGGCAAGTGCGTGGTGATCACCAAGGTGGGTCGTACCGAGCTGGGCAGCGCGGCTGCCGCCTCCCACACGGCCGCCCTGACCGGCGAGGACGCGGTGTACGACGCACTGTTCCTCCAATATGGTGTCTGGCGCGCTAACACGGTGGAGGAACTCTTCACGGTGGGCTATGCCGCTTCCGTGTGCCCGCTTCCAGCGTCGCCCCGCACGGGCGTGTTGACGGTGTCCGGCGGTGTCGGCGTGTTGATGGCCGACGAGGCATCCACCGCCGGCCTCGATCTCGCCGAGATGCCCAGTGCGGCGCAGGCCGCCTTGCTGCGCGAGATTCCTTTCGCCGGACCGCGCAATCCCGTAGACATCACCGGCCAGACGGTCACCGTGCCGGGGCTGCTGGAGCGGACCCTCGCAGGCATGCTCGGGAACGGTGACGAGCAGGCAGGCTATGACATGGTGGTATTTTTCCCCGCCGCGGCCCTGCTGGGTGCTTCCGTCGCGCAGAGAATCGTCGACGATCTGATCGCCGCCCACGCCCGCCATCCCGAAAAGCCGCTGGTCGTGACCGGCCTCATGCTGCCGGCCTACCGGGCGGCCTTCCGGCAGGTCGGGGTCGCCGTCATCGACGATCCTTCGGCGGCGATGCGAGCACTCGGCGCGCTCGCCTTCTTTTCCGACGCGGCGAAGCGGCCACAGCCGTTGGGTGCCGCAGCGGTCGTACCGTCTGCGATATCACTGGCCGGTAAGTCCTACACCGAACATGAGGCGCTGCAGCAACTCGCCGCCGCCGGCGTGCCGGTGGTGCAGTCCCATCTGGCGGCAACGGCGGCCGAAGCCGCGCAGGCGGCGCAGCGCATTGGCTTCCCGGTCGTGGTGAAGTTGTGCTCGCCGGACATCACACACAAGAGCGAGGTCGGCGGCGTGCGCCTCAACCTACAGGATGCCGGCGCGGTCGAGGCGGTTTTCAACGACATCCTGGCGCAGGCGCGGCAGGCTGCGCCGCACGCGCGCATCGATGGCGTGCTGGTCGCGCCCATGGTCAAGGGTGGGGTGGAGTGCATCCTCGGCGTGCACACCGATCCCGTGTTCGGCCCCGTCGTCATGTTCGGGCTCGGCGGCATCCTGGTTGAGGCCATGCGCGATGTGAGCTTTCGCCTGGCGCCGATCGATGTGGCAGAGGCGCGCAACATGATCGACAGCATCCGCGCCCGCCGTGTCCTCGACGGCATGCGCGGTGCGCCGCCGTCCGATGTGGCCGCGCTGGCTGAGTCCATCGCCCGGCTGTCGCATTTCGCGGCCTCCAACAAGGCAGGCCTGCAAAGCGTGGACATCAATCCCTTCCTCGTCCTTCCGGACGGGCAGGGCGCGATCGCGCTGGACGCGGTGCTCGTCACCGAACCTGCCCCCCCCCTTTTTTAACTTTTACACCCCGAGGTATCCCATGACGACAAGCAAACGCAAAGCTAGCTTCCGCACGCCACTGTGCGACCGGCTCGGGATCGACATCCCGGTCTTCTCTTTCTCGCACAGCCTGGAGGTGACCGCCGCGGTCAGCCGCGCGGGCGGCTATGGCGTGTTCGGCGCGACCCATGACGAGCCGCAGCAGATCCTTGAGCACGCCCGCGCGCTGAAGGAAATGTGCGAAGGCCGTCCGTTCGGGCTTGACCTCCTGCTGCCGACGCTGGCCGTGGAAAAGAACGACCGGGCCGCGGCGGAAGAAGCCGTGCCGCAGCAGCACAAGGACTTCGTCCAGGCGCTGCGAGAAAAACACAAGGTGCCGGCTGCGACCCAAGGGCACCTCTTCTCCAAGCACGTGCGCTCTCAGGAGCTGTTCGACGCGCAGGCCAAGGCGGTGATCGCCTCCGGCGCAAATATGTTCGCGATGGCGGTGGGAACACCTGCGGAGCTGGTGGCGCGCGCGAAGGCCGCGGGCCAGGTGACGCTCTCGCTCATTGGTTCGCCGCGCCATGTGCGACGGTCCCTGGCCGCGGGCGTCGACCTGCTGGTGGCACAGGGCTACGACGCCGGCGCCCACACGGGCACGATTGGCACGATGTCCTTGGTCCCGCAGGTGGTGGCGATGGCCGGCGACGTGCCCGTGATCGGTGCCGGTGGCATCGCCACCGGTAGCCAGTTCGCCGCCGCGCTTGCTTTGGGCGCGCAGGGCGCGTGGACCGGCACGATCTGGCTGGGCAGCACGGAACATGCGCTCGACCCGATCCTGACCGACCAGATCCTTAGGGCCGGCAGCGAGGACACCGTCATCTCCCGCTCCTGGAGCGGCAAGACGCTGCGCATGGTTCGCAGCGGCTGGAGCGAAGAATGGAGCGCGCCCGGCGCACCCACGCCGCTCAAGATGCCCTACCAGCAGGTGCTGGTCGGCGAGCTGAATGCGGCGGTCCATGAGCACCGTATCGAATCCCTGATGTGGACGCCGGCCGGCCAGAGCGTTGCCTACGTCCGCGAGGTCCGCAGCGTCGAGGAAATCATGGACGGGCTGATCGAGGAGACCGAGCAGGCGCTCGGCCGCCTCGCAGCCTTGCGGCGTTCATCCTGACCCCGAACCCGGGCAAGCGGCAAGTGGCAAGCGGCAAGGAGAGTAATGAACGACACAACAGCCCCCGTGACCGTGCGGCTCGAAAGTCATGCGGGTGTTACCGTGGTCACGCTGGACCGGCCCGAGGTGCACAACGCATTCGATGAGTGCATGCGCGAGCACCTGGCCGCCGCGATGGCGCAAGCCTCGGCTGATCCGACGATCGGCGTCGTGGTGATCACCGGCGCCGGCCCGCGCGCGTTCAGTGCCGGCATGGATCTGCGCGAGTTCGCGGCGATGCCGATGTCGGTGACCGCTCGCCGGCGCCAGCGCCGCGCACGGGCGGCTCCACTTACCGACTTCCCAAAGCCCGTCATAGCCGCGGTGAATGGCGTGGCGATCGGCTTCGGGCTCGAGCTGGCATTGCAGTGCGACATTCTGGTCGCGGCGACGAACGCCACCTTCGCGCTCGCTGAGGTCCGGCGCGGGATCATCCCCGGTGTGGGCGGAACGCAACACCTGGCGCGCCGCATCGGCCAGGGCCGCGCGATGGAGATGATCCTCACAGGCCGCACGGTGGATGCCGAACTTGCACAGCGTTACCGCTTGGTGGAACACGTCGTGCCTGCCGAAGAACTGATGGCGAGGGCAGATGCCCTGGCCCGCGAGATATTGACCAACGCGCCGGTGGCCGTGCAACTGGCCCGGGGGCGGTCCGGCGCGGCATCGACTTGCCGCTGGCCGACGGCCTGCGGCTGGAGGACGACCTCCTGGCCATCGCAATGGGCACGGAAGACTCGCGCGAAGGCCCGCAGGCCTTCGCGCAGAAGCGCCCCCCGAGCTGGCGGGGCGAATAACGCGGCGCCAGGCGGCTCCGCACACAGGTGTCAGTTTTTTACGTACTACAAGGAGACATGATGGACATCCACAACGTTTCGAGGCGCAGCGCACTTGCCGCCCTAGCCGCTATGACCACGGTGGCAGCTTGCCCGACCGCGCACAAACCTATCCATCCAAGCCTGTGCGGGTGATCGTCCCGTATGCGCCCGGTGGGGCGCTCGACTCCGTCGCGCGGCTCTTCAGCCTGCGCATGGCCGCCAGGTTGGGGGCGACCTTCGTCGTCAAGAACAAGCCCGGTGCGAACACCATCATCGGGAGCGAAGCCGCCGCAAAGGCGCAGGCCGACGGGCACACCATCTTTTTTGCTGGAGCGCCGCTGGCGCTCAACACGGCTCTCGGCATCAAGGAATCGTACGACGTGCTGAAGGATTTTGCGCCGGTGATGCTCATCAGCAGCACTCCGGTGATCATCACCGTCAATCCTGCAACGCCTTACCGCACACTGGCCGACATCGTCGCCGCTTCCAAGGCCGACCCCAAGGGTCTCAGCTTCGCCACGGCCGGCACCGGTTCCATGCCCCATCTGGTGGGCGAGGCGCTGCGGCTGCAGAGCGGCGCGAACCTCACGCATGTGGGCTACAAGGGCTCATCGGCCGCGCTGCAGGACGCCATTGGCGGCGCCGTGCCCCTGTTTTCGAGCCCTACACGCCGGCCGGTGTGCAGATGGCGGCGGGCAACTGCGCGGCGTCGCCGTGGCATCGTCCACCCGGCTGCGGCCGCTGCCGGACATCCCGACCACGGCCGAGCAGGGATTCCCCGGCATCTTGGGGGAGGCTTTCCAGGCCCTGCTCGTGCCGGCCGGGACGCCGCGCGCCATCATCGAAAACTTCATGAGGTCGCGACGGCAGTCAGCCACGAGCCTGAGGTGCGCGAGCGGCTGGCGCAGCAGAGCTACAACATCCTCGCCAGCACGCCCGAAGAATTGACGACGCATTTGCGCCGCGAAATCAACCGATGGACGCCGGTCGTGAAGGCCGCAGGGATCAAGCTTTGAGCACCGATATGGATGCACCCCGGGACCTTCCGATCGTCTCGGTGAACGAGCTGTACCGTTACGTGGGGCAGGAAATTGGTACAAGCGACTGGGTGACCATCGAGCAGCGTGACATTGATGATTTCGCGCGGCTCACCCGGGACGACCAGTTGATCCACATTGATCGGGAGCGCGCTGCGCGGGAGCGGGGCGGCACGGTGGCGCACGGCTTTCTCACGCTGTCGTTCCTCTCGTACCTGGCGCGCAGCATATCGTTCCGCATCGCTGGCGTCACCCACGGCGTGAACTACGGGTTCGACAAACTGTCGCTTCACCAGCTTCGTTCCCTGTGGCGCCCGCGTGCGGCTGCGCCGGACCTTGAAGGCCGTGTAGCCAAAGGCGGGGGGCATGGCCCTCACTCGCCACTGCGTCATGGACGTCGACGGAAGCGACAAGCCGGCGCTGGTGGCGGACTGGGTTACGCTCGTCTACACTGCGGCGCCCGCTGCCACGACCGGGGGTGAAGCACCGCCGCCCGGCCGGGCAAGATCAAGCGTCGCGCGCGCGGGCTGAAAGCATCCGGCGCCCGAGCGTGGCGCGGTGCAGCTCGGACGCGCCGTCGTAGATGCGGAAGGGGCGCAGCTCGCGAAGGATGAGCGAGACCTGCGCGTCTTCGGACATTCCCAGGGCGCCCATCAACTGGGCGGCGCGGTCGGCCACCCGGTACAGCGCTTCGGAGACGAACACTTTCGTCACGGCCGACTCGGTCTTGACAGACACGCCCGCATCCATGCGGGCAGCGCAGTCCAGCGTCATCAGCCGGCTGGCATGCAGGTCCATGTGGCAGTCGGCCACCATGGCCTGCACCTGCTGCAAATCGGTCAGTCGGTCGCCGAACGAGTGCCGCTGATTCACGTACGCTTGGGCGAGTTCCAGTGCGCGGCGCGCCCTGCCGGTCAGGCGCATGCAATGTGATATCCGCGCGGGTTCCAGTCGGTGCTGCGCATAGGCAAAGCCTTGGCCCACCTCGCCCAGTACCGCGTCGTTGGTCACGAAACAGTCGGCCAGTTCGATCTCCCCATGACCGCCAATCGCATACGGATCGATCGCGGGAATGGAGCGCAGCAGCCGGAAGCCCTGGTTGGACGTCTCGACGATGAACTGCGTTGGCCCATCGGCCGTTTGGGCCAGTACGATCGCGAAGTGGGCGCCCAGCGCGCCAGTGATGAACCACTTGCGGCCGTTGATCACCCAGCCACCCGGCACGCGCTGCGCCCGGGTCAGGAGCATCGATGGGTCGGAGCCGGCGCCCGGCGCGGGCTCGGTCATCGCGAAGCAGGAGCGAATGCGGCCGTCGGCCAGCGGCGCCACGTACGTGCTGCGTTGCGCGGGCGTGCCGTGGAGCAGCAGGCTGATCATGTTGGGCTGGTCCGGCGCCGCGCAGTTGAGCGCGCCGGGGCCGAGGTAGCTGCGGCCAGCTTCCTCCAGAACGACGAAGCGCTGCACCCAGGAGAGTCCGAGGCCGCCATGTTCGCGCGGCATCTGCGGCAGGTAAAGGCCCTGTTCGCGCGCTATGGGACGCAGCTTCGCGAGCGCGGCATCCAGGGCTTGCGGATCGTGGATGTGCTCACGGCCTTCCATCGGGATGGCATGCCCGTCGACGAAGGCGCGCACGCGCTGACGCAGTTCGGCGCAGGTGGCATCTCGCTCGACATCAAGGAGATTCATCGCAAGACCTCCTGGCGCGCCGCCTCGCCCTGGCCGCGGACGGCCTGAAGCAGAGTGGGTCTGTTTGCATCAATAGTCATCGGAGTAATGTAGGCCTCACCCTTTCGTTCGCTAATAGTTGTTTCAAATATTGGAACGACAATTCACAATTGTCCCGCTCTTTAGGCAGAATTCACCCTATGCGCCAGCCCCGCCCTATACACCAGATCAAGGACCATCAGGACCTGCGTCGTGTCCGGGACGACGACCCGAACTTCTCAGGCACGCTGGCCAAGGGACTGATGATCCTGCAGACTTTCGTGCAGGAGCCGCGACCACACGCCAACAGCGAGCTCGCCGAGCGCCTGGGGCTGCCGCGGCCCACAGTTAGCCGGCTGTGCCGCAGTTTGCAGGCGCTCGGGTTCCTTGATCACGACGAACGGCTCGACCGCTACTTCATCGGCCCGGCCGCTGTGACGTTGGGTTACCCCTATGTGATCAACACGCCGCTGCTCGTCCAACTACGCCCCGCCATGCAGGCCATGGCCGACCGATTCGAGGGCGCCGTATCCGTGGGAGTGATCATGGATCTGGACGTCGTCTATGTGGAGACCTGCACTCACGAACAGGGCACGCTCACGCGCCCTGGTGCTGGCGCGCTCCGCGGGATTATGGAAACTGCGATGGGCCGGGCCTGGCTGGCCCAGCTTGCGCCGACGGAGCGCAACCATTTTCTTGCCCGCACGAAGCTTGAGCGCCCCGAGATATACGGCCACAGCATCGGTGGGGCGAATGAGAGCATGGCCAACTACGCAAAGCGGGGCTTCGCCGTCAACCTGGGAGATGCAGGGTTTGGCGTACATGCCGTTGGCGTCGCGTCGAGAATCCCGTATGGCCAGAGGATGCTGCTGTTCAACTGCGCGCTGCCGGGATATCGGGGAAAGCAGGCAGATCTGTTGAAAATGGTCGGGCCGGCGCTTGTGCAGTTAGTGAGCATGGCAGGCCGGCAGTCTGGCGTTCGGTAGCGTTTGCGACTGGATTTCACCGCACGCTTGGCGCGCGCGCAGCTCAAGCGCTCGGTGCGTGACATAACCTAGATAGAGCGCCAAATCACCAGTTTTCACGGGGGGGGAAGACTGATGTGGGGCTTTATCGTGTTCAACATCCTCGCCGCCTTGGTCTCGGCGGCTGACTTCTGGCTTGCGACGCGGCCCACCGCACTCCCTTCAGAACGGAATAGCTCCCCATGAATGTCACTTGCCGGGCATATCCTCAAGCTTGACATCGGCGTGGTGACGCAAGAAACTGTGGGCGTACAGAAATTCGGACAGACTCGCGTCTGGACAGTCAATTCGGCAAAGCAGGGTCTCCTCTAGTTGCAGGCATGTTCACTGTAGCCTCATCCGCTAATCTGAACGCCTTTCGAAACGCATATCCCGTCAACTTCCGATATTCCGGCTTGACCCGACTTCCTCCTGGGATTCGACGGCAATCGCTTCTGAAGCCAGATATTGGTCCGGAATTTTCTTCAGCCAGTATTCACGATGGATGTGGGAAGAGTACGCGCGGGAGGAGTTCCTCACGGCCAAGCGCACGAATCTTCAGGCAACTTTTAGGAATAATTGGCTTCGCATCGTTCCCGTTGAAGCCATGGACGCTTTGGCCTGAGCTTGCCTTTATGCTGAACGACCGCTTTGCGGCCTCGGCCTGGATGCCCGCATTGGGTCGAGAGCGGCGCCGAGTGGCTGCTACTAAGCCGCAACACCGACCGGCCGGATTTGGCCGGGAACAGTCTTCGAAGCTGACGCGTTGGGTGCTACATATCGGCCAAGAGCGGTCACTCGGCCATGCCGGCAAATCCGACTCTTCTCGACGAGGTCAGTTTCAGGTAGCAGCGACTGCCATCATGTTTGCTAGCGGTCAAACCACGATGTGAACCAGACTGTTGAATCACAACCAAATCTGAGCCAATTTCCGAGCTTTACACGTTGAAAATTGAGCCACGTTGAGAGCTACCCTGCTTATTTTTTATGCAGGGTGGCAGGAGTGATCAACGTGAGTACATTGAGTAAATTGCGCCGTCTTGTTCTTCGAGACGGCATATCCATCCGCGAGGCCAGCAATCGGCTTGGTATTTCTCGCAACACGGCCAAGAAGTGGCTGGAGCAACCCGAGATGGTGGAGCCCCGGTATCCCAAGCGGGCGTCAGGCCCGGGGATTCTGGGACCATTTGAGGAGGTGCTTGCGCAGTGGCTGAAGTCTGACAGTCACCGCAATAAACGTGAGCGTCGTGGCACCAAAGCTTTATTTGAGGGGCTTCGGGCGTTGGGCTATCCGGGCAGTCGGGGGCCGGTTTACACCTTCGCCCTAAGGTGGCGCAAAGAACAGGACTTGGCGGCCAAGGGGCAGGGTTATGTGCCGATGCACTTTGACATGGGCGAGGCGTTCCAGTTTGACTGGAGCACTGAATACGCGTTCATTGGCGGCTTGCGCAGGCGCTTGGATCTGGCGCACACCAAATTGGCGGCCAGCCGGGCGTTTGTGCTGTCGGCCTATTACAACCAAGCGCACGAGATGTTGTTTGAGGCGCACGCCCGGGCGTTTGCCGTGTTTGGCGGTGTCACCAAACGCGGTATCTACGACAACATGAAGACGGCGGTGGACAAGGTGGGCGATGGCAAGAAGCGCACCATCAACGCCCGATTTGAGACGATGACGGGGCACTACCTGTTTGATCCGGAGTTCTGCAATCGGGCGGCAGGCTGGGAGAAAGGCATCGTGGAGAAGAACGTGCAGGACCGGCGTCGGGGTATCTGGCGCGAGGCCAGCGAGCGGCGTTGGAACTCGCTGGAAGAACTCAACGCTTGGTTGCAGAAGGCCTGTGTTGATGCTTGGGAGCATTTGCAGCATCCTGAATGGGTGCACATGACGGTGGCCGATGTGTACCAGGACGAGCGGTTGCGCTTGATGCCTAACCCCAGACCCTTTGATGGCTACATCGAACACCCGGCGCGGGTCTCTTCCACATCGCTGATCAACTTCCAGCGCAACCGCTACAGCGTCCCGTGCGAATGGGTCAATGCAATGGTCAGCGTGCGGGTGTATCACGATCACTTGATGGTGGTCTCGCCGGAGGGGGAGTTCATCCGTCTCAAGCGCTGCTTCGAGCGGGACCAGACCCTTTACGACTGGACGCACTACATCGCGCTGATCGAGCGCAAGCCTGGCGCATTGCGCAACGGTGCACCGTTCAGAACGATGCCCGAGCCGTTGCGGCAATTGCAAGATCAGTTGCTGCGCCACTCTGGTGGTGATCGGGTCATGGCGCAAGTGCTCAATGCAGTCACCTTGCATGGGCTGGAGGCGGTATTGGTGGCCGTCGAGCTGGCCTTGCAGTCTGGGCGGGTCAGTGCTGAACACATCCTGAACGTTCTCTCTCGCCTGAAGGAGCCAAGCCGTAACAACGAGCCGGTGCACACCCATCTAAACCTGAGCAGGCCATCACAGGCCAATGTGGATCGGTATGACCGACTACGAAGTCAGCAATGGAGCGATCAGGAGATGAACGATGCTTGATCTGATTGCCGACTTCAAAGAGCTTGGGTTGCACGGTATGGCCAGTGCGTGGCCGGAGGTTCAGGGCACGGCCCGCATCAAGTCGCTGGACCACGATACGGTGCTGATGCAATTGATCAAGGCCGAGAAGGCACAACGCGAAGTGCGTTCCATGGCCTATCAAATGCGTGTGGCCCGCTTCCCGGCGCACCGGGATCTGCTGGGGTTTGACTTCACGCAGGCCCATGTGGACGAAGCCTTGGTTCAAAAGCTTCATGGACTGGAATTTGTGAACTCCGCGCACAACGTGGTGTTGGTGGGCGGCCCGGGCACTGGCAAAACTCACTTGGCCACAAGTCTGGGGGTTGAGGCAATCCGGACCCACGGCAAGAGGGTTCGATTCTTCTCCACGGTCGAACTGGTCAACGCATTGGAGTTGGAGAAGGCGCAAAACAAAACCGGTCAGCTCGCCTTCCGGCTGATGTATGTGGACATGGTGATTCTTGATGAAATGGGTTACCTGCCATTCACCCAGTCTGGCGGGGCGCTGCTGTTCCATCTGCTCTCCAAACTCTACGAGCGCACCAGTGTGGTCATCACGACCAATCTGAACTTCTCGGAATGGAGCAATGTGTTTGGTGATGCCAAGATGACTACGGCCCTACTGGACCGCCTGACGCATCACTGCCACATCGTGGAGACAGGCAATGAAAGCTGGCGGTTCAAGAACTCAACAGCCGCCACACCCACTAAACCTCAACGGGCAAAAGCTCAGAAAGGAGATGTCAAAACCACAGATCAGATAGACTTATCCACAACCAACTGAACATAAATTCCCTAAAACCAGTGGCTCAATATTCAACGTGCGCACTGGCTCAGTTTGGCTGATGAATCAACAGTCAAGGTCAGCTTGGAAATACAGGCCGAGGCTTCTTCGGGCTTCGACGAGTCAACGCAGAGAGCGGCCCGCGAGAACTGCAACCAACTCAAGTTCAAGAACCACGGCTTTGAGGAATAAAGGCTTTTTGTAGCGAGCACTTCAATCGGTACGGCGCTCAAACCGCTGCTATCTCGCCAAACCCCTCCTGCCGTACCACGGCAAAAAAGTCAGGAGGTTCTGAGACGAAACGGGGTTTGAGACGGATTTCGGGGGTGGGTGGCCATGGGGTCAGTCAGGAGCCCATAGCAAAAAGCCCCGCGTGGTGCGGGGCTCTGAGCGCCTGATAACCCGACTGAGCGAGTTGGCAGGACTTGTTCTGGCGGAGTAGGAGGGATTCGAACCCTCGGTACAGGAGAACCTGTACGCCGGATTTCGAATCCGGTGCATTCGACCACTCTGCCACCACTCCGCAGCGTCGAAGCCCGGATTCTATCAGAGGCCGTTCAGGGTTTTCGGGGGGTCAGCACCGCGGCGTTGCGTGGCGCCATGGTCAGGTGAACTTCGGGCAAGCCGAGCATCGGCTCAGACATCTCGATGGTCAGGGTGCGCTCCTGGCGCGACATCACCAGCAGGCTCTGGCGACCACGCACCGCAGCCACCACGGTCCAGCCCTGGGCCGGCAGGTTGTCCAAAAAGAAGCGGTAGGCCGCATCGGCATCACGCCCGACATTGAGCGCAGCACGGCCCACCCAGTTTTCTCCGGAGCCAATGATCAGGGATTGGTCGGCCCGGATGGAGCTGCCCGGCGGCAAGGCCAGGCCGCCCAGCCACTGCCCGGGGGCAACAGCCGAGGTCGTTGGCTTGGCCCCCGCTGCAGCGCCCGCAGTGGCAGGGTCTGCAGGGGCGCTGCCGGTCAAGGGGATGCTGCTGCAGCCAGCCAGCAGGACCAGCAAGAGGGGGATCAGGGTCGGCAGCCGCATCGGGTTCTCCAGGACAAGATCAGGCGGACAGGGTCTGGACCCCGCCCATGTAGGGGCGCAGCACTTCGGGCACGGTCACCGAGCCATCGGCGTTCTGATAGTTCTCCAACACGGCCACCAGCGCGCGGCCGACGGCCAGGCCGGAGCCGTTGAGGGTGTGCACCAGTTCGTTCTTGCCCTGGGCGTTCTTGAAGCGGGCCTGCAGGCGGCGCGCCTGGAAGGCTTCGCAGTTGGACACCGAGCTGATCTCGCGGTAGACGCCCTGGGC
>JACCDT010570999.1_pt1 | contig 34543 bp, 52 predicted proteins | sample 7446291 | NCBI WGS metagenome assembly JACCDT01 (sample SAMN15323446, study PRJNA562643) | freshwater metagenome | isolation source: river surface water | place: USA:Blue River Watershed | collected 2017-08-17
CATCGACTCGTAGGCTTCATACACCTTCTGCCCGTACTTCTGTTTCGCCCAAAAGTACGGTGCACTGCGGTGCTGCATTGCGGCTTCCCGCAGCGTTTTTGCTTTCTCGCCAGTCGTCCGCTCAGCTTGTCGTTCGCACTCAGCAGCCAGTCCCCTCTGCGCTTCAGTGTCGTGAAGCCACTTCGTGAGCGCTAAAGGTACGCTTTCCTTGCTGCCGACACCCTCAATAGCTACTCCCGAACCGAGGTACCTCCGAAGGGTCGAGAAACACGCGTCCGCGGTTTCCTCGTACTTCTTCACGAGCGCTTCGGTTTCTTCGCGATCGAAGGTCATCCCCCGCCATTCACACTCGTAAAAGGACGGCGCAGCTTCGCATTCAATAAGCACCGACGGCCAAACACCGTCCTCTTTTGCTTTTTTGGCCAGCCCGCTCCAGCAACGCAGCAACGTATCTCTGTGCACGTCCTTTGCTGCGTAATTGTATTGCTTGTTCGACAACTTCGGAGCTGACCAGTCCCCGAGTTGCTCGGTTTTGTCGAGAGCCACACCAACGCGATCGGCAATATCGACAAGACGGTGACGCAGCTTTGCACGCTTCACGCGCCCGAACTCCGTCTGTGCCCACGATTTGCTTCCAACTCCAGCGTAGACAACCTGCGACGCGAGCATCGTGTCTCGAACTCGACGGAGAACAAAACCGAAGTGCCTGCGCAGAATTCGGGCTTCCGTGTTCAGTGTCTGCCCGAATTTGCTGGTTTTGCGGCACCTGAGCTTCCGGCCCAGCAGCAATAGAAACCGCTCTAGCCAGTGTCCAGGAATAGAGATCGGCAGTCGTGGGGTCTCTAGACCAAAGTCTGCGACGAGTACTAGACCACTCGGCAGTCCGCACTGTATCAGGCGAAGTCTCGTGCTCCAGTCGTCAAAATTGCTGCGGTTATTCAGTGTTCGTGAAGACCGGACAGCTTCATTCCTCAGCCGCGCGTCTTCCCAGAATTCGGTGTCCAAGCCGAACCAGTCACACTTCTCGAACTCGTCGAGCGCGGCGTTCCAGCGCTCGTCCGACGGCAGCACCACGAAAGGCAGTAGTGGCTCGTCATCGCTGAGCTGTGGCAGGAAGGAGAGCTGATGACCGACCATCAGTGTGTTTCGACGTTGGGAAGCTCGGTTCCCAAATCAGGCAGAAGACTGGTGGCTTTCTTCCCCTCTTGCCAGTCGCAATCGGGGCAGTACCACGGTCCAGCAATCAGCCCGCTGGGGTTGATTGTCTCGTCGCCGCGTTCACCACCGTGGTACTGCTCCATGGTGTCTTGCTCGACGCGACCGTGACACACCGGCATATACTTGTCGTGTTCGTGCTGCGCTTGCTCGCGGTGCATTCTTCCCTCCAGTTCTAGCAGTCGTACTCGGAGCAGCGATCGCCTCGGCTGGTAGTAGTGATCAAGGTCGTATGGCAACTATCACAATTGTACCACTTGTTGGTGATTGTGCAGCCGGGGTAGTGCTCGTACGTGGTACCGGTGTAAGTCTTGCTCGGGTGCTTACAAGCGGGCTTTTCCTCCGCGGCGTGCACATGAGCAGACTGAAAACCGGCGAGAGTGAAGCCAGTGCTAAAAAACACCGTCACGAGCAGAGCGAACGTCAGCTTACGCATTTGAGGAATCCTTGGCTGGTGTTGAGGAGATGGAGCCTACGCGAGTCGAACGCGTATCACTTGAATGCAAATCAAGTGCTCGACCGTTGAGCTAAGGCCCCTTTCGCACGACTTCGCCGTTTATTCTCTAGGTTGCACGTTTTACAGTACCTACCGCCCCCGTTTCTAGACCTATACCCGTCTAAGGTGTGGCCCTTCTTGCAAGTTGAAACTAGCCTTGCGACCCTGCGCATATTTTCAGCGTGTGTCACTGGTTCTAGGTGTGCAGGATTCACGCACGCTCTGTTCTTACAAAGATGATCGATTTCTAGCTCTTCGGGTATCGGACCAACCAGAATTTCGTATACAAAACGGTGGGCCATGGTGTCACGGCCACCTACTGATAATTGACCGTAGCCGTTTTTAGTTAACTTGGCTTTCCACATCCAACAAGAAGTTGCTGTGTTTACGGCCCACCGATCACTTAATGATGCGTACTTGTAGTTCATGGCCCACTCAAAAGTCCCCACCTCTGGTGGGCGTCACCGCTTGCCGAGCGATGGGTTTCGCGGTTAACCCTGACCGTCTCTCGGCTGAGGCAAGATCACCTGGGCACTGCGGCGCCTGTAGACCTCTCCGTCGAGTTGCCCTGGTCAGTTCGAAGTTAGCTGGCCGGGGTTGCCTGCTTGGCGGGATTCGGCTTCGGGGCAGCGGGCTTGTCCTTCTTCACTGCGCCCTTCGGAGCAGCCACGGAGGCAGACAGCTCCAGGGAGTCGCCCTCGCTCAGCTCGATGACCTCACCACCAGCACGGCGGATACGGATCTTCAGGCTGTTCAGGTCGATCGGGCGGTTCGCGGACTTCGCGAGGCCGTTGACGACAGCCTGCAGGGCCTCCTTGCCGTCGCACGAAATGGGCTGGGAACCAATCTTCAGGGCCATGGGAATCGTTCTCCTTGTCTCGGGTTGCGGGGTTCAGAATTCGCTAGCGAGTGCTAGGCGAAAGGATCGTCGTTGTCACGGACGGCGCTGCTGTTCTCGCTCGCGGAACTCGCCAGCGGAACGTCGCCCAAATCCAGCTCCTCCAGGTCCGCAGTACGGCTCTTGCGGCCTTCGGCCTTGTTCACCCAAGCCACGCGGGTGTTTTCCTTGCCGTTGTAACTCTCGATCGAGCAGGCCAGAGAGACATCGCGACTGCCAAATCCATACTTCTCGGGCACCTTGCCGCAGCGTCCCGATTCCGCCAGCTCGATGATCTTTTCGGCAGCCTCCGGAGAAAGTCCGGCCATCGCGATCGACTCAATCGTGCGCTGACGAGTCTTCTCCGAAACAGTCGAGAACCAGGTCAGCGTGGTGCCAGCGACGCTGACCTCGCGACCCTGATCATCGTTCGCCTTCTGCCCAGCGTTGATTTTGAACTGGGCCGACACGCTGACCTTGCCGCTGGCCTTCGTCTCGGTCATCAGGGTTCCAGGAACCCCACGAGCCAGTACCCCATCGGATTCGAACAGCTTAGCCATCTATTTCCCTCTCAGTTGCTGCTATTTAGACCTGACAATTGTACCAGCCAAAAGCAGGTCCGACAAGTATCAGGAATTCTTCTGGTTCTTGCTCATCGCAACGAGCAGTGCAAGCAAAGCCTCAGAGATCGGCTGGGTTTTGGCACTGTCGTAGTTCTGTGTATTGTCCATAGGTGTTTCCTACTTCAGTTTCTGGATCAGTGCGTGAAGAGAAGGCACGTCTTGCGCTGCAGCAAGCATTTCGCGCGCCTTCTCAGGGTTTTTGGTCTTGCCACTTGCAATCAGCGACTCGATTCGAGCGCTAGCGATTCCTCTCAACTTGTCTGGGTCAACGCAGAAACCGCGTTCCCAGGTCTCAGAGACCGTCTGCCAAAGCTGCTCGGGTGAGTCGATCGACAGTGGAGATTTCAGCTCCTCCAACCGCCGAGTCTTGACGCTATCGAGCCAGCCTTCCGAGCGCAAATAGGCTACGTGCTTCGTGGGATCGCCGACGGCCTTGGCGATCTTGTCCTTCTCAGCCTTCTTGATGCTCTGACCCTCGGTGGTCAGGTAAAGCACGTGATCCATCTGGTCGCGCCAGACAGCCGGGCAGTTGACGTTGCCAGTCTTCCCTGGCTGGTAAAACAGCGAAAGATCTTTGACGAGATAGTTAAGCCCGTCCGGGTTGACGCGCTCTATGTTGCAGTCGTGCGCCGTGAAGTACAGCGCAAAACCGGCTTGCCAGAGTCGCTCATAGTCCCCCCAAATTTCCTTGTGGAGCGAATGGAGCACCCGCGCTGGCGCCCAGAAATCATCAGACAGGCTCTTCGCCTGCGTCCTCCGCAGGGCCTCAGGAATCAAGTAAAGCTGCTCCAGGTCGTCCAAGCCATCGGTGGCGACGCCCTCGAATTCCCCGCGATGCTCTTCACGAATAGCTCGGAGCATATCGCGAAAGTCGCCATAGGTAGCAGGACGTGCTCCAGCCACCTCTGGATCGAATGCACAGGCAGGCGCTGGATTCAGGACCGAGGTACTGCCGTGTAAGTCAATCCACAGCAGACCAGGTACTTGAGCGAGGGTTGATGTCTTCCAACTTCCGACAGGACCGAAAACCAGAGCCCGCATTGGGGGCTTTCGGAAACGGGGGGCTACAATCTTCATGCTTCCTAGGCTACACCAGCCTAGAACCGCTGTCAAGTTGATGGGACTAGGATTAGCTGGCCAAATTAAGTAGGATCCTCGGGCGGGGATTCCAACTCGTCGGCTTCCGATCGACTGGCAAGCAGTGAGTGCAGCGCGGCTGCTTCTTCGAGTTGCTGCTTCCAAATCGCGTGGATCTGTCTACACGTTGCGCCGTGGGCGTTAGCCAGCGGGGCCACGTTGCGAAGTCTATCCGTGGTAATGTCGCTCCCACTAGCAGAGACACCGGTAGTTACTATCGGTTCTTTCACGCACAATTCGAGCGATTCCAGCACCAAATCACGAACTCGACAAAGCTGCTTCAGGTTTTCGGCGCCGATTGTCGAGAGTCCAGCGCGCTTACGGTCGGCTGGTGCTGAGTGAAAGACGAGTACCAGGTCAACGTAGGACCGAAGAAAGACCTCGTACGGGATTCCCCTTTTCAGTGCACGGTGGGTAACGATTGGGTCCACACCGCGGAGGTAGTGCTCCAGCATCAGTCGCTGCTCGGGCTGGACCAATACGAGTTCTTGGCTCACCCTGCAGATGGTCCCGGAATGGGTCTTTGTGAAAACAGGAAGCCCTGGAAGGTACTTAAAGCGTGCTCAGGGCACTGAAATAGCGGGGCTAGTGAGAAGAGGCGTTCGTGAAAGCCGGGAAAGAGCTACTGCGTGGGCTGGACGTGGGTCTGACGGCCACAGCCGGTGGCCTTCCCGTACGCGATCACGTGGCGGCGGCAGCGAGTGCAAGTGAATTCCACACGCTTCCCCAGTCGCGCCTCCAGTCGCGCCATGTGTGCGGTGTGCACTGCCATCCGGATAACCTGGGCCTGGGCCTTCTGAGCTGCGGTCTCGTTCATAGTCTTCGATCTCCTCTGATCCGAAATCTTTGCATCCGGCGTGCCAAGACTTCGGATGTACGCTAGGCCACAGATCGGGAGATACTCAAGAGATGTGCCGAGCTAAATGGGGTCGACGGTCTCCATTCGACGGGGACGGCTGGCCCCATCGATTGGGTCGACAATCTCCATTAGAGGTCGAGAGGGTCGTTCAAAGTGCGACAGTACCATACGTCAGAACGTCTGTCAAGCGTGTCGCTCCACGAAAAATTACAAGCTGTTCCCGATCTGTGAATTTCCTTACATAAGATTTGAGTTTTGCCTACTCTGTAAGTACTACGTTCAGAGATATTAGTTCCACTTTCAGTGCTTTGACTACATCATTGTTCTCACCTTCGGTAAATTCAAGATGTAAGAAAAAGTCAGAAAGTAAAGGAAAGAAGAAAAAGAAAGATTGAAAGTCAAAAGTCAAAAATAAAACAAAAGAAATAGAGAAAAAAAAGCGCGCGACAGACACGCCACTACAGAGGGTTGTGGAAGAGGAGACCGGGGTGTCAGTGGGAGTACTAGTGTAGCCGTTCGAGGAGACTGCTGGAGCTACTGCGGGCTATTCGTTCTCGGCGACGAACAGAAGGATTCCCTGGACGGCCTCTTCGACGGACCTTACCAGAAGGTAGAGACCGCCTCGGCTTCGGACGGACCTTTCCCGAGCAATCTGTTCTGGGCGCTGGGTGCCCGTGCCAATCTTAACCTCGATTTCCAGCCGAATCTCCAGATAGCCTTTCTCCGTTTTTCCCTGGCTTTCGGAAGTACCTGGACTGGTCAATCCGGGCACTAATAGCGGGTCAACACTCAAGGTACCTTCCGAGGTCAGGGAAGTACCCTTCTGCGTGTGCCTGGACGGGTGCTTCAGGATCAAGCCACCAGTCAAGTCCGCGGTGCCCGTTTTCCCGGTGTTGCGTATGGAGCCAGCCAACACCGAAATAGCTTCACGTACAGCGCCCCAGTTTGTGGTTTTAACTGCTTCAAGTAAGGTAGCTATCACCTGCTTAGCTGAGGAGGCGGGTACGACACCACCAGTAAATCTGCGCTCTAGCCAAACGCGCTGCTTACCGTCAAGTGCGAGTCGAGGGTCTCCACAGATCCGTTGTATGTAGTGCCCGTACGTGTCAGTTTCACGAATACGGTTCTCGACCTGCTCCCTGAATTCAGGGGGGCCAATACCCTCGGGGAAAGTACGCTGCATCTCTTTTGGCCAGCTTGGCAGAGCCGCGAGTACGGCAGCGGAGAATTGGTGCCAGTTGGGTTTGTTGGCACAGCGGCGCCCAATTCGGACAATCGCTGCCCAGTTTTCACGGGATGGGTTTGCTAGAAAGTCTTTGAGGGTATCCACAGTTTGATTTTAGCACGGGGACGTGGTATCCTGAAGGTATGAGTGACGAAAAGCGACCCTACAAGCGTGCTGAACTTCGAGCGCTGATGTTTTCGGTGATTGTAGCAGAAATGCGGGAAGTGCTGCTCAGCCAGATTTCCGACTGCGCTGTTGAGCCACTGACAGAAGAGGAGGTCGGACTGACGATGGAGGAGTTCGACAAATGGGCTGACTCAAAGCGGATGGACGCACGAATTGGTGAAGTGGGAGACCGTCTTTACCGTCGCCACGTGTGCGGTGAAGAGTGACCTTTAAGCTTCTCGCTGACATTTCGAAACCGCGAGTACCAGCGCTGAGCATCGGCGTGACTGGCCACCGGCCTGATAAACTCGGTGGCTACGACTTTGGGAATCCAACGCGAAAGCGGCTGCGTGAAGAAGTGCGGAAGGCAACAGAAGTCCTGATTCAGAGCGCTCGACGCGACGGAATGGACGCTGGCTTCCGCAATCGGTTCTTGAAGCGGGTATGGTGGCAGAACGGTTGGGAGATCGACGAGAGGTGGCGCACAATCGAAGTGCTCTGCTTGCACGGTGGTGCTCAAGGCGCAGACCAAGACGCTGCAGCCGAGTGGTACCGGATGGGGCTTCCGTACGTCGTCGTTGCCCCCTTCCCTGGGCAGGAAAGCCCATGGCCGAAAGAATCGAAAGCGCGCTTCCGAAAAGTCTTGGAGTACGCCGCGGGTGTGTACTTCGTCAGTGACGTGACACCTACGAGTCGCCACAATGCGTCAGCAATGCTGCTCCAGCGCAACGTGACGCTGTGTCAAATGTCCGACGAACTGATAGCCGTTTGGGACGGGTCAAGCGGCGGTACTGCGCACTGCGTGAATTGGTGGATTAGCGTCAGTCTCGGCGCACACTTGACGCACTTGGACCCGCAGGTGTGGCGGTGAGATGCCCAGTTTGCGGTGATTGTCTGTTGCGTTGCCCAGTGTGCGGTGCAACAGCGAAGACCTGTGGAGATCCTGAGTGTGTTGCTGCACTGCAAGACGCGGAAGTACCACCGAAGACGAAACCGAAGAAGCGTGAAGCCAAGGTCCGCTAGAGCTTCTAGCCCGTCAACGCGCGCTTCGGTGCGTTCAGGTTGATCTGCTTTCCAGCCTCACGACCACGGCTGTACGCGTCAACGTCCTTGACGCTCGTCTTATTTCCCTTCTTCAAGTGAACACCGGACGAGGCGAGAAAGGTCGACACAGCCTGCTCGGACTGCTTCTCGTAGGTGAACAGGTGCACGAGCGCTGTCCCCGTGGTGCCGCTTGCTGCCTGGAGTTCACGCTTGGCGGTCTCCCGGTCCGCCGACAGGCGCTGTCCGATAGTGGCACAAGCGCCGAGTCGGAAGCTCTTCTTCCAAGCGTTCGCCGAGACGCCCGAAGCCTTCTGTGTCAACCATTCCTTTTCACAGAACTTGTTGACCTCGGCAGTCAGCCACGCGAGCAGCAGGCTGCAAGCGGCGATGTCCCCCGGAAACCCACAGATTGAAAGCCGGTTCGTGCTCTTGCCAGCTCCAGCGCCAGTCTCGCGGTAGACAGTGCAGAAGGTCGCCTTGGCAACGTGGTGGGCGAGAACTCCTACCCACACATTCATGGACCCAGTGTCGACACTCTGACGGTCTGCTGCCTTCGGTGCGTCAGCGGTGCTGAGCTGTGCGGTCTCGATGCCATGCTCCAGCATCAGGCGCTGGGCCTCAGCGGCTGCGGAGGCAGCCTCGTGCTCGTTGTTCGAACTGGCGAGGGACAGCAGGTTTTTGATTCGCTTGAGAAGCTTGTCTTCCACGGTACTCTCCTAGCGCTCGGTGAAGGTCTGGAAACTGCAATCCGGAGCGGTCTTGTACTGCGACTCGCGAAACTGAGCCTGCCCGAAAGCCGCGCACTGCCACCAGCCAGTCAAGGCGAGGTTCCGACGCAGGGGAAGCCCACACTTCGGGCAGCCGTTCTTGACGTGCTCGGCAGCCTCTGCAAATCGCTTAGCGGAAGCGACCTTCTCACAAGCTTTGCACGCCGTAGCGTACTTGCTCATCACCTTACCACAGGAACAGCGGGTCTGGGCCATCGGTTGATCTCCTGCATTGGAGACTTCGCAACCCTCGTGCCAAGATTTCGCTTGTAAGCTGGACTACGAATTCAGGAGTACTCAAGAGGAGTGCCAAGAATCGATGGGGACGGTCGACACCATTGATTGGGTCGGCAGTCTCCACTCGATGGGGACTGCCGACACCATTGAGTACCATCCGGCGGTATGCAGATCACTCCGCAGACAAGCTTGCCCTCTGGAGGCCCTGACAGCCTCATGGCTTCTCAGGGGACACTGTTGCTCAGCGGGGGAGACACAAACGCAGGCCAGCTTACAGTAACGCTGTCCGCGGGGTCCGTGACCTTGACGCCTTACTGGTGGTCACAGACCTCGAATGCCTGGATTCCCGCGTCAGGTGGATACTCGCTCACCGTCGATTTCGCCGTGGCTCCGGCAGTTAGTGCCACCTTCACGAGGGCTTCCGAAGCTCAGTGGTGGGCACTGCTCAAGACCGGTGGTGGCACTATCACCCACTGCGACCTTGAAGCAGTTGTGACTACAGAGTCAGGTGGCGTCACGGCGGTTACCGGGACGGGGCTCGTCAGTGTCACCGCTGGCGCAACACCCGTCGTTTCGCTCGTCAGTGGCGCTGCGAACCTGGTCGTCGCGACTCCCAACGGCGGAGCTGGTGTTCCTGTCGAGCGCGCTTTGGTGGCTGCCGATTTGCCTGTGGTGCCCGTCGCGAAGGGCGGTACGGGCGTCATCGTGGCACCCGCGAACCACTTTCTCGGAGGTCCGACCTCAGGCGCTGATGCTGCACCGAGCTTCCGAGCGCTGCCTGCGTCGACTGGGATCACGAACGCCACGCTGTTCTTTTCGCCGATCACCTTGGGTGCCGTCGTCGGTTACACGCAAATCACAGGTGGCTACTCGTGGGGGACGAGCTGGCTTGCACTCAGCAGCACCACGATCACCAATATCCGGGCATACACTGGAGACGTTTCGGGTACGCTGTATCTGAAGCTGTGGGTTGCCGGTGTTGCGGTAGCCAGTGGTACTGTTGCCGTCACTGCCGCCGGGATCTATACCCTCGCAGCCTCGTTTTCGTATGTGATTCCGCCGAATACGACGTTCACGGTTTCCGCCTACGCTGACGCAGAGGTGCAAGGCGTCCCTAACTTCCCGAATCCCTATTTCAGTGGATATCCGGCGCTTGCGTCACCGACGCTGATGATTGCCAACCCCCGGCTATATGGGTCAGGTAATGTCGAGCCGACGTCGACGGGTAGCAATTACATCATCGGCGTCGAGCCGACGGTCGGAGCGTAGTATGAATGAGGCAGAGCTGATGACTGCATTCCTCAAGGGAAGCCCGATCGCTGTGGCTATCCTTGCTATCGGGTTTTCGGTATGGAAATGGGTATTGCCGATGCTTGAGCGGCTGCGCACTCTGGACCGCGAAGCCGAGGCAGCAAGGGAAGCTGCACGAGCAGCTAGGGACGCTGCCTGGCAAGCTAGCCTAAGGGACATCGGCGTGAGTCACAAGGAGGCCACGGCAACCGCCGTCTCGGGCTTCAAGGACGCCTTGGACAGGCACGATAAGGCAATGGATCGCTACGCACAGCAGCACATCTCCCTCGCCGTTGACGTTGGTCAAGTGAAGCAAGACGTGGCGGGTATGAGGAGCGACCTCCACGCAGTAGTCACCAAGTTCACGAAGGATTGATCGCCGATGCGCGATACACTTCAAGCCATTGCCTGTGCTGTGGCGGTTCTGCTCGGAGCTGGATCTCTGTACTTGCCGCTGAAGCCAACTCCAGTGATTCCTGCACCAGTTGTGCCCGTGCGCGTTGCTCCACAGGACTTAGCGCCACACGATATGCTCGCTACCTCGTGCAAGTCGGACAGCGACTGCAAAGGCAGTGAATCGTGTGTTGATGGGACCTGCAGCCTGCCTGCGAAGAAAATGTGGGACGAACCGCCGCCGCACAGTGCTCTTGCTTCGTGGGGTGACTCCCTACGTATCGTCCGCTGACTCGATAGTCTTCCGCTTTTCCTTGAACACCCACACCTTAACAGTCTGAGCATTAAGGCCGAGCTTGCGAGCAGCCGCAGTCGGACCGAGGCGAGCTGCTAGCGCAATCGCTGTTGCTCTCTGTGGGTGTGGTTTCTGTGACTTGTGCACGACAGGTTCTACGGCGTCGCTGCGTCTCAGTTTTCCGCCATAAGTCAAATACTGGAGCTGGCGTCTGTACATGGCCACTCGTGCTCTTCGGGCTTTCGTGGCGACCCAAAAGAGCGAACTCCGAGCGAATGCCCCCAAATTCTCTGCACCCTGTTCCAGTGCGTGCACGAACGCGTCCTGGAGGAGGTCATCGCCAGAGTCGACCCAAGTCATACCGAGACGATTGACTTGTGCTATTGCGTGACGTCGAAGACTTCGGTACGAAATGCTGTCCACAGTTACCCCGTCGGACTATTAAACGCGGCCTTCTTCGCTGCGGCAAGTTCTGCACTCGTGGGAAACCGGCGTGCGTAGTTCTTGAAGATCATTGTCACCTGACCTTCCTTGTATGGCGGTTTCCCAACAGAGGCACGCAGTTCGTTGTCTCTTTTCCATTTCCGAAATAGTGCAGCCAAGTAACTCACAACAGAACTTGGAGAGGCTTCTGGAGTTGCGCCGTAAGGCACTGACTTTAGCTCAACCGAGGTATCCTCAATTGGCGGGGCCACTGGCGACGAAAGAGGAACCCCGCAAGCACAAACGGTGCGATTGGCTGGCCAGACTGCCAAACACTCTGGACAGTACCTCGCACCAACGAGTTTCCCGAGATTGAGCTGCGGTTTTGCTGGTTTCGAAGGCTTCGTCAGCGAAAACCCGTGATGATCCCTCAGAAACCCGTGAAGCTGCCAATTGTTCGAGTGCGAGAGTACCCGAGCAAAGGTTTTCGGCTGCAGAGGCGGCAGTGACAGCCGGTTCCCGTTCAGCTCGACAGAAATTGTAGGCGCCAGTGTTCTGCAAACTCGGCCCTCGAATTGCCGATAGATACACTTGCTCATAGTCGGGCAGCAGTCTGAAATCATCGACAGCGGCGAGTACAGCGGCGGTAGCAGTCCATCTTGAATCAGTCGAAAGGCTAGTTCCTGCCTGGCTAAAGCTGGAGAGCCGAGCCCTTTAAGAATCGCTGGATAGTACTGCTCGAACTGCTGCGGCGCCCAGAATTCGAGCAGCATCAAAAAGCGCTGATAGTCGCTTTCTGGGTTCCAGCCCTCAGCGAGAAGTCCTCCCTTGCTCACCGTGATGCAGTCGATAGCGTGTTCGTGGGTCGACGAAAGACCACCAATGGAGAGCCGCGCGAGTAGTGAATTTCGATCAGCAGCGGAGGTCGTACCGTCCATGTGAACTGCTCGGAAACCGGCAACACGAAAGCGCTCTGCTAACTGCTTCGAGTGTTCGATAGTGGTGGCTCGAACCACGAACGGGCGTCCTTCGTGGTTCCGTTTTGCCTCGGCAACGACGTCGCCCATCAATTTTCGCGAGCGCTCGTACAGCTCAGGTGTTGCGTAGTCTCCAGAGTGAGTGCTAATGCCTGCAAGCTCGGGTGTCGGAGCCAGCTTTACATCGGGTTCCCAAATCACGCCGCTATCAAAAAGCTCCGCCGGAGTTGTCGGTTCGATAAGCACATCGGCGATCTCTCCTAAGGGTTTCCCGTCCAGTCGATAGGGGGTTGCCGTGAGCCCTAACACAAAGACTCTGCGGTAAGCTGCTTTGAAGCGCTCCAGAATTCGACGATAACTAGCGCAGGCCCAGGTGTGGAACTCGTCGCCGATCAATAAGGCGCAGTCCCTCAGCGCCGAGATCTCGCGATTCGCAAGTGTATCTCTGCCGATTATTCGAAGTGGTGTTGGTTTTGGCGTTTTCTGGCCAGCTTGTATTAAAACAGGATTGAGACCTTGAAGAGCTTGTTCAAACTGATCGCCGAGTTCCCTGCGGTGTTGTAATACCCAAACATCATGCCGCCCCTTTGGGAGCACCTTTTCTACGATCATTCGCGCAACAAAGGTTTTTCCAGCTCCGACAGGTAAGACCAAAAGCACGGATTGATGCCCAGCTAGAGTAGCTGCCGGATAAAGCTCGTCAACAAAACGAGACTGATACGGGCGGGCAGGCATACTAGGGGACGTGTTTCCACGAACGACGAGCGAGTACACATTGAATTACATAGCGGCGCACCCCAAATTCTCTAGCTAGTGCGGACTGACTAATACCTTGGAACCAAAAGCGCTCGACGTCCTTCTCAGATGGGGCGTCCAAGTTACACCAGTTTCAAGAAAGACTCGGGTTCTGCAGGCTGTCAATAGCGGCTTCGAACTCCTCCTGGGTCAGCTCATCAACCGCGTCATCGATCTGCTCTGGGAGCCACTCACGGGCCAGCTCTTCCAGGATCACTGCCAACTCTGCCTGGAATTGCATCAGACCCGCGGCGTTTTGAGGAAAGAAACGCAGACTCATGAACTGCCACAAACGAGCGTGCTCTACTGTCAGCTTTCCCTCTTCAGTATCCACTTTCGCAAGCTGTAGGTAAACAGCCTGGTGATGGGCTCGGCCTTCAGGTACCGCTAGCTTTTCAGACAGCAGCCTGTGAACCGGGGCTGGCGAAATTGACTCCTTCCAGCCAGTGCAAAGCTGCTTCAAGCCGTCCAGAGCCGCAGCGAGTCCAGAGTCCGCAGCAAGTAGCGCTGCCTTCGAGTAAAGCAATTCGGGGGTCTCGGTGTTCATGTTTCCAGTGTAGCACCATTTAGAACGCCCGTCAACTTAGACAGTTGTGTGTTCGAGTCTGGTGTGTTACATTTGTTTCATGAGTTCGACCATCAATCACTCCCGAAAGAAAGCCCCAATTTTAACCAAAACCCAATCAAAGAGTCGGTCGAACTGTCGGTTGAGTAACCAAACAATTCACAAGACAGGCGGGGGACGTTCGCTTCAGGTTGCCGAGGCAGATCCAGAACTCATCGCCATCGTGACAGCTTGTCGCCGGTTTCCGGAGGGCCACAAGCGTGCAGGGAAGGCCCTTCCAGCAAGCTGTGACTGCTCGGACTGGCGAAAGCACCGGGAGTGTGAACACGCGCAAACGAAAGCGTGGTGCAGACTGCGCGACGAATTCGCGAACAAGAACTACAACCTGCCTTGGAGAGCCGCTCAGCTTCAGTGGAGAGCGAACCAGCATCTCGCTGGCGAGCGGATTCGCTGTCGCTTCTGTCCAGGCAAACCAACCTGTGATCACAAGCTCCAGAATGGCCGGTGTCCGGTCTGCTTGACTGGTTGCAATCGGTGTTTCAACTCAGGCTATTACGTAACGCAGCCCGACCTGGAAAACCTGGCTTACGGTGGCCTCCTAGAGGCTATCCGGAATTGTGATTTCAGCAAAGGCGGGATGAAGATCTCGACTTACGCCATCTGGCTTATGAAGCACGCCATGATGTCACTGCTGCGTCAAACTCCGGTGTTCTTCCCACAGGAGCTTCTGCGCGATCGTCGAGTGATTCGGGACTTCAAGAAAAAGGCACAGGTCGAGCACTGGCAAGCGCTGGAGGCCGTCAAGGGTCGAAAGCTCACTGCTCGTGAAAAGGAGACGACAATTCACGAGCCTACGACTGCCGAGGTTCACACAGCCCTGGGTGCTGTGCGCAAGTGCAAGCAGACAGAGACCCTGGAGGAGCGTCGACTGCTTGCTGAGGGCTGCTACTACGGGCAGGAGAAATCCTCTGTTGAGCAGCTCCAAAGCAAGTACGTTGAGCGTTCGGACAAGTCGGAAAAACGGCAGCGCAAAAACAAGGCTGCTCTTGTGATCGAGTCTCTCTGCGTTCAGCCAATCGAGCAGTCTGAAACCGCAGATTCCGAAGACCTCCAGGCAGCGCTGCAGACGCTGCCCCCGGAGAAGCTTAAGCTCGTGCGTCAGTATTTGAGGGGGAAGCTGGCAGAAGTGCCCGAGGACGTGTTAGGACTGCTTCGAGCCGAAATGCTCTAGACAATCAGTAGGCGCGGGTCCGTGGGTTCGCAGCGCCTTAGCTGGGTCATTGGGAGTACAGCGCGGGTACTCCTCCATTTCGGCAATTGCCGTAGCAATCGCCACTCGCGTAGCACGAGGAAACTGCCACCACCGACGGCGGTTCATTCCTTTTGGGCGAAGCATCACTGCCTCGCCTCAACCCAAGCCTTGCACCACTCGACGCGGTTCTTGACCTTGCCATTGGCACGGGTCAGCTCTGCCATCATCTGATCCTTGAGCTTGCTGACCTGCATCATCAGCTTCTTGTCTGCCGAGTCCTTCTGATCCGCGGGGCGCAGGTCCAGCTCACCCTTGCCGTCCCAGTCATCCAGCGACTCGGACAGCTCGTTCAGCACCTCCACGTCGACGCCAGCGGAGCGCAGCACGGACTCGATTTCCGGGTACTCAGCAAGCGCGGTGTCGTTGCCACTCAGGAACGCCAGAGCAGCGGCGACAGCGGTCATCGCGTGGCGCTTGCCGGGGTACTCAGCCGGATCCCACTGACGGGCGGTGTTCGCCAAGCGCTGCGAGGCCGCAGTGAACTGACGAACGGGCAAGAAGCTGGTGTCCGAAACCGTCGGATTCGGGGGTTCCTTGACCGGCTTCTCGGTCTTCTCTGACGCCTTCTTCTCCTTCTTCGGTGGGTTGAGGATTGCGAGCTGCTCATCCTCGGTCAGCTTGTTCACCGTGAGCTTAGCGGAGCTGTCGTCACCGCGCTTGACGTCTTCCTTGGAGGCGCGGAACAGCGTCTTGCTGAACTTGCGGAACAGCAGGATCTTCTTCACTGGATCCTGCTCGGCCTCAACCGCCGCGTGCGCCTCGTCGCAGAGCTGCGCGTAGTGGTAGAGCTGCTCGACGTAGGACTCATCAGGAACGCTCGAACCACCAACAGCGAGTGGCGAAGTAACCAGCGGGCGCACGTGACGCAGCGCCCCCTCTTCGGTGAACCCGTCGTCGATGACGTAGGAACGCACGAGCTTGTGGACGCTCTGCGCCTCCACGTGGAAAGGTGAAGAGACGCGCAGGTTATCGCGCTTCGCGTTCTCCAGTGCACGGCGGGAAGTAGGCTTCTCGCCCGTGTGAGTGACCTTCATCCACACCTGGGCCGAGTAAGTCTGGCCAGCCAATGGCTTGCCGATCTTGGAGCCACCCTTGAACAGGAGCAGCCAATCCGCCTCGGACATGAACTTCACAACGGCGTCGGCGTCGCTGCCCTTGAAGTCGATGCCCGTGCGCTGGATCCGCTCGGTACGCGTGGCCTCGAAATGCTCAGCCAGGTCTCCCATCATCTTGCCCTGGGCCTTCACTTCGTCACCGCTGCACTTCTGTAGGAAGTGGCGAGCAGCGGCCAGAAACTCGGTGAGGAAGATCGACGCCTTGAGGGTCTGACGCCCAGAGGCGGACACCACGAGCAGCGGCGCCTCGTCCGTACCCATGATGACGACGTTCTTCGTGGCAAGATGCCCGAAGATGATCGGGTTGCCTACCACGGACTTGCCATCACCACCAACGAAGGAGCAGTCTTCGCGCCCGTCGGTCTTGTTGTTCGAGTTGTGCGCCCGCAGCAGACTGCACACGAGCACTGGCGACACCACCAGCTCTTCGCGCCCGTCCTCGGTCCAGGAATCCTGGCCACGGGCCAGCACGAGGTCATTTGGGTTGACAACGGACGTGTTCGCCAGCGCCTTCTTCTTGGCTGGCGTCACTTCGTCACGGATTTCCGAGAGATTGAGTTCACGCATTAGAACACCGCTTTCTTGACTTTTTCGAAGCACGTAACTAGCTTGTCGAGCATCGTCGAGTGCAGTTTGCAGAGGAAGTACATAGCGCCGTTGTCTGCGAAGACAACCTTAGTGGTCTTGTTGCTACAATGGGCACACGAGTTCAGTTTGCGTTTCATGTAAGGCGAGTCGTTCACAACGTCTCCTCATTAGGGTCAAAAATCACGGACCGAACACGGCCACCGTCGAGTAACGCGCGAGTGCTGCGGTGATGCCCGTCATGCAAATATAGCTTCCCGCGCCAGCGAATCACGATCACCGCAGGCACGAACTCCACACCGACGAGGCTCTGCAGCACCAGAGTGTCAATACAGCGCTGCGTCGGAATGAACTGCCGAGGATCCAACATTACTGTCGGTACCTCGTCAGCCTCCACTGCTTCCTCCAGTGCGAACTGCCGAGCTTGGATGGCTTCGGTAGTCTCCAGCAGCGGATGAAGCTGGTGTGGGGGCCAGCCATAGTCTGTGATGGCGGTAAGCATCATTACTTGGCCCCGTGGTAGTTGTGGTATTCCTGCGAAGTGAGAATCTCAACAACGCGTCGACGAGCGGCGCGGGATCCCTTGCCCACTTCGATCCCTTCGGGGGAAAACTGGGTGCCGAATCGCGAACCCCAACGATCGCTGGGGTCGATGAACCGATCGAGAATCAGCTTCTCGACTTTGCCACTGGCAGACTCGGTTCGCACGTAGAACCGAGTCTGATTGGGATCCAGCTTCTGGGTCGGCTTGGTGTTCGTCATCTTGATTCGAGTCTTTGCAGCCTTCGTGCCAGTCCTGGGCAGGCGTTCTAATTTGTGATTGAGACTACAGATCGGGGAATACTCAAGAAGGATGCCGGGCAGAAATGGAGACGGTTGACCCAATCGATGGGAACGATCGACCCCATCAATGAAGACTGCCGACCTAATCAAGCTCGACGCGGACTTCGCGCAGTCGAATCGGAGTCAGTCCTAACCGTGCGAAAATGTGGGGGAACGCAGCCCGACAAAGGCCCAGCGCTTCAGGCCAGGTAAGAGAAGTAGTGATAACGAAGGTGTCGTGATTACCGCCGCGAATGTCGCCACCGTGCCTGTCGAGCATTGACAGAATCGTGCAGTCCTTCACGTAGGTTAGACGACAGTCGCCCTCTTTTCCGAATACTCGTGTTTCAGTGCTGTAAGTGCCGTCAAGCTTCCGACGCCCGCCTACTGCTCCACCAATTCCGCTTTCGCTGTCGAGTCGCTCACCGCAGCAAGTTACGAGGGCGTAAGGGCTGTTGAACCAAAATCTTCCGTACAGAAGCGCCGTCGGACTAGCCACGGTCTAGCGCTCTCTTAACCCGTTCGAGGCGTTCAGGAGGTGCGTCAGACTGGGACTCCCACAAGTTGACGGTCTGACGGCTGACACCGAGACGCTTCGCGAGCTGTGCTTGGTCGATTACTTCGTTCAGTCTCAGTGACGCCTCTTCCCGAAGGATGGAAATCGGGTTGTGTGGTGCCGAAAGCAGCAACTCGTCAATCAAAGAAAGCTCGTCAAGGACAGAGGCTTCACCACGAAGAACCTTGTAAAACCAAAACCTTCCATGGCCGGACCTTCGACAGAGCTGTGCAACCAAGTGACGAACTCGGACCAGAATTAGTTTCGCTTGGATGTCAGTGTTCGGAGTCATTAACGCATGGTACCATTGCGTGAAACACTCGTCAATGGTATCCTGGGAAAATGAGCACAAAGAACTTCGGTGGTTGGCAACAAAAGAGCGGTGTGCACCCTGAACGCGTTCCAGATGACCTTTACCCCAGTCCCCCAGAGGCCACGGAATGCCTTCTTAAGCACGTGCGTTTTAACGGTGCGATCTGGGAATGTGCTAGCGGTCTCGGGCACATCAGCCGGGTGTTCCTGGAAGCTGGCTACGAAGTAGTGAGCACCGATCTCCGTGCTGCCGAGTACGAATACGGTGAAGCCGGGGACTTCCTCGCGTCGACGGAAACCCGAGCACCGAATATCGTGACCAATCCGCCGTACAAGCTGATGCGCGAGTTCTGGCGGAAGGCTTTCACACTTCCTGGTGTCGAGACAGTCTCTTTCCTCGTTCCTGTGCCTTCGCTTTCTCAAGTCGGCGTACAGAAGCTCTTTGACGAGTTTGGAGCACCAGATCAGATCCTGGTTCCAGTGCCACACTTGAAGATCTACATGGGCCGAGAGCGGGGCACTCAAACTAGTCTGTTCGCCCACTGTTGGGTACACTGGAACCTGAAGGAAGAAAAGCGGAGTAGCTCGGAGTTTCGACTAGTGAACTGGCGAAAGCCGCAGGAGCCTAAGACACCGAAGGCGAAGAAGAAAGGTAGTGGTGCTGCCCCCTAAGGCGTCCAGCAAACGTTTTTGAGTGAGTCATCACAATCACTAGCTCGGTTTCTGCTACCTGCTCCAGAATTGCCGCCATTCCTTCATAGCCTTGCTCATCAAGTCCGTCCCCGAATTCGTCGAGAAAGAGGGGGTGGGTTAAGGTACTGCTTTGAAGCTGCGAGCACGCAAGCAGTACGGCTAGATCCACCCTTCGACGTTGACCACGGCTTAGTTCCTTGTATTGGCGGTCTCCTAACTTCAGCTTCAAGTCATCACCTTCGAGCCACAGATGAAAAGGCCACTCGATCAGTGTTGACAGCCAGGTCGCAGCAACTCGGTGGACTCCGCGCAGCAATTCCTCAAGCATTCTTGGACGCGCAGCCGCAAAAAACCCCTCGATCTCCTTAAGTGCTGCGAGTTCCGCAGTTTCGCCCGTCTCTGTGGCGATCGCTAATTCCAGCTCTCGCTGGAGTTCTACTCGCCTTGCCGCGTACTTCGCGGATTCCGCTGCTGCGAGCTGTGCTGCCTGGAGCGCTCGGAGCTGTGCCAAGGCTGCCGTCCCCTGCGCACCGGAAGCTTTTCTTTGGGCCTCTGCTGCCTGGATAGCTATTTGTGCCCGTTCCAGTTCTCCCCGCAAAAGGGAAACGGTTTCCGCTTTGATCGGCGACTCACAGAGCGGGCATTTCCCGGCTCCGAGTTTGTGAATACGGGACTCGAGTTCACGCTTACGCTCGGCTTCCGATCCTTCTTTCTTGGCCAGCTCCTTCACGAGTGCTTCGAGCTGCGTTACCGAGGCTTTCGCTTCTGCCAGTGCTACTGAGTCAGGCGCTGCTACTTCTGGCCGCTCACGAAGCCCAGCACGAGCCACTTCTGCCTTCTGCTGCGCAGCAGTGACGGCCTTAGACTTGTCACGCAGGTCTGCTCGGACGGCTGTCAGCTTTTCTGCTAAGTGATCTAGTCCGAGCAGCCGCTCCAGGAGCTTCTTCTTCTCGGCGTCGGTGGAGGCCCCGAATCGCGCTGTCAGGTCCGCGTCGAATACCCGAGTTCGAGTAAAGACATCCCAGGACCCAACAATTGACGCCAATTCCGGCTTCTTCTTGGTGGGCTTCAGGGCCTCAGCTTCGTTGACCGCTAGCTTTTTCTCCGTGCGCTCGACAGTGATTCCGCCGATTTCTACGCGGATGTCCGTCTTTTCACGCCACGGAGAAGCCCCCCGTAGGCTCTTCGCAAACAGTGCGCTACAATAGGCTTCCAGGATTGAAGACTTCCCTGAGCCATTGTCGCCTTGGAGGCATACAAGCCCCTTTTCAGGGAATTCGAATTCAGTGTTCACAAACGGGGGAAAACAACGAAGGAGAAGCCTCATTTGTGGGCCTCAGGTCCACGGCAGTGTGGGTTGCTACAGTGGTGTGGGTCTGACTCAGCCGCAAATAGCGAAAGCAGCTCACGTTCTGCATCAGCACACAATTTCTGAAACAGTAGCGCGGCTTCCCCTGGGGGTCCTATCTCCAGCAGTTCCAGCGGGTCTTCAAGGTTTTCTGCCATTACAGCCACTCGATCTTAAAGTCACGCAGCTTGGCTTTCCAGGTGCCTTGACTGTGCCAAGACACCAGCCAGCGCTTCATGGCTCGCTTGGATGAGAAAGAGTAAACACCGTACGCAGTCTCGGGTACTCGGTGAACACGCATGTGGTGTTCGGTCAGGTCACTGACCCGTCGGTACGTGTCACGAGTGCCCACGACTTTCGCCGTGACCGCATAGAGCCCTGAATTCACGATCAACACACTTCGACCAGATTGGCCTCGAACAGCCTTGGGCCAGTGTCCCTTTGGCCAATGATACTTTCGGTCAAGCCGACCAGCTAACTCGTGTCGAATTCTTTTTGCTCTTGCGTGTGCGCCCATTAGATGTACCTCTTTAGCAGCCGCTCGTGGAGAGCAGCGTCACCGTGAGTTGCGCGAACTGATTCAAGCCACTCGGACACCAGGGATTCGAATCTCCCGGTTGCCGAAACTGAGTCAATACCGAGCACCATTTTCGCTTTCTGTTGCAGCGCAACAGGGAGCGCTTCAAAGGCTTCAACACCAGCAGGCTTTTCGGGTCTCGCTCCTTCGAAATAGCGACGCAGGAACAGCGAGTGCCCGAGCTGCCCGGCTTCAGCAATCAGTGCTACCTGTTCTTCGGAGTCATGAACACTAGCAAACCGAGGCCCTGGAAGCTCACGCCAGCTTAAAGACTGAGCAGCGGTGTCCAAGATCGCCAGTGTCCCATATCCGTGAAGACCCTTGTTATCGAAGCCCGTGGCATTGAGAGCACCACCCTGCATCACTAGTGAGTCGACACCGAAGCTGTAAACCGCGGACTGCTGCAAGTCTGTTGGATTGCAGACTCGTCCCCAACCCCCTTGATCAGCCTTCGGGCGTCCGACAGAGCGGTGTTGCTCACCGGACGGTAGAGCGGTTGAAGGCACGGAATCAGGAAGACTCCAGACGTAGCGCGAGTGCCAGTCACCGACGGTTGCGCACCGAATACCGCGCTCCCGCATGAACGCGAAGAGCCTGGCCACGTGCCAAGCGTCAGCGGATTTCTTCATAAACCCGGGAAACGAATCGTCGAACACCCCGAAATGCGCTACAACAATCGGAGCATCAACTCGTGGATCAGTGAAATCTGCACAGAAGGGCACAAGGCCACAGTCGCCAATTCGGGTGATTTCGTCGATCACTCGGATTGTGCTGTGTTCGTACACTCGGAGGGAATCGTCGTCGACGCTGGTTTGGTCGTGATTGCCGAGCACCAAAAAGACACCGCAATTCGCTCGAAGCAGTTCTGCTCGAATTGCTGCTGCAAACTGTGGGGCTATCGGCCCAGATTCGTCCACCAAATCGCCAGCCACAATCAGTGGTGCTCCAGCTTCGTTAGCGCCGTCGATCGCCCTGTGCAGGGTCTGGAGAGTCAGTGTGCCCCGTCGGTTGATGCCACGCAGTAGTGGACCGCCAAAACGCTTGAACGACCAAAGGTGAACGTCGAAAACAACGGCGAACTTCACGAAGAGACCTTCGACGTCTTCAACGCGTGTTGGTCGCAAGCTGCTTTTGCCTCGTCTAGCGTTTCGTATTCACCAAAAAGCATGTCTTCAGCACTAGGCAAGCCATTTGGCGTGTACCAAGCACGGAACTGGCCTTCAGGTGTTTCCGGGCACCAGTAAGCCCAGTCAGGTGTTGCCGGTTCTCCTAGTGGTCCACGAGTCCATTCCGTGAGTTTCTTTAGGCCCATTCTTCAATTTTAGCACCGTCGAAAACACCTGTCAACCGAATTAATCGGACCATCCCCACCATGGCATCTCTTTTTGACGGTTTCAGGCGTACGGGCGCTGTGTACCTCAAGCGCGCACTTGATGCGGTTACGCCTAAGGGGCTGGACACGAAGCCCCCGAAGCAGCCCCCCATTGACAACACCGCACAGGTCCCGGCGTGGCGTACCAGTCTTGGCCCGATCGGCTGGAGCGTCGATAACGTGCGCTCGGCACTCGCTGCTCACGCAAGCGGCGTGTTCTCTGCCTCTGGACTGCTCGCAGATGATTTCCTGCTCCATCCGGTAATTGCGAAGTGCATCAACGAACGCGTCGATGGCTTCTTTAACGAACTGCCACGCGAAATCACTTCAGGAAGGGAGAACAAGCAAGGTCGCTGGGTAAGGGATTGGTTCGCAGAGATCCAGGGAGAGATCTACAGCGACGCGATCTTCAAGGACGCTTGCCGAGACGAGCTGCAACTCGGTCAAATGCTTATCGGCATGGACTGGGAAGAGCGCAAAGACGGGGGTCGTCGTTTTTGGCTTCCGATTCTCAAGCCATGGCACCCGTCCCTGATGCAGTACACCTACCGCGGAAACGCTCGGAGCGTCGACGGCGGGCAGTTTATGGCCACTTCCATGAATAAGGGAATGCTGTACGTCGAGCCTGGTCTCGGACGCTGGATGCTGGCCAAAAGGGGAGAGAGATCCCCCTGGCTTCACGGCGCTGTGTATTCGCTCGGTCAAGACTTTATCGGGGACATGCAAAACTTCCTCGACAATCTCGCTTTCGAAGAGCGCTTCGGTCTCGGACTGATGACCTACTCCCACGACGAGACCTATCAGCGTGGTCAGATCAACCAGTCCGTCGGGAATATCGCAAATGTGGGCGCTGGCGCCGTCATTCCGCTGCGCATGCGGGCAGGGACGCCGCTTGAGAAGCTCGACCTCGTGCACACTTCGGGTGCAGGTTGGGAAGCTTTCGAAGCAACCGAGATGCGAATCCTGCGTCGGATCCTGATGTTCTATCTTGGTCAGGATATGACGAGTCACGGGCAGTCTGGTGGCTACACTCAGGCTGTCGTGCATCAGGCAGTTCGCTGGAACAAGCACGAAGAGACTGCCGGTTGGTTCTTCGACACCCGGAAGACCGTAGACCCGAAGAACCCGAATAAGGTGCTTTGGGAAGCTCACCGAGGGCAGCTCTACAACCAAATCAGTCGCTGGATCGGTTGGTTCAATTTCCGCGACTGGGACATTATGCCGATGTATTTCTTCAACGCGACGCCGCCTGATCAGTTGGCGGACCGTGAAGAAAGGGAGGCAAAGACCGCTGGCGAAAGAGCTAAGGCCCTCCAGACGCTCAGTGCTGCGCTCCCCGCTCTGAGTAGCGCGTTCCCTGAGAAGGACCCGAGGGATTGGTTTGAGGATTGTGGCCTGCTCCCTGAGCTGACCGACAAAGAACGCGAGGAACGCGCGAAGGCGATCAAGAACCGCCCGAAGCTGGAGGACCAGACGGCGGAATAGCTAGACTCGGACGACGCGGACCTCATAGCCCTGCGTTCGAAGGGCTTCCGCTCGCTCATTTGCCTCGCGCCGCGTCTCAGTCCGTCCATGGCAGTCCATCGCCGAGTCAGACACGAGGCCGTCTTCCCCAGCTTCGCGCTTGAATTGTGTAGTAGGAAGAGCCAGAATCTCAAAGTTCGCTTCCATCGGCTTAGCCTTTCTTCAGTTTCGCCAGTGCCTTCTGGCAGGTGGTGCAGGTGATCGTCTGGTCCGCGAGAGTCTCAGTCTTGCCGTTGCCGTCGTGGATCTCCAGCTCGGAGAACTTCTTGTTGCACAGGGTCTTCGCAAACCGGTGTCCGTTAACCGGCGGAGCGAACGCACCAATGACGTGTGTCTTGGTGGTGTACGCGGCGCGATTACCGCTCAGGTAGGACGCGTAGGTCGAGTAGCGAGCGAAACGGAGATTCGGAACCTGAACTGCGGTGTTCGTCGTCATCTTGATTCGAGATTTCGCAAGACTTGTGCCAAGGCTTCAAGAGCGCTCTAAAACCCGAAATCCTGGATACTCAAGATTTGTGCCAAGTCTTTAATGGGGACAGGAATCCCCATTGATTAGGTTCGCAGTCTCCATTGATGGGGATTCGAGTCACCATCTCTCACCATGCGGTCCCAGTTTCGCGAAGCAGCGGTTTCGAAGAAGGAAGCTCCGGAGGGGCACATTTGGTTTGATCTGGTCACTCCGGACCTAGACACCTTCAAGACCAGGCTGCGGCCAGAGGGTGGGCGCTTCCGCAGTGAAGCCCGTCCTTGGCTCGACGCTCACAATCAGTCAAGCTGTCGAAACCAAATCGGCAAAATGGTCGACTCGGCACTCGGCATCAATGAAAGCGGACCGGTCTTTCAGGTTCTCGTGTGGTTCGATCTCGCAGATCCCAATGCGGCTGAGATTTTCCGAAAGCACAACACGCTAGCTTCTGATGGGAAGCCACTGCTCGCTGGATGCAGTGTAGGCTTTGACCCTATCAGCAAACACATCGAGATTCCTCACGGCGCAATGCCCTGTGCTTTGTGCGACGGGGGAATGCACGGCGACAAGGTATGCATCAAGTGCCGAGGTACGGGGTACGAAGGCGCCGAGCTGATTTACGACGAATGGGCGATTCTCGAAGGTTCTTCTTGTTCTGTGCCTTCGAACCCGACGGCGCTAATGCGTTCAGCCGCTGACGCATTCTCGGACACTTTGGAAGCAGCGGAAGCAAAGAGGCAGCTTCCTGTCAAGGGTACTCCGCAGACTCCGCACCATCCTAAGACAGAAACCGCTGAAGTCCCTGTCAAGAAAGGTACCCCGATGAAGCCTGAGCACCGCGCAGCACACCGAGGAATGGTTGGCGACGCCCTCTTTTCCGCCGAGAACCACATGCGGGCTGCTGCCGACATGGGGGAGGAATTCCCGGAGGGCAAGGAGTTCCACGAGAAGGAGGCCGCTGGAGCGATGAAGCGCGCTGGCACCATGTGCCGCATGATTCACGACTCCATGAAGGCTGGCCATGAAGACGCACCGGAGGACGCCGCGATGACGGCGAATATGGTGCGCTCGGCTCCGAAGGGCGTTTCGGAGGAGCTGGCGCAGGAATGGGCCACTTGCCAGCGTGCAGCGCTTCCCTTCGCTGACACCACCTTCGCGGCTGCTGCTGCGCAGATTGGCGCCAAGAGCCCCCGTGACCTCATCGTGCAGCACCGGACCGACCAACAGGTCATTCGGCTCTACAACACCGGGAAGGCCCAGGAGCGCAAGGCAGCACTCGACGCTGAGCAGCGGATCTGCGGTGAGCTAATTGACACTCTGCGCCGTTCTCCGGCTGGTCTTGAGCCTGGCCTTGAGGCCGAGATGCTGGGCCTCGATCCTGCGGACGTGTCCGGCAAGACCCGAATGGGGAAGCCCTGGACCTCCGAGGAGCTGCGCCGAATGGTCGTGCGCCTTGAGGGTGTCGCGCCCGTCGTCACTCGTCCGAGCGAGATTCGCTCCGCCGAGTCGACCACCGAAGGCGCTGCTCCGGTTGTACCCGCTCAGCAGCCTGCTCGCCCGTCCAGCAACCCCACCCCCACCGTCGACCCGAAGGTGGCAGAGTTCCTGGCAGAGAGCGCACGGCGCACTGGCGCAGATGCACAGGTGATGCAGCGCGCTGCACAGCGGATGGGCTAACCAACTCGATTCACGGCTTTAGGAGGTTTCCATGTCCCTTCAGATTACTCCCGGCGCTGGCAACCGCAGCGAGCGTCAGGTGATCAAGGCAGTCCCGATTGGGGCTGGCGTGGTCATCGAGTCCGGCAAGTTCTACGTGCACGTCGGCGGCTACCTCGTGGTTCCGGCTGCCGCAAACGCTGCAACTGGCAAGCGCCCCGTGTTAGCGCTGGCTTCCGTCGACAACTCCGCAGGTATTGACGGCGCGCTGTCTGTCGACTGCGAGTACGGTCTGTGGTACGACCTCGCCAATGACGGCACGAACCCGATCACCGCGGCTTACCGTGGCAAACCTTGCTATCTCAGCTCAGCAACCACGCTGAGCAACCTCAGCACCGACGGTCCGCTGTTCGGCGACGTCATCCAGTTCAACATGTCCAACAACGTGTACGGTCGTCCAGTCCGTGCCGAGCTGAAGTAAAGGAGCGCTAGCCCATGGCCAATACCGTTTCCGGGCTGACGCCCGCTCAGGAGCAGATTGCGTTCAGCGCGATCATTGCTGCGGGTCTCCAGGATGCGTACCTGGATGACCTGAATCTGGTGTTCGAGAAGATCGCTCGATGCCAGATGCCTGACTACTTCGCGCGCAAGTTCCCCGAGCTGTACCAGCCTGACGGCCAGCTCATCAAGCCGGGTTCGGCTGCCCTGCCTGAGAAGACTGTCTTCGGGCAGGTGATGCCGTTAGCCCGCATGGAGGCAATCTCGAAGGAAGGTGGCGGTGCTACCAGCTACCCGCTGCTGCGTCAAGCCCAGGACGTGGACCTCGGTCCGTACGAGGCGAAGGCTCACGAGTCCATTTGGAACTTCCGAAAGGACGTTCACGGGACTCTGCAGAATGCTGCTCACCTGATGCGCCGTACTGCCGAGAAGAACGCAGACTTCCTTTTGGCCAGCCTGCTCCAGAATGGCAACGTGGCGAACTGCTGGCACACGGGCACCACGGGCAAGAAGTTCTTCGACACGAACATCCCGTGTGATCTCGCGTCGAACCTTTCCGGCGAAACCTTCACGAACTACTACACCAACACGCCGCTCACTGCGGCGAATATCCTGAAGCGTGTTGGCTACGCCCGAAGCATCAAGCTGGGCGATCGAGTGCCGATCTCGGTGAATCTCGACACCCTGATCTACCCCGCGCAGCTTGAGATGGACGCCAGCGTTGCAACGCTGATGCGTTACATCGTCTTTGGCGGCACCAACTCGGCTCCGGGTCAGCCGGTCAACACCGCTGCGATGGGTGACAATCCCGCGCAGATCCTTCAGTACGTGAAGAAGGTCGTTCCCTACGACGTGCTGAGCGATGGCACTGCCAGTGGCGATCTGACCTGGTATCTGACGGACTCGCGGCTGTGCGGTCTCCTGTACGCCCGTGGCCTCTCGCCGCAGTACGCGTGGCAGGTGGATCCGTCGAGCACTTCGGTGTTCGAGGACAACGAGTATCGCTGGAAGGTGAATTCGTGGGAGGGTGCCGGTTACGGCCTTCCGCAGTTCATCGTTAAGTGCCGCGGTAACTAGCCAGCGGCGCGGCGCTTCGCTGCCGCCGCGAGCGCTTCGGCCTGCTCAGCCGCCGCTGCGGCCTCGCCCCAGTGCGCCGCGCAGGACGCCTGGCGAAGCAGTCGATGGTACTCTTCTGAAGTCAGGTAATACCTGACTGCCTCGATGCGGCGCCCACAATTGGCGCGAGCCGCGACCACCTGATTTACGTAGTTCATCATATCCTCCGGCTTTGGATCTTTGTCGAGTGGTACTTCCGAGGGGCAGCATCGCTGCCACCCCTCGGCTTAGACCTGCCTACCGAGACAGCAGGTCGATGCGGCAGGTCTTGCAGGTGGCAGGGTGCCGCGCGGCGGCGATGAACCGGCCATTGCTCGTGATCTCCTGCGCGCCGCAGGAAAAGAACTTGGTGGTGACGTAGGCGTAACCCTCAGTGCGACAGTCGCTCACGACCACACCCATCTTGGTCAGGCGATCCTTGCGGGCATTGGAGATGAGGATGGAGGAGAAGGAACCACCCTTACGCACGTTCACCATCCAACCGCTGTGGACAGTGCAGCCACGCTTGCAATCGATGCCGCAAGAGCGAGGAGAGATGCTGATGATGCGAGTGGTGGTCTTCATTGTCTTGCTCCTGATGTCTACTCTACCAGTTTCGCGCCGGACTGCAACCTTTTGTTGCTGCCCTCTATGCATCAGAAGCAATGCAGCAGGGTCCGTGCCAACTCTCGATTTGTAAGCTAAATCACGAAACCCTGGATACTCAAGAATTGTGCCAAATTCTCAATGGAGACAGTTGACACTATTGATTGGGTTCGCAGTCTCCATTAATGGGGATTCGAGTCACCATCTCCTTAAGAGAGGTGCGAATGTTCAAGCGAATCCTCCCATTCCTTCTGCTCGTCGGCTGTGCCGAGCCACTCGTGCATCAGCGCGCACTTGGTACCCTGCACACGCAGATCACTCAGCAGTGTAAGGCAACCCCGGCAACTTGCGCTGTTGTGAAGCCCTGCGCTGAGGGTCTACGCGGCGCTATGGCAGCTTGGCAGGGTGTCAGTGCAGCGATCACTCAGGGCGATGACGAGCTGGAGCTGTCACGGATGGCGAGCGCTCTGGTGAGTGAGGGTACTGCTCGTGGGGTATGTGTTGTGGCTCTGCAGCCACTGAAGAGGAGCAAGTAGATGAATTGGTTCTTCGATTTCTTTGATCGAATTCGCGCTTCCTACCGAGCCCGTCGAGCTGCGAAGGCTGCCGTTGACCTGCAGAGCGGTGCAGAGATCCTTGCTAAGGCCCAAGCTGAGGCAGCAGAGATTGAGGCTTCGACGCCCTCGGCTGTGCCCGCAGTGCCTGTCGTGGTTGCTGCGCCTCCAGTGAGCCCTGCGCCCGCCGCCCCTGCGATTGTCAACGCCCCTGTGCTGCCGACCCTGACAAACTAGCGACTCTTGCTCTTGCGGACCCGAGCGCAGCGTCCACCAGCGGCGCGAGTAGCGGGAATCATGTGCTCTTTCGGAGTCACGAGCACACCGCGCACAGTGAACGCCCGCTGAGCGAAGCGCTGAACACCGCGATTCACGTAGCCGACTATCGATCGGGCCTCCACTGGACCTGTGCGCGTCCCACCCGAATTCTCGAACAGTGGGCACTTGGCACGGAACGTGCCCTCGTCGTGCTCCTTGTCCTTCATCTTCAACTTCTTCAGATCACCCGGCTTGACCATTGACCGCTCCTCGGTGCTTAATTAATTCGACGCACTTATTCTAGCACCAAGCAGAACGGCTGCCAATCTAGAGCAGCAGAGTTGTCCCGTTCCAGGGGAAAAGCAAGTCGCCGATCGCCAGCGACCCATTGGTGGCGGTGTTGCCAGTGCTCGGATCCACCGAGTCCATTAATTCTGCCTGAGTCTTCGTCTGGCCACCAAAACGGTATTGCGTCGACGTACCCTTACTGCCAACAGTCGTTACGTCTCCTACTTCACCGGGAAGCGTGGTTCCTGAGACCGCAGCACGCCGACGGTAGCGGAAGGGCATTTCCTCGGTTGTGGACTCGCCGTACAGGATTTCGGAGGCCACACCACCAGGCAATTCCTTCCTTGCGGTACCAGCAGTGTCGTACACGAACTCCATTGCTGGTGCACAGCGCCCCCAAAGCGCCGTTGCTTCACCGTACTTGTAGAAGCTCCGCGGACCTGTCGACTCAGAAGCAATGCCTGCGCACAGCGCGCAGTTGGCGCCAGTGAGTGCGTAAAAAACGATACGCTCCTTGTCGAGTAGGTTGCCGCCGGAACCCCTCGGATTCGGCTGCGGACGGTCGATAAAAATCAAAGCGCTCGCTGGACCGCCGCCGACTGGGTACCAGACGAACAGCATTGACTCGTCGGAGTCACTCCAAAAGCCCTGCATACGCTGGCCAGGGGAAGGGACGAATGACGTGTAGGTTGGCGACGCGTCAGTACCTCCACCGAGCAGATATTGCTCATCTGCTGCCGAGGGAGTCCGAGTCAGTCCAGGAACACCACCAGTGAATCCAGAACGCGGAGAAATCTTGACCCGAAGACCTCCAGTGCCGTCTACCTGGAAACAAAGCTGCGTGTAGAAGGTCGAGTCAATATCGGTGAATCCCCTGGCCTGCTGAACCCACCAAGCGCCCGAAGTTGCCAAAGACGCAGCAGACAGAATCACGTCACCCTGGGCAGCGAACTGCACAGTGTTGCTGCTCGACTTAATCGTCCAGTTGGCGTTTCCAGAGACGGTGGTAACCGCCGCGTTCTTGATGAGAAACGCAGCTTCTGCAGGGGAGACCGGTGTGGCGTTCGTGACGAAGCTCATACCGGAGATGGTTAGCCCCATTGATTGGGTCAACTATCCCCACCGATGGGGACTCCGGTCCCCATCTCTTAGTTGGCACGAGGTTTGAGTATCCCGGATTTCGGGTTTCCGAGTAGCACTGAAGCCTTGGCACGAGGGTTGCGAAATCTCGTCTCGTGGCGTTCTTGGCTTCATCGGTTTCCTCGGCTTCGCTGCCCTTGGCGGTGGTACACGGGAGTTGTGCAATGGTTCAGTCTTTTGTTGTGGCCCACGGTAACGACGGTACTCAGGTTGTTGAAGTGCTGCACCCAAATTTCCGGACTGTGCAGCAGTTCGAGACCGTGAAGACGATTGTCGAACAGCCGGACTTCGCTTTCGCCTGCTGCACTGCTTTTGGTGTGGGTGAGGGCAAGAAGTACACCAGACCGTTTGTGTATTTGTACTACACCAAAGACGGCGCTCTGCACTCGGACCGTATCGGCGCTCGTGGTCAGTTCTTGCAGCGAGTCGTCACCCGCTAATCGTCGCTGCACAGTTCAGCCTCCAGTGCGTCGTTGCCGCGCTGGAGAGCCCCAGCCACCTGATTCGCTACTCCGCCTTCTTAATGGGCTTCTTGGACTCGTCGACCTTCTTCGGTGGGTCCAGCTTCGCAGGCTGAGACAGGTACGCAACAGCGAAGGGCTCACCAAATCGGATATTGAGATCCACGTTTCCTGGTGCAGTCACGTACACCGAGATCTCCCCCGTCAGCCCTTCCCCCTCGCTTCCCTCAACGGGCTTTCCGTCGCCGTCAAGCTTCTGCGACGCGGCGTAGATTGCCAGGTCCGAAAGCACGTGGCCATTGCCGTGCTTGCGTCGAAAGGCAACAGCACACACATGCTTCGCTGGGACCTGGAGCTTGACTCCGGTCTTGACGATCTTACTCGTGCCCTTCTTCACGAAGTTCGGACCCTCCGCTGCACACAGTACCAAGCAGTCGCCTTCCTGCACCGGCTTGTGGTCGTCGTGAAGAGAGGGCAAGGCTTCAAAGGACAGTTGCGGCATTAGTTCTCCTTCTGTAGATTGTCTAATTCACTAGTCGAGTGCTTAGGCGCAAAATAAACGCGCGTGGCACTCGAATTGTGCGTTTCTCTGCCCAGCGTGGCAGGTGTCCATCGCGTTCGCAGTAGCAACAGATGCGCCCAAAGAGCGCAGAACTCAGCTTGCCGCAGACTTCACAGCGAGCCATTGATTCTACTCCTTAGTGTGAGTACCCAGTAACTGCTCGTCGCCTTCGGTCGCGAAGTGCTCTGCAGTAAACTGCTCGTGTCGCGTTTTAGCCTTAGCTCCCTGACTCACTGAGTCAAGCGCAGCCAACCGCCGTTCCTGCTTTGAGCGCTTGTAGGCGACGCCCCAGCGGCGCCCGACTGGTAAGCAGTCGCCTAGTCGAGCGAGCCCAATTCGCAGTGCTGCGGTTGCCACCAGCGCACCAAGTTCATTCAAAGGACGCAGTGAAGTCTTCATGTTTCCTACTTTCCTGAACTTCCGAAGCCCTTACTGCCGCGCTTCGTTTCGTCGAGCTGCTCGACTCGCTCCAGCTCGAACTGCCTCACTGGAGCGAACACAGCTTGAGCAACTCGGTCGCCCTTGTTGATGAGCAGCGGTGACTTGCCCAAATTAATGAGCAGAACCCCAATTTCTCCGCGATAATCGCTGTCTATCGTTCCGAGGCAAGCGTGAATCAGCTTCTTGCTCATTGAAGATCGAGGGCGTACTTGGATTTCCCAACCCTGCGGAATCGAAAAAGCGACACCAGCCCACACCATGACGCTGGACCCAGGATTTAGGGAGTACGGGAACGGGATTTCGCCGTAGCCTTCGACCTGAACTGCTCGCGCGTGAAGGTCGAGTCCAGAAGCCCCCTCTGTTTGGTAAGCCGGGACTCGGGCGTCCTCCGAGCAAAGCTTATAGCACACCTTAGCTGGTTGGAGCCGATCAAGCTCGGCACAGAGAAACCGGATGGCTTCGGCGAAATCCGCGTTGTCCGACCCCAGATTTTGGTTGGCAATGTGCTGATTGAGTCGCTCGCGAGTGTTCATCGAGCGGCTCCAACCAAAGACAGACGAGGAACTCGGGGCCTCTTGAACTTTGCGCCTCTAAGAAGCATCTCCCACGAAGGAAGACACATCCCATTGGGACAAATTAACGTTCCAGAGTGCACGAACCTCGGTACCTTATCCAAAAAGTGCAATCTCATAAACCCATCTTAGCACTAGCCGAAACACCGGTCAAGGACTGTTCTCTTTCGGTCCGGTGTGTTTTCCTTGAGTCATGACACGAGAAACACCTCTCGCACTGCTCCTGATTTGTTACGCCCCCGTGACCTTTTGCTATGCGTACTTGTGTGGCGTACTCGGGAAAACCTACGATCCACTTGGAGCGTTCCAAGTGTATGCAGTAGGATGCTTTTTCGCATTCTTGGTGAGTGCCGCGATTTACCGTCCTCGTCGGTTCTGGCCGCCCACCACAGAGGAAAGCCTGGCTGCTCTTTCTAGTACGACAATCCTCACTTCCTCAACCTTCTCCCTTCTCCTCCCCCAATCTCTCGTCGCCGTTGTTGCCTCCAAATCCGGAGCGCTTTTGCTGCCGTCGTTGAAGCATTTCCGTGAATTCCCAGCGCTGCTTTGGCACAGCCCACGAGAGGCCCTTTCTTTTTTTAGAAGACACTTAGCACTGCCGTCCCTGGCTGTGGTCGCCGTGCTGCTTTCTGCCTGGCGAAAGCCCCTTCGGTTGATGCTTCTGCCGCTCGGACTCGCGGTGATCTACGTGCTCGGGTATTCGCTTAAGCTCTACGCGGTAAGGCTGGCTAAAGGAACTGCGAATACCAAGCGTACCGAATTTCTGGTTGCTGAGCAGCTAGTGGTCGCTGTTGTGACTTTGGCCGTTGCGGCACTCATTCATCAATACCGTCTGGTCTATCCCGATCAACAGCTTCGGCCTTTCGCAACAGTGCTCGACTGGCGGCTGTGGCTAGTGGCATTCGCGAGCTACGGCGGCGGTTTCGTGGGCACACTGCTCGTTCTTCACTCAACACCACAGTCCGTGGTGTTCCCCGCGTACAGAGCCGCGTCCTTGCTTTGTGCGCTCGGGGCTTCCGCTGCTCGTGGCGAGCTGAAATGGCAGTCAAGCTACTGGTCCGACTGGGCAGCAATAGCTGTTGCTCTGGTAGTGGTTCTCTGGGCCTCCGGGGCTTTTTCCTTTGCGTGGAAGAGTGTTACCCGCTATTTCAATACTCCGAGACTGCGCAGACTCAAGGACGGGCTTCTCGTGCACGCTGGACTCTGGCTGGTCGTGAATGGAGACTCTCGACCCCATTGATAATGTCAGCAGTCCCCGTCAATTGGGTCGAGAGTCTCCATTTCTTCGTTGGCACAAGTCTTGAGTATCCCCTCTTCAGGCTTTCCGAGCGCTCTCGAATTCCTGGCACGAATCCTGCAAAGATCGAAAGCAGGAGATCGAAGATGACCAAGAACAAGATTCAGACCGGCAACCGTGTCTCTTCCCCGTCCACTGGCACAATGCTGGGCACTGTGCTGGGATTCGACGAATATGGTGACGTGAACGTCGAGTGGGACGGTGGGTTCACCACTCACGGTGAGCCGATCGAGTGCCTTACTGTCTACGGCAAGGACGACGAGCACCGCCTGTCGGTGAACAACGAAGAGCCAGTGTGCTAACGTGGCCACTACAATGCACATTCGCCTACTTCAGGCTGTTGCTGGACGGCTACTGGCCGAGGGCGTCAAGGACAGCAGCGACGAGGAGCTAGAGCGCTGCCTGTCGGGCTGTGCCGCAGCCTCTCGCTGCCTTGACGCAGCCCGTCGAATTCGGCAGTTGCCCGGTGACTGGACTACCAACTTAGACACACTCGCAAGGAGCGCAGCGCAATCGCTACCCAGGTGTAGGGGGTCGCGCCCCGCCACCCCTCGACGTCACCGCCTGCCCCGTAGCTGCACTGCAGCACGGGGCTCGACCCGTCAGGAGGCCCCAACGGGGGGCCGGGAGGAGACCATGGACGCAATTTCTACCACCGTTGGCGCGCGCAGGGATGCGCGCGCCAAAGTTGAGGCGCTGAGGCACATGCTCACGGGTCGCGACTACGATCGCCTGCTGCGGCAGGCGTCGTGCGCGACGCACTGGCAGGATGCCGCCGCCGCGGCCACCGAGGCCGCGCAGCTTGCAAACGTTGTCTCAGCTCTCCCACCGCGCTAGAGGGGGTCCTAGCTGCAGCGGACCAGCGCGACCGGGATACCCGCCTGGCGCTCGCGGCGCACGACGCTGCGCAGCCATCCACAGCGGAGCAGCTCCGCGTGTTGCGCGCACGGGTCGAAGCGGCGGAGGCGGAGCTAGGCCCCGACCTCGACGACCCCAGGCTGGACCCTCTCTGGCGGGCACTGGGCTGATGATCCGCTGTGCTCCCCGCCC